>Ga0209023_10001677_pt1 | contig 29072 bp, 37 predicted proteins | sample LakOneMetagenome_FD_187468 | JGI IMG/M metagenome (GOLD analysis project Ga0209023, IMG submission 187468) | Freshwater and sediment microbial communities from Lake Erie, Canada (SPAdes) (version 2) | ecosystem: Environmental > Aquatic > Freshwater > Lentic | place: Lake Erie, Canada...
CTCCCGCGAGCGGGAGGGGAGGTAATGCATCCCAATTCCACCTTCCGCTGGGATGACCGGGCGGCGCTGCGCGGCTTTGCCGAGGCAATCGGCTTCGGGATGCTCTTCGCTGCAACACCCGACGGCCCACGCGTCGCGCATGTGCCGTTCGTCTTCCTCGACGATGCGCGCATCGGCTTCCACATTGCGCGCGGCAACGGGATCGCCAGGCATCTCGCTGGCAGCGATGCGCTCCTCGTCGTCAACGGGCCGGACGGTTATGTCAGCCCCGACTGGTACCAGCTCGACAACAATCAGGTGCCGACCTGGAACTATCTCGCCGCCGAGTTCGAAGGGCCGGTGACGCGGATGGATACGGCAGCGCTCGTTGCCCAGATCGACGCGTTGACCGCAGCGCAGGAATCGCAGCTCGCGCCAAAGCCGGTCTGGACGCGGGGCAAGATGGATGAAGGGCGTTTCGAGAAAATGATCGAAGCGGTGCAGGGCTTCGAGCTGCGCGTCGCGGGCTGGCGCGGCACGGCAAAGCTCAGCCAGAACAGGGCTGAAGTCGCGCGGCTGAACGCCGCCGATGCCGCGGAGGTCGCAGGGAATCGCGCGCTCGCTCATCTGATGCGCGAGTTGCCCAATGGCTAACCGTCTCGCTCTCTTCGATTGCGACGGGACGCTGGTTGATAGCCAGCACACCATCTTCCGCTGCGTCGAGGATGCCTTCGCGCGCGCCGGGCTTCCGACGCCCGACCGTCTGGCCGCGCGCCGCGTCGTGGGGTTGAGCCTGCTGCCTGCAATGCGGATGCTGGTGCCCGACGCGCATACCGATCTCCACATCCAGCTTACCGAGGATTACAAGACCGCCTTCCAGCGCCTGCGCGGGGCGGGCCTTGTCGAAGAGCCGCTGTTTGACGGCATAGCCGAAACGCTCGACGCGCTCGAAGCCGACGGCTGGCTGCTTGGCGTGGCGACAGGGAAGTCCGATCGCGGGCTCGACCTGTGCCTGCGTCATCACGGCCTGCGCGACCGGTTCGTGACGCTCCAGACCGCCGACCGGCATCCGTCGAAGCCGCACCCCTCGATGGCGCGCGAGGCGATGGCCGAAGCCGGGGCCAGGCCCGAAACGACCGTCATGATCGGCGATACCAGCTTTGACATGGCAATGGGCGTGGCGGCCGGCGCGCGTGCGCTCGGGGTCGATTGGGGCTATCATCCGGGCGCGGAGTTGCTGGCGGCCGGCGCCTTTCACGTCGTGTCGCACGCCCGCGAACTGAAGGAGGCAATGCGATGAACGATGCTGAAGAGCTGGCGCGCAAGCGGTTCATGACCCTGAACCTCGTCCGCTTTGGCGCGATCGCCCTTGTGTTTGCGGGCGCGGCAAATATCGGGGGCAAGCTGCTTCCCGATCTTTCGCCGACATTGGGCTATGTCCTGCTGGTCGTCGGCGCACTCGATTTCTTCCTGGCGCCGGTCCTTCTCAAACGCGGCTGGCGCAACCCCGACGCATGAAGCGGTTCTACAAGCAGGTTTCTGTCACCCCCGATCTGGGCATTGCCCTCGACGGCAGGCCGGTCAGGACGCCAGGCCGCTTGCCGCTCATCCTGCCCAATGCAGACCTTGCCGAAGCTGTCGCGGCAGAGTGGCAGTCGCAGGGCGATAACATATTGCCGCAAACCATGCCGCTTACCGGCCTTGCCAACGCCGCCATCGAACGGATCGCACCCGATACGGTCGGCTTTGCGGCGGCGCTCGCGGCTTATGCCGAATCCGAGCTGCTCTGCTACCGAGCAGAAGCCCCGCCGCCGCTCATCGCGCGACAGGCGGAGGTTTGGGACCCGATCCTCGCCTGGGCGCGGACGCGCTACGATATCGGCTTCGTTCTGGTCGAAGGCATCATGCACCGGCCCCAGCCATCGGCGATGCTCGCCCGCCTGTCCGAGGCGCTGGCCGCGCGCAACGCCTTCGAACTGGCGGCGCTCTCGCAGATCGTCACGATCTCCGGCTCGCTGGTCATCGCGCTAGCGGTGCTTGAGGGCGAACTCGCTCCCGATGCCGCGTTCGATGCCGCGCATCTCGACGAACTCTGGCAGGCCGAACACTGGGGAGAGGATGATTTCGCGCTCGATCAGCGCGCCGCCCACCGCGCCGATTTCCTGGCCGCCTGCAAATTCCTAGGGCTGCTTCGCGCCTGACGGCAGGAACCAGCGTGCCAGCACCAGCCCCGCCACGATCAGCATCGCCGCGTTGGCGACGAATCCGTAGAGATTATACGCCCAGTCCTGATGCAGCCAGATCGGGTTGCCCAAGGCGAGCAGTCCGGTCGTCGCGAGCGAGAACAGCACCACTAGCTGCGCCCGCGACGAAAAATCGGTGACGCGCGAAGCAATGCCGTTCAGCGCCCCGGCAATCAGCAGGCAGACGATCAGCTCCTGAATGAAGCCATCAATGATCGCTCCGGGATCGGCCACCGAATAACCCTTGCTGTTGTAATGGACAGTCGCGACCGGCCCCTTGCCGTAAAGCGTGGTGCCGGACTGGGTGGACGGATCGGGCACCATATAAGTGCCGGTCTGCGGCAGGTTCGCGGCAAGCGCGGTCTGGACTGCGGCATTCTGTGCTTCGCTCGCCCGCGAATAGGCGATCATGCCGATCGGTGTCGCAAAGAAGAGAAAGCCGGTGATGAACATCGCAACGGCTGCGGCGAAGGATCCAATAGCCAGTTTGAACATGTTACTCCCCTCCATGAACTGGCGGAGAGGCTAGGCCGTTCGGCCCAAGCGTCAACCCTGCTTGGAAAGGCTCCGGACAAATCCGATTAGGCTGGTCTGGCGGCTGCGCTTCAGCCGCTCGGCCTCGAGGATCGTCTTGACCGATTTGAAGCAGGTTTCGGCATCGTCGTTGACCAGGACATATTCATAGCCGTCCCAATGGCTTATTTCCGCCGCTGCGCGTTCCATCCGCGCGTTGATCACTTCGTCGGAATCGGTCCCGCGCGTGCGCAGCCGGCGTTCGAGTTCGGTGAGCGAAGGCGGGAAGATGAAAACGCGAACCACGTCTCCGCCTGCCTGCTGGAACAATTGCTGCGCGCCCTGCCAGTCAATGTCGAACAGCACGTCGCGTCCTTCGGACAGCGCCTTTTCAACCGGCTCGTGCGGTGTCCCGTAACGGTGGCCGAAGACATGCGCCCATTCAAGGAAATCTCCGGCGGCAACCATTTCGCGAAACCGCTCGAGATCGACGAAATGATAATCGACGCCATCGACTTCGCCCGGCCGCATCGGCCGCGTCGTTGCCGAAACCGACATGGCGAGATTGTCGTCGGACTTGAGCAGCTTGCGCGCAATGGTTGACTTGCCCGCGCCCGATGGCGACGAAAGGATGAAGAGCACGCCGCGGCGCTTGAAGGGAGTGGAACCGGCCATGGCCGCTCTTGGCGTGCGATCTTGCAGGCGTCAATTGTTTCGGGGCGGACAATCGCAAAAGGGAGTGCGGCATGGCGCGAATCGAACGGCGTTACTGGATCGGAACACTGGCCATCTTTGCCGTCGCGACGGCGATCCTCTTCGCAATGGACCGCCCGCCGATCTGCACCTGCGGATATGTGAAGCTCTGGGAAGGCGTGGTCAACGGCCCCGGCAACAGCCAGCATCTGTCCGATTGGTACAGCTTCAGCCACGTGATCCACGGCTTCCTATTCTACGCGGGCGGCGTGTGGCTGCTCGGCAGGCTGCCGCTTGGGCTGCGGCTGATGATCGCCTCGGTCCTCGAACTGGCGTGGGAAGTGGCGGAAAATTCGCCCGCGATCATCGACCGCTACCGCGCTGCGACAATGGCGGTCGGCTATTCCGGCGATTCAATCCTCAATTCGCTGAGTGACGGCGGCATGATGGTCCTCGGCTTCCTGATCGCCAGCCGCCTGCCCTGGAAAGCGACGGTGGCGCTGGCGGTGGCGTTCGAACTCTTCACTCTCTGGACGATCCGCGACAATCTGACGCTGAACGTCCTGATGCTGGTCGCGCCAAGCGAGGCAATCAAGACCTGGCAGGCGGGGGTCTAGGCGCCGGGATGACGGATGTGAGCTTGGCCTAACCCTTCGCCCCCGCGATATACTGATCCACAGCCGTCCCAAGCACCGTCAGCGGCACGCCGCCGGTCTTCACCACCGTGTCGTTGAACCCGGCCAGATCGAACTTGGCGCCCAGCGCCGCCTTCGCCCGGTCGCGCTGCTTGTTGATCTCGTTGTGCCCCATCTTGTAGCCGCAGGCCTGCCCGGGCGAGACGCTGTAGCGGTCGACTTCGCTGGTCATCGCGTTGCGGCCCTTGCCGGTTTCATTGACAAGGAAGTCGATCGCCTGGTCGCGGGTCCAGCGCATCGCGTGGAGCCCGGTATCGACGACAAGCCGACAGGCGCGGAACTGTTGCGCCTGGAGATAGCCGACCTGCCCGAAAGGATCGTCGGCATAGAGCCCGGCCTCATCCATCAACTGCTCCGAATAGAGCGCCCAGCCCTCGATAAAGGCGTTGAAGCCCATCAGCGAGGAAATCAGCGGAATATCGGCATGATGCTCGGCCAGATAGGCGCCCTGCCAGGTATGGCCGGGCACGCCCTCGTGCGCGGTGAGCGTCGGGATCTGGTATTTGGGCCACAGGCTCGTGGACTTGAGGTTGATGTAATAGATCGCCGGGCGCGACCCGTCGAGCGAGGCGAAGTTCATATAGCCGAGCGACGCGCCGTCCTGGATATCGACCGGCACGCGCTTGACGATCAGCGGCGCCTTGAGCCCAAGCCGCGAAACGCCGGGCAGCAGCTTGCGGATCGCCGCAACCCGGTCATTGCAATAAGCGATCAGGTCCGCGCGTCCCGCATCGGTATCCGGATAGAGCATCCGCGGATCCTTGTTCAGCGCCTGAACCCGCTCTCCGACGCTCCCTTGCGTCATCCCCTGCGCCTGCAGGATCGCATCCATCCGCGCCTGGATCGCCTTGTTCTGCTCAAGCCCGATCGCGTGGATTTCAGCGGCCGAAGCGTTGGTCGTCGTGCCGAGCTTCAGCGCCCATTGATAATAGGCTTCGCCGTCCGGGAATTTGTGGACACCGGCAATATCGGTCGCGTTTTCGGTTGCCTTGGCGAAGGCGGCGATCTGGCGATCGAGCGCGGGATAGACCATCGCCTCGACGATCTTCGTCACGCGCCCCGCCCAATCGCCCGCGAGGCCGAGCGCCTTGGTCCGCTCGGCAATCGAGGTGACGAGCTTCTGGTCGGCAATTGCCGTCTGGCGATAGCCCTTCAATTGCCCGAGCGCATTGGCGGCGATGAAGTTCGGCGGGGCGATGCCCATTGCTGCCTGTTCCTTGATCTTGGCGCTTTCCTGGTCGAGCAGCTTCGCAAAACCGGCGACGCGCGCGACATAGGCTTCGGCATCGGCGCGATTCTTGATCTGGTGCTGCGAATCGAGGAATTCGGGAACGGCGGTAACGGCGCCATCCTGCTGGGTGACCGGATAAGGGGCGGTGCCGCCACCCCATCCACTTGCAGCCCCGCCGAACTTCCACTTTGTTCCGGCAACACCCATCGTCGCCGCATGCTTGACCGTGTCATAACGGATCTGGTCTGCGGGCGAGAGCGCCGCCCGATTGACCGTGCCGAGCCGCGCCAGAATCGATTTGACCTCCGCCGCCCATTTGGCGTCACCCGCGGGCGATCCGTCGCCCCATTGCGATTTGAGCGCGAGGCGCGGCCCGCTGTCGAGCCCCAGCGAAGTTGCGGTTGCCGGGCCAAGTTTCAGCAGCTCTTCGGCGAACTGCGCGAGCAGGCCCGAAAATCGCTTGCCGGGCGTGGCGGCAATGGCTTTTGCCGCCACGCGCGCAGAGGCGGGCGCGCTGGCCAGCGCGGCTACGGAAAATGTCAGGGCAAGCGCTTCGCGGCGGTCGAGGCCGCGTGTGATCTCGGTCATTTTTGGTCCACCCCTCAAAATTGTGTTCGCGACACTATGCGAGGTGCCCTCGGGCTGTGCAACCGTCCACCTGTCGTTTGCCGAACGGGTTTCGCTCTTGGTCGATTGCGCCGCCCCCGATGCTGCGATAGGCAGCCGGTATGGGCCATGATCACGCGCTGCACGACGAACACGGTCACGGCCATGCGCCCGCCGATTTCGGCCGCGCCTTTGCTGTCGGTCTGGTTCTCAACACCGGCTTTGTGATCGTCGAGGCGGTCTATGGATTTTCCGCGGGCTCGACCGCGCTTCTTGCCGATGCCGGGCACAATCTGTCGGACGTGCTCGGCCTGCTCGTCGCCTGGGGCGGAACGATGCTCGCGCGCCGCGCGGCCAATCACCGCTTCACATACGGCTATCGCGGATCGACGATCCTTGCCGCGCTGTTCAACGCGCTGCTGCTGCTCGTCGCGCTGGGGGCGATTGCGCTCGAGGCGGTGCAGAGGATTGTCGAGCCCGCCCCCGTTGCCGGAGGCATTGTTTCGCTCGTCGCGCTCGTGGGAATCGGGGTGAACGGGATCACGGCCTGGATGTTCTCGCGCGGCCGGCAGGACGATCTCAACATTCGTGGGGCCTATCTTCACATGCTTGCCGACGCTGCGGTTTCAGCCGGAGTCGTGGTCGCCGGGCTGCTGGTCCTGTGGACCGGGAACGCGATCATCGATCCGCTGACCAGCCTTGCAATCGTCGGCTATATCTTCTGGGGGACCTGGGGCCTGCTGCGCCAGTCGGTGGCGATGACGCTGTCCGGGGTGCCAACGCATATCGACCTCGCCCATATCGAGGCCGAACTGCTGGCCTCACCCGGCGTCGCCAAGGTGCACGACCTTCATGTCTGGCACATGAGCACGACCGAAACCGCCCTGACGGCGCATCTCGTGATGCCCGACGGTGCTCCGGGCGATGATTTCCTGAACGACGTCCACGACCGGCTCGCGCACAAATATGCGATCCACCACGCGACGATCCAGATCGAGACGGGTGGGGACTGCGCGCGGCACAACCACTGTTAGGGGGCGTTCGGGAATATCCTCCATTTCGTCATCCCGAACTTGTTTCGGGATCCATAAACACCAAAGGCAATATGCTTGCACCAATTGGATCATATGGATGCTGAAACAAGTTCAGCATGACGACGTAGGGCGCCCCTAAACCATCGTCTCCGGCCGCACCAACCGGTCGAACGTCTCCTCATCGACGAGCCGCAACTGGAACGCCGCTTCCTTGAGCGTCAGGCCGGTCTCGTGCGCGTGCTTCGCGATCTTCGCCGCATTGTCATAACCGATCTCGGGCGCAAGCGCCGTCACCAGCATCAGCGAGCGTTCGACCAGTTCGGCAATGCGGGCCTCATTGGCTTGCAGCCCTTCGATGCAATGCGTGGCAAAGGTCATCATGCCGATCGACAGCAGGTCGATCGAGCGCAGCACGTTCGCGCCGATCAGCGGCTTGAAGACATTGAGCTCGAGGTGGCCCTGCATCCCGCCGACGGTCACGGCCTGATGATTCCCGATCACTTGCGCGGCCACCATAGTCAGCATCTCGCACTGGGTCGGGTTGACCTTGCCCGGCATGATCGAACTGCCCGGTTCGTTCTCGGGCAGGATCAGCTCGCCCAGACCCGAGCGCGGCCCCGATCCGAGCAGGCGGATGTCGTTGGCGATCTTGGTGAGCGAAACGGCGATCGTGTTGAGCATGCCCGAAAGCTCGACGAGCGCATCGTTGGTCGCCAGCGCTTCGAACTTGTTGTCGTCGCTCCTGAAAGTGATGCCGGTCAGCTGGTTGACGACGCCCACGAAATCCTTTGCGAAATCCTTCGGCGCGTTCAATCCCGTTCCCACCGCCGTCCCGCCCTGGGCAAGCGCGAATATGTCGGTCGTGCCGCTCGTCACGCGGACGCTGGCCTTGGCCAGTTGTGTCGCATAGGCAGAAAATTCCTGGCCCAGCGTCAGCGGTGTGGCATCCTGCAGATGGGTGCGGCCGATCTTGACGATCTGGGCCCATTGCTTCGCCTTGTCGTCAAGCGCCTGCTGGAGCGCAAGAATGGCGGGCTGAAGCCGTTCGCGAGACTCGATGATCACTGCAATGTGCAGCGCCGTCGGAAAACTGTCGTTCGACGACTGGCTCTTGTTCACATGATCGTTGGGATGGACGGGCGATTTGCCGCCGCGCGTCTCGGTCAGGATTTCGTTCGCCCGGCCCGCAATCACTTCGTTGACGTTCATGTTGGTCTGGGTGCCGGAGCCCGTCTGCCAGATGACCAGCGGGAACTGGTCATCGAGCTTGCCCGAAATCACCTCGTCCGCCGCCTTTTCGATCGCGTCCGCGATCCACGGTTCGAGCCCGTGCTTCCGGTTGACTCGCGCCGCCGCCTTTTTGACGAGCGCGAGCGCGTGAATGATCGCGATCGGCATCCGCTCGCGCTCGCCGAACGGGAAATTGCCAATGCTGCGCTGGGTCTGCGCACCCCAATAGGCGTCCGCCGGAACCTCGATGCCGCCGAAACTGTCCGTCTCGGTCCGGGTGGCGGTCATTTCTTCCGCCCGAAATCCACCGTTACGACGTTGGAGCCGTCTTCGGCGGGCGCTGCCACCGGCCGGTCATTCTCAGGCGGCTCCTGCTCGCGGATCGGCTCGTCCTCGACCTGGGCCTGGAACTGCAGCGCGAAATCGACCGCCGGATCGGCAAATGAGGTCACCGCCGAAAAGGGAATCTCCAGATGCGCCGGCACCTGGTTGAACGTCAGGCCGACTTCGAAGCCGGACGCGGTGACTTTCAGGTCCCAATATTTGTTCTGGAGGACGATCGTCATCTCATCCGGAAAACGCTCGTAAAGGCTGCGCGGGATGGAAACGCCCGGGGCGTTGGTCTTGAACGTGATGTAGAAATGATGATTGCCGGGCAGCCCTTCCGTGGCGACTTGCGTCAGGACGCGGCCGACCACGGCGCGCAATGCTTCCTGCACGATTTCGTCATAGGGAATCAGGCTGTCTGGCGGGCTTTCGGTCATCGGCCTGTGGTGAACGCATGGCGCTTCGCGGTCAAGACATTGCGCGCGGAGAAGGGATCGCTATAGCGCGCTTCATGCGCACGGGAACGATCAGCAGGAAGACGAACGAGACGTCGATCGAGGTGAGCCTCAACCTCGACGGGGCGGGGGTTTATGCGGTTTCCACAGGCATCGGCTTCCTTGACCATATGCTCGAACAATTGTCGCGCCATTCGCTGATAGACCTCAATGTGAAGGCGGTCGGCGACCTCCATATCGACCAGCACCACACAACCGAGGATAGCGGCATCGCGATCGGCGAGGCGCTGGCCCAGGCACTGGGCGACAAGCGCGGGATCACGCGCTACGGCTCGGCCTACGCCCCGATGGACGAAACGCTGACCCGCTGCGCGCTCGACATTTCGGGGCGGCCCTGGCTGGTCTTCAAAGCGGATTTCGGCACGCCCCGGTTGGGCGAATGGGATACCGAACTGATCGAGCACTGGTTCCACAGCTTTGCGCAAGGCGCCGGGATAACGCTGCACATCGAAAACCTTCATGGCGGCAACAACCACCATATCGTTGAAAGCTGCTTCAAGGCGCTGGCTCGCGCGCTCAGGCAAGCGGTCGAGATCGATCCGCGCAAGGCGGACAGCATTCCCTCGACCAAGGGGATGTTGTGAGCGGCAGTGTCGCGCTGATCGATTACGGCGCGGGAAATCTCCAGTCTGTCAGGAATGCGCTGAAGGCGGCGGGCGCCGCTAACGTGCTGGTCACCGCCGATCCCGATGTTGCAGCGAAAGCCGATCGGATCGTCCTGCCCGGCGTCGGCGCCTTTGCGCACTGTATGAACGCACTTTCGGCCATCGACGGGATGATCGATGCGCTCGACGCGGCGACCGGCGCGGGCGGAAGGCCGTTCCTCGGCATCTGCGTTGGCATGCAATTGATGGCCGAAGCCGGCGAAGAACATGGCCGCCATGCCGGGCTTGGCTGGATCAAGGGAACGGTCCGGATGATGTCGGGCCATGACGCGATAAAGATCCCCCATATGGGCTGGAACGATGTCGTGCCCTCGGTCGAACATCCCTTGATCCGGAGCGGGGAAGCCTATTTCCTTCACAGCTTCGCGTTCGAGGGGCAGGGCGTGCTGGCGTCGACCGATCATGGCGGGCCGGTCGTCGCGGCGATTGGCGAAGGCAACCGGATCGGGGTCCAGTTCCACCCCGAAAAGAGCCAGCGTTACGGGCTGGAGTTCCTCAACCGATTCCTGAAGTGGAAGCCATAATGGCACCGACATTCGCGCTTCATCTTCGCGTCTTCGCGTCTTCGCGCGAACCAAAAAGAGACTCGCGCGAAGACGCGAAGACGCGAAGGAAAGGTTCTCTATCGTGACGCTGATCGTCTTTCCCGCGATCGACCTGAAGGGCGGTCAGGTCGTGCGCCTTGCTGAAGGCGATATGGATCGCGCGACGGTCTATGGCGACGATCCTGCCGCGCAGGCCTTGCTCTTTGCGCAAAGCGGGGCTGGGCACCTTCATGTCGTCGATCTCGATGGCGCCTTTGCGGGGCAAGCGGTCAATGCCGAAGCGGTCGAAAGCATCGTCAAGGCATTCCCGGGCCATGTGCAGCTTGGCGGGGGTATCCGCAATCGCGCGGCCATCGAGCACTGGTTCGGTCTTGGCGTCTCGCGGGTCGTGATCGGAACCGCCGCGCTCGAAAATCCCGATCTTGTGCGAGAGGCTTCGGCCGATTTCCCCGGCGGCATTGTCGTTGCGGTCGATGCCCGCGACGGCATGGTCGCGACCAAGGGCTGGGCCGATGTCTCGACGGTGTCGATCATCGACATGGCCCGCCGCTTCGAGGATGCCGGTGTCGCGGCCCTTCTCTTCACCGATGTCGGGCGCGACGGGCTCTTGAAGGGCTGCAATATCGAAGCGACGGTAGACCTGGCGCGGGCGACCAATATCCCGGTCATCGCTTCTGGCGGTGTTGCCGGGATCAGCGACATCCGCGTCCTTTCGCTTCACGCGAAGGACGGCATCGAAGGCGTGATCACCGGCCGCGCGCTTTACGACGGGCGCCTCGACCTTGCGGCGGCGCTTGCGGTGGCGGCTCTATGACAGTCCGCATCCGCGTCATCCCCTGTCTCGATGTGAAGGACGGGCGCGTCGTCAAGGGCGTTAATTTCGTGGACCTGCGCGACGCGGGCGATCCGGTCGAGGCCGCGCGCGCCTATGATGCCGCGGGCGCCGACGAACTCTGTTTTCTTGACATCACCGCCAGCCACGAAGGGCGCGGCACCTTGCTCGACATCGTCGCACGAACGGCGGAGGTCTGCTTCATGCCCTTGACCGTCGGCGGCGGCGTCCGCACACCCGAAGATGTCCGCGCCCTGCTGCTCGCCGGGGCGGACAAGGTCGGCGTCAACAGCGCCGCGGTCGCCCGGCCCGAAATCGTGGCCGAGATGGCGGACCGCTTCGGCAGCCAGTGCATCGTCGCTTCGGTCGATGCCCGCCGGACGGGGCGCGGCTGGGAAGTCTTCACGCATGGGGGAAGGAACGCGACGGGCGTCGACGCGGTCGCGCACGCTGTTCGGCTTGCCGAACTCGGGGCGGGCGAGCTGCTCGTCACCTCGATGGACCGCGACGGGACCCGCGACGGCTATGATCTCGAACTGACCCGCATCATCGCCGATGTCGTTTCGGTGCCGGTGATCGCCTCGGGCGGCGTCGGCAGCCTCGGGCATTTGGTCGACGGTGTGACCAGGGGCCATGCCAGCGCCGTCCTCGCCGCCTCGATCTTCCATTTCGGGGAGGCCAGCATCGGTGAAGCACATGCGGCGCTCGCCGCCGCCGGGCTGCCTGTCCGCACGCCCGTGTTGCCCGGCCGCGATACAAAGTCTTGACCTGAACGCAGTGCCGACGCCAATGGGCGCATGGCCGACACGCTCAAACGCCTCGAAGCGATTATCGCTGCACGCCGGACTGGCGATCCGTCGCAATCCTATGTCGCGAGCCTGACGGCAAAGGGCAGGGCCAAGATCGCACAGAAGGTCGGTGAGGAAGCGGTCGAAACCGTCATCGCGGCAATGGCCGGGGACAAGGCAGGCCTGACCAGTGAGGCGGCGGACCTCATCTTTCATCTGGGCGTGCTGCTGGCGGATGCCGGGCTGTCGTTCGATGATGTGCTGGCCGAACTCGATGCGCGTGAGGGTGTGTCCGGCCTTGCCGAGAAAGCGGCACGAAAGGACGGCTGATGCCCATCGACGCAACCGCACCCTATGATGACCGGAATATCTTCGCGCGAATCCTGCGCGGCGAAATCCCCAACCGGACGGTCTATGAGGATGAATGGGCGCTCGCCTTTCACGACATCAATCCGCAGGCGCCGGTCCATGTCCTTGTGATCCCCAAGGGCGCCTATGTAAGCTGGGACGATTTTACCGCCAAGGCGCCCGATGCAGAGATTGCCGGTTTCATTCGCGCGGTCGGCCATGTCGCTCGCGAACTGGGGCTTCCCGCCCCGGGATACCGCCTGCTTGCCAATACCGGGCTGCACGGCCATCAGGAAGTGCCGCACCTTCATGTCCACATCTTCGGCGGGCGGCAGCTTGGCCTGATGCTCCCGCGGTCATGACGTCTGCCGAAATTTTGTTGCGCGGATGAGATTAGCGGCTAGGTTCGCGCGCAAAGCAGAATCTGCGGGGAGTATTTTATGATTTTTGGTCGCGTCAAATCGCTTGAGGCCATTCTAGCTACGGCGAAAAGAAAGTCGCTGACCAGGACGCTCGGTGCGTTCCAGCTCACATTGTTCGGTATTGGTTGCGTGATCGGGACGGGGATTTTCGTGCTGACGGCGGCGGGCGCCCAAAAGGCAGGGCCGGGCCTGATCCTGGCTTTTGTCGTTGCCGGTGCGGTGTGCGTGGTGGCGGCGCTTTGCTACGCCGAAATCGCCTCGATGATCCCGGTTGCGGGGTCCGCCTATACCTATTCCTACGCCGTCATGGGCGAATTGCTGGCCTGGACGGTCGGCTGGGCGCTCGTTCTCGAATATGCAGTCGCGGCCTCGGCGGTGGCCGTTGGATGGTCGGGCTATTTCACGAACACGATATTATACCAGAGTTTGGGCTTCAAATTGCCGACCGCCCTGTCCGCCGGGCCGCTCGCCCTTGGCGGCGTGGAAGGCGGCTTCATCAACCTTCCCGCAGTCGTCATTTCGCTGCTCATTACCTGGCTTTTGATGATCGGAACGACCGAAAGTGCGCGCGTGAATGCGGTGCTGGTGTCGATCAAGATCGTGGCGCTGACGGCATTCATCTTCCTGACCCTGCCCGTCACCCATTCTGCCAATTTCGAGCCGTTCATGCCTGCGGGCATGTTCGGCGGCTTCGGGTCTGGGGTCGGTGTGGTCGGCGCGGCGGCAACGATCTTCTTTGCCTATGTCGGCTTCGACGCGGTTTCGACGGCGGCCGAAGAAACCAAGAATCCGCAGCGCAACGTTCCGATCGGCCTGATCGGGAGCCTCGCGATCTGCACCATCTTCTACATGCTGGTGGCCGCTGGCGCTGTCGGCACGATCGGCGGGCAGCCGATCATGGCGGGCGGCGTTCCGATCGAAGTCGGCACCCCCGCGCTCGCCCGTCAATGCGCGACGCCGGAATTCGCCCAGACTTTGGTCTGTTCGAACGAAGCGCTGGCGCATGTGCTGCGGACGATCGGCTATGGCAAGATCGGCAACATGATCGGTTATGCAGCCTTCATCGCATTGCCTTCGGTTATCCTCATCCTGCTCTATGGGCAGACGCGCATCTTCTTCGTGATGTCGCGTGACGGGCTGTTGCCGGAATTCCTGTCTACAGTTCACCCCAAGTGGAAGACGCCGCACGTCGTCACCGCGATCACAGGTGCAGCCGTCGCTTTTGCCGCAGCCTTCCTGCCGGTCGGCCAGCTTGCCGACATTGCCAATGCCGGGACGCTTTACGCCTTCATGATGGTCGCGATTGCCGTGTGGATATTGCGTCGGCGCGATCCGAACCGCGAACGCGCGTTCGTTGTTCCAGCCTTGCCGCTGGTCGCGTCGCTCACCATTGCCGGTTGCATCTTCCTGTTCGTCAACCTGCCGCTGGCGGCGATGCTCGTGCTGCCGATCTGGGGCGCGGTCGGGCTTGTGATCTATTATCTCTACAGCTATCGGATGAGCCATGTCGGGCGTGGCCTGGTCGAAGTGCATGAGATCGACCCGGATATTCCCGAGATGCCGGCGGCCTCTCCGCCGCTGATCTGATACCGGATTTCGAGTTCCTGGAGGGGAGGGGAAGGGGAGGCCGCGGTCTCCCCTTTTTCTTTAGCCCAGCCGCGCCCTGACCAGCGCCGCAAGGTCGGCTTCGGCGCGCGGGCCGAAATGCGAGATGATCTCCGCCGCGCAGATCGACCCCATTGTCAGGCTGTCCGCCACCGAACGTCCTTCGGCTTGCCCGGCGAGGAACCCCGCCGCAAACAGGTCGCCGGCGCCCGTGGTATCGACCACCTTTTCCACCGGCTCGGCCAGAACTTCGGTCCGGACCCCGTCCTTCACCGCAAGCGCGCCATGCGGCCCGCGCGTGACGACAAGCAGCGGCACCTTGGCGGCAACCGCCGCGACGCTTTCATCGAAATGGTCGGACTGCATCAGCGAATGCATCTCCGCCTCGTTGGCGAAGAGAATGTCGATATCGCCATTGTCGATCAGCGCGTGGAAGCTGTCGCGGTGCCGCTCGATGCAGAAGGCGTCGGAGAGCGTGAAGGCAACCTTGCGGCCCGCCTCGCGTGCAATGCGGATCGCACTCTGCATTGCTGCCCGCGGCTCTTCGGGGTCCCAGAGATAGCCTTCGAGATAGAGGATTTCGGCGCTGGCGATCATCTCGTGGTCGAGCGCCGAGGCCGGCAGGAATTGCGACGCGCCAAGAAAGGTGTTCATCGTCCGCTGGCCGTCGGGCGTCACGAGGATCAGACATTGCGCCGTCGGGGGTTCGCCTTCGCGCGACGGAGTGGTGAAGGCAACGTCGCTTGCCCGGATGTCATGGCTGAACACATGGCCGAGCTGATCGTTCGACACTTGCCCGATAAAGCCGCACCGGCGCCCAAGCATCGCCATTCCAGCAACCGTGTTGGCGGCAGAGCCTCCGCTGATTTCGCGGCCCGGTCCCATTTTCGAATAAAGGTCGGTCGCGCGCTCCGCGCTGATCAGCTGCATCGAGCCCTTGGCCAGTTCCTCTGCGGCAAGAAACTCTTCGTCGGTCGTTGCCAACACGTCGACGATGGCATTGCCGATCGCAACAATATCCAGGCTGGCTGCGGTCACGCGCTAAATCCCCCTTGTCTTGCAAAGCGCGTCGCCTAGCGGCGGGAACGTCGCATCGCAAGGGCGATTGACAGGCGCGGTGCACCTCCCCCATCTGGAACCGATGCTGCGCCCCTGTTCAATCGCCGGTCTGGCTCTCCTTGCGGCCTGCGGTCCGGTGCCGCGGCCACAGCCGATTGCGGTCGCACCGCCCGCGCCGATCCGCACGACCGGTCTCGAGCGCGTGATCGGGAAGGACGCCCGCGGCCTGGTGGCGCTGTTCGGCGCGGCAGACCAGGATGTCTGGGAAGCGAACGCCCGCAAGCTCCAGTTCGGGAGCGCGATCTGCATCATGGATGCCTATCTTTATCCCCCTGCACGCGGGAAGGAGCCGCTGGTCACCTATGTCGATGCGCGCCAGCCCGATGGGCGGCCGATCGACCGCGCCTCCTGCGTTGCGGCGCTGACCCGAAGGGCCCAGGCGCGTTAGCGCCCGTCCCGTTGAGTGTGAATCCACTCATCCGTCATCCCGAACTCGTTTCGGGATCCATGAACACCGCAATCAAAGGACAGGCGCCAAACGGCACGAGCATCGTGTTCATGGGTGCTGAAACGAGTTCAGCATGACGAAGTGAGGGTGCGCAGGCGCGGCGATTCGCTTGATCAGGACGGAGCCTAAAAGGGCAAAGAGTCCCCGCCATGCCGCGCGGACATCATCTTGTGCATGCGGATCAGCGCAGAGCGCTTGATCTGGCAGACCCGCGCCGCACCAACGCCCAGCACGGCACCGATCTCGTCAAGATTGAGTTCCTCGACAAAATAGAGCTGGAGAACCATCGCTTCGCGCTCGGCGAGCTGGGCAAGGCAGGCGGCAAGATCCTTGCGCAGTTCGGCAGCGTCAAATTCGCTGTCGGCCCCCGCCGCGAGGTCGGCAAACCAGGAGTCGTGATCCGAATAGACTTCCTCGATCGAATCGAGCTGCTGCGACAGCGAGGACGCCACTTTGGCGTGATAGCTTTCGGCGTCGAGCCCCATGGCGTCGGCCATTTCGGCGTCGCTGGCGTGCCGGTGAAGCCGGCCTTCCAGTTCGTCGCGGACGCGCGCCAGTTCACGGCGGCTGACCATGCCCGAACGGCACATGCGGGCCTCGCGGCGCAGATGATCGATCATCGCGCCGCGAATGCGCGTTGCGGCATAGGGGCCGAAGGCCGCGCCACGATCTTCGAAGCCCTTGGCTGCCTCGACGAGTGAGAGAAGGCCGATCTGCATCAAGTCTTCAAGCGCAATGGCCGAAGACATGCGCGAATGGACTTGCCAGGCAATGCGCCGCACCATCGACGCGTGAGTCCGGACCAGGGTCTCGCAATCCGGCAATGCGGGAGCGCGGCCATAGGTCAGGGACTCGTGGGCGACCTCTTGATGCAGCATCATTCTTCTCCAGTTTCAAACGGGTGCGGGCCCGGATCGCGCTGCGAGAGCGCGGCTTGCGGGCGTTTCGCGCCGATCATGGCAATCACGTCGACGGCCTTGGTTTCGGGAATTTCGAGGAAGGACAGGACCGGGATTTCGGAAAGCTGGGCCCGCAGCAGTCTTGAAAGCGCCGCGCGGCAGATTGGCGAGGTGACGATCGCAAAACTGCGCGCGGCCATGAGTTGCGGCTGCACGGCTTCCGACACCGCCGAAACGATGCGCGCGGCCAGGTCCGGGTCGAACGGCCAGCTTGCATTCGGGCCGGTGCGGACCGACTGAGTCAGCAGGCTTTCGAGTTCCGGGTCGAAAGTGATGATCGGCAGCGGCATCTTGATGGGAACGATCATCTGGACGATCAGCGCCCCAAGCCGCTGGCGGACGCCCTCGAGCAGCCCCGCCTGATCGAGATCGCGCCCGGCGAGTTCGATCATCGCTTCGGCGACCCGGCGGAAATCCTTCAGTGGAACGCGTTCGGCAAGAAGCGCGCGGCACATCGAGGTCACGGCGGCCAGCGAATAGGGCTGCGGCGTTAGTGCCTGCGCCAGTTGCGGGAAGCTTTCCTTCAAGGCATCGACCAGCGCCTGGCTGTCGTCGAGCCCGAAGAGTTCCGCGGCCGAACCGGAAATGACGCCGTTGAGGTGCGTCGCGATGACGGTCGACGCATCGACCACCGTATAGCCGGCAACGACCGCCTCTGCGCGCCGCTCGGGTGCGATCCAGACGGCATCGAGCCCAAAGCTCGGATCCTTGACGGCATGGCCCGGGATCAGGTCCAGCCCGTCGCCCGAATCGAGTGCGAGCAGCTGATGGGAAAAGACCTCGTCCTCGCCCATCGTCACGCCGGCGATGCCAATGCGATAGGCGTTGGCGGGCAGCGAAAGATCATCCTTCACGCGCACCATCGGGACGACAAAGCCAAGTTCGCGGGAGAGCTGGCGCCGGATGCCGGTGATCCGCGCCATCAGCGGCGCGCCCTGGCGGTCGTCGACCATGTCGATCAGGCCATAGCCGATGTCGAGCGTGATCGGCGCCGGATCGCTCACGTCGCGCCACTGGATGAGATGTTCGGGTTCCGGATCCTCGATCGGGGCGACGATGGCGCGCTTTGCGGCGTCGGCGCGCATCCGCGTCCAGCAGATCGTGCCGGTAATCGCCGCGGCCGTCAGGATCAGGAAATGCGGCATTCCGGGAAGGACGCCGAGCAGGAAGAGGATTCCGGAGACCGGGCCCCAGGCTCGTGCCGCGCCGAATTCGCTGCCGATCTGGCCCGAAAGGTCGAGCGGGGAGGAAACGCGGGTGACGATCGCAGCTGCGGCAATCGACAGCAGCAGCGCCGGCACCTGCGCCACCAGCGCATCGCCGATGGCGAGAAGGACATAGGTCTGCGCCGCCTGGCCGACGGGCAGTCCGTGGCTCACCGTGCCGAGCACGAGTCCGCCGAAGATGTTGACGAACAGGATCAGCAATCCCGCGACGGCATCGCCCTTCACGAACTTGGAGGCGCCGTCCATCGAGCCATGGAAATCGGCTTCGGTCGAAACTTCCTGGCGGCGGGCCTTGGCTTCGTCGGGCGTGATCAACCCGGCATTGAGATCGGCGTCGATCGCCATCTGCTTGCCCGGCAGCGCATCGAGCGTGAAGCGTGCGGAAACCTCGGAAACGCGGCCTGCACCCTTGGTGATGACGACCAGGTTAATAATCATCAGCACGGCAAAGACGAACAGGCCGACGATATAATCGCCGCCGATCAGGAAGGTGCCGAACGCCTCGATAACGTGCCCGGCTGCTCCCGGTCCCTGGTGCCCGTTCACGAGAACGACGCGCGTCGATGCGACATTGAGCGCGAGGCGGAACAGGGTGGCCAGCAGGAGGACGGTCGGAAAGGCCGAAAAATCGAGCGGCTTGGCGGCATTGAGCGCCACCATCAGGACCGCAAGCGAAATGGTGATGTTGGCGATGAAGCCGATGTCGAGCACGGTCGAAGGGACCGGAACGACCATCAGGACGACGAGCATCAGGATGGCGAAGGGTAGGATGCCGCCCTTGATGGTGTTGCCCCAGATGCGAAGATTGGCGCGCTCGATCATGCCGCGCTCCCGCCGTCGATCCGGGCGAGCCGCTGATAGGCGCGCTCGGCAAAGGCCAGCGAAAGATTCTGCGGCATGGGTTCGATCGCGCGCATCTGCATGAACTCTTGTGAGGATTGGCTATTGCTGCCGGTGCGCGTCGCCATCTGCGTCCGCACCACGCCGGGCGCGGGAAAGGCGGATGGCCGTTCATCGAGCCGCGCGGCAAAATGGTTGCGGATGGCATCGAGACTGCGCGCGCTGCCGTCGGAATTATAGAAAATGCTGCGGTTTGCCGCCGCCGCCGTTGGGTTCAGCGGGGCCGCGGGCGCATTCGGGTCTGCCCGCCAGGCCGAAAGGAATTGCGCCGCTCCCTGTGCGCCGAGGAAATGTGCGAGATAGAGATCGACCGGCTCTGGCTCCTCGCCGAAGCGGGTGCGCAGCATGTCTGCATTGTCGTCTGCGAACTCGGCGGCCATGGTCGAGGATGTCTCGGGATCGAAGCGCAGGCCGAGGATCTGCTCGCGCATCTGCGGGTCGGTGACGCGGTACTGGCCGTCAGCGCCCTTGCTGATCGCGTTTGCTGCCCATCCAAGGCCGTGATCGCCGCCGTGCTGCGAAAGCGTTGCCAGCCAGGTCTGGCGAGTGAACTGAAAGAGTCCGGCCGCGCTCGAAGTGCTGGCCTGGGCATCGGGATCGAGGCTGCTTTCGACGCGAGCCTGCGCCATGAGATAATCGAAGGGGACGCCAGTGCGCTTTGCGGCATTGCCGATCGCAAGGCTCACCCGCTGGGGAACCGCTGGCTGAATGCCGATATCTTGCGGTGGCATCTGTTGCTCGCTCCTTCTTACGGAGCGGACGATGCAATGGTTGTGCCAACTCAGGCGGGGAGGCGTGAACCCCAAGCGTTTCTGCGGTTTTGATAGACATGGGGCCGTGCCGCGCCGCGCATCTGGTCAAGCCTTTCCATCTTTTCGCGGTTGCGCAGCGCCATAAAATTGACGCGCGTCTTGAGCGCCTCGGTCTGCTTCAGGGCATAGCCCAAGTCGGACTGGAGCCTTTCGCCTGCGACCAGGCCCCTGCGATGACGGATTTGTTCGATCGCCCGGGCAAGATCCCTGGTCGCCTGTTCGATCCGCGCAACGTCGCGCGCGTCGATGGCGTCCATCAACCCTGCCTGGATTTCGATGATCGATTCAATCGCGCTCATCCCGTTCATTCCCCGGACCGGAAGAATCCGACCATCGAATGGGCAATGGAATCGACGTCGATCGTATATCCGCCCTGCGCGATTGCCTGGCGCAGTTGCGCGATTTTGACATAGTCCACGGGCGGTCCGGCCTTGGCGAGGTCTGCGGCGAGGCTGACGAGCTTGGGCAGACTTGCGCTGGCGCCGACCGGGCGCGCCGATGCGGTCGCGGAACGCGTTGCGCGCGCGCCGTCATCCTTCACGGATTTCGACACCGGCCTGATGGGCCATAGCGTAACGGGGTCAACCATTTTACTTCCCTTTGTCATGGCGCCTGCCGGGAAAGCGACAGGGCTTGATGGGGGAAACGACAGGACTGAAGAAAAGTTTAACGCGAAAATGATGCCGTGCCGGGCCCGGTCACAATGGCGGAGCTTTGCGTGCCCGCAGCGCCCAGCTTCAATCGGATGCTTGCACCCTTGGCGCCATCGTCGAGCGCGATTGCCGTTGTGGTGACATCGAAAGCATCGCCTTCGACACTGACTTCCACCGTGTCGCCCCTGTGCACGCTCAGCTCGGCCTTGCCCTGGGGGCCACCCGCCGCGGCAATGCCAACGCGCAACCGCCAGCCAATCGCCGGACAGCGGATCGCAAGTGCGTCGCTTCCCGACCATTCGATGTTTGCGGGCTGAGGACAGGCGACCAGTTTGAGCCGCCGGTCGACCGGCGCGATCGCGCCGCCCGGCTGGCCGGGGGCTGCTCCGGTCATGGCCTCGATGCGGCTGTCGAGCCGGTCGAGATCCTCGACGGCTTGCGCCAGCACGGGAGTCGGCAAGGCGGAAAGGAATAGGGCAGCGAAAGCGCGGCGGGCCATGTTCAATCTCCTGATGGCATCTTTGTCCACACACAGAGCAAGGGCCATGCCAGTCGCGGAATTGCAGCGCTCGCCGGACGCACCAGGCGGGCATGTCAAAAAGCCGACACCGGGGCTTTCGGCCCTCAAGGAAGGGGCTGCCCCGCCACCGCCCGCGCCCCATTTTCCGCCGTCTGCATAAAACTGGCACGATGATTGCTTTGATCGGGACGGGCCAATCCCGATGTTCGTCCGTGAATGTCGTCTGGCCGGGATTTTGGAGGCAGACATGTCTGTTGGAGAATCACTGTTCGGCATTCACGCCACGGCGCTGCAGCTTCGCTCGCAGCGCATGTCGATGCTTGCCTCGAACATCGCCAACGCCGCGACCCCCAATTACAAAGCACGCGACATGGATTTCGCACAGGCGCTCCGCAAGGCGAGCGACGGCGAGTCCATCGAGTCCGCGATCGAATATCGTGTGCCGCTCCAGCCCTCGCTCGATGGCAACACGGTCGAAATGTCGACGGAGCAGACCGCATTCGCCGAAAACGCGCTGGCCTATCGGTCGAGCCTGTCCTTCCTTCAGGGGCGGGTCGGAACGATGATGCGCGCGCTGAAGGGGGAATAGGATGTCCAACCAGCCCCTTTCACTGTTCGAGATCAGCGGCCGGGCAATGGCCGCGCAGCTCGTTCGGCTCAATACCACCGCGTCGAACCTGGCCAATGCCGGGACGATCTCGGGAAGCGAGCAGAATGCCTTCCGCTCGCTGAAGCCCGTCTTCCGCACGGTGATGGGAGAAAATGGCACGGCGACCGTCGCGATTGACAAGATCGTCTCGTCGCCGGCTGCGCCCACCAAGCGTCACGATCCCGCGCACCCGCTTGCCGACAAGAACGGCGATGTCTGGGAAGCCGCGGTCGATAGCGCTGCCGAGATGGTCGAGATGCTCGAAACATCGCGCCAGTACCAGAACAATGTCCAGGTCCTTCAAACCGCGAAGAGCCTGACGCTCGAAACTTTGAGGTTAGGACAATGACAAGCATTACCCCCGTGAACGGTTCGAATATTCCCGTCGTGCCCAAGGGCACCGGCGCAACCAAGCTCGATGAAACCGCGTTCCTGCGGCTGATGACGACCCAGCTCAAGGAGCAGGATCCGTTCAACCCCGTCGATAACACCGCGATGGTTGCGCAGATGGCGCAATTCTCGAGCGTTGCCGGCATTTCGGAGATGAACACCTCGCTCAAGGGCATTGCCGACCAGATCAAGCAGCAGACGGCGCTGCTGACGGCCATCCAGGCCCAGAACACGCCCCCCAACCCCAACCCCACCGCCGGCGCATAAGGAGAAGACGTCATGGCTTTCTACACATCATTGTCGGGCCTGAAGGGCGCACAGAGCGACCTTTCGGCGATTTCGAACAATCTCGCCAACGTGAACTCGACCGGCTTCAAGAAGAGCCGCGCCCAGTTCGGCGATCTGTTCGCCAGCTCGCCGACCCAAAACACCAGGCTGGTGGCCGGGCAGGGCACGCGTCTCAACGGTGTCACCCAGCAGTTCACCCAGGGCACGCTCGAGGCGACGGATCGCACGCTCGATCTTGCGGTTGCCGGCGAAGGCTTTTTCGTGGTCAAGGGCGATCCGCCCCGCCAGGCCGTAACCTATACGCGCAACGGCTCGTTCAACGTGATGCCCGACCGTTCGGTTCGTGACACGACGGGCGCAAAGATGCAGCTTCTGCCGGTCGATGCGCTAGGCAATGTCACCTCGACCGCGCTCGGCTCGCTCATCGACTTCACCTTGCCGACCGGCGCTCCGCTCAATCCGACAGCCGCGCTTGTCAACGTCTCGGTCGGGCTCGATGGCCTGACGACGGCCACCTATGCCGATGGCTCGAGCGAGCTGCTCGGCAAGGTTGCGATGGCAAGCTTCACTTCGCAGGAAGGCCTGCGTCCGGTCGGAGACGGCCACTGGCAATCGACCGGAGACAGCGGCGCGCCAACGATCGATGCGGCAACCAACGGGCCACTCGGCTCGATCCGCTCTGGCGCGCTCGAGCGGGCGAATGTCGACGTGACCGAAGAACTGGTCGCTCTCATCGCCGCGCAGCGCAATTTCCAGGCGAATGCCAAGGCGATCGAAACCGACAAGGCCATGACCCAGTCGGTCCTCAACATCAACTGACGGGCTGACCAGTGGACCGCCTCATCTACACCAGCCTCACGGCGATGCGCAGCGCGCAATCCCGGCAAGCGGCGACGGCGAATAATCTCGCCAACGCCCAGACGCCGGGGTTCCGCGGCGACGTTGCCGAAGCGCAGGCGCTCTGGGTTCGCGGCGATGGCCTCGAAAGCCGGGCGGTTGCGTCCGAAGAGGTGATCGGCGCCGACATGCGCGCCGGGGTGGTGATGGAAACGGGCCGCGACCTTGACGTTGCGATGCAGGGCGATGCGCTGCTCGTCGTCCAGGCGGACAATGGCGAGGAAGCCTATACCCGCCGCGGAGACCTTCAGCTTTCGCAATCGGGACTCCTGACCAATGGCGAAGGCCAGCCGGTTCTGGGCGCCCAGGGACCGATCACGCTGCCACCGGCAGACAAGGTCATGATCGACAGCGACGGCCGCATTTCGATCGTGCCGGTCGGGGGCGATCCCGGCCAGCCGCAGGAGGTGGATCACCTCCGCCTTGTGACCGCAACCGGCTCGAAAATCATCAAGGGCATTGATGGCCTGTTCCGCATCAGGGGCGGCGGCATTCTTCCCGACGATCCCGATGCCCGCGTTCTCACTGGGCATATCGAGGGTTCGAATGTGTCCGCAACGGCAACGCTGGTCCAGATGATCGAAGCCAGCCGCTCGTGGGACACGCAATTGAAATTGATCAGCAGCGCACGCGACATGGATTCGGCAGCCGCCGATCTCATGCGCCTGCCGGACTAGGAGCAGAAAAATGTCGTCAGGTGCATTGCATGTCGCCCGGACCGGGCTCGACGCGCAGAACATGAAGATGCAGGTTATCGCGAACAATCTCGCGAACGTGAACACGACCGGCTTCAAGCGCGATCGCGCCAGCTTCGAAACACTGGCCTACCAGATCGTCAACACCGCAGGCTCGCCGTCTTCTGCGGAAAACAAATATGCGACCGGGCTGAACCTCGGCACCGGCGTGCAGGTCAAGGGCACCGCCCGGATCGAAACCCAGGGCACGCTGACGACAACCGGAAACGGTCTCGACGTTGCGATCGAAGGCGCGGGCTATTTCCAGGTGCTGATGCCAGACGGCCAAACCGCCTATACCCGCGCCGGCGATTTCAGCCTCTCTGCCGAAGGCACGATTGTGACGGGCAACGGCCTGCCGATCCAGCCGCAGATCCAGGTGCCCGAAGGCGCGACGTCGGTTTCGATCGGCGCCGATGGCACAGTGACGGCACAGCTCGCCGGCCAGTCCGACCCCACCGAACTCGGCAAGATCGAAACCGCGCGTTTCGTCAATCCGGCCGGGCTCCAGGCGCTTGGCAACAATCTTCTCGCACAGACCGCATCCTCCGGCGTCGCCCAGGTCGGAGCTCCCGGCTCGGAGGGCAGGGGCTCGCTTCGCGGCGGTGCGCTTGAATCCTCGAACGTCAACGTGGTCGAGGAACTGGTCGACATGATCGAGACCCAGCGTGCCTATGAGGTCAACTCCAAGATGATCCAGGCCGCCGATGAAATGCTGAAAAATGCCAGCCAACAGCTTTAGTTTCCGCACCTGCCTGTCTTGGGTGCGGATTGGGAGGCGGGGCCAAAGTCCCCACATATTTGCCTCGCCTCCCAAACACCTTACAGTGCTTGTGGCGACGCTCGCCGCCCTTGGCGGAGCGGCCTCGCCGCTCGCAGCCAGGCAGAAGGAACGCCCCGAAGACGCTGCCTTCCGGCCGACGGCGCCAATCGCCGCTCCGGTCATCCCGGCCAACGGCGCCATTTTCCAGGGCGGCGCCTATGCTCCGCTGATCTCGGGCGCGCGGGCTTCGCAGCCCGGCGATATCCTGACCATCGTGCTTGTCGAACACACAAGCGCCGCCAAGTCGAATTCCGCGAACACCGGCCGCGATGGAGGCATCGGCCTCACGCCGCCGACAACCGGGCCGCTTAGCCTGTTCAAGCCGACCGACGTCGGTGCCTCAGGCACGCAATCCTTCAAGGGCAAGGGCGATGCCGCCCAGTCCAACGCTCTGTCCGGCGAAGTCAGCGTAACAGTGGCGGCGGTCTATCCGAACGGCACGATGCTGGTAAGCGGTGAAAAGCAGCTGACGCTCAATCGCGGAGATGAGCGCGTCCAGTTTTCCGGCCTGGTCCGGGCGTCCGATATTTCGCCCGACAATCGGGTCCTTTCGACCCGCGTCGCCGATGCCCGCATCCTCTATGTCGGCCATGGCGAGATCGCGCGTGCCAGCAAGCAAGGCTGGCTGCAGCGCTTCTTCTCCAAGGTGAGTCCGTTCTGATGGCCAAATTCCCGACCTTTCTCGTGCGTTCGGTGGCGCTTTTTGCGGCTCTGTTGTGCATCCAGCTCGCAACCCCGGCTTCGGCCGAGCGGATCAAGGATATGGGCCAGTTCCAGGGGCTGCGCGCCAACCAGCTGACGGGCTATGGCATCGTTGTCGGCCTTGCCGGCACGGGGGACGACAGCCTCGACTATGCGACGCTGGCGATGAAAGGCGCGGTCTCGCGCTTCGGGCTGACGCTGCCGGCCGGGGTCAATCCCTCGCTCAAGAATGCGGCGGCGGTCATGATCACGGCGGAGCTTCCGCCCTTTGCCAAACCCGGCCAGCGGCTCGACATCACCGTGTCGGCGATGGGCAAGGCGAAATCCTTGCGCGGCGGCACGCTGCTGATGGCGCCGCTCTACGGCGCGGACGGGCAGATCTATGCGATGGCGCAGGGCAATCTTGTTGTCGGTGGGCTCGGCATCGACGCCGCCGACGGATCGAAAGTATCTGTCAACGTGCCGTCCGCCGGACGGGTCGATGGCGGCGCGACGGTCGAACGCTCGGTCGATACCGGCTTCACCAATGGCGACCAGCTCGTCTTCAACCTTCACGATCAGGATCTCACCAACGCGAAGCTCGTCTCTGAGGCCATCAACCGCAGCTTCGGCGCCGGAACGGCCCAAGCCAGCGATGGCGGATCGATTACTATTGCGGCGCCCCAGGGCGGCCCGGCGCGCATCGGCATGATGAGCCTGATCGAGAATATCGAGATCAAGCCGTCCGAACCGCCCGCACGCGTGATCGTCAATTCGCGCACCGGGACGGTCGTGATCAACGGCGCGGTCCGGATCAGCCCAGCTGCCGTCACGCATGGCAAGCTCACCGTGCGGATCGATGAAAAGCCGCGGGTCATCCAGCCCGAACCCTTCAGCCGCGGCCAGACCGCGCTCGAACCGAACAGCGACATCAAGGTCGAGGAAGCGCGCAATCCCATGTTCCTGATGCCAAGGGGGGCCTCGCTCAACGACATCGTCAAGGCGATCAACCGGATCGGGGCTTCGCCGGGCGATCTGGTCGCGATCCTCGAGGCATTGAAGGAAGCCGGAGCGCTCAAGGCGGAGTTGATAGTGATATGATCAAGCCCGTTTCCACGCCTGCCATGGCCCAGCCCAAGGCACCGGACCCCACGCTCAAAAAGGCAGCGCAGGGGTTCGAAGCCGTTTTCCTGCGCGAAATGATCGGCTCGATGCGCAAGGCCAAACTGGCCGAAGACGACCTGTTCGGATCGAGCGCCACCGACAATTTCCGCGAACTCGCCGACGCGAACCTCGCGGACAGCATGTCCGGCCTTGGCCAGTTCGGCATCGCGAAGCTGGTTGAGGCGCAGATGGCCAAGCTTGGGGTCAAGCCATGAGCGACCTGCTGAGCGTCGGCGCATCGGGGCTGCGCGCCTATGGGCGCGCGCTATCCAACGTCGGTGACAATATCGCCAACGCCCAGACTCCAGGCTATGCCCGGCGCACGACGCGGCTTGAGGAGCTGGCCGGCAACGGCGAAATGACGCTGTATCATGCGGCGGGTCTGGCGAACGGCGTCCGCGTCACCGGAATCAACCGCATCACCGATCAATGGCTGGTCGATGGATCGCGCGCAGCAAGCGCCGATGCCGGGCAGACCGCCGCCCGGCTTCCCTGGCTCTCTGCAGCCGAGGCCGGCTTGGCTCAGGGCGGAAACGATGTGGGCACTGCGCTGACCGGAATGTTCAACAGCGCGGACCAGCTTTCGGCCGATCCAACCAGCACAACCCTCCGCTCGCTCTTTCTGGCCGCGGCTGACAGCGCGGCCGCAGCGTTCCGGCGCACCGCGGTTTCGCTCGATTCTGCCGTTTCCGGCGTCGGCACCGCTGCAGTCGGGGCAGTGACGCAGCTGAACACTGATCTTGTGGCGCTGCAAAAAGTGAATGACGGCCTCCTGCGCGCCCGCGACGGCAGCACCAATCAGGCCGGCCTCCTCGATGAGCGCGACCGCCTGCTTGACAGCATCGGCGCGGCGGTTCCCATTTCGGTGACCTATGACAACAGACAGGCGGCCACGGTCCGCCTTGGCGGGGCGGCGGGGCCTTTCATGCTTTCGGGGACCGGCGGTCCATCCAACTTCGGTGTGACGATCGCGGTTGACGGGCGGCTGACCTATTCGCTTTCGACAGTCGGCGGCGCCATCCTTCCGGCGACCGGTCAGCTTACCGGTTTCGCCGAGGCGGCCAATCATGTGGCCGACCAGCGGCTCGGTCTCGATGCGCTGGCAACCCAGGTCGCAACCGATCTCAATACCGCCCATACGGCCGGGGTCGACGCAAACGGAAATCCCGGAGCACCACTCTTTGTGCTGGGCGGAGCTGGGGCCGCGTCGATCGCGGCCGTGCCGCACACGCCCGATGAAGTGGCCGCGGCCGATGCGACAAGCGCCAATGGCAATCTCCTCGCGCTGGCTGGCCTGCGTGGAAGCGCGGGCGTCGAGGCCGGCTGGGCCGCTCTGGTGGCCGCGCAAAGCCAGGCTGTCTCCACGGCGCGGGCCGAAGATGCGGCCGCATCGTCCCGGCGTGACGGGGCCTTTGCGGCGCGCTCCGAAATCAGCGGTATCGACCTCGACCAAGAAGCGGCAGACCTTCTCCGATTCCAGCAGGCCTATGCCGGATCGGCGCGGGTGATCCAGACCGCGCGCGATACGCTTCAATCTATTCTCGACATCTTCTGATCGGACACCCAATGATCAACGCCGTCGGCAACCGCATGATGATCGAAATCAATCGCCAGAAATCGCTCGCCCGTTCGATTTCAGACACGCAGATCACGATTTCGACAGGCAAGAAGATCCAGCGGGCTTCGGACGATCCGGTTGCAGCCGCGCGCGTGGCGACGATCGGGCGCTCGCAGGCGAACAGCAAGGCCTGGCTGGCCAATCTCGATACCGGGCTTTCGCTCAACAGCCAGGCGGATACTGCCGTCACCGGCATGGCCGACCGCGTGGCCCAGGCGCGCGAGCTGATGCTTGCCGGCGCCAATGGCGCGCTGACCCAGGCCGATCGTGATACCCTTGCTGCGCAGCTTGATGGGATCGCCGCAGAACTGGACGGCCTGGCCACGCGCCGGTCCGCGAACGGGGAGCTTCTCTTTTCCCCCGGAACCGCGCTCAATGTCCGTTATGATGCCAGCACGACCTTTGCGCCGGTGCCGTCGCTTGCCCAGGTTTTCGATGTGGGCGGGGTTTCGCTTTCGCAGATGGTGCGCGACGGGGCGGCTGCGCTACGAGCAGGGTCTGCGGTTGCAATTGGCGCGTCGCTGACAACGCTCGATACGGGCGTTACCAAGACAGCCGACGTCCTTGGCGATATCGGCCAGCGCGGCAAGCGCTTGCAGTCGTTGCAGGAAGCGACACGCGCCCAGGACATCGATTTCGCCGCAGAGCGTTCCGATCTGGAATCGACCGACATTTCCGAGGCCATCGCCACGCTGAACGCGCAGACCTTGACGCTGGATGCCGCACAGGCGGCTTTTGCGAGAATTAATCGCCGCACGCTCATCGACTTGCTTTCCTGACGCAAGTTTTTCCCGCGCCTGCCGTTCTCCAACCTGAGGCGCAGCGGGCCAACCAGGCCGTGTGAAGCAGGGATCGAACAGGCACATCCATGTTTGCAATAGTCGGTATCATAGTCTTGCTCGTCATGGTGTTTGGCGGTT
>Ga0209023_10001678_pt1 | contig 29053 bp, 23 predicted proteins | sample LakOneMetagenome_FD_187468 | JGI IMG/M metagenome (GOLD analysis project Ga0209023, IMG submission 187468) | Freshwater and sediment microbial communities from Lake Erie, Canada (SPAdes) (version 2) | ecosystem: Environmental > Aquatic > Freshwater > Lentic | place: Lake Erie, Canada...
ATCTTCCTTCCTCTCGGTGACGTCATGACCCGACGCGTAGAACAAAGTGCCGTCAGCGTCAGGCACCACGTTCCAGCGTATCCAGCGATACGCGCCCTCGGCGGTGCGGCAGCGGTTCTCGAACCCGACGACGTTGGTGCCCGTCTGAGACTGTCGCGCACTGGCGATCGTTCCCGGCAGGTCGTCAGGATGAATCCAGTCGAAGAAGGGACGTGAGAGGAAGTCACACTCGCTATGTCCCAGGATGCGCATGAAGGCGCCATTGCACTTGCGCATCATGCCGTCGGGGCCAATCACCGCCAGCAAGTCGAGCGAGCTGTCGAAGAAGCGCTGCTGCTGACGCTCGAGTTGACGCTGACCCGAAAGGTCCCTGATGACACCCGTGGTGCCGATGACCCGGCCTGACCGCTCGCGCAGCAGCGAGACACTGACGGCAACCTCGATCCGGCGGCCATCCTTGCGCTGCCTGACGGTCTCAATGCGGTGACACCCACCGCCCTCCTGCACGCGACTGAGAATGCCGGCGATTTCCGCTTTCTGCTCGGCGGGCCCGACCACCGAAATGTGCTGACCGACCATTTCTGACGCGTCGTAGCCGAAGACGGTATACGCGCCTTCGTTCCAGCTCTGGACGATGCCGTCGAAGTCGAGCGTGATGATGGCGTCGTTCGACGATTCGACGACGTTGGCGAGCTGGCGAATCGCGGCATCAGTACGCCGTCGCTCGCTGATGTCGACAACGACCGCCAGCGTGTAGACGTGCGACCCAAAGCGGAGGGGCGTGATGCCGAGCTCCATGGGAAATTCGGAGCCGTCTTTTCGCCGACCGGTCACCTCGCTGCCAGGGCCGACGAATCTGCCGGCATGGCCGTCCACGAACGTCCGTCGCTTGTCGGGATGACCCGCGCGGTACCGGTCTGGTACCAGCATGTCGACCAACTGGCCGATGAGCTCCTGCGGCTCGAAGCCGAAGAGCACAGAGGTCTGCCGGTTGGCGAGCTGCATGCGCCCACCGTCGTCGACGAGGACGAGCGCGATAGGCGCAATGTCGAACAGCGCGTGCAACAGCGCCGGGTCGTGGACCGGGGTGTTCGTCCTGTCCATCACAGCCTGCCCGGATGCGTGCGGCCGATACGTTGTAGGACAACGACTGAGACGGGACCAGGCCGAACGCCTCCGTCGTAGTCGTGGCCAAGACTCTCGCGACGACGCGGCGTGCATTCCGACCCTGACACTGTTGCCTCGTGAAGGTGGGGGCCGGCTGGAAACGCCGCACGGGGATGCGCGGCTGGCTGGAGTGCCGGAACACACTCACGTGTCGTGGTATCGGCCGATCTTCTGCGTTGCGTGACGCCGGGAAACGCGCGTAGGACGACTTGGGACGCTACAGACGCAGGAGATATGACACTTTGGCAAAGAAGCCCCGCTGACTCTCGCGGTAGCGTCCGCTGCCAAGCACCCACCCGTCGTCCCGATAGTCGCGCTGTTCGAGCAGTGAACCGTAACCCACGTAGAACACCGAGCCTGGATTCATCTCGTAGGACAGCAGCGTATCGGTGAGCACCCGGTTTCGCGAGCTGTCGTACTGCACGATTCCTCGCAGAAACAACTCGCGTGTGAACTGGTAAGTTGTCTTGCTGTTGACGATGCGAACGCGGTAGACACGCTGGCCGGTGTCGCGGCGATCGAAGGTGACCTGGTCGAACGACAGCGTCTGCGCGAAGCGACCATTCGGTTGCAGCACGATGCCGCCGTTCACACGCGCGCGCCGCCCCTGAAACGGATTGACCTCGTCGTAGTACGTCGCCAGGCCTCGCTCGAAGCGCCCGTCGAACTTCACCCAGCGAAACAACTGCACGTTGCCCCACGTGCGGAGAGCCCCGCGGTCGAACCGTCGGTTCGCCCAGGGTTCGTGCCCCCACGTGTGGTCGACGCGCAGGAACCCAAGCCGGGTGAAGTTGAAGCGCGCCCCTGCCACTGCGATCAGGTCGTGGCCACCCGCAACTCGGTCCATTCCCCCCTGCGTGAAGACGAACGGCGTGATACGGCGGATCCAGGCCACGCGAGGTGTGACCGGATAGAAGTTGTGATCGACGTAGCCCCACCCGCTGGTGAACCCGACGCGGTTGAGAAACGCCGTGTCCATCCGGAATGCGCGGTCGTAGTGTTCGACGGACCCACTGGCCGACATGGCGCGCGTGTTGTAGTTGTAGACCACGTTTGCGGCGATGCCGTGATCGGCTGTCCCAGCTGGCTCCCGCGTGCTCGACGCAAGCACGAAGGCGTCCACTCGCTGCGTGGTCGACACACGCGTCGACGCGTCCATGCCAGCCACGCGGTTCGAGCGGCCTGCGAACTCGGAATCAGTGACGATGGCTCCGATGTATTCACTCGGGCGCACACTGAGCTGGGCGCGTGCGACGTTGGTGATCTGATCGCGATTCCACGCGCGATCGCCCTCAGCAAGCGCATGGCCCGGCGCCTGGTCCGAGGTGGACAGCGTCGCGAACGTGAGTCGGCCCGTGCTGCCGGTCAGCTTCACGCCGGCGATGGGATCGACAATGCGACGCGTGTGCACGGCGCGCTGCATGCTGTTGTCGCCACTGCCGGTCGCAGCCAGGCTGAAGATGCCGGCGCCTTCCATGAAGAATGGCCGCTTCTCCGAGTAGAAGACGGGAAAGCGCTGGTTCACGTCCACCTGGAACGCGTCACTCTCCACCTGGCTGAAGTCGGGATTCAGGGTGGCGTCGATCGTCACCTGCGTCGTGACTCCCACCTTCGCGCTGATGCCTGCGTCCTTCACCTGATCGAGGGCCGACCATGCCGACGGTGTCGCCCGGTTCTGGCGTTCCGACAAGCTCACGCTCGGAATGATGTCTTTCGGCAGCTTCGCGTCGAGATGATCGATGTGCAACGACGCGTGCTTCTCGAAGACCCACTTGCTCGGTTCGAGCGGCGGCCACGCCACCGACACACCGGTGCGGCTCACCTTGCGCCAGAACAGCAGCCCCATCCGCACGCTGTCACCGCTGGCGAAGCGGATGCTGCGAAGCGGCAGCCTCACCTCTACGCTGTAGCCGGTTGAAGTCAGCCGACCCGCGCTCTCCCACACCCAGTCGACGGAGGAATCCTCGTTCCCGGCGACGCTGTTCAGCATGTCCAGCTGGACGCCGCTCGGGTTCACCATCATGTGATACGAGAGCTGACCTGTGCCGGTCGGGTCGAGGCTCAGCCCAACCCAGTCGTCCGCGCCGATGTTGTCGCGCTTCGAGACCGACGTCTTGATTCGCTCTGGTTCGGGGTCGTCGCACTGAAACGCGAAGTACAGCGCGTCAGAGTCGTAGGCCACCCACACGCGTGTCAGCTGCGGAATCGTGGCACCGTGCAGCGGGTTGTAAGAGAGCCACTGCCCCGTCTCGAGGGGCGCCGCCGTCCAGGCGCGGTCGTCGAGGACGCCGTCGATGCGTGGTGGCGTCTGCACGCGGTTGGCGGCGATGGTCGGCGCATCCACGCGGTCGGCAGCCAACGCCGGGGTCGCAAGGAAGACGAAGAGCAACAGCGCAGGCACTCGCATGACGGTGAATACCGCCTCGGGCGGGAAAGGTTTCACCGGGTTGCACGAAAGGCACATACGGGAGATCGGCCGAACAAAATGCCGGCGCTAACGCGTGGGCCAGTGTCGTGCTGCAGCCGATACCGTGAGCGACATCTCACGCTACAGGAGTCGCCCGTGCCGCCGTTCCGCCGTGTTACCGCTTCTCGCCCTTACCTGTCGTTGCCACTCGTGTTGCTCGCGAGCGCCGGCATCGCCGCGTGCAGTTCCTCGTCTACCGCACCAACGACGACAAGCACGACCACCACGACGGTGACGCAGACCACGCCCATCACGAGGCCGGCGTGCACCACGTGGGCCGCCACGCTCAAAGGCAGTGACCTCCCGGCTGCATCAGGAACGCGGGCGACCTATCGCGACGCACTGCTGGCGGCCGGAGGCGGCGTGAAGGCGGTGAACGGGAAGGCGTACGCCGTCTGGTTTCCATCGAACTGGGCGTCGACGTCTCCACGGCGCGTGATTCTCGGGCTTCACGGCACGGACGGCAACGCCGAAGAAGACTGGTGGTTCAACTGGAAGTCGAACACTGCCGAGCACAACTACGCGTACATCGGACTGACGTATCTCGATACCTCCTCAGGCATGTACGACGATGAACCGGGCGCCTACGGCAACATCAAGCAACTGCTCGACGAGATCAAGTCCGCGTGTGAATTCGGCTCACCGACCATCGACCTCGTGGGTTTCTCGCGCGGCTCGGCGATGACGTTCGGTGTCGCCTATCTCGACCTGAAAGATCGCCGTATCTTCAAGGCCTTCGGCGAGAACTCGGGAGCGGTGCCTCCCGGCACGCCGCCGACGCCGACCGTCTCGGCGTTCATCGCGCGTAACGAATCGACTGCCTATGCGGGCGGACGCTTCTGGATGTACTGCGGCGAGAAGGATCTGGCGCACGGAAGTCCGATGTGCGACGAGATGACGACCGCGAAAAACTTCGTGACGACGTATGCCGGGACTGTCGGCGACCTGTATCACGACCCAACGGGCGGACACGGCGGCCTGAACAGCAACGCATCGGCACTTGCTGCGATGTACGCGTACTTCGAGTCGCTCCCGTAGACACAGGCACGCCCGCGCTCGTGTGACGAGGCGGTCCACCGCGCGTCGCGCTGCGCGGGCCGCGACCTTCTGTCGGGCTCGCTGGGCTGGCAGCGCCCTGCGATTTCGCGATTCGCGGGCAACGGGTAGAATCGGCCGCGAGAGCTGACACCGTGCGTCGATTGCTGCGTGGACTCGCGTGGGCCGTACCAGGATACATCGTCGGCGCGTTCGGTGGCGGATACCTGATTTCGCTGCTGTCGTCGAACACGCATGACGTGTCGGTGGAAGCCGCCATGACCGGCGCGTTCGTGTGCGGTCCACTGCTGGCGTTGATTGCGTTCGCGACGGGCGCGCTCCGCACGTCTTCTCCGCCGAGTTCGCACGTTGCGCAGAGGCAGGGTCCGCCTGACTCCGACGGGCCGCAACCAACACCCTGATTCACCGTGTCATGACGGCATCTTCCCCGCTTCTCTGGCTCCTCGACGCCGACCCGTCTCTGCGCTGGCAGGTCATGCACGACCTGACCGCGGCATCCATTGACGCTGTAACGGCGGAACGTGCGCGCGTCGCCACCGAGGGGTTCGGCGCGCAACTGCTCGCACAGCAGGCACCAGATGGTCGCTGGAACGGCGCGGCCTGGAGCCGCGGCTGGAACTCGACGATGCATGCGCTGGTCTTGTTGCGAGAGCTCGGTCTCGACCCCGCATGCGAGGCGGCGCAGCGCGCCATTGGTCTGGTTCGCGACAACGTCACCTGGGCGGGCTGCGCACCACCCGAATGCCACAGCAACCCATTTTTCGACGGTGAGGTCGAGCCCTGCATCAATGGGCAGGTTGCGCTGGCTGGTGCCTACTTCGGCCAGGACGTGACGCGCATCATCGACAGGCTGCTCAGTGAGCAATTGCCTGATGGCGGATGGAACTGCGACGCCGAGAACGGTTCCACACGCGCGTCCTTCAACACCACCATCTGCGTCCTCGAAGCTCTACTCGAATTCGAACAGTGCATCAGCGCTCGCCCCGATGTGGTCGCCGCTCGCGCCCGGGGTGACGCGTATCTGCTCGAGCGTCAGCTGTTTCATCGGCGCTCGACGGGTGCACCAATCGAATACGACCGAAAGAGCGGCCCTGACAGCGCGACCGGAGCACCGGCGTTCACACGGTTGGCATTCCCAGGCTGGTGGCACTACGACGTCTTGCGTGGTCTCGACTACCTGCGGCGTGCAGGCGTGCCGCCGGATCCACGCATGCGTGCGGCAATCGATCTGGTCATCGCGAAACGGGATGACCAGGGACGCTGGATGTCCGACGTCGTCTATCCAGGTGCGATGCTCATCGACCTCGACGCGGGCTCAGGCCACCCAAGCCGCTGGCTCACCCTTCGCGCGATCCGGGTTCTGCGCTGGTACGAGTCCGCGGTCGTCTTCGATTGATTCGACGCGCTCACGAAGCAGCGCGTCCTCGCATCGCGCGGGTGCCGCGCCTCGATCCCGGCGCGCCATGCCGAACGCTCGCGCGCATGAGCTCGTCACGCGCATGCGCCACGTCATTTCCTGTCGCACTCGAGATGAGATCGACAGGAATGTCGGTCCACGTGTCGGCATTTGCTGCACGCCACGAACGCTCGGCTGGTGACGTTGCGAAAAAGCGCGCGCGCGCGTTCGAAGAGCCGCATCGACACGCGGTATGCCTCGCTACAATGACTCCACTCGAGGAGGCACACAGTCAGATGCAGCGTCGCGATTTTCTCAAGGCCGCCAGCTCCTTCGTCGCCCTCGGTGCGCTCGATGCGTGCCGCGTCAACCCGAAGACCGCGCCTGAACGACCACCGTCGCTGCAGTTGCCGCCGCTGCGACTCGGCATCGATCGCATCACACGCATCACGGTGTGCACGCGTCCGTTCCGTCCGCAGGGTCCGCGTCTCGACGTCGAGAAGATCGGCGAGAAGACCGTGGTGCACAGCTACGGGCACGGCGGCAGCGGCTGGTCGCTCTCGTGGGGGAACGGCTCGATTGTCGCCGCCAAGGCACTGGCGACTGGCGAGCGCGAGATCGGTGTCATCGGCGCCGGCGCCATCGGACTCACGTCGGCCATCCAGTTGCAGCGAGCCGGTGCGAAGGTCACCATCTACGCGAAGGAACTGCCGCCAAACGTGCGGTCGTCGTACGCGACCGGGTCCTATACGCCCGACTCACGCATCGCCCACGAAGAGCACGTCACGCCCGAGTTCAAGCGACTGTGGGAACAGATGGCGCGGGAGACCTACACCACCTACCAGACGTTTCTCGGCGTCGCTGGCACACCCGTCGAATTCATCGACAGCTACTCGGTGGCCGACGCGCAGGCGCCGCGCCGTCGCGAGGAACCGTCAGGCCGACCGGTGTTCGCGGAGTTCCAGCGCGAGCTGACGCCCGACTTGCTGCAGAACCGTGTCGAGTACCTGCCGGGCTCGCACCCCTTCGGTCAGCGGTACGTGCGGCGCAACACGCAGTTGATGTTCAACCTGGCATCCTACTCGCGCATCCTCATGCAGGAGTTCGAGGCGTACGGCGGCAAGTTCGAGATCACGGAGTTCCACACGCCGGCTGATTTCGAGCGCATCCGCGAGAAGACGATCGTCCACGCGACAGGCTACGGTGCCCGCGCGCTGATGAGCGATGACTCGGTGGTTCCGGTGCGTGGCCAGCTGACCAGAACGATTCCGCAACCAGACATCACCTACGGCGTGAGCTATCACAACGTCTCGTTCCTGCCGCGACGCGATGGCTCGGTGATTCAGGTGACGGGCGAGAACGACTACTACGGCTACGGCAACGACACGGCGAATCCGGATCGTCAGGAAGCCGAGCTCGGCGTCACGACCATCGCCTCGCTCTTTCCACCGCTTCCCGTAGCGCCGCCACGCACGTAGAGCGCGTCAGACAAGCGTCGCGGTCAGCCGCGATCAGGTGTGCGTCGGGAGCATCGGTACGAGAGTGGGTCGAGAGCGGGCGCCAGTCGCCCGCGTTCGGCGTCAGCGCTGAGGGGCGCCGTACTGCGTGACGGCAGCCAGACGGCTGTGCACGCCCAGCTTGCCGAAGATGTTCTGAACGTGGTTGCGAACCGTCGCGCGCGTGATACCAAGCTGGCTGGCCAGGGTTGCTGTCGTCGCGCCCGTTCGCAGCAACTCGAGGATCTCGTGTTCGCGCGTGGTCAGTGGCGGTGAGTCGGACGCGGCGCGGCGAGTCGCGCGAGCCTTGCGTTCCGGCATCTCCACAGCGCTCGGTGTCGCCTCTGCGCGGTGCTGCGCCGTGACGTCGCGAAACAGGTGCACCACGCTCGAGGGCCGACCCGAACCGCCCGGGTCTCTCAACGTGCTCACATCAATCCAGATGGCATCGCCGCGGCGTGTCTTCGACTCCATCCGAAAGTGCCGGACACCCTCACCGCGACCGAGCAGGATGCGCACCATGCAGGGCGACATGCAGACGCGGTTCCCGTGCACGTCGCAGCCGCCGAAGATGCTCCAGCAGTGTCGACCGACGACGTCCGAGGCCGGCCGGCTGAAGATCTGTTCGGCAGCCTTGTTCCAGAATTGAATGCGTCCGTCGGGGCCGACGACCGCTGCGCCGTCACTGGTGTGACGAAGGAGCGCTTCCGCGTTGATGGTCGACGTCATGGCGAGGTCGGAGGTCGTGCCGGACGGATGGAGCGCGTCCCGCCCTCCAAGCATAGCGAAGAGAGCGGGACGACACCACGTCAATAGGTCGGAAGCTTCATCACCGTTCTGAGCACGGTCTGGTGACGCACCTCGTCGCACAGCACGTGTGCGGCGAAGCCGAGCACCGCCTTGTTCTCGACCGTTGATGCCAGGGTGCGATACGCGGTCGCTGCGCCGGTCTCGAGCCGAAGCGCCAGATGCAGGATGTCATCTGCCGAGCGCAACCGACCGAAGTCGTAGACAGATCGGGCCGGTGCCGGCACCTCACCGAGCTTGGTCAGGACGCCCGCGATGCCGTCGCGATGGTATTTGTGGTCGTCCATGAACGCGGCCGCCACTGCGAGCACGTCGCCTTTCAGCAGCCCGCTCTTCGCTCCGGCCTCGTAGGCAGTGACCGCCTCGTTCTCCAGGTAGAGCGCCGCGTGGAGAATGCGGACATCAGCCTGTGCCGACGCTGCCAGTACCTGCGGATGCCCTGTCCCGAATGCCAGGCTCACCAGTCCGCCGGTCGCCGCCAGTCCTCCGAACTGCAGAAGGGTCCGGCGCGAGATTCGTGTTCCGTGTGGGTTCATCTCGTCTTGTCTCCCGGGAGTGCGTTCAGTACGCCGGACGCTGCGTCACGGGCAGCGACAAGGCCATCTTCAACGCTGTAGCGTGCCGGACTTCGTCGACCAGCACTCCGGCCGCATCGTCGAGCACGCCGGGGTTGGTCAGATTGCCGGCATTCGCCAGGTAGGCATCAGCCGCACCCTGTTCGAGACGATGTGCGAGGGTCACGATGTCGCCGGCCGACGCGATCGTGCCGAAGTCATACGCGCTCTTCGCTTGCACGGGCGTGCCACCCAGACGATGGATCCAGGCCACGAGCAGGTCGCGATGGCGCTCGTGATCCTTGAGGAAGCTGCCCGCCATGGCGAGCGCGGCACCGGACAGCAGCTTGCTGCCGGCACCGGCCGTGTAGGCAGCGATGGCTTCCAGTTCGAGTCCCAGCGCAACGTTCAGAATCGTGACGTCGGCCGCAGGGGTCTTGGCATCGGCGGATATGGTCATGCTGTCCTCCGCCGGATCAGAAGTGCAGACCGAGCTTGCCGACTGCGGTCGAGAACTGGCCGTTGGTACCCTGCAGCTTGTGGAAGCGGTACTCGATGCCGAGCGACGCACGATGCGCCGCACGAATCTCGAGACCTCCGCCGACGTTGCCACCAAGCCTGATGTCGCCCTGACCGCTCGGCATGCCGCGCGCCGTCAACTCAGGGGACTCCGGCGAGATGCCGCCGATGAAGGCACCGGCCAGACGAGCGTCCGCAGTGACCGACGGGTCCTGCTTCGAGATCGTCACGTAGACACCGAGCGAACCCACCAGGTACGGACGAACACGCGCGTGGTCGAGCGACAGGATCGTGTATTTGAGGCCAAACGGCAGTACAGCGAGGACGTCGAGATTTTCCTTGGCGGGCAGGTTCTTGAGCGACGACAGGGTCTTGCTGGTGAGCGTGTTGCCGAGACCGTCGGCAGCAAGCAGATCGCCAACGGCGCTCAACGGCGATGTGATCCTGACGTCGGTGTTCGCACGCTGATTCGTGATGGCAATTTCATACGACAGCTTTCCGCTGCCGGCCTTGGCGATTGGCAGATCGATGACCGCACCAATGAGCGTGCCGCGATCGGCCTTGAACGGTGATGTGGCAATACCGCCGAGCAACGCGACCTGCGCGCCGATCTGACCGAGATCGGGCAGAAGCTCGCGCGGTGTCCCTGGTGCAGACTGGGCAGCCTGGGCCTCGGCGGCCACGGATGATGGGTCTGGGGCAGCGTTGGCCAGTCCGGCAACAGCAACCATCAACAGGGCCGCGAGGCTCGTCGTTGCCGAGCGGTGTAGGGTTCGTCCTCTCATCCTGAGTGCTCCTTGGCTGGCGCTGTTCACCACGCACTTTGCACGGCTGCGACCACGCGGACCGCAGTCTGTCAGCCAGCCAGGAGACGCGCATCTGGCGTTTGACTCACGTCAGATGAGTCAAATGCACTAGACGCTCGAAGATGGGTACCGAGGGTTCACATGCGGCGAGGCAGGAGCTTCACGGCCGGAGTTTGAGCGCGCGTCCGCCGCGCTCGCCCGTCATGGCGCCGTTGGCCAGCGTCACGCGTCCATTCACGACAACGGCTGACACACCGGTCGCGTACTGGTGCGGCTTCTCGAACGTGGCGGTGTCGATGATGGTCGATGGATTGAAGACCACGACGTCGGCCTTCATGCCCGGTCGGAGAATGCCGCGGTCGGTGAGCCGCATGCGTTGCGCGGGGAATCCCGCCATCTTTCGCACGGCATCTTCGAGTGTCAGCACATGCTTCTCCCGCACGTAGACACCGAGGACACGCGCGAAGGTGCCGTAGGCGCGTGGATGGGGAACATCCTTGCCGAACGCAGGAATGCCCGGTGCCGCATCCGACGCAATCATCGTTGCCGGATGCTTCATGATGCGCACGAGATCGTCCTCGCTGATCGCGTGGTAGATCGCGCTGCATCCACCCTTCTGCACGATCTCGACGGCCAGGTCCGCTGCCTGGTCCGGCGTGGCCGGGCGCTTTCGCTCGCGCAGCACCTGCGCCAGGCTCTTCCCTGCCAGGCTGGAGTCGAACGGACATGCGGCAAGCACCACGTTGGCCGGGTCGCCGCCGCCACGATCGTTTTCGATAGCGCCGGTGATGAACGTCAGCGTGCGGCGCAGTGACGTTTCGTCGCGAAGACGCTCGAGCATCTTCTCGCGGCCGCCCTCCTGAACCCAGCCCGGGAACAGACCGCCCTGAATCGAGGTGCTCGACGCCGTGTAGGGATACTGATCGATAGTGGCGTCCACGCCGCGCGCGCGCGCCTCGTCGATCAGCCTGAGCGTATCGACGCTTCGGCCCCAGTTAGCCTTGCCGATGATCTTGTGGTGCGTGACCTGCGTTGGCAGATGTCCCTGTTCGCCAATCGCAATGGTGTCGCGCACGCTGTCGAGCACCTTGCCGGTCTCATCGCGCATGTGCGACTGATGGATCCCGCCGGACTCGCCGGCGACCGCCGCCAGCTCGATCACTTCCTGAAGCGGCGCGTAGCTGCCTGGCACATAGAACAGACCGGTGCTCAAGCCAAAGGCGCCTTCGCGCATGCCGGTGCGCACGAGCTCTTTCATGCGGGCGAGTTCTTCAGGCGTGGCGGGTCGATCGGCCTGCCCGACCACCGCGCCTCGCACGGAGCCGTGGCCGATGAAGGTTCCAACATTGATGGCGGGTTTCGCCGCGCTCACCTTGCCGAGATAGTCAGCCACTCGAATCGAACCGCCGCCATCCGGGCTCGCGAACACCGTCGTCACACCCTGCCGCACGTTGTTCTCGGCAGCCGGGTTGCCAATCATGTCCTGTCCTTCGCGGCCTTCTTCAGAGTGCGAATGGACATCGATGAACCCGGGCGACACGATGAGGCCCGTTGCATCGATCACGCGCGCGCCTGCGGCGTCGAGTCCAGGTGCGAGAGCCGTGATGGTGTCGCCTTTGACGCCAACATCAGCGACGAACCACGGATTGCCCGCGCCGTCCACGACCCGGCCATTGCGGATCACCAGGTCGAATGCCGGCGTCTGAGTGCGCGTGGTCGTTGACCAGAACGCCGCGCCCAGAACGATGAGGACACCAGTTGCGAGGTATGCGCGCATATGTGCTGTGCCGTCGTGAAAGTAGGGAGGCGCAGGTCAGGGTTTCACACGGCGCGTGATGGCGACGAGTGCATTGCGCCGACTGCCGTCTTCCCAACCGTCATGGCCAGGACTTCGTGGGGACGCGTCACGGTGCCGGCTCGATCCGCAACACCGCTCCCGCCTCCATGTCTGTCAGCAGATACAGAAAGCCATCAGGACCCTGCCGTACTTCGCGAATGCGCTGCCGAAGGTCGCCAAGCATCGACTCGCGACGGATCTCTTCCATCTTCGCATTGAAGACGATGCGTTCGAGATGGCCCGTGCCTTCGATCTCGCCGACGCGCATCGCACCGACAAATGCGTTGTGTTTCCACTGCGGAAACGCGTCGCCCGTGTAAATGGCCATGCCGGCCACGGCAATCGACGGAATCCAGGTGACGAGCGGCGACTCGAGACCGTCGCGGGTTGGAAATTCAGAGATACGTGGCCCAGGGTAGTCGCGACCGAAGCTGACGAGCGGCCAGCCGTAATTGCGACCCGCCTTGATGATGTTGATCTCGTCGCCGCCGTTGGGACCGTTCTCGTTGTTCCAGATCTCGCCGGTGTCCGGCTGCGCGATGAGTGCCAGCGAATTGCGATGTCCAAGCGTGAAGATCTCGGCGCGATAGCCGGGGCGGCCGATGAACGGATTGTCGGGCGGAACCGTCCCATCGTCGCGCAGTCGCAGGACTTTGCCGCGCAGGCTGCCGGGATCCTGCGCCATGTTCGCGATGTTGCCACCAGCCGTCATGTAGAGCAGACCATCGCGACCAAACGCGATGCGACTGTTGACCGCCGACGAACCAACAGGTCCCGGGTCGGTGACGAGCAGATCCTTCACATCGAGCAGCGCGCCATTCTCGAAGCGGCCGCGGGCCAGGGCGGGCGCGCCGCGCTGGGCGTCAACCGGCTTGATGTAGGTCAGGTAGACGAAGTGGTTCTCGGCAAATCGTGGGTGCAACGCAATGTCTTCGAGCCCACCAAGACCCGCCGAGCGCACGGCCGGAACACCGGCGACAGGCGTCGGATCGAGCACGCCGTTCCTGATGACGCGCAGACGACCCGGCCGCTCAGTGACGAACATGCTGCCGTCAGGCAAGAACGCCAACGCCCAGGGATGAACGAGGTCGCGCGCGATCACGCTCACGCGGATGCGGTGCTGTTCCGCGGTATCGAAGATGTACGGGCCGGCGCCCAGACTCGGCGTCTGCAGGCTGGGCCTCGGTGGTTCCTGCGCCAGTCCAACGATGCTGGCTGCAACGAACAGCGCTCCCACGCTCCAGACACGCCCTCGAACCGACATGGTCACCTCCTCTGTCTTGCCGTGGAAGGGAGTATACGGGGAGACGCACGTCACGCGTCTCCGCGTGTTGCGCGTCTGCTACGATGAGCGCTTTTCTGGAGCCCTGAGCTCTGGCCATTCCACCAGGTGAACTGACATGACGAGAACACTCTTCGCCCGCGGCTCACGCGGCCAGTTGGTTCAGCAAGTCCAGCAGAAGCTGCAGCAACTGAAGCTGCCGCTCGACTCGGCTGACGGCATCTTCGGCGGCAACACGGAGACAGCACTCAAGAACTATCAGAAGTTCAACGGCCTCGATGTGACGGGTCGCGTCGACTTCGACTTGTGGCCGCGCCTCACCGCGGAGCCTGTCCCGTCACTCGACGATCGCTCGCTGCAGCTCACCGCGGCAATCGAAGGCCACGGCTACACGGTGGCGGCCGGCAACTTCGACGGCGCCGGTCTCACGTGGGGCATCGTTGGCTTCACAGTGAAATTCGGTTCGGTGCAAAAGGTGCTCGACACCGTCGCGACGGAGCATCCGGGGCTTATCCGCAGCGCGTTCGTCGACCTGACCCGCGATCTCGAACGCATGCGCAACATGCCGGTCGACAAGCAGATCGCCTTCGCCGACAGCCTCAGCATCCCCGGCGCGAAGTGGAAGCTTGTCGATCCATGGCGCGTGGCCTTCGACCGCCTGGGGTCCATCCCTGAGGTGCAGGAGATTCAGCGCCGCGTTGCGTTCGAGCAGTACATGAAGCCTGCGAAGAAGACCGCCAGGTCGCTCGGGTTCACGACAGAGCTCGGCCTCGCGCTCTGCTTCGATTGCCACGTGCAGAACGGCGGCATCAAGACCGCTGCGATGAATGCGGTGAATCGCTCGGGGGCCAAGACCGAAAGCGACCTGCGTCTCGCCGTGGCGAACGCCGTCGCCGATCAGGCGCTCGACGCCTACAAGGAAGACGTGCGCAAGCGGAAGGTCGCGATCGCCACCGGCTCTGGCATCGTGCACGGACTGTCACTGAAGCTGACCGATTGGGGCATCGACGACGTGCCCATCGCCTGAAGCGCGTTCGTCTGCAGTGGGCCGCCGCTAGAATTCCTTCCCGATCGCACGGTCAACAGAATGCGGGCCGCCGCCCTTGAAGAAGATGGCGGTGGCCAGCACGCCGAGTAACAGCGGATATTCGTAGCCGCGACTCGTCCAGTTGTATCCATTCGGCCACTGGAACACGAAGGTGATGACGAACATCTGCACGGCAATCATCGCCGCCGCGATGCGCGTGCCCAGTCCGATCGCGAGGCAACTCGCGGCAACTGATTCCGTGAAGAACACCAGATAGGCCAGCAGCGTCGCACCCGGCAGTCCGTGCCCAGCGATGTTGCCCGTGTAGGTCACGGTGGAGCCGGTCATCACCTTCTGGACGCCGTGCGGCACCAGCGCGGCACCGACCGCGACGCGCATGATCGTGTAGGTCCACGGAGCGAGGCGCTCGTAGAGTCCTCCCATCGCTGGCACGATCAGTCTCTGGCGGTCACTGCTGGTGTGCATCGTGGTCATCTCCTGGTCTTATCGCGTCCGCATGCGTCGTCTGAAGTGGCGTGTGAGCCCGCGCCCGTGAGTGACGCGTCTCGCTTGACGTTGACGAGACTGGCGGCTTACGAACTCGTCATCCAGCCGCACGCCTCATCAGCAATATCAGGCGGGAGTTCGTGGCGTCCTGCGAACTCGCGGAAGGTGACGTCATAGCCAAGCGACCTGAGACGCGGAACCATGACCCGGCTGCACTGATCAATCGGCAGAATCTGGTCGGCTGTGCCGTGCGAGAAGTACAACGCGGGCTTTCCCTGCGCCGGGGCCTGCACGATGAAGCCTGGCGAGCACGCCAGGACGCGCGGGAAGAGATTCCCGTTGGCGAGCCCGAGCGACAGCCCGTACGACGCACCGTCTGAGAATCCGCCGATCGCCAGCCGCGCTGGATCGATCGACACGCGTGCGAAGACGTGTTCGAGCACGCGATCGAGAAACTCGATGTCGACGCCGAAATCACCACGGATGGCGTCCCACGTCCCGGCCCGCGAATCCGGAGCCACGATCACAATGCCGTGTGCGTCGGCAGCCGGGCCAATTCGCCGCAGCATCCCGGCGCCGTTCTGCGTGGCGCCGTGGAGGAAGAGCAGCATGGGCAGCGCCCGTGCTGATGCCGCTGAAGAGGGCATCTGAATCATGCCGTCACGACCATCGCGCCCGCCGAGGCCAAGCGGGCCACTCACAAGCGTGGTCTTGACGTTAGCCTTGGGTCTCGCCGTGAAGCGCGGCGCGCGACGCGCGCTCTGACCCCCAAATGCCGCGAGCTGGCGCAGCGCCATCGCCGTCAGCGACAGCCCGGCCGCAGAGGCAAACTGCCGACGAGTCCATCCGTGCGTCACGGCGCTGGAGTGTAGCAGTTGCGTGGCATGCGCGGTGTGCGGATGACGACGAGCCTGGGATGAGTCCGCGGCTCGACCCGGGCCTGAGTGCACGGCCCGACCGCAGGCCCGCTTCAGAAACGCAGGAAGCGGTTCACCTTCACGATGATCGAACGGTTGAACAAACCCGGTACGCCCATGGCCGCGTCGCTGTCGCGCTCTTCGTTGTAGACGATGAAGAACTCGCTGCCGGGGCGATATTCCCAGCGCATGCGGGCGTTGGCACTCACCGTGTGCGTGCTCGAGTTGTACTGCAGGAGCGCGCTCGCGAACAGCAGCGGCGTAACGGTGTAGGTGATGCGCGAGCCTGCCAGCGTCTGCGAGAAGTGGCCTGTTGGCAAGCTGAACCTGTTGAGTGCCAGCGACGGCTCGAGTGACACCTGCGGCGAAAGATTCAGGCGGGAGCCGCTCACGGTCAGACCCGTCCGGTCGCCGTTGTAGAACGACCCGCGTTCCAGCAGCATCGTTCCCGAGACCTTGCGCTGCGTACCCATCTTGTAGCTGATGCGCGCGGTCGTGAACTCGTAGCCGCCGACGGGCACAATGGCTCGCGGCACCACCGTGAAGGGACGCAGCAGCAGTTCGTAGTCCTGATTGACGCCAACACTGAATCGATCACTGTTCTGATACTCGACGGCGAACTCGCCGTCGCTGATGCGCGTGCTCAGACGACCGACGCTGTCTTCGATGTAGGTGAACTGGCCGATGCCCGAGAATTTTCGCACCGTCTTGTAGCGCTTGATACGCGGGCTGAAGCGCGCCTGCCCGTAGTTCTTCCGAATGTCAGAGCGGCGAATGAAGCCGACTTCCGGATTGAAGTTCTTGTCGATGCTGAGGCGCTCGAGCTGCAGACCGTAGCGATCGCCGCTGTACTCCATCTGCGTGCGATAGCTCATGTCGTCTGACGTCACGCCATCCGATTTCGAGCGCGCCAGGTAGGTGGCAAACGTCAGGTTGCTGAAGAACCCGAACGTGCCATCGATGCCGTACAGCTGATTCGAGCCAGGCAGGCTCTGTGCGCGCGAGCGGTTGGTGGCCAGCACGCCGATGGTGCTCTTGCGCAGGATGTCGCGCTTGACGCGAATGACGGAGAAGTTAGTGGCGAGGGCTTTCGCCGCGGGCGCATCCTTCGTCTCCATATCCACGAGCCCGATCTGGTAACGACCCATGCGCCCGGTCAATCGGCCGCCCCCCAGAATCGGCACCGAACGGTTGTTCGTCAGACCGATGCGTCGGCTGTAGAACATCGTCGGCACGTCGGAGTTGACCTGCGTCTGTCCAAACGAGTTGTTGCCGAAGACGAACAGCCCTTGATTCTCGAGGAAGAAATCACGCTTCTCCGGGAAGAACAGGCTGAAGCGCGTCAGGTTGACCTGCTGCTCGTCAGCTTCGACCTGCGCGAAGTCGGTGTTGAACGTGAGGTCGGCCGTCATGTTCTGCGTGACCGCCCACTTCGCGTCGACACCGGCGTTCGCATCGGGATCATTGGACCGTCTCGGACTCGCTGTGTTGTCCGTCGTCAGGTTGGCAATGGCATACGGCTTGAGCTCGAGTGTGCGCGACGCCGGCGGTGTTTCCATGCCGACAAGGTTGGCGAAGAGCGACGCCGAGAAATCGGCGCGGCCCAGACCAAGTGACGGCGGCAGCTTCGTCAGGTAGGCGATCTCATTCTTCGACTTGTTCGTTCGGCGCGCCTGAAAGCCCCAGTCCTGCACCCGTCCTGGTGCGTAGCGGATGGACTTGAACGGCACCGCCGCCTCGATCGTCCATCCACCCTCGAAGGTCCCGGCCTTCATTTCCCAGACCGGATTCCAGTCGGGATTGAACTGGCGTTCGTTGGTGGACTGGAGATCGGTGCGACCGCCGAGCGAGTTCGCCTCGAACAGAATGGCGTTGCGTCGATCGCGAAACGTGTCGAAGCCGAACTCGACCGAGTCAGCCTGACGGATGTTGCCGCTGTCGCGACGCATCTCGTTGGCGATGGTTCGCGACGGATCGCTTTCCCACGCCTTGATGGTGACGTAGACGTTCTTGTCGTCGAAGAAGACCCAGACCTCGGTCCTCTCGGTGGCCGGCTCGCCAAACCGCGGCTCCATCTGGATGAAGCCGGACGCCGGATGCACGGCATCGTAGACGGCCTCATCGAGCTTGCCGTCCACCCGCATCGGCGTTGTGACGCGCACGGCGCGAACGGTCGCATGCCCCTGATCGTCTCGCGCGATCGTGTCTGGCAGCACAGGCGGCGGCGGACCGGTCACAGGTGGTGGAGTTTGACGTGCGGGTGTCTGCACCGGCTGACCGTTCGAGGCGGACACGCCTGTGAAAAGGCACGCGAAAGCCAGGCAGCTCGCGAGGATGTTCTTTGACATCGGCTCGACAGAGTACCGCGAGCCGGGTGCAACGACATGTCGCAATTTGTCTCGGCGCAAGGCGCGCCGGCGGAGGCGACAGCAATGTCGGTGCTGCGATCAGCCGCCAGGGACGCGGTGTCGCAAGGCGACCGCGATGACGTCCAGCACCGGAGGGAGCTCGTAGCGGAGCGTATCGAGACATCCGACCGTGTCGCCGTGAGCCGCAGATTCGAGCAGCGTCCGCGTTGCGCCTGTCAGGCGGTGGCCGGCTGCGGCGAGCGCTGTGTCGAGCCGCTGCAAGGCATAGCCGTCAACCAGCAGCCCCAGCAGATCGAGACGCTGCCGAAGCTCAGTCACTTGCGGTCCGCAAGTAACGACGGCCATCGAGCGCAACATCGCACTCAAAGCGTGCGCCACGTTTGCCGTCAGCGCGAGGCCGTTCAGCGCAAACCGCACGTACTGCGCTTCCGGCGCCAGGTCGACGACGAGCGTGGTGGGGTTCGCGGTGAGCACGGCGCTGACGTTTGCCGTGCAGAAGAGCCGAACCGATTCAGCCGTTGACGTCCCGATGTTCACGACAGCAAAGGGGCCGGCGTGTCCATCGGCGCTCGCCTCGAGCATGATTGGCGCGAGGGCCTTCAGCAGGCTCTCTACGCCACCCGCTGCGTCGACGTCCACGCGTCGTCTGTGCAGCGTGAGCTGCGTCGACTCCGTCACAGCGCAGTCCTCATGCGCCGTACTCGGCCGACAGACGCGTCAACGTGTCGGCAATGAATCGAAGGTGCTCAGAGAAACGCGCACGAAAGGCGTCGGCTCCTTCGTCGCCTCTCGGAGCGTACCGACTCTCGAACACATACCGCACGCGACGATACGAAGACGCAGCCTGCGCGTGGAGGGTTGTCTGTTCGAAGTCGGCGAAGGACTGCCGGAAGGAGCGCCCCTCCGAATCCCGCTGAAGTACCTGCGCAAGCTCAGTGCGCCACTGACGAATCAACGCGGCGACCGCCCGCCGATCGGTCGGGCCATGTGACGCAGTAATCGCGGCGGCAATGGGACTCGCCTGAGCGGCGTGGTCAGGCAGGTTCAAACTGGAGACGAGCTGATCGACCGCAACGTACTCAGCACCCTGAATCACCGCGCCGGCGGACGCGTTCACATGCCGAATGTCCTGGTGTTGTCGCGAGTAGGCAACGAGGTATTCCTGCATGTGCAGGAGATAGCTGTAGTAGAGACCGTTGGTCGTGACTGGCTCGCCGTGGACGCCGGGCACCTGCAGCAGTTGCTGTCCGCCGACGGCGCTGTCGGCATCGGGCACATCGCGTCCGTAATCGACGCCGCTGGCGTGCGTGCGGCCGTCAGCAAACGCGAAGTCCTGCCCGACGAGCACGACCGGATTGCCGCCCATGTGATGCGCGAGTTGCAGCGCTGAAAACGCGACGCTGCCGCCCGGGAAGAAGATGGATGGCCGCGCATCCGCTTTGAGCGGCAGCGGCGCTTCTTCACGCATCGAGAATGCGCACACCGGACCTGCGTACCACTCGAAGATCGTGTGGCACGTGCGCTGGTAATACACGAGCGGCAACGCGACACTGGACCACGGCACGAAGTGCGCAACGTTCTCGGGGAACGGATCCACCGTGACCACCACGTCCGGGCGAATGCCGTTGGCGAGCAGCACCGTCACGGTTGGTGCGGTAGCGACGATGACCGCGCGACCAACCAGCGCCGCCAGGTGCGGCAGCGCCGCGGTCAGCGACGGCCCGGCCGAGACGACGAGCACGGGGCGCCCGCGGCAGATGTCTTTCAAGGCGTCGATGTGTCCGCCGCGCCAGGTCGGCGCCAGGTTCGCCCAGAAGTTGCGCAGATCGCGCTCGAGCATCGTGTCGAGTGAGGTCACATGCGCGGCAGCCGCATCCGGGAGTTGCGCTCGCACGATCTGGATGACGGCGTCATAGAAACCAGGTGCCAGTTGCATGGACGGCACGTGCGGAATCAGCTGTAACGAGAGCGCATCGCACGCCGAGAACGACGCGGCCAGTCGCAACGGCACCACGGTCGGATCGCGACACACCAGCAGTTGCAACCGTGCGGAGTCCATCCACCCGCCAGGGGACGCGTGCACTGTCGCACGGACCGCCTCGCTGAGCGCGGCGGCGTCTGACTCGATGACAATGACCTGCGAGCTGGCGGGCACGCGTTCGAGCAGTGCCTTGACGTGATAGCCCAGGCCGAAGCCAAGGACGACGTAGAGCGTCCGAGCCTGTGCAGGAACGTCGGCGACGAGGAACGCCGCTTCATCCTCTGGATCGACCTGGCTGTGGAGCCACCAGGCACGACCATCCGGCGTTCGGACTGTCGCGGTGAGCGCAGGGGAACGAGAGGCTCGCTTCCATTCGAGGTGGAAGGCAACCGGAGAGGTCACGCCGAGCAGTGTACCGCACAGCTTGTTGATGACTCATTTATGACGGACGCGCGGGGCGGGATTGTCGAGGTCAGTCTCGGCATATCTGTTCTCAGGTGTTCCACTCCGCGGTCAGCTGCATATAATCGCGGCGTTTCCGTCTCCGTTCCTTTCCCTCTGGAGTGGTTTCCATGACACGCACCGCGACTCGCTTGGTGCCAGCCGTCGCCCTGTTCCTTGTTGGTGTGGCGACGTTCATGCCGCACGTTCAGGGTCAAAACACCGGACAGCCGAGCACGAAGAACGGCGAATGGCCGATGTACACCGCCGACCTGGCCGGCAGCAAGTACTCACCGCTCGATCAGATCAACGCCGGCAACTTCAGCAAGCTCGAAGTGGCCTGGCGCTTCAAGACCGACAACCTGGGTCCGCGTCCCGAGAACAAGCTCGAAGGCACGCCAATCATGGTCAAGGGCACCGTCTACGCCATCGGTGGCACACGGCGCTCCGCGATGGCACTCGATGCCAAGACCGGCGAGCTGAAGTGGATGTACGCCATGAACGAGGGTGAACGTGCGACGCGCTGGGCGCCGCGCCAGCTCTCAGGGCGCGGTCTCTCGTACTGGACCGACGGCCGTGGCGACGAACGCATTCTCTATGTCACGACGGGCTACCGGCTCGTCGAGCTGAACGCCAAGACCGGCGTGCCTGTCGCATCGTTCGGCACCAACGGTGTCGTCGACCTCAAAGTCGGCGTCGTCATCGGCAAGGACAAGCAGCTCGATCTCGAGAAAGGTGAGATCGGTCTCCACTCGACGCCCACCGTCGCCAACGATACGGTCATCGTCGGGTCGTCGATGTTCGAGGGTATCGGCTATCGCTATGCCACCAACGCCAAGGGTCTGGTGCGCGCGTTCGACGTGCGCACAGGCAAGCAGATCTGGCGCTTCAACACGATTCCAGGCCCCGGTGAATTCGGCAACGACACGTGGGAAAACGGCTCGTGGGAATGGACCGGCAACGTCGGCGTGTGGACCCAGATCTCGGTGGACCCGACGGCTGGTGGTAACGGCATGGCGTATCTGCCTGTTGAGACGCCAACCATCGACGAGTACGGCGGCAACCGTCCGGGCAACAACCTCTTCGCCGAGAGCGTAGTCGCCGTGGACCTGAAGACCGGCGTCCGCAAGTGGCACTTCCAGCAGGTGCATCACGGACTCTGGGACAACGACAACTCGTCGGCCGCGCTGCTGATCGATACGACGATCAACGGACAGCCGCGCAAGCTGCTCGCTGAACCGAGCAAACAGGGATGGCTCTACGTCTACGACCGCATCACGGGTCAGCCCGTGTGGCCGATTCCCGAAGTGGCCATGCCGCAGACCAACATGCCGACGGAGAAGACCTCGCCGACGCAGCCCATCCCCACCAACCCGCCACCGTACTCGCGCACGTTCGTCGCCGAGAACGATCTCATCGACTTCACGCCGGCCCTCCGCGCCAAGGCGCTCGAGAACCTGAAGAAGTTCCGCTGGGAACCCTCACCGTACGTGCCGCCACTCGGACCGAACGATCAGCGTCTCGGCTCGGTGAACATCGGCAACGCAGGCGGCGGTGTGAACTGGCCCGGTTCAGGGTTCGATCCGGAAACCGGCATCTTCTACACGCAGGCCAACAACTCCGGCGTGACCATCGGCAAGTACTACGAGGAAGAGTTCAATCAGGTGCGCTCCGATCAGTTCAACCCGCGCAACGCGCGCAAGCCGCGCTGGGAAGCTGACCCGGAGTATGGCCGCAACGGCACGAACCAGCCTGGTGCCGCCAGGCCACTGCCCGTCGCGCAGGAAGGTTCGGTGCCTGGTGCGACCGGTCGACAGGCGCTTGCCGAAGGACTGGATGGTCTGCCGATCGTCAAGCCACCGTACGGTGTCATCGCCGCCATCGATCTCGCAGCTGGCGGCAAGCTGCTCTTCCAGGTGCCGCACGGTGACACGCCTGACAACATCCGCAACCACCCGCTGCTTCGGGGCATGAACATTCCGAAGACCGGTCAGGGCAACAGCGTCGGCATCATGATCACGAAGACGGTCGCCGTCGCGGGCGATCCGCAGATCACCGCGCCGCCCGGACGCGGCCGCGGCGCCATGCTTCGCGCGTACGACAAGAAGACGGGCGCCGAGGTTGGCGGCGTGTTGATGCCGGCTGCGATCACCGGCTCACCAATGACCTACAGCGTCGATGGCCGCCAGTTCATCATCGTCGCGGTGAGTGGCGGCAACTACACGGGCGAGTACATCGCCTACGCCCTGCCGCAGAGCGAGCTGCGCAGCGGCAACTGACACGACGTTCGGCGCGGTTCACCACGCACAACACAGAAAGAGCCTGCTGGACGCGTCCGGCAGGCTCTTTTTCTTTGGCACGAACTGCGGCGCAATTCGCCGAACGGTGCACTAACGATCCGGCTCGTGCCGCGGCGGCGCCTCGAAGGGTTCGACGGACTCCACCGCAGACAACGGCAGCACGCCGTACAGATGCGGAAACAACTCGCCGCCGCGTGACGGCTCCCATCGCAGGTCGACGCGCTCGGACGACAGCGAGACGAGCAACAGGTCGGTCTGTCCGGCGAAGTGCTTCGCGGCCGTTCCCGGCAGCTGTGTTTCTGTGGAGAAGTGAATGAAGCCGTCCTGCACGTCCACAGGCGAACCGGCAAAGACACCCGCAGCCTCAGCCTCGCGCCAGAGCGCCGCAGGCACGATCTTGTAGATGGTCACTCCTCCACCTCAATCGTCATGGTCAATACCAGTTCATTGCCGGGCGAGACAACGTGCACACCGGGCTTCGCGTTGAACTCGCCGGTGAAGCCTGCAGGATCGGCCACGCCGTGCCACGGTTCAATGCACACGAAGCCGGCGGCGGGCTTGGTCCAGATGCCGAGATGCGTCGCATCCGGGAACGACACCGTGATGCGCGGTCCGGTCTCACCGTGGTACTGCACTCGACGACTCGCGAGATGGTCGAAGATGAGGGCATCGGCCGTGAAGAGATCGTCGCGCAGCGCGAGCTGTGATCCCTGCAGCGGCGTCGGCAGAGCGTCGGGCTTCAGCAGACCCGCGCCATCGAGCCGGCGAATCGGCGATGACTCGACGTGTTCGAAATCGATGACGTGCGTGGCGCGCGACGAGCCGTCGGGCAGCGGCCATCGGAACGCCGGATGAAAGCCGAGGCTCGCCGGCATCAGGTCAGAGTCGGTGTTGCGGGCGGTGGCCGTCACGTTCAGTGTGCTTCTGTTGAGCGCGAACTCAACGTCGAGTTCGAACTCGAACGGGTACATCGCGCGCGTCTCGTCGTCTGGCTTCAAACGGAAGCGCGCCGCAGACGCGGCGGCAGCCACCACCTCGAACCGGCGTCCACGTGCGAACCCATGTTTCGAGAGCGAGTAGGTGCGGCCTTGCCATCGGAACGCGTTGCCGTTCAACGCACCGACGATCGGAAACAGAATCGGCGCGCGGCCGGACCAGAAGGCGGGATTGCCGTCCCACAGCAGATCGCGTCCGCGCGCATCCTGCAATATCGACAGTTGCGCGCCCTGTGGATCAACGGCGGCGCGCAGCTGTCCGGAGTCGAGATGAAGCCAGTCTGATGACGCAAGGCTCATCTCGACATGCTACCGCTACAACTCCTTCAGCCACGCCTGCGCAAACGACAGCGCGGCCATCGACGGGGCCCTGCCCGCACGGAAGCAGGCTTTCCACACCTGCCCCTTCGCTTCGAACGCCGGGTTCACGAAGACCGTCGAACTCCCCTTGCGCGTCGTGACGGCAGCGAAGTCGACAGTCGGCACGATGGCGACAAACGCGGTCAACTGCTGCTTCAACACGCTTTTCAGGTTGTGCTGATCGAAGGCAATCTGTTCGGTCTCTGCCCTGACCTTGGCGACCTGCGCGTAGAGTGCCGCTTCCGTGTCGAGTCCGCCGTTGTCCGCTGAGCGCAGCACGGCGTAGCCTCGACGGAGTTTCGCAACGTCTGTCGCGCCGAGTGCCTTGAGCGCCTGGCCGTCATTCGCGACCTTCTGGTACTTGGCGCGATCCTTCCGCGTCGGCTCTGCGGCGCGCCGCGACCACCCCTTCAGGTCATCATCGAGGAGCCTCTGGATATCCTCGGCTGACATCGATTCAACCGAATCAACTACGGCGACCGCCTGCTGGCCGTTCATCGCCGCTTCGAACGCCGCCGTGTTGTTGCGTTTCATCAGATCTTCGAGGCTGACCAGGCCCTTGATGCCGTGGTCCACGCCCTTGAACTCGCTCTTCACGTACGCCGCGTGAGAGGTCTGATAGGTATCGGACATCACGAGCGACTTGAACGCCGCGCCGAGCGTCTGCACGAACGTCACGCGTGCCGTGTCGTCGAGCGCTTTCGCCGCCGCAACCGTCTTCTGGTTGATGTACGGCAGTCCTTCCCAGTCGCCCTTCTGCATCTGCATTTCGCCGCGAAGTGTCTGGTTGGCGGTGCTCTGGAGGTTCATCTGGCTGACGTCGAGCGGATCAGCCGCGGGCTTTGGCGGCGTCTTCGCGTCGGCGGCGCGGGGCGCCGGCGATGCCGTGGTCGTGGGCGCGGACGTCGGCGCTGGAGTGGACGTCGGCGGCGGTGCGTCCTTGCCGCTCTCGGTCGGAGCCGGAGCCGACGGTTTACCCTTGAGGACTTCGTCCGCCTTCTTCTTCAGCATGCCGCGCAGCTGCGCGTGCACACCAATTGGAGCAACCAGGCAGGACAGAATCGCGGCGAACATGACGGTGCGGATTTTCATGGGGACTCGATGTCGTGAAGGCGGGCACGGTAAGGACAACGAACAAGGGGAGCATGTCCATCGTACACGGTTCAGCTTAGCAAAGGCGTGCAGCATCCAGCGATTCGCGCGCCCCTTCCGCAACCCCAACGCCAGCGAATTCGCACAGGGATGACGTCCGATGAGGCACACTCTTGAGGCAGAGATGAGGAGACTGAATCGGATGCTGTGGCGACGATGCGCGGGTAGCGTGATTGGGTTACTGATCGTGGTGACGGGCACGCCGGCCGCCGCACAAACCGAACGACCGCCGGTGCTCGTGCAGGGGGCGATGACCTCCGAGACCGAACACCTGGTCACGCTGCTCGAATCACCACGCCTCGAGCAGGCTGGCAACTGGTCGTTCTGGCGCGGCACGATTGACGGCTATCCCGTCATCGTGTCGAAGACGAACAAGGGCATGTCCAATGCGGCCGCGGCAACCGCGCTCGGCATCGAGCGCTTTCATCCCGTCGCGATCTTCAACCAGGGCACGGCGGGCGGACACGATCCTGAACTGCACGTCTACGACATCGTCATCGGCACCGCGTCCCTGAACGTCGGCGCCTTTCGCGCCATGTTCCGCAAACAGGGCGACGGCAGCCGTCCGCTCGAATGGGTGCCGCTCGACCTGCTCGCTGAAGGCAGCGCCATCAGCGCGAACGCTCCGCATCGACCGGCGCGTTTCGATGCCGACACCGCACTCCTGAACGTCGCGCGTCAGGTTCGCACGAACTACGGCCGCGGGCGCGTGGTCGACGGCATCATCGGATCGAGCGACATGTGGATTGACGAGCTCGATCGCGTCGCGCAGTTCCACAGCGACTTCGGTACATCCGTCGAAGAGATGGAAACGGCGTCGGCCGCACAGGTCGCGTCGGCGATGCACGTGCCCTTCCTCGGCATTCGTGTGCTGTCGGACAACATCACCAACGCCAGCACCTACGATGCGAAGGCCGGCGAAGCATGCCAGGATTTCGTGTTCACCGTGCTCAAGGCGTACATCGCGTCACAGGCACACTGAACGACTGTTCGGGCTGGCAGGTCGGGACTGTCGTCAGTGCAGGAGGGGTGAGGGGAGCGCGGCGCGCCACAGGAACCACGCGCCCATCACGAGCACGAATACCTGTGACAGTCGGTTGAGCACCGAGCGGCGACGAATGAAAAGGGCGTCGGCGAGCGACATACCAAACAGCGCCGGCGCCGTGCCGAAGCCGAAGAGCACGAGGCCAGCCGCACCGGCTGGAGCGCTACCGGTGGCCATCGCCGCGACTACTGCGGAGTAGAGCAAACCGCACGGTAGTAGTCCGAGCACCAGGCCGAGCGCAAGCGGGTGCCCGGGCATGCGACTTCCCAGCTTCGCCGTCATCCGGCTGACCCACTGCCCTGCGCCACCTGCCGGTGAGAGCGACAGCAGGCTTGCCGCACCCGTGATGACCAGCACGGTCCCGGCAAACACGGTGGCGGCTCGTTGCAGGCCGACCAGCGCACCGGCGAGCTGCAGCGCACTCCCGAGCGCACCGGCCAGCGCGCCAAGCGTGCCGTACGTCGTCAGTCGTCCGACCGTGTACCACACCTGCGCCGCCCAGGGCGCGTGCGAGCCAGCGGGCGTTCCGTAACGACGCGCCACCAGCATCACGAACGGCGTGCACATGCCGACGCAGTGCGCCGCACTGCCGAGGACGCCCAGCATGAGGAACGCGAGGAGGTCGAGATGACCTCCGGTCGCGAGCGCAACGCCGTGATGGACGTGCTCGTGCATCAGCGTCTTACGAGTGGTAGTGCAGACACTCGGCGAGTCCCGGATCTTTCAGCGGCACTGGGTTGTTGCGCCGCAGCGCCCACCCGAACACCAGCGTGAACAGACCCACGAACCCAAGCGTTCCGGCCAGTTCCACCACCGGCACGTGCGCAGCGGCTGCGACGTCGCCGTGACCGACCGCCGGGGACACCATCAGGAACAGCTCCCAGAACTGCGCGAACAACACGAGGATCGCGACGGGCACCAGGCGTGCGGGTGACCGCTTCGCATCGCGCGGCAACATCAGCACGAACGGCACGACGAACTTCAGCGCCGGCAGTGCCAGCATGTACGGCAGCCACCCGTGGTCCGCGCGGCGCAGGAAGTAGGCCGTCTCTTCAGGCAGGTTCGCGTACCAGATCAGCATGAACTGGCAGAAGTAGATGTAGGCCCAGAACCCGGTCCACGCAAACAGCATCTTGCCGATGTTGTGCAGGTGGTTCTCGTTCAGGAAGCCCTTGAGCGCGCCTGCACTCACGAGCAACGCGGTGACGAGCACGATGAACGCGGTGCCCGTCTGCGCAATGTCCGTGAACACCAGCACTGCAAACATCGTCGAGAACCAGTGCGCGTCGAGTGACAGCAGGAAATAGAAGCTGACCGCACTGAAGGTGAGCGCGAACACCACGAGAAACAGCGCCGACATGGCGCGATTCGACCGCGTGGCCGACATGCCGCCTTCGCGGTCCTGCCGCAGTGACGCTCCGACAATGCGCGCAGCAAACGCAAACCAGAGCAGCACGCTCACGACGCCGAAGATGAGGAACATCTGCGGGTTCAGGAACGGTGCGCGGTGCGTGAGGATTTCGTCCGCTTTCACCACGTCGGGATGCGCCCACTGGTAGAGCGTCTGCGACCCGAAGATCACCAGCAGCGCCAGCACGCCGCCCGGGAGCAGCCACGCCGTCATCGCTTCCGGCACTCTCCGCATCGTCACCGACCAGGTGCCGCCTGCGAGATTGACGATGGCAAGCCAGGCAAGGGCGAAGACGCCGAGTCCGAGTGCGAAGAACGCGCCGATGAGATACGTGCTCCACGCCAGTGCGAGCTCGCCGGTCGAGAACGCCCAGCCGAGCGCCGCACCGCCGATGAGCACACCGACGCCGGCAAGTCCCGTGACGAGGGACGGCAGCCCCACTCGTTCAGGCGCTGGGGGCAGCGCGGCGACATGCGAATGTGTCATGACATCCCTCCGGTGGTCTTGGCGGACGTAGCCGCGGCCGGTGCCGGCGCCGCGGTGGCCGCAGGCTGCGCCGCCACTGCGGGTGGTGCGACGGGCTGTTCGGATTGCATCTGCCTGATGTAGTGCACAACGGACCAGATGTCGCGGGCGTCGACCTGGCGTGCATGGCTCGGCATCGAGCCTTGTCCGCGCATCGGCCGATGGAAAATCTCCCCGTCCGGCCAGTCGCGCACCTTTTGCGTCATCAGGCTTGGCGGCTTCGGAAACACCTGCGTGAGCGTGCCGTCTCCAGCCCCCTTCGGACCGTGACACGTGATACAGACGTTTTCCCACACGAACTTGCCGTGCGCGATCACGTCGGGTGAATGCGGCAGTGGATTCTGGAGCGCCGCGCCGGCTTCAGCGGCCTGCGCCTGCGTGAACGGATACGGTGTCTCGTCGATCGCGACCGTGCCTGCAGGCGACTCCATCGTGCCGGTCGGTCGCGCGCCGAAGATATCTGCGCGCTGCGGCTTCAGCTTCGGCTGGTCGATCATGTCCAGGCGATTGCCTTCGCGATGTGGAGCCCGACCAGCGGGAAGACCCAGGTCGCACCCTGCCGCCAGCAGTGCCATGGCGGCCACCATCAGGTGTCCTGCCGCAACGTGTCCGGCACGCCACCGGCCCGAGAGGGTG
>Ga0209023_10001679_pt1 | contig 29037 bp, 18 predicted proteins | sample LakOneMetagenome_FD_187468 | JGI IMG/M metagenome (GOLD analysis project Ga0209023, IMG submission 187468) | Freshwater and sediment microbial communities from Lake Erie, Canada (SPAdes) (version 2) | ecosystem: Environmental > Aquatic > Freshwater > Lentic | place: Lake Erie, Canada...
TGATAAGTGCTGTTTTTTTTTTGGGCCGGTTTCTTTCCTACCACATGCAGATTGAATAGAGTAGCTCATTGCTTCAAAAAGTCATGGATTAATTTCGTAGTTATAATGTGATAAAATTCTTTTGATAGAGTAGCATAATTATCATTTAATGATAATTATGTAATACCTTTATGGAAATTTTATTACCAAATGAAAATCATTCCGGTAGAAAACCTTCCATTTGAGCAATTCAGGTTATTAGGTATGGAAAAGAAAGCCGTGCTTTCACTTCCGCAGCAAACACTTCAGGCCCTGCAGTCCGGGAACCGGACATCCCTCATTCAGTTTAATAATATTCAGTTAAACGGAAACGCCGAACCGGTAACTGTCAATGCCAAACTTTCTATCGAAACAGGGAGCGATGGCAAACTGAATTTAAAAATGCATCCTGTTAATCTTGCCCCGAACAATCATCTTGGGCTTACAGAAAAAGAGATTGATTTTCTTCGAAAGGATCCATTGCATATGCTACCAAAAATGGTATTGTCAAAAACAGGAGAACCGGTAGATTCCTTCGTATCCCTAGACCATACAACCAACGAATTTGTAGCTATTAAAAGAGATAGCATTAAAGCCCCCGAAGCCATCAATGAAGTAAAGCTGACAGAGCAACAGAAAAAGGATTTTACCAATGGCAAACCCATAAAAATTGGCAAGGATAATTTTCAACTGGATGTACATGCTGAAACAGGTGTGGCAGGCAGTAAAATCAATAGCATCAGTTTTAAATCAGGTAAGTACACCCCGAAAAATTTGATGTTGGATTTTGCCATCATCGCCGCCGGATTGGCTCCAATTGTTTTGATAGAACACCTGGCAAAAATGCTGGTGAGAAATGTGGCTGGCAATATCCAGGACAATAGAAAACAATTGACAGAATTACTCAACAAGGACCTGAGTATACCGGTAAAAAATACCCTGGCCACAATTGGCGAAAAAGCAAAACAGGGCATCTCTTTCACCTCCAAAGAAAAAAATGAACTGCTTGCTTTTAATGTGGCTACAACACTAAAGCAGCAGGAACATCTTTCAAATGCAATGCCGGTTGCAAAGAATTTGGTTGCAGAAATTACTCATGAAAAAAATACCAGTGTTTCTATCCCCTCTATCAACATAACTCCTACCGAAAATAGAAGAGGAATAAGCCTGTAAGTCAGGCAAGTTTTCACTCCTCAAAGGCTGGTAATTCACCGGTCGTGGCCACGCCTTTGCCTAAGCGAAAAAATCTCCCTCATTTTTTATTCAAAACTTAAAAATCAAATCATGAAAAGACTATTGCTCCCAATCGTACTGGGGCTCTGCATTCATTTGCTTGGATGCAAAAAATCAGTATTGAATGCTGTACCGGAACCATCATTAATCGCCGCCCCTGATATAGTTGGGCCGGGTAGAATCACCAATTGGTTTAGCCCAAAATCAGTGCCGTCCTGCGTTCCCGACGAAGCGTATTTTCATACCAATGTTTGGGGCCTGGCTAATGGCCCCAGCCAGCCCTGCCCTTTTTATCTCAGCGACCAGCAAAGTGTAAAAGTGTCTTTTACAGATGGCAGTTTTATATTATGCCAGCCCACGGTCATTGATCAGTATGGTACCATCGGTTATGGCGGTGCAGGTTTACAGGACCTTAATTGCACTACTCATTTTGGTGGGTTTATTTCCTATATGGATTTGCACTATTATGAACCAGGTGCCCGGGGTGCGCAGTCGGATGCTTCCTTTCCATTGTATGGCTGTAACAGCCCAAGCCCTTATGCCTTAAACCCCATCGTATTCAAGAGAGGCAGCAACTACTACATCACTTATACTTCATCCATTAATACCTACTATTTTCCTCAAAAGGGGCAAATGATTGCCAAATCCATACAGTCCATTGAATTTATCTGAGTCTGCACTTCTCAATGGTATAGCCAAAGGCTGCTGGATATTCCCTGGTAATACAAATACATTTTTTATCTCATCAAAATTTCAACCATGAATTCAATTCTAAAGCCAGCAATGTTGTTGCTGATTGCCATCATTCTATTTACAGCTAATGGCATGGCTCAATGCATAGCCTCGACAGGTGCTACCTATTCAGTAACCGCTTCGCAGTGCCGTGGTACCGGTAGTCTGTCTGTTACAAGTGTTGCTGGTAGTACAGCTCCATTTGAGTATGCATTATTCGATTCCATAAACAACACAATAGAAAAGCCCTGGCAGGCAGATAGTGTGTTTATAAATGTGGATGGTAAAAAATATACCCTTCGAATTAGGTCTGTTTGCGGTGGAGGCTACAGTCCGGAATTTATTAAATCTGGTATTGTAGTTCCGGGTGCATACATCAGTGTAGCTGCTACAGGCACATCTACTACAGCATTATGTACTGATGGCACCATAACCATAAATGCAAGCAACGGCAATACTGTAAATAGTGGCTACCAGTATGCAATAGTTCCTTCTCTAAGCGAACCTGAACCTGTAACTAATTACTACCGGATAAAACAAGGACCCAATGTTTTTAGCGGTCTTGCTGCAGGTAATTATTTTGTACGAACCTACGATGGGTGCAATGGATTTTTCACTACACCGGTAACCGTGGGAAGTTTTAATCAGATATTAAGTGTTAGCGCCGCTATCATTTATTACAAATGTGCCGATTCTCTTGTGATGACAGTAAGCGCCGGTTCCGCCGGCAATGTCAGGATTAGTTCCAAAAACAGGTTTGTTATAACCTACTACGATGGAACTACAGATACCATTCCTGTACCTGCCAGTCTTACTGCTTCTAAAACTATTGCTCATGGTAAAATCATTACAGGTACAAATAGCTTTAAAGTAAAATTTATTGACTCTTGTGGCATCGCCCAGGAAGTAACAAAAACATGGACTAAACCAAAGATTAATTTGCTGGCAAACTATAGCGGGGATGCATCCTGTAATACTGCCTATGTGCAGATAAATGCTCCGGGAAGTGGAATTTTATACAGGAGTACAGACTTGGTTTACATAAGTATTGATTCAGGGAGAACATGGCAAAACTTTACCAACAGCGGTATTGCAAATACCATTGTTCCAAAAGGAATAACAATTCAAATCTGGTACCGAGATTGCTTGGATACAGTAAAGGCTGTTGTAACTACACCAGCACTTAAACCAGTTTTATTCAGTATGCTGGAGTACAATATTTTTTCCTGTAATGGAAATTCCGGAATCGTAATTTCCAGTTCACAAATTAATGGAAATTCAAGTAGCTTGAAAATACTGAGTAGCCCTGCAGGACAGGCTGCCATACCAGATTTTACTTTATTTGACAATACCAGGCTGTTTAACCTTGTTCCCGGAAAATATGTGGTACAGTTAAAAGATGGTTGTAATGTCTCCAAAACGGATTCTATTACTCTTGTACGACCTCAGCTAACAACTTTGGAATTGTCAAACATCTCAACCTGCAATGCAATAAGTGCATCGATTAAAGTAAAAACCACCAACCGGAATTTCCGGAATGGAATTGGTTATAACAATTACAACTATGTGATGGTGTACAATAATGCCAACCAGTTGGTGGCCGAGACAGATATGGTTGACAGTACCATTATTGCTGGTCTTTTGCCTGGCCAGTCCTATCGTGTAAGTTTGGAAATTAGTGGATACCCCAGCTATAGCAGAAAATCTATTTGTCCCTTTTCTCAAAATATCACTACCAATAGTTTTGTTACGCTGAGCCTTGAAAAAGCATTGTTCTCCCTATGTGCCAATAGTTCAAAGGGCACTATTTATACAGTCGCAAAAGGCGGTGGAGGAGGGTATCAATATTTTTTATACAAAGACAGTCTCAGCAGTAGTTCTTTAATTGCCGGCCCATCTGCTACTAGCACATTTGATAATCTCGATGCCAATACTACTTATGTTGTTGCAGCAACGGATGCCTGCGGCAGCAGGACTACACATACCGCTTCATTTTCTACTACTAATCCACCCATAGCAATAGTCACTCCACAAAGCTCCACCCCTGAATTAGGTAAGCCCGTTGTGATGTCGGTAGACAGTTTGCAAGGTGCTGTTTACGAATGGAAAAAAGCTGGTGTAGCTATAGCCGGACCATCATCCTGGAAATACAATATCCAGTCTTTATCTTATGCTGACACTGGACAATATACCATAACCATTCAACTGGGTACTTGTATTATTAATAGTAGCGCCGTGCAATTGAGAGTGGCTGGAATACTGCCTGTAAATCTTTTAAAATTCAGTGTAGAAAAAATATCAGACCATGAGACCATTTTAAGATGGCAGGTTAATGCTGAAGTAGAATTAAAAGGCTATGAAATGGAACGTTCCACTGATGGTATTCACTTTGGAAGAATTGGTTCTATAGCGTCCAAAGGATACACTGACTATAGTTTTTTAGATAAATCTCCTGCTAATGGAAACAATTATTACCGGCTTAAAATGCTCGATAAAAACGGCCAGTTTAAATACAGTGACATTCAACTTTTGTATTTTGGAAATGCTATAAAAACTACAGTTAGAATGTTCCCAAACCCAGCCCTCGGTCAAACGACTATTATTTATGGTGGTGAACACGGAACCGGAAGGATTGAGATAATTAATGCAACTGGTACCGTGGTAAAAGCAGTTTCCATTAGTCAATCAGCTACACAGGTTCTTGATATTAGGGGCCTGTTTTCGGGAGCCTATTTAGTGAAAGTAGCAAGTAGGAATGGGGTTTGGTTGCAAAAACTGATAGTGAGGTAGTCTCCAGAAATGCGTTTGATATTTAAAGGCTGCACTTTTGCAGCCTTTTTTTATTACACTTATCTGTTGAAAGAAACAATATTACACTATCTGTCATAATTACAAGCCTGCTATTTCGCCAAAAGAGAATAAGCATTGAATCATTAAGTAACCACATGAATGACACCGTATCGGTTTGTTCAGAAGTGTTTGGGCTAAAGTAGCTTGAAAAAGTTACACTTATAAATGTCGGAGCAGATTTCCATAAGTCCCCTTTAACAATCGACATATTTGAAAAGAGTTTATTCAATTTTAAAGTCTAATTTGGAAAGGCTTTATACTAAATAATAAATCTGTGTTACTGGTCAATTGATTGATTATAAATGGAAGCCTAAAATAATTGTAAAAAATGCAGATAAATTAGTAGTGGAATAATCAATGGTCAAAATCAACTCTTCCTAACAACACCCTTTATAAAAATTCACAAATCCTAGAATCAGGTTTCAATGTTAGTCAGTAAGTCAAGAATTTATATATTCATTAAAACCAGATTACGCATTAGCCATTCAGTTCAATTTTGTTAACCTATTGGCGGAGTTTATTAGCCAAATTACGCTTACCTCTAAACACCTGTTAGTTGTAAACAAATTTGTTGAAGAACTGCAAGGGTTAATGCTGTAACCTTTGCAATTTTTCTGGATTTGAAGCCTGTAAAAGATTCGGAGTAATTACGGTGCATAATAAACTGATTGCATAATTGTGAATTTTAGAATGTTTTTAATTATGCTTTTCTAATAAATTTGGCTGTATGAAGATTTTTTATTTAGATTTACGCAACCCCTAAAACATGAGCATTTCCCTTATAGCCAACTCTGGTATTCAGTTTCATAAGTTTACGTTATCCATAGATTCTAACGCGGATGTGCTAGGCACTATGGGCTTTCATGAACGGGAAGACCTCGTAAATGCCAAAATTTCACTAGAACATGCATATTATTTACCCGATCAGGATTATTGGGTACCCAAGCAGGTGCTTCGCATCCACGATTATCTGGATGAAAATGACCGCATTCTCGACAAGATTAATAGCAATCTAATTAAGACCTTTCGGCTTATTGAGGATAAAGATTATTTTACCATAAGTGATATACAAACCTGCCTGGATTTTTTTGCTTCCGGACCCGATTCTGTGAAATGGATTCCAATACCCTATTTTAAAAAGAATACTGATGGCAAAGGCCTTTTTGGCCCAATCGCCTGGGCCCGTATGATGATTAAGGAAAAAGAGGAGGAAAAGCAAACTTCCCGCAACACTTATCGGCAGGCAAAGCAAAAAAACTATCATGTTGTTTTAACATTCGACACTAGCCTAGATATAGCCGGGCCTGTTTACTATGCACCTTCGTCTGCAGATACTGCTGATAACGAAAATTGTTTCATTTTGGCCGCAAATGAAGACCTGCTATTAAATTTTTGTAATGCCCAGTATGGATGCGATTGGGTAGAGCAATATATAAAAACAATTGTTTCAGAAGGTAAGGAAGTATCCGGTTTTCCGTATATGAAACATATTGGCTATTATGTATTCTTTATTAAATACCTTGCTGAACTAAAAGTGGATAAAGATGCAGATAATCCACAACGTATTTTTCCAGAAGTTTCTTTATATACTGATCTAAAGCCACCGATTGACGTAGATCTTGTGCTTGACATCGGTAACTCCAATACCTGTGGGATTTTGTTCGAGAGTCCAGGTGCTCTTAAAAAGGCGAAAAAATTAAAAATCAACGACTTATCTCAGCCTGAACTCGATTATTCTGATCCCTTTTCGATGCGACTTGTGTTTATGGACTCTAGGTTTGGTGATATTGTAATTCCTGAGCATCGCAATTTCAAATGGCCAAGTTTGTTAAGATTAGGTAATGAAGCCAGCCGGCTCATTAGTCAATACAATATTAATACCGACCGAGGAACCGAGACTGCTACACATCATTCAAGTCCTAAAAGGTATCTATGGGATAGTAAAAAGTCGGAAATTCCGTGGGAGTTTATCAATTTTTCGGGAAAAAATTTTGGAGACGCTATTTATTACGAAGGCATTTCGCAACAGTTTAAAGCCGACGGTGAGTATGCTTACGACGGTAATTTTTCTTTCTCGCCTCACTATTCCCGCAAGTCACTCATGACTTTTGTGTTCATTGAAATTCTGTTACAGGCTATCTCTCAGGTAAATTCATACGAGTTTCGTTATGCACACGGTAACCCGGAAAAACCTCGGAAAATAAAGCGAATTACGATAACCTGCCCAACTTCTATTATTCAAAAAGAGCAGATTATTTTGCGTGAATGCGCTGAAACAGCCACCCGAACCTTAAAAAGATTTTTTTCCGATACCTTTTTAGGAAAGTATGAAGAAGATGAGCTGGCCGTAAAAGACCTCGAAATCGTGCCAAGCCCTAAAGATCTGGCCAGAAAGCTTGATCAATTAGCTTTTAGAAAAGATTGGATATATGATGAAGCCACTTGCGGTCAGTTTGTATTTCTTTATGCAGAAATATCAGAAAGGTACCGGAACGAAGCCAACACTTTTTTTAATTTGTTTGGAAAATACCGCAACGATGTTTCAAATCCTGACAAAAAATCGCTTACCATAGGATCGATTGATATTGGTGGCGGAACAACAGATTTAATGATTTGTGCTTATCAGTCGGAAAATGAAAGCGGCCAGGGTTTGGCTGTTATTAAACCCCATCCACTGTATTGGGAAAGTTTCAGTTTTGCAGGAGATGATTTGCTGAAGGAACTGGTACAACAAATTTTATTAGATGGCAGCGTTACCAACCAAAATAATCTGATCGCTGAACAGCGTATGCTTGGGACAGTTGGTATTATTCGTAATGCCGCTATAGCAGCAGGGGTTAAGAATGTAGCAGAAAAAATGTTGAATTTTTTTGGTCCCGACTCTAACAGGCAAGGCTATATTGCCCGGCTACAGCGTAAAAATTTTATTGTGCAAATTGCGGTGCCCATTGCCACCCATTATCTGCAGCATGCTATTGAAGAGAAGGCTGATGAAACAGTTTTGTTTAGCCATTTCTTCCCGGTCACAAAACCCAATAGCGAATTAATAGAATATTTCAATAATGCATTTGCACCGCTAAAATTGGAAGCCGTCCAGTTTAAACTTTCCAAAAGCCGCGTATTTGACATTGTTGAAACAACATTTGATCCACTGTTAAAACAGTTATCAGGTATACTTGCTGCTTATGGCATAGATTATCTGCTGCTGGCTGGTAAGCCGACAACATTACCGAAAATCCGAGACTTATTCATTAAGTACTACCCGGTTTCACCGGAACGAATCATTAGCCTTAATAAAAACAAGTACCGGGTAGGTGGTTGGTATCCATTTGCTAATGAACTGGGTTATATAGAAGACCCGAAAACAATTGTTTCTGTTGGCGCCCTCATAGCCCTTATGGCTGGAAAGCTCAATCGTTTGGGCAACTTCAGAATTAAAACAGAATTATTGCAGCAGCAACTTATTTCAACTGCTGATTATATGGGAGTGCTAAACCAATACACTCAATTAATTGAGACTGCATTAATAAGCCCGGAAGAGAACGCAAGTGAACTGGAGGTACATAGCTTGCCCATGAAATTGGGATATAAACAACTCCCCAATAAAAGCTACCGTGCAAAGCCTATCTATAAATTAGAATTTAATGAGGAAGAAATAAAAAAACGCATTATTGAGCAAAACCCTTCTCTGGCAGATCATGAAAGCAAATTGCAGGATGCGATCCAGGATTATAAAGTAAAGCTTGAGGGCAATATGCCTTTCCGGATAAAACTACAGCGTAATTTGACGGAGAGTAAGGAAAATCTGGTAATCACCCGAGTATTGGATGCAGGTCGCAATGAAAGGTCAAAACAGCTGTTCTGCTTGAACATAATGACCCTGGCAGATGAATATAATTATTGGCTGGATTCAGGTGAGTTTATGCTGAATCTTAGGTAAAGTTAAATACTACTAAACCGAGATTCGCCAAAAGCAAGTCGTGTTTTATATCTATGAAATAAATAGGACATCCCAAGTGTAAATCAAAACCAGCTCAAAATACTTATGTCAAATTTACCCCAACAAAGACTTCAAACAATTGCTGATTCTACATCTGACTTAGTGAAAACGATAAATGAAAGTGTTGATTGGGTTGATACCTATCTACAGGGACAAACCAATGAAACGGTTTCATATGAATTAAAACGACACCGGCGTACTTTGAATAAGGTAAAGGCTGCAGTAATTCAAAAACCCACCATTGCCCTTTTTGGAGCCAGCCAGGCCGGCAAATCGTACCTTGTAAAAAATATACTATCTGATGATAAAAATCAGTTATTGATCCCGGATCACCGGAATGACAATGTAACAACAAATTTCATACAGGAAATAAATCCGGAAGGTGGCGGCAGCGAGGCAACAAGCCTGGTAACACGGTTTACTTTTTCTGAAAATACTGATCCTTTACTCCCACCTGTAAAAATCAGGTTTCTTAACGCCAAAGATATCATCCTGATTGTTTTAGACAGTTACTTTTCCGATTTTAAAAAGAGGAAGATCAACTCAGAAATGAGCAGGACGGATACAGAAGTTTTCTTAAAAGGTCTGCCGGATTTTTATCAAACCAGTTCCCAATATTATCTCACAGAGGATGATGTATATGATATTGAAGAATACTTGCGGGTTTCTTTCGAGTCTGCTCAGAAAACACGATTTGGTGCCCTTAGGGATGCTTCGTACTGGAAAACTATCGCCGATAATATACATAAAATTGGCCCTGACAACTGGACAAAATTGTTCTCAATTATCTGGGGGAATTCTCCTGAACTCGACAAACTTTGTACGTTGCTGCTTTCTGAATTAAAAAAACTAGATTTCCCTTTAGAATTATATGCCGAATTTGATGCGGTGCTTCGGACAAATGGCGCTATTTTGAATGTGGCAATATTGAGCCGCTTATTTCTCAACAACGACCATGTAATGGTAAATTTGGTTGATAAATCTGGTGGTAAAAGTCAAATCAATGCCAGTAGCCTCTGCGCCCTAAGTTCCGAAGTCATTTTTAATATTTCAGAGGAATCTGTTGAAAGAAATCCATTTATTAAAGAAATTGACATTCTTGATTTTCCTGGGGCCAGGTCGAGACTGGAGCAGGATGAAAACGATCAATTGACCGACATACAACTTACCAATATGCTGCTTCGCGGCAAAGTAGCCTACTTATTTAATTCCTATTCATTCCGTTATGAAATCAATAATCTATTTATCTGCACCAATAACCGCCAGTCGAATGTAAATGGCCTGTCGGAACTTATCAATAACTGGATAGAGTACAATATTGGCAATACTATAACAGAAAGAACTGCTACACTCAGCAATTTTAACACCCCTCCACTATTTATTATATTCACTTTTTGGAATACCCAAATGGAGTATGATCAGGACAATGATCCGAAAGGTGACCTGAATCATAAATGGGAATTGCGTTTTGAGAAATTATTTAAAGGCGAAATAAAAGGTACTTTTAAATGGCCCGACGAATGGACGAATAAAGGGCGGTTTTCTAACTATTTCCTGCTTAGGGATTTTAAATATTCCAAAGATGTATTTAATGATTTTGAAAGTCATGGCGTTGAAACTAGTCTTCGGAATGAGCGGGCCGATTATTATTCACAGTTAAGATTGTCTTTTGAAACATCACCATTGACAAAAAGTTTTTTCCCTAATCCTGATCTTGTATGGGAGAACACATCTGTTGCCGGTAAGGATGGCAGCCAGTACATTATCCGGCATATTGGAAATATCACAACTAATCAAATTCGCACTAACCGATACATTCAAATTATAGAGAATTCGCACCAAAAGGTACGGGAGTTGTTGAACAAACATTACCACAGTGATGATGCCGACAATAAAATCATTAAGGCGGCGCGTGAGGCGGCGGAAATACATGCCGTTATGAACAAGATTTTTGGACGAGATGCATTTCAATTTGGAAATTTTATTGAGCATTTTACCCTAAAGGAAAAAGATATTTTCGAATCAAACTACGAAAAATTGCGGCATCTTGAAATGGTTGAGGCCCCTGCGCTGAAGGAATATCAACTATATAGGGAAAGCAGCCCTGGCTTAAGCAGCGAAAAATCTTTTGAGGAAAACCTGGAAGTTTTAAAGCGGGACTACAAGCGTGAAAGCCTGGCCGATACCAAGGAATATTTCGAGAAATTCCTGGATATCGACTTGAATGAACTTTTTAAGGGTGGAGTTCATAATCTCAAGAGTAATTCTGAAGTGCTGGCAGAAAATGCCAGAGATTACTGGTTCGCAAATGTACTTGAGGTTAAAAATTTTAGTGACATTATAAATCTGGGACTTAAAGAGGAGTTAGTCAGTGAATTATTGGAGAAAATGAAACTTAGTTTTAACCGGTACCAGATCACCCGGATCATTGCTGAAAATATACGAACACATGTTGACACGCTGATTCCGGTACCTGAAGCTGAGGGAATGATTGCCCATATAACGGCGGGCATTATTAATGAATTTGTAACAAGCTGCGGATGGTCCTTTTACCCGCCTGATGAAAAGCAGAAAATACGGCAAACCAATGATATCAACCAGCTAGGATTGATACTGCCCCAAGATGAAGAAATTTTTGACGCGATGGATAAGTTAAATGAGGGTGTGCCCGGTCGCCAGTCGCTGGAACAGTTACTGGAATACATGGCCAATCTGAATGAGCATCTGAACAAAGTACCACCCGATATGGAAGTAATTAAAATTATTCCAATGGTAAAAAATTACCGGCTTTGGCGTGAAAAAATGAAAGCCTGTTTTATAGCTAATTGCGACATTCCAACATACAACGTAGAGGCGAATAAGCAGTTGGGGCTTATCCTGAACCGTATAAGTTTGTTTGATTTTTCATTATCATAAACCATTTGTTGAACATGCCACAAAACACCTTCAACTTTACTGCAGATGCCGGAAGTCTGAAGCCAGTGGTATGGCGCAGCCAGCCTGTATATAAAAATTATTCCAAGCTAAAGAATTACCTGCGCCAGCATTTAGGAGAATCATTTGCGTCGCTTTTTGCTGAACCCGTAATTTTCGAGAATATCCCTGGTACTATATCAAAAGCTTCATGGCGTTGTGAAAATTTTACAGAAATTCCGATACCATTACCAAACTTGCCAACCAGTGAACAAGTAGATTACCGCTTGTTGCTTTCTCAAATGATCAATCGTTTACTTCAGCATTCCCAGCAAATGCTGGAGTCAGAAGAGGGGGACGATGTAGCCTGGGGGCAGCTTATCAATAAAGTACTCGAAATACCTGGCGAAATCAATATCGTTTGCGGGGAAAAAAAAATCAGCATCATTGCCTGGGGTTTTCAAGCGACTGAAGCCAGTGACCTTCCGTATAGCTTGCGAAAAAATATTAATCCTTCAAACAGCGGTTTGCAAATAGCCGTGGAACAATTTTTTTCGACTGATCCTGAGAAGGCAGTAACGACTTTTGACCGTCAGGATGACACCGGTTTAGCTAAACCAAAATCGGAATCTGCAGAAAATAGCAATATGCGGGGTGAAACAAAACAACACTCTGAAGTTGAAGAGATCGGTTCAGATAAAGATAATTCCGGCTTATTACCCCTGAAACACAAGCCTCCTATACCACCCGGAAATAATGACACGGGGCAACGGTCATGGTGGAGCCGATTTTGGTGGCTTTGGTTGTTACTACTTCTTTTAATCCTTTTTGGCATTTTCAGACAGTTCAAATCCGAGTCTGATTTGCCAGCCAGGCCGGGTATCATAATTCCTATAGATTCCACTAAAGTGGGGCTTGATCCGGATAGCGTCAGGTTTATTGCAAATGACCGCCTTAATATTGCGTTAATTGGTGACAATAAGAGCCTCGAAGCATTTGCAAAACGATTCAAGGATTTATACCCTGAGAAAGATATACGGATAATTTATTATGATACGGCTACGTATCGCCTGCAATTAGAAATACCTCCAGCGAAACTGGGCACTATAAGGCAGGCCCTTCCCGTTCAAATGCAGGAATTTAAGATGCTGATTTGGTACGAAGGCATTTTCGAAAGCCGCCAGTTGCCAAACGATCCTGGATTTTCAGTAGTTGAAGATTACTGGTATCATATTGCCGTACAATCACCTGAGGCATGGAAATATACCCGGGGCGACAGCAACCTCATCATTGCCATTATTGACAATGGTTTTGATTTAAATCATCCAGAGTTTTCAGGCCGTATTGTCAGCCCCTGGAATGTGCCGGCTCATTCTGCAAACGTATCGACAGTTTTAAAAGATGGAGTACACGGCACCCATGTGGCAGGTATAGCACTTGGAGCTGCAAACAATGGAGCCGGCGTATCTGGTATAGCGCCTTCCTGTTTATTTATGCCAATACAGGTGGGCGATAACTTTGGACGAATGGGAAGTACCGCTATAATTGATGGCATGTTGTATGCCATCAACCACGGCGCAACTGTCATAAACATGTCATTAGGAATGTCAGTACCGCCCGAAGTGGCTAAGATGTCACCAGCCTATCAGCGCCAGCTTGTGGGTACGCTTTTTAAGGGCGAAGAAGAATTTTGGAACAGCTTGTTCAAAATGGCGCAGGAGAAAAATATTACTGTTGTCCTCGCTGCTGGCAACGACAATGTTTATATTGGCTTGGACCCTATGCAACGTTCTGAAAATACAATTGTTGTTTCTGCTGTTGATGAAAATAATAGTAAGGCTACTTTTAGTAATTATGGCGTAACCTCGACACTGAGCGCACCAGGAGTGCACATTTATAGCAGTTTGCCAGGAAGACAGTTTGGCTTTTTAGATGGAACAAGTATGGCGGCCCCCATTGTAACGGGCGGGGTAGCACTATTAAAGAGCGTTAATCCAACACTTACGTTAAAACAGATAAAAGATATTTTTCAACAAACAGGGTTACGGGTAAACACACCGGTAAGTGCCCCGATGGGTAACTTGATACAACTGGGTAGTGCAGTTGCTACAGCTACTAAAGCCCGAAATGGAGCGCCGATAGCATCTTGCCCCGATGTGCAACAAAAGATTGATAGCTTACTGCTGGAAGTGGAAAAACTCCGGCAATTATGCAATGATGCCAATACAGGAGATACACTAAAGTTGCCACCTGTAAATAAAGAAAATAATTTAAGTTTTACAGAGGGCCGCTGGAAAAGCACCTCGGATATATTAAATGACGATGGAAGTTTTGTACAATTGTATTTTGACTTTGCTGGCAATGGTAGCGGACAGATAACACTCGTGGAAGAAAATGGAACGCAATGCACCGCTCCGCTTGGCTTGACCCTGACTAGCAATCAGCTATCAATTTCACAACAATCTCCTGCTATGTGTATACCACCGCCCAAAAGATATGCAGTATACCGTTTTGTTTGTAAGGCCGACGTAAACGGAAGGGCCTTATGTTCCGCCCAAAACCAGAACAATAGCGGCAATAATTTCAATTTTAATCTGGTAAAAATTAAATAACCCAAGTATTTTATGGCTACTAAAGTAAAACCCCCTTCTTCGCTGGCAATCGTGCTTTTCATAATAGGACTCGCTTCTTGCGCCTTTCTTACCTTTCTGGGCCTTATTTATTTATTTAATGGCAGTACCCTGTTTGCGGCTCTTTTTACCATTCCTGTATTGGTTGTGTTGCCACTCCTTACATATTCGCTGGTAGCCATGAAAACCCGCAAGGAAGCTTACAAGCCTCGTACGCCGGAATTTATCTTGTTGGGTTTATACCTTACAGCCTTCATAATACTTTTCCCATTTTGTTTTCATGCATTGAAAATAGATGCGCTTGAAAGAAATGAAATAAAGGCAACCTGTAGTAAGAGGGTAGAAGCCATCACAGAGCTCCAAAAGGAGTATAACCAGGCTGTAACTGATTCTCTAAATTCACTAAAAAATAGGGCCGAAGCATTATCCGGGCAATTGGTAAAAACACGGGCTACCTATGACTCACTCAATTTATTGCTTGGCACCAGCACATTTCTACAAATGAGTAAGGAGTCACTTGAAAAGTATATTCAAACAGCTCAAAACGGTATCCGCCAAAAATATGAAATGAAAGATTTAGACGAAACCGCTAGAATATTCAAAGACGAAGCGGAAGTTGTGTTCAGTAACTGGGAGCATTTACAGACAGGCTTATACTATGAGCGTACGGATAGTATTTTTACTATGTATAAAGCAAGTGCTATTAAGAAGATGACACTTTTTCAGCCACAGGTGCAGCTTCCAAACGACTACAACCTTGCAAGTCCAATTTCATCATTGAAAAGTGGGCCAGTTTCCGCAATTCTTATTGTCATACTGATAATGCTGCTTATACATTTTGCCATTCTACTGCCTTATATAAGTGCTGGCCGTCAAGATGGAGGGTTGATTATCAAATCTCCACCCAGAGAAACGGGCGGAGAGGGTAAAATATCATCGGCAGAACCGGAAATCCTTTAAATATTAATTATATAATAATGGACCCAAACAAAGCAAATATCCTGAACTATTATTCGCCGGAGAACGTGGCACGAATGAATGATGAAGATCTGAATGCGGCATGTCAGACCCATGGACTTACATTGGAAGATTTTCTTAAAGCACGGAAACTGGACGAAGAACGTTATAGACGAATGTCATTTATAACGCCTGATAAGCATTACTACAATATTATTCACCGTTTTGGAGACGCTACCCTATCTGCAAAATATAGCAGTGAGTATATCAGGCAATTAATTAAAGATAATTCAATTACCGAACTTGAATTAAAAAGCCGTGGCATATTTAATCAGGAAGAACTAGACGTGATAATGGGCAGACCTCTGAAAGCAGTGGATCCGAAAGACTTTAAGCCGAAGGATGAAATTTTTAAAGCGTTACCGCACTTGGCAGATAATCGGGTAGATTTATTTATACTGGGTGTAAGCGGCTCTGGCAAATCCAGTTTTTTGTCGGGCATACTAAAAGGGGCTAAAGATACTGGCAACCTTGATCTTCCTATGATGCTGGATGAAAATGGCAAGGCATCTAACAAATATGGTATGTTATATGCTAACCATCTCATTGATTCTTTGGAGCAGCATTTGCCTGCCTCTCGTACCGAGTATGAATTTTTTACTTATGTAGCCGTTAATTTCAGAGATTCGGAAGAGCAAATTCACCCGCTTTCTTTTATGGAAATGAGCGGTGAATTATTTCAGGAATGCTATGGAAAAGATAAAGCAGAATTGCCTGACAAATTACAGCAATACCTTTTTCACGATAATCTAAAGATGCTTTTTTGTGTTATTGATTATCATGTGCATAGCGAGCATAAGATATTGGATGTACAGCAGTGGGCACATTTTCAATGGTTTTTGCAGTTGCTAGATGTAAATGGAACTATGCAGCGATGCCAGGTAATTAGTATCCTGATTACCAAATGGGACTTGGCACAGGATGGTACACCTGAAGGCGCTCGAAAGTTTTTAGAGGAGGAATACCTTAACCTGTACAAATCCTGCCAGCGTTATGCAGAAAAATACCATCTCAAGTTTCAGATTATTACATTCAGCCTGGGCAAATTTGATGCACGTAACAGGGTTTCTTACAATCCTTCTGATTCGGAAAAGGTAATTAACTGGCTTTGTAAAAATACGCCAGTACAATCGGCAAAATCAAGGAAGAAATCGTGGTTTAATTTGTAGATGCAAACTGCCACATTTAAAAACAGAATTACTTTTATGATATTTGAAAATAAAAACGTTGCTGGACTGGCAATATGGGGTACTAAGGTTGGTATGAAAAGCTTTCTTACCTGCAATCTGGCCGAGCCTATCAACACCGGTAAGGAACCTTTCAGGGATGCAGACAGCCTTTTCATTGATCTGGCTCCTTATCGCCCCGGCTCATCTGCAATGCCTTTTCTTATTCAGCGAATGTCCGATTTTACATGTATTAACGGCTATTGGGGTGCTTATGATGACCTGGAGCGTAAAGGGTTCCTGGTAATTTCCATATTACTGCCTTCCGGTAAAGTAATGAAAGGAGAACCTTTGTTCAGTTTGCTTCTGAGGATTACAGAAATATATTGGAACAATTATATTTCTAAGAGCACAACCGGGGCCTCCATAAAAAACTATTTTGTTGAAGAAAAACAATTATTTGCACCATTATTACATCTACCAGACTTTGCACTTACGGATGCTTCCGATGTGGCCATATCCAAGATAGGAAATTATATAGGTGCGTTCGAATACTCTTATATGGATGAAGCGGCCCGGGTATTAAGCAATTTATTTACAGATGAACTAATGCACTATAAACAACTTTACCTAATGCCTGTCGTCGGTGGAGCTGCTTTACGTGATTCAGATGTTTTAATAACAGCTATTCCGGAAGTAAAAAAAAAATACCAATTAAGTATATACTTTGAAGATGCACAATCCGGAAATAAACTCACTAATGTAACGGTAAGTGCCTATAAAGATGGCATTGCAATTCAATTGCAAGGGTTAGTAAGAGATGGGGAAATGAGTATAGAGGGGATAAAGGAGGGTGAAGGAATAAAATTGCAGTTAAAGAAGACTGGTTATATCGACTATGATGTAACCGAAAGAGATGTAGCTGGTTTACTAGAAAATGCTTATGGTAAGGAATTGCCAAAAGTTGCTTCAATAAAGATTTTTATGAGCAGGGAACCGCAATCTGCCGGTAATGAAGCTGGTTCCAAGGGCGGCAAAAGCGGAGGTAATACTTACGACAACGGGGGCGGAAATCCATACACCAATGGGAAAGACAAATGTAATATTACAATTAAATTTAGTGACCGGCAAAGTGGAAAGGAAATCAATCCGTCCGAACTGCAAATTCATCGTAATAAAACTACTGAAACACAGTTTAATTTAGCAAGACCTCAGTTCATTATATCTAATATAAAAGTTAAAGAGGACTTAGCATTAACTGTTAAGAAAAAGGGATATGTTACAGCGCATGTATCCTCTGATGAAGTGAAGAAAAGGCTAGATTATTATGTTGATGGCGGAAAATTTTATAAACAACCTGATCCGTTAACTATCCAGCTTCGCAAGAATAGAATAAGAATTTTGCTTCCACTTTTGGCAGCAGCTGCTGGTTTATTAATTGTTGCTACATTGGCATTTATTTTCCGGTGCGCCATTTTTGAGGTCGGTTGCGAAACAGTCGCGACACAGATAACTGACAGTACAAAACTTAAGCAAAAGCTGGATAGCCTGCATGCCGCTTTTCTAAAGTCAGATTCCGCTTTCAGAAGCAAAAAGGGCGATACTGTGGCTTTTAAAAATGAGGCTGCAAGTTTTTTAAGGCAGTTTGATTCTTTATTTGATAAAGAAAATGCTAATTTAGGCACAAGCGATGGCAAATATCTCAAGTGGAAAGAGGACATGCGAAGCAGTCTGGCCATAGCAACCAAGTCAGTCGAAAAGCCCCCTATAGTTTCTGATCCTCAAGATTCAGCCCAACCTGGTGAAAAAAAAATCGAGAAACCAGGAGATAATGTTACGGATCCACCACGACCTGAATTGCCTGAGGAAAAGTTTAAAGAGATTGATGATTTTACAAACGAGAGAGAATATGCAAACCTAGAAAAAGCGCAACGATATATTAACGAATTGGAAGGATTTAGTAAGTCAAAAAATAAGTGGCAAACTGCCCGCAATTACTTGGATGATTATAAGGCGTATTGTAATCTAGCACGTAGAATTGCAAATGCATCAAAGGCGCAAGACTTACCTGCAATCGATGAAATTAATAAATTGGGTGATCGAGGTAAATTCAAGGGGCGAGGCGATCTTATTAATAAACTAAAAACTGCGCTTGGTGGAAAAGTTTTCAATAAATAGAGCTCACTGAATAGCATATATACCTTCAATCATTCAAATAATGGTTAAATATGAACACCAACCCTAAAAATATATTATCTAATAAACTGCTTCAAATTGGCATTGCCGCAATATTCTGTGTTGCATTTGCAATTTGGTTTTTATGGCCTGTAAATAGGCAAAAAAAAGCGAACATCAATATAGAAGCCACCTCCTATTCAGAACTTGAAAAACGAATTACTGAATATACAAAAGCTGGTAGATGGGACGCAGACGAGTATAATTCTATGAATATACAGGCAGACAACTCACTTAAAAATAAGAAAATAACTTCTGCCCAAAAAGACGTATTAAAAAGCTTAGCACGAACCAGATATGTTATTACGTTAAATGATGCGATTAATAATTTTCTTAAGACAGCCGGTGCAACATCGGCTGCAACACTCAATAAATTTGAACTGGAAATTGATAGAATTAGCAGCGGAATCGAAGCGGCTAAACTAAAGGATGGAATTGTAAATTTTCGTAAAATGATGGGCTTAAAAGTGGCTGTTGATGCTTATGTTTTTAATAATAAATTCGAGTCTGGTACTACGAATAATATAAATGCTCAGATGGATGCAATACTTGCCAACAACATCTTGCGTACTAACGAGTACCTTGGGAGATTGCGTACAGAAAACAAGAATAGCCTTTATAAGCAAAAAGAAATTGCCGAAGATTACCAGACGGCAGTGTTGCCTTATATAAAATCTGATTCCAGCATTACCAAAAGCACGTGCGCCTATTATTTGCCCTACAAATATTATTGCAACGACTGCTTGGATAAATTAAAGGCCAGAGGTTTTTAGCTGCGGATTTATTAAAATAGTGTTTAAAAACATATATCTAATTGTTATGAATTCAGTTTCGTCATTTATATTTTTTATCTTTTTACTACATCAGGTTGCTGGTGCCCAAAAGGTAACAGTAAAATCTGCAATAAAATTTACTAAAAGTGATACTATAAATAGTGGAAATACTGACTCTTTAAGGTTGCGGATAAAGGGACTTGAACAAGAGATTGCTAGCACGAAAACTTCCTCCGAAGGAGGAGAGAAAGCAATTGCTAAATTGAGAGACTCACTGGAGGCTTTACGGAAGGATGTGGCTTACTATAAAAGAAGCGATGGAGAACAGAAAGAACTGTCCGACAGTCTTCGATTACTGCTGCGGGATGAGAGGAGAAATCATTTGGATGCGGAAAAGTTGAAAGATCAGGTTGATAAATTGAAAAAACAAAATGAAGATTATGTTAACGAGTTAGAGCGTATAAAAAATGATAACACTACAGCAAAGTTGCAGAAACGGTACGACAGTTTATATAGTGCATTTGTAGGGGTAAAAAAATCAAGTGATGCAGCTATGGAAGATGTAGAAGAATTAAAGAAAAGAGCGGCTGAAAATGAAAAAGATCGAAAAGAAACGATAGCGAAAATGGAGCCATTGCTTAAAGAAAATGAACACTTGTCTACATTTTTATTTGGGAGTTTTGAAAAAGATGTAAAAAGGATAATTTCGGAATTAAACCGGGATAATTTGAGTACAGTAAGGCCATTGTTGCAAAGAGGTGTTGACTTGGAAAAACAATTTCCTGATGCAACTTCTTTAAAACGTAACATCGAACAACTTAAGGATTATGACAGGCTTGCCACAGCAATTGATAATGCCAAAAAAACGTTAGATGAACTGTATAACACCAAAAGAGTATCGTCTGCTATTCAGGCGTTAGAAGCATTGCCGGTTGAAAATATTAAGGCTGAGCTTAATACCGCGGTTGAAAATTATAAAGGGCTGCTGACGCAGTACTGCACAGCGGATAAACAGTATTCTGAACGAATGTGGATAGCCGTGGGCGCAGATCCCAATCGTAGTAAAATAAAATTGAAAGAAGCTGCCGATTTCCTGGTGAATGAATTTACCTACCTCAAAAGAGACCTTGAGGAAAAAAAGAAATTAATAGAGGAAAAGGCAGTATTGGCTGCAAAGCAGAAAAAAGTGTATGAAGAAAGCAAAAACAGAAACTGTAATTAACTATTAAAGCATCAAGCCCATGCTCCGTATAGCAGAGTCCAACAATAGTAAGGTCGTTTTTTTGCTCCATCCCCGTAATTACAATATGGTGTACAGCGGTCTTAAAAACCTGCTCTCCCCTCAACAGCTATTGTTGTTTGCTCGACCTGATTTGGTTGGAAACATTACCAAATGGAGCACGGAGCTGCCAGATAGCCAGGGGGTTGTAATAAAGGAGCTTTCGCAATTACCAAAAGAAGAAATTGACGGCGTAGCAGATGACCTGGAAGACCAAAAGGCCGCTGTGATGGCAACACTCTCAAAAACTAAAGAGTTTGAAGGGATTGTACAACATTTGCTTATAGTACCCGACGAAACCTCTATAAAAGCAATAAAAACAGATAAAGGTTGGGTACCGGTACTTACCCAATGGGGTTGTCGAAGCAACGAAACGCTGGTGGAAACGGACCCTGTATCGAGCTTAATTCGAAGACCCCGGACTACCACTGCCCAGGTTAATGTTTTCATTTTCTACTCCGATGGCACCCCTGCTGCTTCCAAAGAGTTTTACATAGAATATTTTGGCCACGAAATCAAAGAACGTACTAATAAAGAAGGACAATACGCAAGGGGGCGTTGCAAACTAGATACAGAATTTACAGTTTACGACCTGGTAGATGGCAAACATCAATTTATACACTCATTTACTGTAAAAAATGATACTGAATATATTGTAACATTTCCTTTCATTACCATTGCAAACCTGAAAGTAATAGATCAGAAAGCCAAAGCCATAGCCGATACATTAGTCACTGGCACTTATAAGGAGGCCGAAGTAAGCTACAACACCGGCAAAACTGGGAACATTCAAATAGAAAATTTAGAGGCAGGACAAACCATCACACTTGCTGTAAAAGAGCATCCTGAAAGCAATCAGACTTTTACTATTGAAAGGGAAGGCAATGAATTTGTCCTCCACCTTACACTACCGGTACCCTCTAGAGCCAATGTTAAAGTGGTTGACGGGGAGAATAATATTCAACCGCACTACCCGGTCCTTCTTGACTATGATGGCACCCAAAAGCAATATACAACTGGTGAAAGCGGCATCCTAATACTCGATAAACTGGAAGCAGGAAAACAGATATCGGTTACCGATAAAAATAGGATTGATAATTTCATAAGCGCTACGTTACTGGAAGCCGACAATGAACTAATCCTGAATATAACCCGGGAGGCGGCCAAATTTGTTACCGTGAAATTACTCGACCCAAAAAGTAAGCCGATGCCGGGCATACCTATTGACTTTACCTATAACGGCCAAACAAAAAGAGAAGTCACCAATACCAATGGCATATGCATATTACCTTTTGAAGGATTCGTGGACAAGCAGAAGGTAAAAACCTTTATACATCTGCCTAAAAAAGAGAAAGTGAAAAAGTAGCCGCTATAATTGAAAGATCTTATTGTCATGCGTCTTCAGCAGTGTTGAGATATAAGTTTGTCTGATGGACCTTCTTTAATTTTAAGTAGAAATTATGCGCATTTCCCCCACTAACTGTTCTTTTAGTAAATTGGATATTATGAAATGGGGAAAGTGGTCTATAGAAGTTATTTGTAAATAGTTAACTGATAAAACAGGTTCGATATGAAATGTTTGAGAACTGTCTTTATTTTATGTTTTATATTTTTTCATTCCATGAGTTATGTTGTCGGGCAGCCATATGCAAATGACAGCGTTAAGCAGTATAGTATAAAAATTCCGGGCAATGTAAGTGGCTGGCAATTAACGGAGATTGCTATAAAAAAGGGGGATCTAATATTTTTTAAATCAACTGGAAAAGTAAAATATGGTTTTTGGATTGGTGAAAATTATGCTACCGGCTTTGATGACAGGCTGTTGAAACAATACAACCTACCTAATTTTTCTACTTTCAATCATGGGGTACTATTGTGTGGAAGCAACAAAGTAATTGTACCCTGCATTAGTAGTAGCCAGCTTTTAGATAATTACCCTGCTGCTATTGACGCGCTGCCTCAAAAGTTGAAGAACGAGATAAGGGTAAATAATTTTGCCGGCAATTTATTTTATGCGCAGGACGATCAACAACTTTCCTTTTGTATAAATGATAAAAAAGCAACTGATAACAGTGGTTTTTTTGATGTAACAGTTATAGTAATTCAAGCAAAAGAAAATTTGTACAGTATTAAATTTTATGCTTATCCCCCAGGAACAGAAGTTATAAAGCCAGACGGCACAACACATACGTCCCGATCCGGTCACATATATATAGGTTTTTTTGAAAAGAGTGAGTTGGTACTGGTAAGAGGCTTTGGACCAGATGGAGAAAGCTATTGGAAACCTAGTAAGCTAAAAAAAGAGGATTACCTTATTCGTTTTGCTCAAATAACTTTTGAGACAACTGTGAATGAAGAAATGTACAACAAAGCTTTTAGTATAAGAAAGAATGCTTATTTTATAGGAGTGAATGACTGTGTTTCATACGCAGCCCAGGTTGCAAAATCAATAGGGCTAATAACCCCAGCATTTAGTAGTGCCATTATGCAGCCAATGACATATGTTGAGTTTTTAATTCAAAATAATTAGTTTCAGGTAAAAATTATTTTTAATAGAGCGACAGCAATTTATTTATTATACGGGTTGGGTTTAAAATCCCATTGGTTTTGCTTATTAGGTATTGGCTCTTGATTCCTGAATACTTTGTGTTTGAAATGATTTAAAGTATTTGCAATCACAATCTATTATCAGCAAATTCCTTTGCCCTGCTAAATAACGTAAATCAACCATGAAAAAAACTTTCATTTTCAGCAACAACCAGTTAGAATATACATTAAAACTACGTAAAAGGCGACCCTGGTGGTTGTTGCTATTGTTGTTGCTTCCACTGCTTCTTCTGATTCGTTTTGATAAAATAATTACGGTGCAAACCCTAGATGCTATTGCCAAAACGCCGGTTTCGGGAGCGGAGGTTCACTTCAACTATACCAAATCTTTTGCTTACGAGAAAGGTCACTTTTTTACAACGAATCACGAAAAGCTTACCGGGCAATCTGATGCAAGTGGTAAAGCAACTTTTAAAGTTCAATGTAGCATCTATTCTTGGCTATTTAAACACAATGAAACTGCGCTTGTATGGGCGGTCAACAATTGCTATAATTCAGATAGCCTGCGACCAGTTTTCCATAGACTGGACAACAATGAACAACTAACACTTCAAATGCAACCAGCCACGATTGAATTTGATTTTAAAGCGATAGATAAAAATGACATGGCCGACTTGCCCGATTCAAAAATTACAATTATCGCAGAGTTTTCAGGAATAAGATATTCCTACACAGATACCTGCGATGCTGCGGGTAGAGTTTTGTTTTCCAAACTGCCACTGTGTGGCCGGATACTTTCGGTGAGAGCAGAGCATGAGGGGTATTATCCTGACAGTATTGTAAACAGATCTTTGCCTGACATAAGTGGCCCCCTTGAAAGGATACGTACGCTTCAACTAAGGCCTATACGAAAGCCAATAGAGTTTTTTGTCGAAAACTGCACTACAGTTCCTCATCAGCCAATACCAAATGCCACTGTTGAAATTGAATTTGATTTTAACGGCAAAAAGTCGAAAACATCGATACACACCAATACAGATGGTAAGGGTAAGGGTACCTATGACGAGGCGTATATCATAGCCCTTATTAGGTTGAAAGCATCAGCAGACTATTATAAAAACGGAGAACTGCTAGGCCAGCATCTTGTAAGCGATTTCATTGATTCAATAAAATATCCCCGTAGTAAACGTACTATTTGCCTCGAACCCGAACCGAACCCGCTTACCTTCACCAATGTAGATGAGCGTACAGGCAAACCATTAAAAGGAGTAAAAAATACCATTTCTATCGCCGACGGTAATGGAAAGATTCATACTGTAATTAAGGAAAGTAACAATATTGGAAATTTTTCGGTAAGCATCAATCCGGGTGAAAAAATATCAATAGTTTCTCAATTGCAACCGGACTATGAGGATAATAATACTAAGGTTCAAAATGAAGATTGTATCCAACTAATGACAGGACCTGCTGAAAAAAGAGTGATCCGCTTAAAGCCGAAAATTGTAGATTTAGTTTTTCGTACCGTCGATGCGGAGCATCTTAATAAACTTATACCTGGGGCCGATCTCTTAATTACCGTAGACGGACTCATACAGCCGATGCCGAAAAATAGTGACAGTGGGCAGTTTAAAGTGTCAGTGACCTTTAATTCTACTATTAGCATAGCTGTATCTAAAGCTGGGTTTGGGGAAAACCATACAAAAATCTTAGGTAGTTCAGTTCAACTTCTTTTTAAATCTCCACAAGAAGCACGTGATATTCCGTTGAAAGGGATTAAATATTTTATAATTATTGAGAACGATAATGACCAACCGGATGAGTCGTTTGAAGTCTTTTTGAATGAAAAAAAATTAGGAATTATAAACCATAAAGTATCAAGAGAGCAAACTAAGTTCGGTATTGAGATAGAAGAAAACCAGGATAACGAAATATTGCTAAAATATACAGGGGATGGTGGGTCTAAGGATACAGGGGAAAAATTAACTATAGAGCCTATGGGGATTTTTTTAAGATTTAACGGTGATAATAAAAGCTATAAATTTAGATTCAATGCAGCTAATCGTACTATAGAGGAAATTAAATAATGACGGTTTAGTTTAAAGGGGATTTGACAATTTTTGAGGCAACAGCTGAACAGGAAGCATAATGGCCGGTGCGATTTCCCTGATTATATGAAAACCTAAAGGTGAACTTTTAATGGTGACGATAAAAATGCATCACACTAAAAAATTTATTAGGGTACTGGCATTGATAGCCAAAGTTTCCAATGTGTCTATCATGGGTCTTCCTGAAAATCTACAATCCACAACTGTAGTGTGTTTTGTGGGAAATGGATATTAAAAAAGCCTCACTTTGGCACAAAAAGTGCTAAAAGTGAGGCAGCTTTAATATTGAATACCGATGGTAAATTTACTATTTCCGCACCAACAATTATTACACGATCGATTTTTGCAAACAGATTTAGGGCAATTGTATTTATCGATTCCTTTTGACCAATTGGCAGCTACCATACCTGCACCAAAGCAAAGCCAGAGTGGCCGTGGCTGTAAACCCTGGTTGGATGTAAAAGGCGGCATTGCCCTGCAGTTTTTAAAGCACTATATGTGCGTAAGCGACGAACTGCTCATCCAGCGTTTAAATACCGATTGGAGCCTGCAATATTTTTGTGGCATTCGTTTAAAAGCTACCGAAGCTATAAGAGACACCGACCTGCCCAGCCGCTGGCGTAGTTATATTGGCAGCCATCTGGATATAGATGGCATGCAAAAAGTGCTGGCCGGTTATTGGAAAGCCAACATCAGCCATACCAATATCAGCAGCGAAGATGCTACCTGTTACGAAAGCCGGATAAGTTTCCCCACCCCTGTAAAACTGCTGTGGGATTGTTGTAATAAAACCTACAGCAGCTATAACGGATTAAAAAAGGTACTAAAGCAACGGGGCAGCCGGTGTAATTACGAAGACCGGAAAAAAGATTTTTTATCTTACCAGAAAACAAATGCATATTCCGGTGAAAGTGAGCCACCATTCCGGCCAAACTGAGCCACCTGATAAAGAGCGTATTCTAAAGATTTAAATCTAACTGTTTTTCTTTGTTCTCAGCGACTCACCTTTTAATTCTATTCTGTGTGCCTGGGCTGTCATTCTGTCCATAATGGCATCGGCGAGTGTAGGTTCTTTAATATATTCATACCATGCCTTTACCGGTAATTGGGAAGTGATAATAGTGGCCCCCTTTGCGTAGCGGTCTTCCATTATTTGTAACAAGGCCAGTTTCATATGGTGATCCAGGGGCTGCAGGCCAAAATCGTCCAGTATCAATAGTGGTGTTTTTGCAATCTGGTTTAACCATCTGATGTAAGTCCCGTCCAACCGGGCTCCGGCGAGGGCTTCTATAAAACGGTTCATGGCAAAATAAATGGTTCTGTATCCTAACATACACGCCTGTCTTCCCAATGCACAAGCCAGGTAGCTTTTACCACATCCGGTAGATCCGGTAATCAGTATATTTTCCCCTTTGTTAATAAAGGCTCCATCACAGAAACGTAACAATTGTTCTTTAGTGATGCCACGGTCGGTAGCCGTTTTAACCTGTTCGGGCATGGTGTTGTAGCGGAGCTTGGACAGGCGCAGAAAAAGTTGCGTTCGCTGTGCCAGCCGGTTTTGGGCTTCTGCATCGGTAAGCATACCCATTAGTGTATGGGCTTCGGGTTGCTGATGTACTGGCTGATCTACCACTGTCTGGTAGAGTTTGGCCATGCCAAAGAGTTTTAATTCCTGCATTTGTTCAATGGTGCTTTGCGTGTTCATTTTCTCTGTTTAATTGGTGATTAATAGATTTTTTTAATTGTACGATTCGGGTCCGCGGAGGTTATTGTGTTCGGGCATCTTGAATAAAACGAGTTGTTCTGGCTCAAGGGTGTCGAGGTTATTGATGAGGATATTGTTGATGGTGGTATAGTTGTAGCAATGGCCTGTTAATGCTCTTTTACAGGCAGCTTCTACCCGTGGGGCGGTATAGGCCTGTACCAGCCGCAAAATGCCCAGGCATGCATTATAAGTCTGTTCGGTAAACCTTCGGGCTTTGAGTACCTGTTGGATATATAACAGCGCAGACGGGCCTACTTTGGCAGCCTGGTCCAAAAAGTAAACCGGCGTCCATCCCTTCTGCTCGGCATAGCGCTGATGGCTTTCGGGCATGTGTTCTTTGATGGTGGTAAAATCGTGTTTCTTAAAGCTTCTTACATGAAGGGCTATACGCTTGTGGTCGTAATAGATTTCTACCGTGTCTGTATCGTAAATGGCGTTAACGGTTTTGCCAATAAAACTGAAGGGAACGCTGTAGTGGTGCCAGTCTTCGCCAAGTGTAATATGGTAGTTTTTTTGAACTTTATTTTTGGTTACATGCAGGATGCAATAGGCATCTGCGGGTAACGGTTGCAACAAGGGCTTCTCATGGGTTAAAAAGCGTTCCAAACGACTGTAATCTTTCTTTTGAAACAGGTGCTGATGGTGCTCTTTAAGTTGCTCAACGATGTGTGCATTGAGCTCTGTAAGGCTAAAGAATACTTTATTGCGCAATGGGGCATAAATGCGCTGGTACACCAGTTTTACTTCATTTTCCACCGATGCTTTATCCTTCGGTTTACGAACCCTGGCAGCCAGTAAATTGATGTTATTGTGTAGTGCCCACTGTATAATGGTATCAGTAAAAACAGGTTCGTACCGGCAGCTTTTGCTCACCGCTGTTTTCATGTTGTCGCACTTGAGCGATTGCGGTGCACCACCAAAATACTGAAGGCATAGGTTCAATGCTTTTATCACATTGGGCTGGGTGGCATTGGGGAGTGCTACAGCAAAGCTGTAGCCACTGCACGGCAATACCGCTACAAACACCGGGCAATTAATCACTTCGCCACTACCCTTATCTACATAGCCTACGGTATCCCCAGCAAAATCCACCATCATTACATCTGCCGGCCGATGTTCAAAATGCATAGTGGCTTCATGCACTTTTCTGTATTGGGCAAACAGGTCGCAAAATTGCGAATAACCATAGCCATTTGCGTTACCCCGTTTATATTCCTCCCAAAGTAAATATTTGGTAACACCAGTCCGGTTAAGTTCGGCCAGAAAGTAGGCAATCCGGGCTTTAAAATCATCCGTACGCGGATCGGATTGTATCTGCTTTGTATCCGCATAGGCAACTGCATGCAAGCCTCCATCATCCATTTGATACAATTGTTCCAGGCTAAAAGCACAGGCATTAAAACGATCCAGATATAACTTGACTGTATTGCGGGAAATATCCAGATCACGGGCTATTTTACGGCTGGAAAAGCCCCGCAACAAGAGTTGAAGTATACTACGCACAATTTGCATTGTTACCAGATTATTAGCCATTCTTTTTGCTGTTTTTAATGAACAGTAAAAGGATGGCTTAATTAGTAAATGAAATGGTACGCTCTTATCAAGTGGCTCACTTACGCCGGAATGTCAGTTGCCAATCTTAACTCAGGTGGCTCACTTTGGCCGCAATCCAATATTTATTTTCCAATTCCAGGCAAAATCAGCGATAAGTTTGGGGTGGCTCAGTTTGGCCGGAATGGTGGCTCACTTTGCTCCGGAATATGCAGTGGTTCAA
>Ga0209023_10001680_pt1 | contig 29033 bp, 24 predicted proteins | sample LakOneMetagenome_FD_187468 | JGI IMG/M metagenome (GOLD analysis project Ga0209023, IMG submission 187468) | Freshwater and sediment microbial communities from Lake Erie, Canada (SPAdes) (version 2) | ecosystem: Environmental > Aquatic > Freshwater > Lentic | place: Lake Erie, Canada...
TGCAGCCCTCGGTATTGCTGCTGTGATATTCCTAACTTCAGATACTGCAAAGGAACTGAGAGAAGATCTGGAAGCAAATGCCAAGAAAAATGCAAAGAAGCTGAAAAAGAAATTTGGCAAATTAGGCAGCGAAACAGCTGATAAGCTAGCTGACCTGAGAGATATGGTAAGCAGTGAAATAGAAGGCCTTAGTGATGATGCTCGCGAACGTATCGAAAGCATACTGAACGATACCGCAAAAACAGCTGGCAAAGTAAAGGCAGCAGCAAGTAAGCAACTATCTTAATAATACCAGCCTTTTACTATGAAACGACAGATCGAGGACTGCACAACAGCCTTCGATCTGTTTTTGTAAAAGTCTGCGATTAGTCTTCTATGGTCACTCTGCGCGACGTGCCGAATGCTACATACAAATAGAGGTACATCATCCGGGATATGCGCATGAGCCATGGCTGTAATAGTATAACAACAAATGTGCTTGCCCCCAGGTAGTAGAACACACTGTTGTCCTTATAAGATAGTCCGAAGATAGGCCAGTACCAAAGCAGGTTCAGGAAAAAGAGCACCATTGATAATGCATAATTGATGCCTCCGCCATTGTTGCTTTCCGATTTCATTCTCTGTCCGCATATCTCACATTCATCCTTAAGTTCCAGCATATTCCCCAATGGGAATATACTTTTGTGCACAAATACGGTAGTTTTTCTGCAGCTCGGACACTTCATAGTGAACATGGCAGGCAGCAGCATTGGTTTTGATGTGGAAGACGACATAGCCTTGCAAAGTTAATTATTTTGATACAATACGGCAGGGCCTATGTTTTTCTTGGTTTCTTCTTTGCGGCGGGGAAGAGCACATTATTTAATATCAGTCGATAGCCGGGAGAGTTAGGGTGCAGGCTCAGATCAGTTGGCGGGTCACCTACTTTATGTTCATAATCTTCCGGGTCATGGCCGCCATAGAACGTCCAGGTACCCTTGCCGTATTCGCCATGTATATATCGTGCTTCATTAGCAGGCTTAAAGTCGCCCATTACCAGTACACTTGATTTCAGCACTTCTTTGCGGAAGGTAGTGGTCTGCCCCATAAAGCCCTTAATAGTGGTTGTATGGTTCTGGCACAGCATACTGGGCACCGGATCGAACTTAGCCGAGAATGTGAATAGCGTAAAGTAGTCGATTTCCTTTGACGGCAGGTGACGGAAGTTTGTGTTGTCTATGTTAGAGTACTCATACTCATATGCACTTGTGGAAAGCGTAAAATCTTTAAATGCAAAACATTTGGTGAAGTCCAGTTTGCTCTGTGCCGCAGGATCCATGCCATCACCATCAAACGGTACGTCGCATATATCTACACCCTCTGCTGCAAGTGCTATATCATAGGAGTCCGTAGCAGAGCACATGGCAAATAGATATCCGCCGCCTGCCACAAAGTCCCTGATCTTTTTCGCTACTGCAAGCTGTAGTTGTGATACTTTATTAAAGCCATGCTTTGCTGCCATGGCCTCTGCTTTTTTCTGGTCATTCTGGTACCATGCTGCATTACGGTACGATCCCCAGAATTTGCCGTACTGCCCGGTAAAATCTTCGTGGTGCAGGTGTAGCCAGTCATACTTTGCAAGGTCTCCGGCCAGCAATTCGTCATCATATACTTTGTCAAACGGTATTTCAGCATAAGTAAGGGCAAGAGTTACCGCATCATCCCATGGGTCTTTATTGCCGGGAGTGAATACCGCTATCTTCGGGCATTTCTCCAGCTTTATTATATCGCCGTTGTAATCGGGTTGGGATATCTCGTTAAGAATGCCCATATATTGCGCATCGCTGATCACCTGGTAGCTTACGCCGCGCAGCTTGCACATACGCTCTATTCGTTCCACCTGGTCCATGCCAAAGCTGCCGCCTTTATAATTCAGCAGCCAGTCTATCACAATGCCATCCTTCAGGGCAGCATAGGCAACGCCATATGCTTTTATATGGTTGGTTTGGTTATCCGCATCCATAGGGATGAATATTTTAGATGCCCGGGCTTGCATATTCATAAACAAGCAGGCAACTACAGTCAATATCCATACCCGGGTTTTTATTTTGCTCATACTTTCCGGTAAGGTCTGTAAGTTACCATATATATGGAAAACAGGTGCTGATTGCTGATTTTTTTAACAACGTGTAAGCAGGCACTTTGTCTGTCATCGTTTTGCTTTACCTTTATTTTTTCAATAGCAGATCGTATGGCGCTTTTCTCACAACTGGGTAATTATAGGAATTTTGGTTTACTGGTCATGCGTGCCGGTCTTGGTGCAATGATGGTGATACACGGCTTACCTAAGCTGATGGGCGGACCGGAAACATGGGAAAAACTCGGACATGCCATGAGTAATCTGCATATCTCAGCTTTCCCGGCATTCTGGGGTTTTATGTGTGCACTTACAGAAGCCGTCGGCGGGCTCTTTTGTGTTTTGGGCTTGTGGTTTCGGTTGGTAAGTATATTGATGACCATAACAATGGTTGTAGCTGCAGTATCCCACTATTCCGCAGGTGAAGGTATCACTGGCGCAGGTCATGCTATAGAGCTGGCATTTGCTTTTTTCGGGCTCATATTTCTTGGTCCCGGTGTTTATTCCGTAGATAAAGGATAGAAAATTAATTGTTCCCTCGTTTTAGGTTTGGGTTTAAAAGAAAAAATCCTACCTTTGCCGTCCGATTTATCACGGAGGTTGTAGCTCAGTTGGTTAGAGCATCAGATTGTGGTTCTGAGGGTCGAGGGTTCGAGCCCCTTTAGCCTCCCCAAAAATTGCATTAAATGCCCCATAATATGGGGCATTTTTAATTTTATTACATACCCTATATATTGAGGGAAGAAAAAAATAACTTTCCTATCTTTGTAATTATCATTTAAATATTAAAATTTAATAACATGAACTTGGAAATCACCGGCAAATTATTTGTGAAATACGAGCCCCAGGAATTTGGAGAAAAGAAATTTAAAACGCGCGAATTTGTATTGGAACTTGTAGAAGATATAAATGGTAATCCCTATACCAACTACGCAAAAATGCAATTGGTACAGAACAAATGTGAAATTATAGACCGCTTTAACATAGGTGATATGGTTAAAGTTAGCTTTAATATACGTGGTCGTTCATATGTTGATAAAAAAGACGGAAGCACAAAATACATTTCAAATCTGGATGCATGGCGCGTAGAAGCTGCAGGTGCGCAGTCTGGCGGTGGTAACCCTCAGCCTCAGTCTTATAACAACAGCAATAGCGGTGGCAACAATAGCGGTGGTAATAACAACTTCAATGCCGCACCAACTAATTACAATCCATCGCCTGAAACAATAGACGATCTTCCATTTTAAGTATAAAACCAAACTGGCTTATGCATCGCATTTCGCGTAGTACCATAGTTGTATGCCTTGTTGTTGGCTTTCTTAGTGCCTGCAGCAAGATACCTGACCATGCCCGTTACATACCCAAAGATGCGGTGGCTGTTATAAGCGTTAATCTAAAGTCGCTGAGCAAGAAAGTTGCCTGGAACATGATCACCGGCAGCAAGCTGTTCAAGGAGATGCAAAAGCGCATCCCTGAAAAAAGCACAAAGGATGCGATGACGGGCATCGAGAATGCAGGTATAGATGCGTTGAACAGCTTTTACGTTTATGTAAAGACCGATGCACGTTTCTCAGGTGGCAACAGGGTTACGGGCCTTGTTCCATTGGCAGATGAGGCCAAGTGGGAAGCCTATATGAAACAGGTATTTCCGCAGGTAACCATTAAGCAAAACGGAGAGCGTAAGGAAGCAAGTCTGGGCTCTGATATGTACGTAGGCTGGAACAAAAATCTGCTCATCATTATGAATACGATGGTCTCTACAGCAGTTGCGGACAGCCCGGGTGCGGAGATGATCAAACCTGATCCTGCTGCGTTATCTGTTGAAATGGATAATGCTTTCGGAATAACTAAAGAAAACTCTGTACTGGGTAACAAACACTTCTCTAAACTGCAAATGGATGGTCATGATATGACCTTCTGGTTAAATTATGATCAGCTAATGACCCAGTACAGTGGTAATATGGCTGAGAAAATGGGCATGTCTTTATCAGGTGCTCTATGGAAGGATGCAGCATTTACTGCAGGTTTCGACTTCAAAAAGGGAAAAATAACAGGCGATATGCGTTACTACATGTCTGATGACATGAAGGAAATAGGCAAGGAGCTTGGTAGTACCAATGCGGACAAGGAGATGCTGGAGCGCCTGCCATCTCAGAATATGGATATGTTGATGGCGTTACACCTTTCTCCTAAGGGCGTAAAATCATTGCTGGATAAAACGGGGCTGCTTGGTCTTGTTAATGTGGGCTTATCTACCCAGGGCATGAATGTAGACAATGTGCTGGATGCCTTTTCAGGCGATATGGCTTTTGTTATGAATGACTTTGCCCTGCATATGGAGACCGTAACTGATAGCTTTATGGGCCAGGCCGTGGTACACCAGAATCAGAAGCCAAGTATGAGCCTGAGCTATGCGATCAAGATCAACAATAAAGCCAATTTTGAAAAAATATTAAAGCTGGCGAAGGATAATGGTCTTCAGCCGATGGGAAATAATTATTTCATACCTATTGACGATAAGGACTCTGTTTACATAATGCTCAATGATCAATATCTGGTAGCTTCAAACAAATATATCTACGCAACCGGGTTTCTTGGCGGAAACTTCAAATCCCAGAAGATGAATGCTGCAACTGCTAAGGAAATATACGGCCATCCAACGGCTATGTACATGGACATCCAGCAGCTGTTCAAGAATATAGATGCGGGTATCAGTCACTCAGCCCACGACTCGGCCATGATCGTAGAAAGCAAGAAATTGCTGAACAGTTTATCATTGAGTGGAGGGAATTTTGTAGATAATGCATTTGAGTATCACCTGGATATTAATTTCATGAACCCGGATGAGAATAGCATTATCGAGCTTATGGATTATGGCATGAGAATGAGCGATGCGGATAAGATCACGAAACAATAGTCGTTTTAACTGAGTTTTTCTGCCCCATAAGGCGGATTCTTAGCTATATTGATATTTTAAAACGTAAAACATATCTTTACTCTCTCAGATTTTTTATAAATTAGTAAAAATTTTTCGATGCGAAGATCATACCTGTACTGTACTGTAGCATTAGTTGCGCTTGTAGCCGGATTTTACAGCTGTAAAAAAACGGTGAAAGGGATCGATAATAGTAATGTTATAGCAACACCCTATACTTTATATTATTCAGATACCTCTGGCAACTTGTACAAAACCAATGACGGGACCAGCCACTCTGAGGTGTTTTCTGCGGATGGGTTTCCTTGCCGTTCATTGTGTGTATCAGGTAACAACATCCTTTTTGCCAAGACGAACCTGTATGTAAGCCTTAATAATGGAGCAAATTTCAATCATGCGTTTGACTCATTATTATGGATAAACAGGACCACTTGCAACGGAACTGCGTTCAACCTGAACCAGTCCATGATGATAGAATTGTCTGACTGGAACAGAATTTACACCGTATCAGGCGTGGTACATGATCCTGCGAATAACGTAGCGGATTACCTTGGAGTAGAGTACAGTAGCAATCACGGAGTACGTGGTTCATTTGTTTGCGAGGCGGCTTATGATACTAATGGTAGGACCGGCTTACTCCCTGTCTCCATGGTATCTTATACCAGACTGGCCAACGGTGTACTGGCAGGCCTTGCCATTAACCGCCATGCAGATGGAACCACCGGTATTGTAGATACTAGCCAAATGAGAAATTTTTACAAAGCTTGTGCAGATTGTCCATGGATCGAAGTAACAGGTAATGCTATTTACGGTGCAACAGATGGTACCGGCGAGCCGCTTCCACCGACTGCTACATATCCTGATACTGGGTTCTTTACGCTTGGCCACTATAACAACCGCCTGATAGCGATAGACCAAACCTGCCACTATGGCGCCTTCTACAGTGATGATACCGGAAGGATATGGAAAAAATATAACGGCCTTCCTACAGGTATTCCAATGTTGTGTATCGCTTCTCCGTTTGAGCAGTTGTGCATGGTGGGTACTTACGGTGCTGGATTGTACATTCTTAATCCAAACACGCAGACATTTGAGCAACGTAATAAGGGACTGGGCAGTAACATTATAGTACGTAACATTGCAGCTAAACAGAACCTCTATAAGAACGGTACTACTAAAAGATTCATTTATCTTGCTACCAATAAAGGGATATTCCAAAGCTCAGATGATGGTGCCAACTGGGTGTTAACCATACCGGGTAACTATACGGCCGTCTACTAGTCGTCATTGTCATCACCCAAAAATTGTTCCAGGTCACGCCGCTGTTTCTTAGTGGGGTGACCTGTTTTACTTTGGCGCTTGCCGGTGTAAAAACTCGTGCCTTGGTGCTGGTTCAATTGCTTGTCTTCTTCTGAAGTAATGTCCAGGTAATTGTTTATTGCTACTTCGTAGGCCACCCTGTTTTGCAGCAGGCCGGTTACTTCTATGGTCCAGCGGCGGGCAGGGGTTTTTATGGTGTATCTATCGCCCATGGATACGGTGCGCGATGGCTTTACATTGCCCCCGTTCCACTTTACCTTACCTTCTTCTATAGCATCAGTAGCCTGTGTACGTGTTTTGAATATACGTATGGCCCATAGATATTTATCCAGTCTCAGCTTGTCCATAAGCTTAAGTGATCGTCATTTGTAATCAGGAGCTATTACTGCTCTAATGAATGGATGCCGTGGAACAGGCGCTTCCAGCGTACGCCATCTGAACCGCCGCTGAACCATACGAACCATGCTTTGCCCACTACGTGGTCAACAGGTACGAAGCCCCAATAGCGCGAATCGAGTGAGTTGTGGCGGTTGTCGCCCATCATCCAGTAGTAGTCCATCTTGAATGTATAAGATGTAGCTTCCTTGCCATTGATGATGATCTTGCCGTTCTGCTCGTCCAGTGTATTGCCTTCGTAGTTGCGGATGATACGGCGGTACAACGCTACATTTTGTGGAGAGAGTTGTACTGTAACACCTTCCTTTGGTACCGTAAGCGGGCCAAAGTTATCCCTGTTCCATTTGAAGTTGGCGGTATCCAGTGGGAATACCCACTCTGAGGGATCAGCGGGCGAACCTGATGGCGTCGTCATACTGAGGTCAACAGATAGCACATTAGATGCCTTCCTCATTGTTTCCACTTGGTCATTAGCTAGATTGTAAACGTAAATACCACTATTGACCATAAGCGCCAGCTCATAGCTTTCGTCTACACCTGGCGCCATGCCTTTTGTTCTTACGATATAGTTGAGCTTAGAGTGAGGGTATAGCACATTTGGCTGCCCGTTGATATACACTCTGGCATTTTTTATTTCCAGCACATCTCCCGGAACACCAATGCAACGCTTGATATAATTCTCTTTTTTGTCGATGGGGCGGGTGATGATAGTGAACCTGTTCATAACGCCATTTCGAGTCAGCGCTCTGCAGGCCTGGTAATAGTCCTGTTCCGGTTGCTCTGCCATTACTGTATCGCCACAAGGGTAGTTGAAGACCACCACATCATTACGCTCCACATGCCCAAAGCCTGGTAAGCGATGATAGCTCCATTGCACAGATTCTGAATACGATTTCCCGCCTGTAAAAGGCATTGTATTATGTACCAATGGTATCGCAAGCGGTGTCATAGGGATACGCGGACCATATGATAACTTGCTGACAAACAGGTAGTCATTGATGAGCATGGTACCTTCCATGGACCCGGTGGGTATGGTGAAGGCCTCAAAAAAGAAAGTGCGGATGAGGGTGGCCGCCACTATAGCGAACACGGCTGCATCGAGCCACTCCCGCCAAACGGGTTTTTTCTTTTTTTTCGCCTTAACTGTAGTTGTTGAAGAAGATACTGTGCTTGTTTGATCAATAGATGACATTGGCCTGGAAAATATTATGTCCAAAAGTAACAACTTCCGTTGGTTAATTGGTTATTTGGTCAAATGGTTAAAATGTTAAATGTTTTGGTTCGGTGGTTGCCTGTGCAGTGTCCACGTTTCAATATTTCTTTTTGCGCGCTTTTTGTTATTGTTTCTTTTTTACTGGTGATATTGATAATGACTGGTTTGCCTTGAAATTGTTGCTCATTTCTTTCCCCAATATTCTTACGGACTGCGGCGTAAAAAACAACATGGCACTTACTCAAATTAGGCTGACACTCTTTTCTGATCAGGCGGAAATGTCTATTTATTTAAGGTACAGGGGAAATACTGGAACGACAACAAAAAAAATACTTGTAGCTCGTTAACCTTTACTTTATAAATGCTCGTCTGTTTGTTGCTAACCGCCGAAGCCGCCCGGCGGTTTTTTTGTTAAAGAAATTTTTGCAAATAGAAATCCAAAGGAAATGTCGGTGCGTATATGAATGCAAGTAAAAAGATGTTTCGTGAAAGAGACGTGGTTTTACGATGTATTGTTCATTGTTAAAAACTAAAATCACCGATGTATGCTAAAAATTAACTTTTTCAGGAAGCTTGGATCACTATCCGCATTCCTGGGCGCTATGGCGATGGGCTCTGCGGCCTATGCGTCCAGCCACAGAGAGGCGCCACTGATCTCCCACGATCCGCAGGCGGACAACACAGACCTTTATGTATTCAGGAGCCCCGACGACATAAATACTGTAACCATCATTGCAAACTATATTCCTTTCGAGTCTGCGGAAGGCGGGCCGAACTACTATAATTTCGGCACGAATGTGCGTTATGAGATCCACATCAAGAACAAGGCGACGGGCACGGCTGATGATATCACGTACCGTTTCACCTTCTCTAAACTGGACCAGGATGGAACTACGTTCTTCAACATCCGCCTGGGTGCACAGAACCAGAAGACCACCTATATGTGTGAAAAGAGCACTGATGGCGGCCTGACATGGACCACTATTGTAAGCAATGGCAATGTGCCTGCAAACAATATAGGCCCACGTTCTATAGTGGACCCTACATTAGGCATAGGCAAGAGCAGCTATATCGCTTATATGAACTCTGAGATACAGACGGCTACTAGCAGCGAGCAGATATTCTGCGGACCGGTAGATGATCCGTTCTTTGTGGATCTGGGTGGTGCGTTCGACCTGGGCAATTTCCGTCCGGGTGGACTAAGCACTGCCAATGCTCCGAAAGATGGCCTCGCTCGCTTTAACTGCCATACAATAGCTATGAAGATACCTATCAGCATGCTGCAGAAAAGTGGGCTGAGTGTGTCATCTGCTAAAAATATTCTCGACCCTGATTTCGTGATAGGTGTATGGGCATCAGCAAGCCGTCCGCAAATAAGGACACTTGCAGCAGGCACAGAAGGCTATGCAGGCTCATGGGTACAGGTAAGCCGTATAGGCATGCCGCTGACCAATGAAGTGATCATACCTGTAGGCATGAAGGACAGGTGGAATTCCAGCAATCCTGCTAACGATACGCAGTACGCAAAGTATTTCATGAATCCTGAATTGGCATTGTACATGGATGACTCAGCATTTGGCGGTGCAGTACCTGCGCTCAATGCATTACGTATCCAGCGCCGTTCACTGGGCAGCTTCAACTTCACCAACAACCATGCAGGCCTGTTCTCCCTTAAGGGTACCAGCGCAGTAGCAGGTACCGCACTGGATGATGCAGCTTTCGGCACTATACTGTTGCCAAACGCTACCAGCCCGCGTGCTGTAGACATACTGCCTATATTCTTCACCGGCGTACCTAACATAGCTCCGTACCAGCTGGCTACAGGCAAGTATCTTGGCAATCCATTGGCACATGGTAAGCCATTCGTGAACAACTTCCTGCCTACACTTGGTGATATGCTTCGCCTGAACATGGCTGTACCCGTAACATCGCGTACAGATCCTAACTTCAGCTCTGAAGGCTTATTCCAGGCGGCAGTAATGGGGCTGACCTTATCTAAATACAACGATACTTTGCTCGAGTTCATTCCTAACATGGATGGTTTCCCTAACGGCCGCAGGCTTGAGGATGATGTGACCACCATAGAAATGCAGGCTGTGAGCGGACTGGCATTGGCAGCAATAGGCCTGTGGTATGACGACTATAGCGGAAGCGGCTGGCCCGTAACTACTACGCTGTCAAATATACTTGGCTTTAATGCAGGGGTTACTCAAAACGATACTACATTCCAAACCTCATTCCCTTACGTGCAGCAGCCATGGAGAGGCTACGACTATACACAGCAGGCAAGGTTCTAAATTCATTCCCATAAACAAAACGAGATTTATGAAAAACATTATTAATAAATTTTTTGTGGCAGCGCTTATATGCCTGCTGCCACAGATGACGGCCACGGCTTCATCTCACAGGGAAGCGCCATTGATATCGAACGATCCATTGGCGGACAACACTGACCTGTATGCCTTCCGCAGCCCGTGCGATACGAACAATATAGTGATCATTGCGAACTATATTCCTTTTGAGCATCCGGCCGGTGGTCCTAACTGGTACACATTCGGAGAGAATGTACGCTATGAGATTCACATCAAGAACAAAGCCACAGGCACTACTGATGATATCACTTACCGTTTCACCTTCACCCAGGTACATGAGGACCCGACCACGTTCTTCAACATACGCCTGGGCAAGCAGAATAGCAAAATGGTGTACATGTGCGAACGCAGCATGGACGGCGGTGCTACCTGGACAACGATCAAGTCAGGTGGTGTAGTACCTCCGCCAAACATAGGACCACGCTCTATAGAAAGCGGAGTGGGGCTGGGCGCTAAAGCAGGCTACGACAGCCTTATGCTGGCTGCGGTAACTACTGCAAGCACAGGCGAAAAGCTGTTTTGCGGACCGGTAGATGATCCGTTCTTCGTGGACCTTGGTGGTGCATTTGATGTTGGCGGTTTCCGTACTATGGGTCGTGATGGTGTTGCGAAGTTCAATTGCCATACCATAGCACTGGAGATACCGATCTCAACATTGCAGAAAACAGGCCTTACTACTGCAAGTGCAGTGAATATTCTTGATCCTGATTTCGTAATAGGTGTATGGGCTTCTGCAAGCAGGCCTGCTATCAATACACTGAATGCAACAGGTGGTGGTTCTGTTACTTCTGGCTCATGGATTCAGGTAAGCCGCCTGGGTATGCCGCTGACAAATGAAGTGGTGATACCAATAGGAGATAAGGACAAGTGGAATGGCGCTAATCCATACACCGATGATGGTGCTTACATCAAGTACTTCTCTAATCCTGAGCTGGCGTTGTATATGGATGCAAGTGCATTCGGTGGTGCTGTACCGGGCCTTTCAAAGCTGCGTATACAGACTGCTTCATTAGGTGCATTTGACTTCAGGAACACTAAGCAAGGCTTGTGGTCGCTGAAAGGGACACCTGCTGTTGCAGGCACTGCACTGGATGATGCTATATTCGGTACCATATTGTTGCCGGATGCAACCAGCCCGCGTGCTGTAGATATACTGCCTATATTCTACACAGGCGTACCAAACCTTAACCCGTATCAGCTGGCTACAGGTAAAACTGGTGGCCCTCTTAGCCCCGGTAAACCATTTATCAATAACTTTCTGCCTACACTGTGCGATATGCTTCGCCTGAATATGGCGGTGCCGGTTACTCCTCGCTCTGATCCTAAGTTCAGCAGCCTGGGTATCGTATCAGCAGCGGTATTGGGTCTTACTGATCCGATGTATAACACTACCACGGCAATTCAGTTCATCCCGAATATGGATGGATTCCCTAACGGCCGCAGGCTGGAAGATGATGTGACCACCATAGAACTGCAGGCAGTGAGCGGCGTAGCTCTTGCAGCAATAGGTTTATGGTATGACGATTATCCGGGTACAGGCAGCCCTGTAACAACTATGCTGACTAATGTACTTGGATTTGATGCAGGTGTAACTAAGAACGATACTACGTTCAAGGCTTGCTTCCCATTCGTACAGGATCCATGGCCTGGCTTTACAGGCGCAGGTTATACCGGCCCTATAGATCCTACGTCTCCTCCGCCAACAGGTATCACACAATTACCGCTGAGTACACCGGTGATAGTGATGAACGCAATGCCTAACCCATTCAGCAGCCAGTTGTCTTTCCGTTACAAAATGGAATTGGCAGGCAAGGTAACTATACAGCTGATGGATATTAACGGCAGGGTAGTAAATATGCTGAACGAAGGATATAAAACTCCGGGAGACTACAATCAGCAGATCAATACAAGCGGATTGGCTGCAGGTAACTACGTAGCTATACTATCTGTAAATGATCAGAAAGTACAGACAATAAAGGTTGTTAAGGCTAAATAAGTACTGATAATCAATAGTTAACAGATCAGCGGTTGGGCTTTGCTCAACCGCTGATCTTGTATGTAGTATTGCTATTAAAAATATCTATACTCATTTAAAACGATAACTGAGATCGGTGCGTATATACTACCATAAAACGAACCACAATGAAGAACTCCACACGTTTCTTATTAGTTATCTTGCTTTGCTTTGGTACATTCCTGCTGCCTTCCTGTGCAGAAAAGAAAGAAGGGATACCTGTATTGCTTGAACGGAAAAAGGCAATAGGGCCTGAAGAGGAAAAGGCAGCTATCAAGACTACTTATGACAAGGCTGTTGCTGCTATTAAACAAAACCCGGAAGACCTGAAGCAGTACATAGCTATTGCTACAGCTTTTATATCAGAAGGAAGGGTGACCGGTAATAATACTTATTATGGCAATGCTGCTGTAGAAATGCTGGATAAAATAACACCAACCACTACCGGCAATAAGGACCTGGTATTCCAGGCATTGAGCCTTAAATCAGCGGTATTGCTGAATATGCACCAGTTCAAACAGGCTTTTGATGCCGCGCAGCAGGGTGTAGCAATGAATAGTTATAATGCTGGTATATACGGTGCATTGGTTGATGCTAATGTGGAACTGGGCAACTACGATGAAGCAGTGAAAGACTGTGATAAAATGATGAGTATTCGTCCTGATCTGCGTTCCTATTCTCGTGCATCTTACCTGCGCCAGATATACGGACAGAATCGTGGAGCAATAGACGCCATGAAACTTGCTGTAGATGCAGGGTTGCCTGGAGCGGAGAATACTGAATGGGCAAGGACGACGCTTGGTGACCTGTACCTGAATAGCGGACATGCAGATACAGCTATTATGGTATACAAGGCATCACTTGTATATAGGCCTGATTATCCGTTTGCCTTGATTGGCCTTGCACGTGCAGCAAAAGCACAAAAGAACTACGACACAGCGATAGCTTACACAAAGCAGGCGATCAATGTGCTTAGCGAAGCTGCGTTTGTTTCATTACTGGGCGACCTGTATGAACTGAAAGGCGATGCTGCCAAAGCAAAGGGAATACACAATGATGTAGTGAATCTGCTGGAGGATGGGCAAAAAGATGAACCTAAGAATGCATTAGTGAAACATAATGTGAGCCGTGAAATGGCGACAGCATATCTTAATGCAGGCAATCTGGATAAGGCATTACAATATGCAAATACAGACCTGGCTATGCGTCCTGAGAATATAGATGCTAATGAGCTGACTGCATGGATATACTATTTGAAAGGTGACTATGCAAATGCTAAAACGCATGCTGATAAGATGCTGGCTACTAAAACACAGAGCGCCGATAAGCTATACAAAGCAGGCGCCATATACGCCGGCGCAGGCGATATGGGTAAGGGTACACAGCTGATGCATGATGCACTTGCCGTGAACGGACAGATAGACCAGAAGATACTGAGCCAGACAAAGAATCCATTAGTAATGTCTAAGTAATGCCTTTTTTATGATAAGCTACAGACTGTTACTCACGCTGCTCCTGCTCATTGCATGTTCGCCTTTATCGGCGCACGTGATCAACTATGAGATGGAGCAGATGAGTACAGACGTTGTATTCTGGAAGTACATGCTTACCGGGTTTGAGCATATCATACCTCTGGGTTTCGATCACATATTGTTTATCGCCTGTGTCTTTTTCCTGAATACAGATTTAAAGAAGGTGATCATCCAGGCATCTATGTTTACCCTGGCGCATTCCATAACACTTGGGTTGGCAATGTATGGTATCATAAAGCCTCCGGCAAATATCATAGAACCGCTCATCGCACTGTCGATAGTATTCCTTGCAATAGAGAACATAACGTCTGACAAGGTAAAACCATGGAGATTGGTAATGGTATTCCTTTTTGGCATGGTGCATGGAATGGGTTTTGCCGGCGCGCTTTCGCAACTAGGTATGCCGCAGTATGCATTTGCCACAGCGTTGATCAGCTTTAATGTTGGCGTAGAACTTGGACAGCTGACAATTATCTTATTGCTCTACTTCCTGGTGTCCAGGATGTTCTCCAAAACATGGTGGTACCGGAGGAGGGTAGTGATACCTGTAAGTGTGGTAATTGCCTTGGTTGCATTGTATTGGACCGTCGAGCGGATATTCTTTGTGTAACTAACTTTGGTTCCTTCCGGTTACTTCAAGTATCGTATCGATCACTGTGTTCATTTCTTTCACCTGCATCACTTTAGTGATAAATTTTGATGCGCCGTCACGCAATGCAAGCTCTTTGTATTGAGGATTATCTGCGGTAGTAAGTATCAGTACGGGGGTATTTTGCAGCAAAGCATTTTGCTTCACCAGTTTCAGTAGATCTGTGCCAGCTATGCCGGGCAGGTTCACATCAAGGATAATGATGTCAGGAATTAAATTGACATGCTCAAAAAAACGGGCTGCGGCAACGCCATGATTATACACCTCCAGTTCGAAGGGTATATTTCTTTGCTTAAGGGAATATCGCATAAGGTCTATATCCCACTCATCATCTTCGACGAGTACAATTCTCAATTCTTTCATGGCAACGTAAAAGTACTACTTGAAAAAGGATTTCATATGCAAAGGTATTTTGTTAATAGCAAAATATGGATAATACTTAATGCCGGGAGGGATTTTTTTTGCTAAAAAAATCTGCAATTCACTGTTGTTCGTAAATAATGCAAATAACCACGCATGAAACGGATACTTCTGCTTACCATAGTATTTATTTCGCTGCTCTCAGCCTCTGCTTTTGCCCATAGCGGCAGTATAAAAGGCATAGTGTATGATGGCAACAGCCGAAAGCCACTGGAAGGTGTTAGCCTTTATATAAAAGCAACCGATAATAGTGCAGTTACTGATGCTTTCGGCAAATTCTTTCTGAAAGGTATAGAACCGGGGCGTTACAAAATAACTATCAGCCACTTAGGTTTTGAAAATATCGAGGAGGAAATAAAAATAGAAGATGGGGTAACTACGGACCTTACATATAATCTGAATGTGGCACCCGTGCAGATGAATGCAGTATCGGTAAATGCCCGTAAAGATCTGGCGCTCAGCAGTATTAGCGGACTGGATCTTAAGTTACGCCCCGTGAATAATACCCAGGACCTGATGCGTCTTGTGCCCGGCCTGTTCATAGCACAGCACCAGGGCGGCGGCAAGGCAGAGCAGATATTCTTACGTGGTTTTGACTGCGACCACGGTACCGATATTAATGTAAGTGTAGATAACATGCCTGTGAATATGGTATCTCATGCACACGGACAGGGTTTTGCAGATGCACATTTCATTATACCCGAAGCAGTGCAGGAGGTTGACTATGGCAAAGGCCCGTACCAGGTGGACAAAGGCAACCTTGCGACTGCCGGTTATGTAGGTTTCAAAACGAGGAACTCACTGGATAATAGTTTTGTAAAAGTAGAGGGTGGTATGTATGATTACTTCCGTACAGCAGCCGGCATCAGCTTGCTGGACAGGAAAGCAACAGATGGTCACCGGGATGCGTACATAATCGGGGAGTATACCAATAACCGCAGTTACTTTGATGCCTCGCAAAATTTTAACCGGTTCAATCTTATGGGTAAGTATACCGACTATATATCTTCCAACAAGATACTTTCACTAACAATGTCCGGATTCAATTCTTCCTGGGACGCTTCAGGGCAAATACCTACACGTGCAGTTACAGAAGGCATAATAGGCAGGTATGGTGGTATTGATCCGGAAGGCGGCGCGACCAGCCGTTATAATATGAACCTCCAGTATTTTCAAAGCATCAATAACAACAGCTATTTAAAAAGCAATAGCTACCTCATCCGTTACAAGTTCAGCCTCTTCTCCGACTTTACCTACTTCGCACAGGATAGCGTGAATGGCGACCAGATACACCAGGCAGAAAACAGGACAGTAGCTGGGTATAACAATGAGTATACTGCTAACTATACCGCGGCTGGCCTTAAGATGAAAACGCAGGTGGGTGCAGGCTTCAGGCATGATAACATAACAGGAGACGAATTGACACATACCGTTGGTATGAAGAAAGTACTGAACCCGATAGAGTATGGAGATATACACGAGACAAACATATACGGCTATGCAGGTCAGACAGTATACCTGCTTCCCGAGTTAGTGTTGACCCTGGGCATGCGGTTTGATCATTTTATACAGCAGTATCAAAACAGGCTTGCAGATGATCAAAAATCAGGAACCTTCAACAACAGTCGCTTTAGCCCTAAGGCAGGTATGTACTACAACTTTGGCAACAACGCGCGCCTTTATTATAATTATGGTACAGGATTCCATACGAATGATACCCGTACGTTGGCTCTTGGCAGGCAGATGGGTGGCGATGTCATCCTTGATCACACTATCCCCGCTGCATATTCGCACGACCTTGGCCTTATCATAAAGCCAACGGATAAACTGCTTTTTTCTGGTGCCGTATGGCTGCTGAATATGCAACAGGAGTTTGGCTATAGCGGTGACGCAGCTGTGGTAGACACAGGTGGCAGAACAAGGCGTTATGGCGCTGATCTTTCAGCACGTTACGAACTACTGAAATGGCTATACCTGGATGTGGATGTGAATTATTCCCACGGCCGTGCTATTGACCAGCCGAAGGGACGCGATTACATACCACTTGCACCATCACTTACTTCTATAGGTGGCATCACATTCAAAGTAAATAAGTATACTGCTGCCAGCCTTCGTTATCGCCACATTAGCGATCGTCCGGCAAATGATGAGAATACGCTGACTGCTTTGGGTTATACTTTGTTTGATGCCGTAGTGAACTATAGCCGCCCGCACTATGAGCTGGGTATGCAGATACAGAACCTGTTCAATACACAATGGAATGAAGCGCAGTTCGCAACCGAAACAAGGCTAAAATATGCGAACGGAATGCTGGAGCCAACAGCAAAAACAGATGTATGCTATACGCCGGGAGTGCCTTTCTTTTTGAAACTCAGCGCTACCTACAAGTTTTGATGAACGATTTTGTGTGGTTTGAAAATTACCCCTTCGCATTGTCTAATGTAAGAGGGGTATTTTTTTGTTTATTGCTCCGACACAAACAACTCTGAAGCTATCCTGTCTGCAAACAACTTGCCCTCATTGGTCAGCAATAGTTTGCTACCATCCTGCTTTATCCATTTCTTTTCCTGGAAGAGGTGACTGCTTTTTTCCACCATCGTAGCGCAGGTGCTGTCCCATTCCTTTTGTATCCGTTCCAGGTCGCATCCCCACATGGTACGCAGCGAGGTCATGATATATTCGTTTAGATGTTCTATTGGCGTCAGCTTTTCTTCCTCATGAGGTACGGTACTGTCCTGGAGAACGCTTTTTGCATATAATGCATTGTTGGCCACGTTCCAGCGCCGGGTGCCACCATCGAATGAGTGTGCCGACGGGCCTATGCCCAGGTAGTGTTTTCCTCTCCAGTAGTTGGTATTGTGTATGGCATACTTGCCGGGCAAGGCAAGGTTAGATATTTCGTAATGCTCGTAACCCATTGCAGCCGCCTGCTCCATCAGCAGCTCGAACTGGCCTGCAGCCTGCTCGGGGTCTACCGGCACTGCTTTCTTTTTCTGTATAGCGTGTTGCAGCGCTGTTTTGTCTTCCACCGTCAGTGCATAAGATGAGAAGTGGGGGATACCCAGTTCTGCCACTTTAGCCAGGTTTTGCTTCCATGCAGCATCGGTAAGGCCCGGAGTGCCATATATAAGGTCTATGCTTAGATTGCTAAATCCGGCATCCTGTGCCGCCTTTATAGCATAGTCTGCCTCCTGTGCATTGTGTGCCCGCTTCATATACAGCAGGTCTTCTTCTCTGAAGGACTGCACACCTATGCTAAACCGGTTGATGGGGGTGTTGCGGAGCGAGCGCAGATAGTTTTTGTCCAGGTCGTCGGGATTTGCCTCCAGGGTAAACTCCTTAATATTATTGACCGGGTGGTATTTCAGTATGGTATCAAAAATGAGGTTGATCTCATCAGCAGACAAAAGAGAGGGCGTGCCGCCGCCAAAGTAAACCGTTTCCACAGTTGCTCCCTGCAGGTAGTCGCGCCGTAATTCTATTTCCCTTAATATAGACTGCAGCACATCGTCCTTCCCCCTCATGGAAGTGGAAAAGTGAAAATTGCAGTACACGCACGCCTGTTTGCAAAACGGAATGTGCAGGTATATTCCTGCGGCACTGGGGTTGTCGGGTAGTGCTGCGTCGTTTTTTGCTGACATTTTTGCAAAGATACGGAATCACAAACAGGCTTAAACACCACTGTTTTCAATCACTTTAGATAATTTTAACAACCTTGGTGTTCGTCTTATGTAAAAAACCCTTACATTTGCCGTCCCGTATTACTTTTTTAGCCCTATCAGCTAAAAATAAATAATATGAAAATGAAGACGTTTATTAAAATCAATTTACTGGTATTAAGCATGCTGGCGGTAATGAGTTCTGCCCAAGCGCAAAATGCAACGTACATAGCTAATCACAAGATCATTGCATCTGTGTTGTCTCAGCGCTATGGTATACCTGCTCCCGTAATTCTTGCGGTAGCCGCTATCGAATCATCAGGTGGTAAAGCCCCTGTAGCCAAGGTGTTGAATAACCACTTCGGCATGTGCGGTAAGAATAACATAGTAAACCACAAAGGACATAAAAGCCGTTACAAACAATACGATAACGAGCTGGAGTCGTATCTGGACTTTTGCGGTATGATATCGCGCAAGAGTTTTTATAGCAGGCTAAAAGATAATGAAAACTGCAGGGCATGGATAAAAGCCATGAGTCATGCAGGATATTCCGAAGTGCCTGCCGAATGGGAAGCAAAAGTACTCGGGGCGCTTTCCCGTATAGAATATTCAATGGAACTGGCCGCTCAATAGCGGCTTTTTTTATGTCGCCTACTTTTTCCTCTTCGCCCTTTCGTACTGCACAGGCCATTCCATTTCGTCGTAACCCAGCTCTTTAGCCGCACGAAGCGGGAAATAAGGATCGCGCAAAAGCTCCCTTGCCATGAATATCAGGTCTGCCTGGCCATTCTGAAGAATTTCCTCTGCCTGACCTGACGCTACTATAATGCCTACTGTGCCTGTCAGTATACCCGTTTTACGTACTGCATCCGAGAACGGTACCTGGTAGTTTGGCTTGGCGGGTATCTTCGCAGCAGCATGAACGCCACCGGAAGAGCAATCCATCACATCTACTCCATGTTCTTTTACAATGGTTGCCAGCTTTACAGAATCTTCCGTTGTCCAGCCGCCTTCCATCCAGTCATTAGCGGAGATGCGCAGGAACAATGGCAACTCTGCCGGCCACTCACTACGCACGGCATCTATGATCTGCAGCAAAAAACGAATGCGATTGCCGAACGAACCACCATATTGGTCAGTACGGGTATTGCTGAGCGGGGAGGTAAACTCATTGATCAGGTAGCCATGAGCACCATGTATCTCTATTACTTTGAATCCCGCAGCAAGTGCACGTATGGTAGCCGCCCTGAAATCAGCGATCACCTGATCTATACCTGCCTGGTCCAGTGCTACCGGTGTGTCTTTATCTTCAGAGAACTGTATTGCGCTTGGAGCCACGGTCTTCCACCCACCTTCTGAAACAGGTATAAGGTGGTCGCCGTTCCATGGTTCAGTTGTACTCGCCTTGCGCCCTGCATGTGCCAGCTGTATGCCGGGCACACTGCCGTGCTGCTCTATAAATCCTGTTATCTTTTTTAAATAGTCTATATGCTCATCTTTCCATATACCGAGGTCGTTGGGCGATATACGTCCTTCCGGGCTTACCGCGGTTGCCTCTGTAAATACTAATGATGCACCACCAACGGCCCTGCTACCCAGGTGAACTAAATGCCAGTCATTGGCAAACCCATCAGTACTCGAATACTGGCACATGGGGGAAACAACTATGCGATTCTTGAGTGTAATGCTTCTTATAGAAAGTGGCGTAAATAGCAGTGGCATGCAATGATCAATTGTCCCCCGAAGTTAGGCAATGCATATTATATGTCGCGTCGAATTACCTGAAATGGATCTGGCAGCCGATAGATTTTGTCTCCCCGTTGGTTACTTCTTTGCCAGACAATAGTGCATTAACGGCATTGGCAACATACTGATTCTTCACCTTTGTCGGCTGTGCACCATTGTCGTCTATTGCCCCGCTGTATTTGACCACAAAATTCCCGTTCTCTTTCCATATTACGAATGCATGAGGCGTTTTCTGAGCGGCAAACGCCTTGGCCACACTTTGCTCTTCATCAAAAAGGTACGGAAAGTTGAAGTGTTCTTTTTTAGCCTTTTTTACCATTTCAGGATAGGTATCTTCTTCATAAACGATGGTGTCCGTAGAACTGATGGCGATAAGAGGCACACCTAAAGCGCTGTATTTTTTGTTCAGCTCATTTAGCCTTGGCGGATATAGCTTAGCAAACGGGCAGTGATTGCAGGTAAATACAATGATGAATCCTTTGGCCTGCGGATAGCTGCTCAGCGAAACGAATTTCCCGTCCGTGTTTTTCAGTCGGAAGTCAGCTACTGTCTTACCGCTAAAACCGGTAAACCCGGATGTGGTCAGCAAAACGGTCAGCAGCAGTAATGATACGCATCTGTGAAGCATACTTTAGTTATCTCGCCTATTCCTTTATAAATTTCTTTATGGTAGTGGTCTTGGTCTGCTCATCGGTAAGGTGCAGGAAGTAAACACCGGCTTTAAAACGGCTCATATCTATACCACCTGCCAGTTGTGGGCGTGGCAGCATATAGATGGTTCTTCCGGCTACATCTGTTATGCTTACGTAATAAGCGGACATAGACGGATCGGTGAATGAAATATACAGCCTGCTATTCACAGGATTGGGGAATACTGCATACTCCGCGCCTTGTCCTTCTGTTTGTGCGGTTCCGGCCGCATCGGTCACTACAAACTGTCCCATCATACCGCCATCTTCGTGTGGTGCAAAGTGACAATGGTACATGAACGGGTGAATGGCATCTGCATAGTCATCAAACTTTGCCACGAATGTCACAGACTCATTTACAGGCAGGAAGTAAGTGTCCTTCCAGCCAGATTCGTATGAACCAACCGTCCCTGTGCTTCTTGAGATGATCTTGAACTCTACATCATGTATATGAAAGGAGTGGCCGAATACATTGTTGTTGGTCACCGTCCATTTCTCTACGGTATTTAATTTAACGGTCTGGTTGATGGTCGTGTAATCGAATAATTTGTGGTCCAGGGAGAAGGGCGTACCAGGTCCGCCTGGCCCACCCGGTGTTCCATCTGTTACGGCTATGTTTCGGGTCACTGTAGCATCGGCTGCGGTCAGGTAGGTATTACTTACCAATGTTGCAGGCATAGCCGTTATTGCTCCTGCCGTGGCTGCGGCTACGTTTATGTGCAGTATATTGAAGTCTTTATTATTAAGTGCGCTGCCAAATTCTCCGTTCGTACCCGGTTCACTTCCTGGAAAACCAAATGGCAGGCCTGAGTTATAAGCCTTTAGTTCCAGGCTTGAACCTAATGCATCTCCTGAAAGGTTAACCAGTATTTCAATACGCTCACCAACCAGCAGTTTTACCCTTGTTACTGCGACAGGCGCATCCAGTAATCCACCGTCATTGCCTATTACATAAAAAGTGCGGTTATCGCTGAATCCTAAATTATAGCCTCTTTCCATTTCCGCATTCAGTATCCTGAGTCGTATTTGCTGCTTTGGCAGGCTTACTTCAGGGCGTAAGGTGCCGTTAACAAGCATGGAGTCTCCATAGGAGCAGTTGGTATATACAAGTGCATTTGCGGCATCAAACCGACGGCTCGTAAGTGCCAATGGTATATCATCAACGCCATAAGTACGTGGCAGCGCCAGTGCTGCTTCTGCTGCATCTCTTACAATGATGAATCCGCCAACACCCTTCGTCATTTGTTCCTGTGTCATGGTGTGCAGGTGCGGATGGTACCAGAAAGTAGCCGCATTATTTTTTACCTGCCAGTATGGCTGCCATATGGTACCCGGAGGTATTACCTGGTGCGGGCCGCCGTCCATCACCGCAGGCAGGTGCATACCATGCCAGTGCACAGTGGTTGAATCGTTGAGGTAGCTATGCACATTCAAATGCACAGTATCACCTTTTTTAAATATCAGTGTAGGTCCCCAGAAGTCGCCGTTGATACCGCCCGTTATTGTCTGGTTGCCCGGCAGGAACTGAACGAATGTATCCTTAATATTAAGATTGAAGGTGGTTCCGGAAATGGTGTCCGGTATATGTAGGGGATTATATTGGCCATATGCAACCGATGTAAAAACCAGCGTTATCGCAATAATAGCAGCTGATTTGAGCGTTTTAAGAGTATGGTTCATTTGCAGGTCTTTATACATTTGTAATATTAGACGTTATTTGTACGGTAATCCTTCTATGCGGCGATATATTATTTAACTATAAGTCTGCGCTTATTAAGGTTATTGGTTTTAAGTAACTTGCACCGCTTATGTTTGCCGACATTATTCTTCCACTCAACTTACCGCAGATACTTACCTACGGGGTGCCGCACGAAATGCAGGACCTCCTGAGGCCGGGTATGCGTGTGGAGGTGGCGTTGGGTAAGAATAAGCAGTATGCCGGCATTGTGGAACGGTTGCATAACGAGCGGCCTGAGGCCTACATGGTAAAGCCCATAAAGGGAATTATTGATGAAGACCCTGTAGTGAATGAAAAACAACTGCAGTTCTGGAGATGGATACAGCAATACTATATGGCCGCTCCCGGAGAGGTGATGCAGGCTGCTCTTCCTGCCCATCTGAAGCTGATGGGCGAGACACGGCTGGAATGGGTGGGCGAGAATGATGTGGTGTATGAATGGAGCGATGCGGCCTACCTGGCTACTGAATCGCTGATACTGAAAAAAACACTCACGATCAGCGAGCTCCGAAATATTGTAGGGGTACGCCATTTTGCTGCTGTCCTCAATGAGCTGTTGGAAAATGAGGTGATCGCAATAAACGAAACGCTGGAAGCTATATACAAGCCGCGAAAGGAAAAGGTAGTGAGGTTGGCAGCTGAGTATAAAGAGCAACCGGCATTAATAGCATTGTTCGATCAATTGTCTCGGGCGCCAAAACAGCTGGAACTGCTGATGGCGTATACAGAGTTGTCCATAAAGCTTAAAGGCATTGTAAGACAAGAGGATCTGTTGGCAAGAGCAAACGCATCTGCCGCGCAGGTAAAGGCGCTTGCGGATAAGGGTGTATTCATCATAGAAGAGATAAATGTCGACCGCCTGATTTACCCCTCAGTGGAGAATACAAAAGAAATAGTGTTTACAACAGCACAGCAAACAGCTTACGATGAGTTGAATGTTGGATTGAAGGAAAAGAATGTTGCGTTGTTGCACGGAGTAACCGGTAGTGGTAAGACTTTACTCTATATTCATAAAATAAAGGAATGCATAGCAGCAGGCAAGCAGGCAATATTATTACTCCCTGAGATAGGTCTTACCACTCAACTGGTAAGCAGGCTGCATGCTTACTTTGGCGATATACTGGGGGTCTATCATTCGCACTTCAGTAATAACGAACGGGTAGAGATATGGGAAAAAGTAAGAAAGGGTGCATATAAAGTAGTGGTAGGTCCGCGCTCCGCACTATGGCTGCCTTACAACGATATCGGTATTATCATCGCTGATGAAGAGCATGACGGATCTTACAAACAAAAGGATCCCGCTCCCCGCTTTCATGCGAGGGATGCGGCTATCTACCTCGCTTCACTGTTTGATGCTAAGGTGATACTCGGTTCTGCTACACCATCTGTTGAAAGCCTGCACAACGTGCAGCACAGCAAGTATGCTTATGTAGCGCTGAAGGAAAGATACCTCGGTGTGAAAATGCCTGAGATAGAAGTGATCAATGCAAAGTCGTTGGAAAAGGTAAGGCTGCGCGGCATAAAAATGGTGACACCGGAACTGCAGGCTGCCATACTGGAAGCATTGCAACACAGAAAGCAGGTAATACTCTTTCAGAACAGAAGGGGTTATACGCCCATGCAGCTGTGTACGGTATGTGGCTGGGTACCCCAGTGCAAAAATTGTGCGGTATCACTCACCTACCACAAGAGCACCGATAAACTGCATTGCCACTATTGCGGACTAAAGACCAATGTCACCAAAACGTGTCACTCCTGCGGCAGCAATAGCCTGGTGAGCAAAAGTTTCGGCACAGAAAAAATAGAAGAAGAAGTACAAACCATATTCCCCGATGCTCGTGTAGCAAGAATGGATGTGGACAGCATGCGTGGCAAACACAGCATGAAGGAATTGCTGGATCAACTGGAAAAACGAAAGATAGACATATTGGTAGGTACGCAAATGGTGGTAAAGGGACTCGACTTCCCATCAGTGGGGCTGGTAGGTGTGCTTAGCGCAGACAGCCTGCTCAGCTATCCCGACTTCAGGGTGAATGAGCGCGCTTTCCAGTTGATGGAGCAGGTAAGTGGCCGCGCTGGTCGGGTAGATGGTGCGGGCAAAGTGTTGATACAGGCATACAACATCCAGCACCCGGTATTGCAGTGGGTAAAGAACCATGATGTGCATGCATTCTACAAGCATGAGATCAAATTCAGGGAGTTCTTTTCCTATCCGCCATTCAGCCGCCTGCTTAAGATTACGTTCCGTCACCAGGACGAACCAAAAGCCGTAGCTGCGGCCACACAACTGGCGGAAGCATTACAGGCTTTTGCGGGAATCGCAGTTCAGGGGCCTGGTCCTGCTATAGTGCCGCGGGTACGCAACCAGTTTATCTACGAAATTTGGATAAAGAGCCCCAAAGACAATAAGGTACTTAGTGAACTGAAGCATTTTCTCAAAACACAAAAACAGAGCATTCTTGCAAACAAGGGTAATGCTAATGTGCAGATCATATTTGATGTAGACCCCATGTAATGAGGACTTTGCATCGTTTAAGGCGCAATCAATTAGTAAAATTTATATTTCGATAGAGCAATAATGGATAAGTTTGCTTTTTTAGCCCAAACAATAGTATTTTAGCAGGAATTACTACAATACAGTAGATGGAATACGAGATAAAACAAGCAGGAAAATTTAAATACGTAGAAGAAGGACAGGGCGAATCATTGGTATTGCTGCATGGCCTTTTCGGGGCATTGAGCAATTTCAAGGATCTGGTAGAGCATTTTAAACAGTCATACAGGGTCATCATTCCTTTGTTGCCTCTTTATGATCTCACATTAATCGAAACGAGTGTTTCCGGTCTTGCAAAATATGTTACCAAGTTCATAGAGCACCAGAAACTGAAGGATATACATCTTTTGGGCAATTCTCTGGGCGGTCATATCGGGCTGGTATATGCTTTGAAGCACCAGGATTTATTAAAGACCATTACACTTACCGGTAGTTCAGGCTTGTTTGAGAATGGCATGGGCGAAACTTACCCTAAACGTGGTGATTATAATTACGTAGAGAAGAAGACAGCTCTTACGTTCTATGATCCTAAAGTAGCTACTAAGGAGCTCGTTGACGAGGTATTCAGCATTATCAATAACAGGATGAAGGCATTGAAGATCATTGCACTCGCAAGATCGGCTATACGTCACAACCTTGGCGATGAGCTGCAGGATATTAAAGTGCCGGTTTGCCTCATCTGGGGTAATAATGATACGATCACTCCGCCAATGGTGGCGCACGAGTTTCAGCGTTTGTTGCCAACATCAGAACTGCACTGGATCGACAAATGCGGCCATGCGCCTATGATGGAAGTGCCGACTGAATTCAACGCGATATTGTCCACTTTCCTGGCTAAGCACAAAGCATAAGCGGATTGTAATCCTAATGCAATATTTCTGGAATTGCGGATACCACGAAACTTTGGTATGCGTTTTGTAGTATATAAAGTATATCATACAACAAGATGAACGTAGATCAATTGATGGACCAATCCATCCCTATCTTATCAACTGAGGATACCGGCGAAAGGGCGCTCGCAGTGATGGAAGAAAATAATCTTACTCAGTTGCCTATCGTTGCTGATGAGTACTATGCTGGCCTTGTTCAGGAAAATGACCTCCTTGAATGGCCGGACACTAACGCTCCCCTCAACAATACGGCACAGCTCAACAAACCTGCCATAATAGCATCTGCTCACCCATTTGAGGCGATACGCATAATGAACCAGATGAACCTGTCCATATTGCCGGTTATAGACAATGAGCACCGGTACGTAGGTACGCTGACGAAGGGCACCCTGCTGAAGTATGTAGCAGAAACCAGCGGTATTGACAATCCCGGCGGGATTATTGTACTCGAGATCTTGCCCCGCAATTATTCCTTGTACGAAATAGCGCGTATCTGTGAGAATGAAGATGTGATGATCATCAATCTGCAGGTGCATACCAATGAGGTGGGCAAACTGGAAGTGACCATGAAGCTGAACCGTTCTGCACTGGATGCTGTTGTGTCTTCATTCGAGCGTCACGACTATCATGTGAAAGAGGTGTTCGGCCAGGATGCGAATATTGAAGACATAGAAGACAAGTATAACCTGCTGATGAACTACATAAATATGTAGCATTGTGCAATTCCTTAACTTTGCAGCCATATCTGAAAATTAGACCTGATGATCGCAATAGATAATGTGCTGCTGAGTGATGAGATAGTGGAAGAACAATTTGTTTGTGACCTGAGCAAATGCAAGGGCGGTTGCTGCGTTGATGGCGATTGCGGCGCACCGCTCACCAAGGAAGAAACAAAGATCATCAAGAACATCTACCCAAAGATCAAGTCATACCTCACTCCCGAATACATACCGGAAATAGAAAAACAGGGCAAGTTCACTGTAGACAGTGAATATGGCTACGTAACACCAACTATAGACGGTGGTATTTGTGTTTATGCCATTACCGATGAGCTGGGTACAGTAAAATGCGGTATCGAAAAAGCATGGAAGGAAGGCGTTATTGATTTCCGCAAACCGATCAGCTGTCATTTATTCCCTATCCGCATCACTTCAAATCCCGGCTACGAGCTGGTGAACTACGAGCCTCGCGAAACACTCTGCAAGCCTGCATGCAAGCTGGGTAAGCAACTGAAGGTCCCTGTGTACGTTTTCCTGAAAGATTCGCTTATCCGAAAATACGGTGAAGAATTTTATGGTACACTGGAAGCAGTTGCCAATAAAATGAAAAAGGATAAAGCAAAACCCTGAGGTTGTTGATCTATCCTTTTTGAATTTAATTTTTTATTTTCTTACTTAATTATATCCAACCGTTATGGTGCAGCAGTTTTGCTATCTGCACCGCATTGGTAGCAGCACCTTTGCGTAGGTTGTCAGCTACTATCCAGCAGTTCAGCGTATTGTCCTGCGAATAATCCCTTCTTATCCTGCCTACAAATACTTCGTCCTTGCCTGCAGCATCCAGCGGCATTGGGTAACCCTTCATTTCAGGATTGTCTACCACTACTACGCCTGACTGGTTGGACAGCATTTCCCTGATGTCTGATTCATGAAAATCATGTTTCAGTTCTATGTTCACACTTTCACTATGGCCGCCTGTTACCGGTACACGCACGGTAGTAGCAGTTACGCGAATGCTGTCGTCACCCATTATCTTGCAGGTCTCCAGAGACATTTTCATTTCTTCCTTCGTATAGCCATTCTCCTGGAACACATCTATTTGTGGTATCACGTTCAGGTCTATCGGGTATGGGTATACGCCATGTCCCTTGCCGCCGGCACGTTCGTCCATCATTTCTGCCACTGCCTTTTGTCCTGTTCCTGATACTGATTGATAGGTGCTCACCACCACCCGCTTGATGCCGTACTTTCTGTGTATCGGGTCCAGCACCATCACCATTTGTATGGTAGAGCAGTTAGGGTTGGCTATTATATAATCTTCCTTGGTAAGTACGTGGCCGTTCACTTCTGGCACCACCAGCTTTATATCTTCCTTCATGCGCCATGCAGATGAGTTGTCAACTACATAGCAGCCTATTGCAGCAAACTTAGGCGCCAGTTCCAACGATATAGTTCCGCCTGCAGAAAATAACGCAACGGCCGGCTTCATGCTGATCGCAGTATCTGCAGATACTACACTATATTCCTTACCCTTAAATGATACCTTAGTACCTACCGACCTTTCTGAGGCTACGGGTATCAGTTCTGTAACCGGAAAATTCCTTTCTTCCAGTATTTTCAGCATGGTGCTGCCCACAAGTCCTGTGGCGCCTACTAACGCTACTTTCATATTATTTATTTATTCAGAGGTGCAAAAGTAACGAAAGAATTTCTAGTCAATCAATAAATCCCGACCTTTGCAGCCATGAAGAACCTGGGGTCGCTGAATAAATACTTCCTTAAGTACAAGTGGCGGTTATTTTTGGGATTACTTTTTGTAGCGGTTTCCAGCAAGTTTGCGGTAATGCCGGGTAATGTCATTAAAACCATCCTCGACCAGGTGCAGGCAATGGCAGTTGCTAAGCCGGACAGATCAGAGGTCTTTGCGGTAGTATTGAAGGGTGGTATTACTTTACTTGGACTGGCATTACTCAGGGGGCTGTTCATGTTCATGATGCGGCAAACCATCATCGTTATGTCGCGGCACATAGAGTATGATCAGAAGAACGAAATATACAACCACTACCAGCAG
>Ga0209023_10001681_pt1 | contig 29031 bp, 24 predicted proteins | sample LakOneMetagenome_FD_187468 | JGI IMG/M metagenome (GOLD analysis project Ga0209023, IMG submission 187468) | Freshwater and sediment microbial communities from Lake Erie, Canada (SPAdes) (version 2) | ecosystem: Environmental > Aquatic > Freshwater > Lentic | place: Lake Erie, Canada...
AATGGTTTACATTCGCTCTAAAGATCCGGGCGAGAAGTGCACCGGGCCGCCAATTCATAACCAGATTGGCAGCCATCCGTTTTCCGCAGCAGGAACTCCAGCACTTTTCAGCCTATTTGTGAGACGCCCGGTTTGGCATTCGCTATTGTGAGTTCGCAGTGGCGATCCGCAGCACCAGTAATGTTGTGTCGTCACAATGCATGTGGTCAACCGAAGGGGTATCAAGCAGGGCACGGTTTGATGCCGCATAGTAGATTCCCTTTTTGGCAACCGGCTTTCCCTGACAAGGCATGGACATGGCACCTGCAAAGCTGAAGCGGCCAGCCTCGGCACCAGTTGCGCGGCTTCTCGATCAGGTCGCCCGCGCGATGCACTCAATCGGTCATGATGGCGGTCTCTTCCCGGCGCAGTGGACGGCGCTGCGCTACTTCCGTGACGCCGCCGCGCCCCACAACACCGCAATGGGGCTGGCCCGCTTTCAAGGGCTGGCGTTCGGACCTGTCTCACGTTCGGTGCGGACCCTGATCGAAAAGGGCTTGTTGCGCAAAGCCGGATCCGCAGGACGCGGACGTTCGGAGATCGTGGAACTGACGAGCATGGGCCGTGCCCTGCTCAAGGCGGACCCGCTTCTTGTTGTGGTGCGGGCGATCGAGGCAATGCCACCGGAACAAGCTGAAAGCCTGGCGATGGCATGCGAAGCCATCATTGCCGCTGTGCAGGCTCAAAAGCATGAGGCGACACAGGCCGCCGAATAGCCAAATAGCGGATGTTAGTCCGCCTCCGCCAAAGCCTCGATCAGCAGCGACTCATCAAAAGGCTTGAGGAAAACCTTCTCCGCTCCCCAGATTTCGGCAATCGAAGTCGCCGCCTCCAGCGTCAGGCGAGGTCCTCCGCCAGTAATCGCAAAAACCCGAAGCGATAGCTGCTCCTGCCTTATTCGCTTGATAAGACCGAGTCCGTCCATTTCAGGCATCCACAAATCCGTGACGATCGCATCGAACCTGTTCGCGAGAATGAGTTCGAGCGCTTCCTTGCCATTCTCGGCAAAGGATGGCCGATGCCCTGCGGCGCTCAAAGCGGAACCGATGGATTCACGCATGGCCGAAACATCATCGACAACCAGAATGCTTAGTGGTCCGTGTTTCACGTCTGTCCCTCCCCCGCACGAAAGGTAATCGTCACTCTCGTTCCCTGCCGAGGTTCCGACTGGATATCAAGCACCGCGTTCCAGCCCTGAACCAGCCCGTGAACCACATAGAGTCCGAGGCCACTGCCTTCGTTGGCTTTCCTGGTCGTGAAAAACGGATCGAGCGCCTGTTGCAACGTGTCTGCATCCATGCCCTCTCCCTTATCGGCGACGGAAAGCACCGTGACATCGGCTCCATCGCGTTGGCTGCTCCGAATATCCAGATCGATCATCCCGTTCCCTTGAGAGGCGTGGACTGCATTCGCAACCAGATTGACGACGACCTGAAAAACTTCATGGACCGGCAACACAGGACCTGAGGTGCCATCTCCCGTCAGGCTCAGGCAAATTCCCTGAGGCACGACATTCCGGACAGAATCCAGCGCACGCGCGGCGCTTTCATATAGCGGAGCCTTCGCCGCGGTTTCGGAGGCGGGCCGCACATTGTTCAGCAAGGCTTTCACGATCTCCGCGGCGCGTTTGCCGGAATCCACAACCACATCAAGCCATCGGCGCTTTTCGTCACCCGGTTCGGTCTGTTCGGCGACACGGCGGGACAGGTTAATGATGGGATGGAGCAGATTATTGATTTCGTGTGCGACGCCTCCGGCCAACTGACCCATGGCTGCAAGCTTTTGCTGCTGGCTCTGCCGCCGCTGGTCGAGAATATCCCGCGTGATATCTGTTGCGATGCCTCGATATCCCAACAGGGCGCCATCGGCAGCAAGCCGCGCCGAGCCGCGCAGGTCGACATAGCTGCCGGGGCCGCCGCCCTGCCCGGGCAGATGAAGGATATGCCGCAGCGGCGCTTTGTTCGTCACGCTGGCAGAACTATCCAGACCGAGGTGCACGTCCGGCATTCCAGCTTCAACGATTTCCGCGAAGGAACGTCCCAGGCGAAGTCCGGCGCGCTCGGCCGCCGGCCCGGTCGCGAACGTAATTCGTCCCGCCTCATCCGTTTCCCAGAAGCTGTCCGACGCGCTGTGAGCGAAATCCCGGAGGCGGTCGGTTGTGGCTTCGACAGAAGCCCTCAAGGCGCGCTCGCGCCGATGGGCTTCAACCGACGTAATGATTCCGAAAACCGCAAAGCAGAAACATGTCGCCGCATAGGTCGCGTTGAGCGCGTAGGCATTGCTGCCGATCGACGGCACCACGTCATGCATCAGGCGCACGATGCCAGCGGCAATCCCGACCGCCCAGCACAAAAGGAAAATGGCGGTGCGTCTGCGCTCGACATTGAACATCGCGACCGCAATTGCGATTCCAAACAACAGCGAACCGATCCCGACGATGGATGAGAATCGCCTGAGAAAGCGCCATTCGAAGAGCACCGCGATCGCCGTCGCGATGGCGAACAGAAGGCACAGGAACGCAACAATCCGCGCGATCCGCGACAGCATGGGGCGATGGCTTTCAACCCGAAGATAACCGTCCGTAAAGAACAGCCACCAGGCAAACAGCAGCGTGCTGGAGAATATGGACAGGACCCGCGATGTGCTCAACGCTCCCGGCATCAGATGCGCTTCCAGAAACGCCTGATGCGTGAGGATGTAGACGAGATATGTCAGCGTGAACGCCGAAAGGATCAATGTCGTCCGGTCGGACGTCGCCATCCCGTTGGCGAAGAGATAGAGTGCGAGAATGCCGAGAAGTCCGGACGCGACGCCGAACAGGAAATCCTGCGTTCCGTATGCGACGGCGAAATCCATCTCGTTCTGCAATCGGACCGTAGCCCGCATCGACGAAGCGGTATCGATGCGCAAGAAGACCGTATGTCCGGAAACGACGCCCTGTGGCACCACGAGAGCCGGGTAACGGGTCGTTGTCACCGACGGATCGGCGCGTTGCTCGCCATTCCATGTGAAGCTCTTGCCCTCGGACGGCACAAACAGGTCCACCCGACGTATGCGTGTCTCGACAATCGACAGGACCCAATCCTGCGTATCGGCGCCCGTCAGAACCGGAATCTGGATTCTCAGCCAGAGCGCGGCGTTACGATTCGGCTGCGGCCCGTAATTGGCGGCATTGCCATTGGAGGCGATGAATCTTGACTCAATCGCCGGGGCCGTCACATCGGCGACGGTCAGTTCTCCGGTCAGGTCGAGCAGATGGTCTGCCACAGGACCGAGATCATAGGTGGCCGCAGCGGCATTCCGGAGGACAGTGGCTTGGAACAGCGCGATGACGACGGCGGCAAGGAGAAGAGTCCGGATGTGTCTCGGACCAGTCGGCAACCCGCCCGCGGTTTTGCCGAGCGTTGTCCATCCTGATCGCGCATCTTTGAGAAAATGAAAAATCATCCAAAGATCAATTGTTTGCTCACTGAGCTAAATCGCATGGGCGCGGAATTTGGTGTCACACCGGCTCTCTCCGCGCGGCGGCATCATAACCCATCGTGGCGTCGTTTCTCAGCAGTCCCAGCGCGCGCGAAATATCACGATCCTCATGCGAGGCCGAAATAAAGAAACGTAACCGGGGCTTTTCCTTCGGCACCCCGATCCTGACAATGGGCGGAACATAAAAGCCCGCCTGCTTCAGCAGTTCGGACGCTTCCAGCACTTGTTGTTCACTCTTCATCAGCAACGGCACAACGCCGACGCCGATGGCTGGCCCGGTATCGAGTCCCAACAATTCAGCCTCTTGCACAAAGTGCCGTGACTTCTTCCTGAGCACATCTGTTAGAGCCGGTTCGCGTTTCAGCACCCTCAATGCCGACAAGGCGGAAGCTGCAACGCTTGGCGCGAGGCCCACACTGAATACGAACCCCGGCAGCGTATAGCGGAGCCATCGGATAACCGCGCCATGCCCCGCAATGAATCCGCCGGACGAGACGAACGCCTTGGAGAGCGTGCCGACGATCAGATCGACATCCCCGACGTCGATATCGAAATGTTCGCAAAGGCCCCGGCCACTGCCGCCAAGCGTTCCGATCGAATGGGCCTCATCGACCATAAGCCAGCAATCGTGCTCGTTCTTGATCTTCACAAGCTCCGGAAGATCGGCCACGTCGCCATCCATGCTGTAAAGACCTTCGACCACGATCAGACATCGCTTGTAGCGGCCTCGCATGACGGCGAGTTTCTGGCGAAGGTCGGAGAGATCGTTATGGGCGAAGGAGCGGGAGTCGCACCGCGCCGCGCGCGTTCCGACGACAATGCTGTTGTGGCATAGTTCATCGTACAGGATCAAATCCGACGACGACATCAGGTGACCCAGTAGTGTGACATTCGTCAAATACCCGCTGACCAGCGTCAGCGCGGCTTCCGCACCGATGAAGGCGGCAAGCTCCTCTTCCAGTTCGCCGTGAAGCATGCGCTCACCGCCAACCATGCGCGAGGCCGACACCGACGGACCGAGGCTGTCCAGCATCCTGTGCGCGTTCATCACCACGTCCGGATGCGTGGAAAGGCCCAGATAATCGTAATGCGCGAAGCTCACGACCGAACAGCCTTCCTGCGCCCTGGACTGGCGAAAGCTGTCAACAGGCAGGAAAAATGGATCTCGATCTGCGATGAGATTTGCCCCCGCGAGCCGATATCTGCTTAACGCGTGGTCTACCAGTGAACGCGACATTATGTGGTATCCGGTTTTATAGAGGAGCAGGCTGCCGCATCCCCATTGACATCAGGCCCTGGCAGGCTTTGAGCGCGATATGCTCTCGCATCCAGACTGAATCTCGACGATAGCCAGACGGCAAATCCCGTCGGCACGAACTTGAGAATGAAGCACGCAATTGCATAAGGCATCGGGATGATCGCGAACGTCCGCCGCTTGGCGATGCAGGCCATGATCGCTTGTGCCGCTGCGTCCGCTTTCATCTGGAACGGCTTGAAGGTGTTCAGCCGCGCGCTCATGGGGGTGTCGACATATCCCGGGCAAATCACTGAAACTGTGATGCCGTGACGCCGCAGGGCGGCGTTCAGTGAAAGAGAAAACGCATTCAAGCCGCCCTTCGACGCAGCGTAGCCCGCCGCCATCGGAAGAGGAACAAAGGCCGCAACCGAACTGATCAGCGCAATCGCGCCTCGCTGCCGCCGGGCAATCATCCGGTCAGCAATCAGACTGGCGCCGGCTGCGGGACCACGCAGGTTGACGTCCAGCAGGGAGAGAATCTGCTGCGGCGTCTCAATCTGCCGCGATGGCTCGCGTGTGTCTCCGATGCCGGCATTGAAGATGGCCAGATCGAAGCGCCATTGCCGGTCCAGGTCCGACAGCGTTTCAAGGAACCCGTCGATATCGGCGATGTCCTGTACCGCAGTGACAACCCACGCGCCCTTATCGCGGCAAACAGCGGCAACCTGAGCGAGCCGCTCTTCATTCCGCCCCGTCAGCACAAGCATCACCTGATTCCGAGAATAAGCGATGGCGAGTGACGCGCCGATTCCGCTTGAAGCTCCGGTGATGAGGATCGTGCCTGGAAATGTCATAATTACCGAAATACCGCCAGCAATGAGAACCGTGCACCCGGCCCCCGATTTAAATCTGTGACCGTTGCAGAAGAGTTACATAATAGCTCAGTGAGCTATTATATAGAAAGGATACCTGTTTTCAGTGGTTGGGGAAATTTCCATGTTCAAAAAAGTTGTTTTGGCTGGCCTTATTGCAGCCGTTGCCGTGTCCGGAGCCGCCGCCGCGGATCTTTATGTCAAGGCGAAGCCGGTCCCTGTGACCTCGGCTTATAACTGGACCGGGTTCTATGTCGGCGGCCATGTCGGCTATCTCTGGGGCGATGTCACCGGCACCTCGTTCGCGCGCAACGGCAATGACGTGATCGATCCGAAGGGCTATCTGGCCGGCGTTCAGGGCGGCTATCGCTATCAGTTCGCCAACCGGCTTGTGTTGGGATTTGAAGTCAACGCACCTGTCGCCTTCCAGAAGCAGACCGTGCAGTCCGCACTGATACCGACTGTGTCATACACCGCCGATGTGAAATATGCAGTTTCCGCGATCGGCACACTGGGTTACGCGTTCGACCGCTGGCTGCCGTATATCGGCGGCGGCGTCGGAACGGCCGAGGTCAAGGGCGGCGCGATCTTCGGTCCCGGCGTCACCGAGTATCAGACGGCCCAGCACACGCTGGGGCAATTCGTTGCCGGTGTGAACTACGGCATCACCGACAATCTCGTCGCGGGCGTGCGATATACCTATCAGGTCGCGGAAAAATCCACCTATCCGTTCGCATGCTGCAGCGTGCCGCTTCCTGTCACTTACGGGCTTGAGTCCAGCGCCGTGGTCGGAACGCTGGAATTCAAGTTCTAACAGCAAGCCATCTCTCGGGAGACGGGATCATGACATTGGTCCCGTCTCCCGAAAGCGTTTCCGAGACCGGAGCCGCCTTGAGCCTGCATCGGCGGTGCATCGCATCATCCGAGGCATGGCGATGATCGCCGTCACACCCGTTACATCCGGAAAAGACCTGCGCGATTTCCTGCGCCTCCCCCGATTCCTGTATCGCGGCCTGCCCGGTTATGTCGCTCCGCTCGACATGGAGCGTGAACAAACGCTGTCGCCGAAAAAATCGCCATTCTTCCGGAACAATGAGGCCGCATTTTTTCTCGCGCGGCGCGATGAAAAAATCGTTGGGCGAATATCAGCTCAGATATTGAGCGACACACCGGCACAATGGCCGCCCAAGACCGGGTTATTCGGATGCCTGGACGCGATCGACGATCCAGAGGTGATCGGGGCGCTGCTTGATAAAGCCGGCCGATGGCTTGAAGCACGCGGCATGGACCGAATGCGCGGGCCGTTTAACCTGTCGTCGAATGGCGAGACTGGCCTTCAGGTCAGCGGTCAATCCCATACCCCGATGGTGATGACGCCATGGCATCCGCCCTATCTCGCAGCACACGTTGAGGCCCTGAACCTCACACCCGTCAAGGATGTCGTTTCCTATAGCCTCGATCTGGCGCGGCTGGGACCCTCCGACGTGAAACGCCATCGGGCCCTGACACTACGGGCCCTCGGCGACCTCGAAGTCCGCAGCCTCGATCTGCGGCATCTACACCGCGATATCAGGATCATCACAACCATCTACAATGATGCGTGGTCCGCGAACTGGGGCTTCACACCGATATCCGATGCCGAGTCGCTCGCGATGGCGGACTCACTCAAAGCCATAGTCCAGCAAGACATGGCGGTCATTGTCGAGCGAGACGGCGTGCCCATCGCCGTCGCACTGTGGATTCCCAACATTCAGGAAATGGTTGCGGACATGGACGGCCGCCTGCTGCCATTCAATTGGATCAAGTTCCTCTGGCGCGCGCAGCGGAGAGCCTATTCCAGTTGCCGCGTTATCCTGCTGGGAGTGGTTCAGTCGGAACGAGGAAATCCTTCGAATCTCGGCCTTCCAGCCCTGATGATCGGCGAACTCGTCCACCGGTCCATCAATCACAAGATCCGTAAGGTGGAGCTTGGCTGGGTCCTTGAGGACAATATGGGCCTGCGACGAACCATCGAACGTATTGGCGGGACGATATCAACCACGCATCGAATCTACGAACTTGGCTTGTCAGCGCTGCCGCCCGGATGAGTTAACTGCGAATGCAGTTAGTCAACGGACAGGCGAATGACATTGCGCGCAAATCGCGTGAACGGCAGCCCAAAATGCAGCAAGCCTGTTGGCGGCCAGCGGCCCAACACGCTTCTCCGCAAACATTATGCGCGGGCAATCATTCAACAGCGAAATTAATGGCTGATCATCCACGGCCTCGCTGTGGGAAATCCCTTCGCGCCCGAACGCGATTTCGTCATGAGCCGCGATGGCTTGCCGCTCGAACAGCATCCGCATCCCGGTCCATGCGACGCCTTGTATTCGCCAAGCGTCTTCGGTGCATTGGCGCTGCGCTCATTGATCGCATGTGACTTGCGCGTTGCTACCGGCATGCACGAGAAATGCGGGGCGGTCAGGATCGCTCGTGGCGCGGAAACCGCGCAGTGCGGGCAGTCTTGCGGCAGGTCATATTCGGACATCGGCCGCATGTCAGTGAATGGTCCGCAATCGTTGCAAAGATATTCGTAAACCGGCACAGCCCGTCTCCCTCGGTTTGCTCAGTCGATATTTGATCCGCGCACGTGGAGACGGCAAGATACGCACCGTCTCCACGTTGCCTCGCGGGTTACTTGTCGGGCGACAGCGGCATATCGATGCCGCCCTTGATGTGTTTGATCGGCCCAGCTGACGACGGCATGACATCGAAGTCGAAGATCTCCGTCGGCAGCCAAAGCGTGGCGCAGGCGTTCGGCACGTCCACCACGCCGGATATGTGTCCCTGTACCGGTGCCGTTCCGAGGATGGAGTAAGCCTGCGCACCCGAATATCCGAACTTCTTGAGATACTCGATGGCGTTGAGGCATGCCTGGCGATAGGCAACCGTCACATCGAGATAGTGCTGCTTGCCCTGCTCGTCGACCGAGATGCCTTCGAAGATCAGGAAGTCCTTGTAATTCGGCGTCATCGGCGACGGCTTGAACACCGGATTCTTGATCCCGTATTTCGCCATGCCATCCTTGATGACATCGACCTTGATGTGCAGCCAGCCCGCCATCTCGATGGCGCCGCAGAAGGTGATTTCGCCATCGCCCTGACTGAAGTGCAGGTCGCCCATCGAAAGACCCGCACCCGGAACATAAACCGGGAAGTAGATCTTCGAGCCACGCGACAGATCCTTGATGTCGCAGTTACCGCCATGCTCACGCGGCGGAACGGTGCGCGCGCCTTCTGCGGCAGCTTTCGCCTTGGCGTCGCCTTTCAGACGGCCCATATGCGCCGTCGGGCCGAACGGCGGATTGGCAAGGCCCGGCACGCGCGTCGGGTTGGTGGCAATCAACGCGGTCTCGCGCTCGTTCCACATCGACAGCATTTTCGGATCGGGCAGACAGCCGATCAGGCCGGGATGGATCAACCCTGCGAAGTTGACGCCGGGAATGTGCCGCGATGAGGTATACATGCCCTTAAAGTCCCAGATCGACTTCTGCGCCAGCGGGAAATGGTCGGTGAGAAAACCACCGCCATTCTGCTTGGAGAAGAAACCGTTGAAGCCCCAGAGGCTTTCCTTCATCGGCCCGACATCGAGCAGATCGACTACCAGAAGATCGCCCGGCTCCGCGCCCTTGACGCCGATCGGACCGGAGAGGAAATGCACAATCGACAGGTCAATGTCGCGCACGTCATCGGCGGAATCGTTGTTCTTGATGAAACCCCCGGTCCAGTCGTAGGTCTCGATAATGAAATCGTCCCCCGGACTGACCCACTCGACCATCGGAATATCCGGATGCCAGCGATTATGAACCTTGTCGTTGTCGTAGGCCGACTGATTGAGATCGACCTTGATCAGTGTATCTGGCATTGAGATGCTCCCCTGGTTACGAACGGCTTGGTTAAACTGAAAGATATTTTGCGACCTGCGCGGCATCGATGCCGTCGCGCGCCTCGTCGCGAACGATTTCCCCATTCTCGATAACGAGCACACGGTCGGCGACATCGAGCGCGAAGCTCAGAACCTGCTCGGAGACAATGATCGAGAGACCGCGTTCATCACGGATGCGCTTGAGCGTGCGCGCCATCTCCCGAATGATTGATGGTTGAATGCCTTCGGTCGGCTCATCGAGCAGCAGGACTTTTGGGTTGGTCGCGAGAGCCCGCGCAATCGCCAGTTGCTGCTGCTGTCCGCCGGACAGATTGCCACCGCGCCGGCCCTTCATCTCAAGCAGGACAGGAAACAGCTCGTAGATGTCCCCGGGCACTTCTTTCCCGCCCGACGCGACCAGTCCAGTCTCGATATTCTCCTTCACCGTCATGGTCGAGAAGATCATGCGGCCCTGCGGCACATAAGCGAGGCCTTTGGCGACACGCTCATAGCTCTTCAGCTTGCTGAGCTCGCTCCCCTCCATGGACACCGAACCGCTCTTGGTCGGCACGATTCCCATCAGCGATTTCATCAACGTGGTCTTGCCCATGCCGTTGCGGCCCATGATCGCAACGATCTCGTTCGGCTGAACCGCCACGTTGAGGCCGTGCAGGACTTCGCTTTGTCCGTATGCGACATGAAGGTCAGAGATCGCCAGCATGGTGTATTCCTTGATTACGGACTTAATGGCCGAGATAGACTTCGATGACCTTCGGATCGTTCTTGACCTTCTCCATCGAGCCTTCCGATAGAATCTGGCCCTGATGCAGCACGGTCACCTTGTGGGCGATGTCTTCGACAAACTTCATGTCGTGCTCGATCACCAGAACCGAACGATCCTTGATGATGCGATTGAGAAGTTCGGCGGTCTTGACGCGTTCGCTGACGCTCATGCCGGCGACCGGTTCATCAAGCATAAGAAGGTCAGGGTCCTGGATCAGCAGCATGCCGATCTCGAGCCACTGCTTCTGGCCGTGGCTGAGAAGCTCCGCGCTCATCCCGAGACGATCCTTGAGGAAGATCATCTCCGCGACTTCTTCCACGCGCTCACGCACCGTCTTGTCGCGCTGGAACGTCAGCGCGCCGAACACCGTGCGCCCGCGCGGATAGGAGATTTCAAGGTTCTCGAAGACGGTGAGATCGTCATAGATGGATGGTGTCTGGAATTTGCGGCCCACCCCGGCCTGAACGATCTCGTTCTCTTTCATCCTGGTCAGTTCCTTATTGCGGAACTGAATCGATCCGGATGTTGCTTTGGTCTTTCCGCAGATCAGGTCGAGCACCGTGGTCTTGCCGGCCCCATTCGGACCGATGATGACCCGGATTTCGTTCTCGTCGACATAGAACGACAGATCATTCACGGCCTTGAAGCCATCGAACGAGACCGTCAGCGCTTCGACCGCTAGGAGAAATTCTTTTGGCTGATGACCGACAAGCATGATGCTCTCCTATTCTGCTGGGGCGCCGTCGGCGACCGAGCCGCCAGTCCAGCCGTTCTTGCCGCCTGTCTTCGGCTTGCGTGACGCGATCAGGCGATCGATGTGGCTCTGAACGTGGTCGCGCCAGATTCCGGCCAGGCCGTTCGGGAAGGCCAGCACCACCGCGATGAACAACCCGCCGAGGCCGAACAGCCACAATTCAGGAAAGGACTCCGACAGGCTCGTCTTGGCGAAATTGACGAGAAGTGTTCCGTAGACAGCGCCGAGGATAGAGAGACGCCCACCCACAGCGGCATAGATCACCATTTCGATGGACGGCACGATGCCGACGAAGGACGGTGACATGAAGCCTATTTCAAGAGCAAACAATGCGCCGCCGATCGAAGCGAACACGGCCGCCGCGCAGAAGGCAAAGATCTTGAAGTTGGCGACGCTGTAGCCGGAGAACCGGACGCGATCCTCCTTCTCACGCATCGCGACCAGAATTCGCCCCAGCTTGGAATGTCGGATGAAAAGCGCCACGCCGATGCAACCGAACAGCAAGGCGACTTCCACGAAGTAGAGAATGAACTTGGCGTTATCGGTTCGGATATCCCAGCCTTTCAGCGTGCGCAGATCCGTGATGCCGTTGACGCCACCGGTATAGCCCTGCTGGCCAATGATCAGGATGGTCAGGATCGCAGCGATCGCCTGAGTGATGATAGCGAAGTAGGTGCCACCGACCCGCCGCTTGAACATCGCCGCGCCGACAATGAACGAGAAGATAGCCGGCACCAGAATGATGGCGATGATCGTGAAAGTCAGGCTATGGAACGGCTTCCAAAAAAACGGAAGCTGCGTGATCTGGTTCCAGTCCATGAAATCCGGAATGCCGGGCGTCGACTGAATCTTGGTGTTGGCAACGCTCGATGCTTCCAGCTTGAGAAACATCGCCATGCAATAGCCGCCGAGACCGAAGAACACGCCCTGCCCCAGGCTCAGAATTCCGCCATAGCCCCAGCAGATCACAAGACCAATGGCAACGAATGCGTAGGTCAGATACTTCGCGACCAGATTGAGCCGGAAGATATCCAGTGTCAGCGGCAGGATGACGACCAGCAGCGCACCGAGCACCAGAATGCCGACAAGCTCGGAGCGGTTCGCGAAGCGCGGATTGTCATTGACGGCCTTGGCGACAGCAGTTTGCTCAACGCTTTTCTCTACGCTTTTCTTGGACATTTTCTCGGACATTTTCCTGGCCTTTTCACTTCCGGACCTTGAGAGCGAACAGCCCCTGCGGCCGCAGCATGAGGATGCCGACGATGGCGAGCAGCGTGAGAACCTTGGCCATCGAACCCGACATGAAGAATTCCATGGTCGACTGGGCCTGCGAGATGGTGAATGCCGAAGCGATGGTTCCGAGCAGGCTGGCTGCACCGCCGAAGACGACAACAAGGAATGTGTCGACGATATAGAGCTGACCGGATGTCGGCCCTGTCGAACCGATCATGGTGAAAGCCGAGCCTGCGACTCCGGCGATGCCGCAGCCGAGGCCGAATGTGTAGCGGTCGACTTTTTCCGTGTTGATGCCCGTGGCGCCAGCCATCACGCGGTTCTGCACTACGGCGCGCACCTGACGGCCCCAGCGCGACTTGTACATGATGTAGGCGACAGCCAGTGTTATCAGAACTGTCAGGCACATCACGAAGATGCCGTTGATAGGCACTTCGATCGTATCAGTGAGCTTGAGCGAACCGAGCATCCACTGCGGCAATTCAACACCGACTTCGCGGGCGCCGAAGATTGAACGGTAGGCCTGCTGCAGAATCAGGCTCAGGCCCCATGTCGCCAGCAGCGTATCGAGCGGGCGCTTGTAGAGATGGCGTATCAGCGCCCATTCCACCAGCATTCCGAGCGCGCCGGATGCGATGAACGCAAGTATCATTGCGAGGAAAAAGTAGCCGCTGAACAGCGACGGCAGATAGGCTTGAAAGAAGTTCGACGTCATCCAGGTGACGTAGGCGCCGAGGATCATAAATTCGCCGTGCGCCATGTTGATGACGCCCATCTGGCCGAAGATGATAGCAAGCCCGAGGGCCATCAGAACGTAAACGGAGAACAGGATAAGGCCCGCAAATCCCTGCATCACGAAGATCGAGCCGAGATCGCCAATCGAATAGTCGCCGAACATTTCAATTCTCCGCCGGGGAAGTCTCGCGCCGCGGACGAATCCGCGGCGCGAGCGCTGCGGGTGTGGGCTGACGACCCACACCTGGGAGCTGATTGTTGTGAAGAGAGACCCGCCGCGTGGCTTACTGGTAGCCCTTCGGGAACGGATCGGGCTCGACAAGATCGGCGGTCTCGAAAACAACCTTGAACTGACCATCGAGGCCGGCGAGGCCGACGCGCGTTTTGGACCAGAGATGGTGGTTCGGATGGATCTTGACGTAACCTTCCGGCGCCTTGGTGAACTCGATGCCCGCGGATGCCGCCGCGATCTTGTCGACATCGAAGCTTCCGGCCTTCTCGACCGTCATCTTCCAAAGCCACGGGCCAAGATAGGCAGCCTGTGTGACGTCTCCGATCACGGTCTTTTCGCCCCACATCTTCTTGAATGCGGCAACGAATTCCTTGTTGTTCGCATTGTCGAGCGACTGGAAGTACTTCATGCAGGCGAATGCGCCCGCGATGTTCTCACCGCCGATACCGTCGATTTCGTCTTCGGTGACCGAGATGGTCAGCAGGGTCTGCTTCGACAGGTCGATACCGGCCGCCTTGAGCTGCTTGTAGAACGCGACGTTCGAACCGCCCACGATGATGGCGTAGATCACGTCCGGCTTGGTCAGCTTGATCTTGTTGATGACCGAGTTGAACTGGGTGTGGCCCAGCGGGAAGTATTCCTCGCCGACGACTTTCGCGCCCTGCAAATGGCCTTCGATATGCTTGCGCGCGATCTTGTTCGACGTGCGCGGCCAGATGTAATCCGAGCCGAGCAGATAGAAGGTCTTCGCGCCCTTGGTCTTGTTGACCCAGTCGAGGCCCGCGATGATCTGCTGGGTTGCTTCCTGACCGGTGTAGATGACGTTCTTGGACTGTTCGAGGCCTTCATAGAAGGTCGGGTAGTAGAGCATGCCGTTGTACTGTTCGAACACCGGCAGCACCGCCTTGCGCGACGCCGACGTCCAGCAGCCCATGACCGAGGCGCACTTGTCGTTGACCAGCAGCTTCTTCGCCTTTTCGGCGAAGGTCGGCCAGTCGGATGCGCCGTCTTCCTGAATGAACTTGATCTTGCGGCCGAGCACGCCGCCCGAGGCGTTGATCTGCTCGATCGCCAGCTTCTCGGCCTGCACCGATCCGGTTTCGGAAATCGCCATGGTGCCGGTCACCGAGTGCAGGATGCCGACCGTGACCTCGGTGTCGGTCACCGCAAGACCGGTGGTGTTGACCGCGGAGGTCGCCGGTCCCGCGCCGAATGACGGCCGTGAAACCATGGACATGGCCGGCAGCGCCGCCATTCCCATCAGCATCTTGCGCCGGAAAGGTGACTGCAAACCCTGATCTTTCTTGTCTGACATGACCGCCCCTTGTGTTGGTTGAACAACGCTTCGATAGGGGAACGATGGCCCGGATTGTGCATCGCACGCATACGTGAAATCGCGCATACGGCACCGCAAAAACGCGACGTAGATTTTTCAGCGGAGGGCCATGTGACCATCGCGCGCAACGAGGAGGGCAAGTTGGCCGGTCGGCAGCGCATAGACCGCGTCAGGCGCCAGTATAATCAATGGGTTGCCAACCAGACGCTTGAAGACTACGCGCTTCGCTTCACAGCCAAGAGCGCGCGGCGCTGGTCCGCCGCCCGCGTGGCGAACACCGCGCTGGGTGCGATCTCGTTCCTTGCCCTTGAGGCCATTGGTGGGACCATCACGCTGAACTATGGCGTGACCAATGCAACGGCCGCCATTCTGGTGGTCAGCGCTGTCATTTTCTGCTGCGGACTGCCAATTGCCTATTATGCAGCCAGATACGGCGTAGATATTGACCTGCTGACCCGCGGCGCCGGGTTCGGCTACATCGGATCGACGGTCACATCACTGATCTATGCGTCCTTCACCTTCATCTTCTTCGCGATTGAAGCCGTGATTCTGGCGATGGCGCTGGAACTCTGTTTCGGCCTGCCCCGCCCCATCGGCTATCTGGTCAGCGCGGTGGTGATTATCCCGCTGGTGACCCACGGGATCACCCTCATCAGCCGCTTCCAGCTCTGGACCCAGCCGTTCTGGATCTTCCTGCATATCCTTCCCTTTGCGGCCATCGCCATCAAGAGTCCCAATTCCTTCGCGGAATGGCGCGCATTTGCAGGAGAACACGGCAGCCCATCCGGGCAACTCGATTTGCTGCTGTTTGGAACGGCGGCTTCCGTCGTGTTTTCGCTGGTGGCGCAAATCGGCGAGCAGGTCGACTTCCTGCGATTCCTGCCGCGCGACCGGCGCACATCAAAACGGGCCTGGTGGTTCGCCATGATCAGCGCAGGCCCGGGCTGGATCGTGCCCGGTGCGATCAAGCTGCTTGCAGGCTCGTTCCTCGCCTTCTTCGCACTCAAGCATGGCGTCGTCGCCGAATATGCGGCCGAACCATCCCACATGTATCTCGAAGCGTTCCGCTATGTACTGTCGCAGCCTGATCTCGCGTTGGCGCTGACAGGCACGTTCGTCATTCTTTCGCAGCTCAAGATCAACGTCACGAATGCCTATGCAGGCTCCATTGCGTGGTCGAACTTCTTCTCGCGGCTGACGCACAGTCATCCGGGCCGTGTCGTCTGGCTGGTGTTCAATGTCCTTGTCGCGTTGCTGCTCATGGAAATTGGCGTCTACAAGGCACTGGAGCAGACGCTGGCGCTCTATTCGAACGTCGCGATTGCCTGGGTCGGCGCGCTGGTTGCCGACCTCATCATCAACAAGCCGCTCGGGCTTCGCCCGCCGCACATGGAGTTCAAGCGCGCGCATCTCTACGACATCAATCCGGTTGGTGTCGGCGCCATGACGATCGCAACCATCGTCTCGATCAGCGCATTCTATGGTTTCTTCGGCCCCACCGCAAAAGCACTTGCGCCATTCGTGGCTCTTACGACGGCCTTCATTGTTGCTCCATTGATCGCCTATGCGACCGGCGGAAGGTACTACATCGCGCGCAAGCCGAAGCGGAGTTGGCAAACCGCAGAATCCATCAAATGCTGTATCTGTGAACATGCTTTCGAACCGGAAGACATGGCCTCCTGCCCGGCCTATTCCGGCCCGATCTGCTCACTGTGCTGCTCGCTCGATGCGCGATGCCACGATCTCTGCAAACCGCATGCGCGAATTCAAGCTCAGCTTTCGGAAACACTCGGGAGGCTTCTGCCGGCGGCCATCTACGCGCGAATCAACTCGCAGCTGGGACACTATCTTGGCGTCTTTGCTGCGGCTGCCGGGCTTGTGGGCCTGACGCTCGGCCTGATCTATCTGCAAACATCCAGCGCGATCCGATTCGATCAGGTCCAGCTATCCGAGGTGCTCTGGAAAGTCTTCTTCGCCCTGACCATCATCATTGGCGTGGTTGCATGGCTGTTCGTGCTGGCACGGCAAAGCCGCCAGGCGGCGGAAGCCGAAACCCGGCGGCAGACCACCCTGCTAATGCAGGAAATCGATGCGCACCAGAAGACCGACATGGAACTTCAACGCGCCAAGGAAGTCGCCGAATCCGCCAATCTCGCCAAAAGCCGCTATGTGGTCGGCCTCAGTCATGAACTTCGCTCGCCGCTGAACGCGATCAGCGGCTATGCCCAGCTGTTGGAGCAGGACAACACCATCCTGCCAAAACCCCGCGATCAGATTCGCGTCGTTCGCCGCAGCGCCGACCATCTATCCGGATTGATCGACGGCCTTCTGGACATCTCGAAGATCGAGGCGGGGCGGCTGCATCTCTCCCGCGATGAGGTCCGTCTGCATGTCTTCCTCGATCAGCTTGTCGGCATGTTCCGTCTTCAGGCCGCGGCAAAGAACATCGAGTTCGTATTCCAGCGGCCGGAAACCCTGCCCCCGGTTGTTTATGCCGATGAAAAACGTCTCCGCCAGATTTTGATCAACCTCTTGTCGAATGCGATCAAATTCACCCAAACCGGTAGCGTCCACTTCATCGTCCACTATCGAAGCCCGGTGGCTGAGTTCGAGGTGCGCGATACAGGCCCCGGCATTCATGCGGACGACCTTGACCGTATTTTTGCGCCGTTCGAGCGCGGCGCACTCGGCGTCTCCCAGCCCCAGACGGGGACCGGTCTCGGATTGACCATCAGCAAACTTCTGGCCGGTGTGATGGGTGGCGATATTCGCGTGACCAGCGTTGTCGACAAGGGCAGCACGTTCTACGTAAAAATGCTGCTGTCCGAAGTCACGAACCCGACACGCATCAAAGCCATCAACGCGCCGATCTTCGGCTACCATGGTCCGCGCCGGACAATTCTCGTCACCGATGATGATCCGACACAGCGCGACCTGCTCCGCGAAATTCTGACGCCATTGGGATTCATCATCCTCAGCGCCCACGACGGCGAGTCGTGCCTGAACCTCGCGCAACACTGCCAGCCCGACCTGTTTCTCCTCGATATCTCCATGACCGGAATCGACGGCTGGACTGTCGCGGAAACCTTGCGAACGACAGGGCATCATCAAGCGCGCATCCTGATGATATCGGCAAGCGCGCTCGAAGCGCACGGTGCGCCGCTCGCACAGCCATTCCACGATGGATACCTGATGAAACCTATCGATGTTCCGCGCCTGCTGGAACTTGTGGGCCAGTTGCTAAAGATCGAATGGCGGTATGAGCCTCATGCGACACCGGCCCCGGCATGGAACGTCAAAAGCGATCCGGGCCCGCCGATCGAACACCTCAATGAACTCATCCATCTCGGGCAAATCGGTTACGTCACGGCCATTCACGCCAAGCTCGACCAGATCAATCAGGATCATCCCGAGCATGTGGCATTTGTCGCCCGGATGCGGTCGCTGATTCAGCAGTTCGACCTCGGCCAATACATGGCAATCCTTCAGAAGGTGCAGCGCCTTGATAGTTGAACAGAAGCCGCGTGATACCGTGCTCGTCGTTGATGACTCGCCAGAAACGCTGCGCATGCTGACCGATGCACTCGACGGAGCCGGCATGACGGTCATGGTCGCCCTCGACGGCACGTCGGCGCTACGCATCGGCGAACAGATAACTCCCGACGTGATTTTGCTCGACGCCGTCATGCCGGGCATAGACGGGTTCGAAACCTGCCGCCGCCTCAAGAGCGAAGCCCGGCTAGCCAATGTCCCCGTCATCTTCATGACTGGCCTTGCCGAGACGGAGCATATCGTGCGCGGGCTTGGGGCTGGCGGCGTCGACTACGTTACCAAGCCGATTGTCATCGCCGAGATGCTGGCGCGGATCAAGGTCCACACCACGAATGCCCGCATGACTCAAAGCGCGCGCGCAGCTCTCGACGTGTCCGGGCGCTTTCTTTTTGTCGTCAATCATCTTGGTCAGATGATTTGGGCGACACCTCAGGCCCAGCAATTGCTGTATTCCAATCCCCAGGATTACGCTGAGAAGAAGATCGAGCTCCCGGCGCCGTGGCTTTCCTGGCTTGGCCAGACTTTCAAAGGAGCTGTCGAAGCAAAGCCGCCGACAGGTCAATCTCTGAACCGCAACAATGAGCTGCGAATTCATTACGTGGGACGACTGAGCCCGGATGAATTTCTGCTTAGACTGGCCAAGGATGCGGCGTCCGATTCTCCCGATGAACTCGGCAAACAACTCGGGTTAACTGCGCGAGAAGGAGAAGTTCTTTCGTGGCTTAGCAAGGGAAAAACTAATCGGGACATCGCCCAGATTCTCGGCTTGAGTCCGCGCACAATCGATAAACACCTTGAGCAGATCTACTCGAAACTCGGAGTTGAGAACCGCACCGCTGCGGCTGCGGTCGCGAATGCAAACCGGAAATCTGCCGTCTAACCGACGTCGTGCATGCTCCAAAAATGGAACACTTATTTCCGGAACATTCGGCGACACGCATGGCTCCCTTTCTCCATTCTATCTGATTGGAGAAAGGCGCAAGGAACTACCGCTTCTGCACACCCAACAGGTCGTGCAGGACAAACAGATAGTCTTCGACGGGCGCCTTGCAGATCGGCATGATGCTTACCGCCCCTTGAACACGGCCTGGCGGCGCTCAACGAAGGACTGAATGCCTTCCTTCATGTCCTCGCTGTTCATCACCCGATCACGAATGCTCGGAATGATGTCGATGGCGGCCTTCTCGCCGACCTCGGTGAACTGAAGCGCGGCCTGCTTGGTGATCTGAATTCCGATCGGCGCGTTTTTCGCAATTGTCTGAGCGATTTCCATCGCTCGCTCGATCTGCGTTCCTGCCGGAACGACTTCCTGCACCAGACCGATCTTAAGAGCCCGGTCGGCCTTGAACTCGTCGCACAGGAAGAGGTGGTACATCGCATCGCCCCAGCCCATGCGCGTGAGGTAACGGAAATGCGCGCCGCCGAGAGGCGCGATACCGCGCTTGGATTCCATCTGGCAGAATCGGGAATTGTCCGCCGCGATGACGATGTCGCCGGCAAGCGAGATCTCAATGCCAATGGTGAAGACGATACCCTGGACGGCTGTGACGATAGGCTTGCGGCACCGGCTCCGCAGGCCAAACGGGTCGATGTTGCCCTCGGGCAGTGGCTTCACGGTGGCTTTGGGACCGAAGAACTTCGGCATATCCAATCCCGCCGTGAAGTCGTCTCCGTTGGCGCAAAGCAAACCGACCCACAGGTTCTCGTCGCGATCCAGCAGCGTCATCGCGTCCGACAGTTCGCGCATCATTTCAGGGCTGAATGCGTTCTTCTTTGCCGCGTTGTCGATGACGATCTTGAGAACATGGCCATGCGTCTCGTGATACACGCGACCGACTTTTTCCTGGGTATCTGCCAATTCAAGCTCCTGAAGTTTGCGAATGTGAAAAGAAATCAGCGAAGGACCGCGATGGGGTTGGCGTTGGCTCACAGGCATCAAGCTGCGCTGCATCCGCAGCCCGGCGATTGAGGCGGCCCCACTGAAACGGCGCGCGCGCGGATGGTTGCCAGGCCTGTGAGTTCAACAATTTCCCCCCGATACTGGCCGATTCCCGGCTCATGCGGTCGCGCTCGGGCAAGCACGGTCCTCCCGCGCGCCCGATATTCGTTTGAGAATTCAATGGAAATTGCTGCAAACCACGCGTACTGTGCCCTGCAACAATGTGCATGATCATCGTCATGCAGTCTCAACATGATGGCTATCATGTTGAACGTCAAGCGCTAAGTTTGAGGGATTTTGCCGTGGGGCATTCGCAAGCGGATAAGGCTAGGAACAAGGAACGAATTCTGGAGGTGGCGGCCACACAATTGCGGGAGCTTGGCCTCGATGGCATCAGCATTGGCGACCTGATGAAGGCCGTCGACCTCACCCACGGCGGCTTCTATGGTCACTTCGCGTCACGCGACGACCTGGTTGCGGCAGCTTTGGATAAAGCGCTGACAGATGGTGAAGCATCGGCCATTAAATCCGGCTCTGCGAAGGGCAAGCGAACGGTGAAGTCCGTCGCAAACAGCTATTTGAGCAAGGCCCACCGCGACAATCCAAACACCGGATGCGCCATATCCGCCTTGTCGGGAGACGTAGCCCGGTCAAATGACCAAAACCGCGAGATCATGAGCAAGCATCTTGCGAAGTACTTTGACAATATTCAGGACGTGATCGGCGACAGCGGATCCAGAGAGCTGGCTATTTCCATGATGTGCATGATGGTGGGCGCGGTCACCCTGTCCCGCGTCATGACTGACCCCAATCGCTCGGATGAGATCCTGCAAGCCGCGCGAAAATCCATGCTCCAGCTTGGAGAAGGAGAGCAATAGCTGTGGAGTTAATGTGCCACCCGGCCCTAAGTTGGCCCGCAGCTTCCATCTCATAACTTTCTTTATCAGTGCCTTGGGAGAGATCGCACCGCCACATCGGCTGGGCCCGATCAACATCTCCAGTCCTTCTGCCCTGACCTATTCAGATCTTGGCATATCCACAGCCAGTAATCTTGCCGTAAGTGTTAGCAATTGCTCTGCGGTCTCGGCATGCGAGCGTTTGCCTTTGGGATTGTACCAGTATGCGGCGCGATCCCACTGGTTCATGATGGAAAGCGTAATGAACATCGGATCCACAGGTGACTTCTCGCCGACGAAGTCCTTGACCAGATCGTGTATCTTGTAGCGATAGTTGTCCAATCGCTTCCCAAAATGCTTCCGATCTTTTTCGGATAGAAACAGCTTTGCAAACTGCGGGTCAATCAAGCGATCATTGGCTCTGGCAATCACTTGATGCCGCAGCTTGTAGTCAATGTGGCGCCGGGCGATCTCGAACAAGCGCTCGCTGCGAGGCTTCTGATCGACGTCTTTCAGAACGTACGAAAAGAAATTGTCGATTCCGAAATCGATCGCCTCGACCAGAATCGCTTCCTTGGACGAGTAGTAGTTATAGAGCGTGGGCGCACGCAGCCCGACCGCGCTCGCAATGGTTCGCATACTGCAGGTTTCATAGCCTCGCTCGGCGACCAGAGCGATCGCTGTCAGCAGAATGCGAATCCGCATCTTGCCGGCAGCTGTGTCCGGCTGCTCGACAATCGCTCCCTCATCAATGGCCTGACTGACATAACCAAGAGCGGCCTCGTCAGCCGGGACCCGCGCTCCGGTCCGGGTGCGCCTCATCGGTGTCCGGCTCATGGCTCCCTCGCTCCAACCAGCATCTTCCCCGAACGAGAGGTAACCGAGCCTTGACAGGCTGGCAACTCAGCCGCCGGAAAAGCGGCCGCATATATTGCCAGGATAAGCCAATCCGGCAGGGCCAGAATCTAAGACTTTTGCAGCTCAGCTTCCTGCAGAATGCGCCACATCACTTTCCCGGAGGCGCTTTTGGGAAGTGAGTCAGCAAACTGGATAACCCGCGGGACCTTGTATGAACTGACCTGGGTTCGGCACCACGCAATGATCTCGTCCTCGCTGATATCCGTGTGGGACGGCTTGAGAACCACCACAGCCTTCACCGTCTCGCCACGATAATCATCCTTCGCGCCGATGACACAAGCCTCCTGGACGGCGGGATGACGGAACAGGAGTGTCTCGATTTCAGCGGGCCAAACCTTGTAGCCGGACGCGTTGATCATCCGCTTCAGACGATCCGTAATAAAGAAATAGCCGTCCGCATCTCTGTAGCCGAGATCTCCCGTGCGCAGAAAGGTCTTTCCGTCAATCGTGACGAGTGTGTCTCTGGAGGCTTCAACACGCTTCCAGTATCCCTGGAAAACCTGTGGTCCATGAACAACGATCTCCCCCTGTTCACCATCCGGCAATTCGGCGCCGCTCTCGAAATCCACAATTCGCGCATCCACACTGAGAAATGGAATGCCGAGGCACTGAAGTTTGGGATCGTCGCACGGGTTGAATAATGTGACCGCAGCCGACTCGGTCATCCCATATCCTTCGACGAACTTCAGCCCGAACCTGTTGAGAAGCGTTTCAGCGACAGCCTGAGGCATCGCGGCCCCGCCTCCCCCAATGTAGGCGAGGCTCGACAGATCGAAACTGCCGAGATTTGGACTCGCCAGAAGATCGATGATCATTGTGGGAATGGATGTCCAATGACTCACGCGGTATCGCGACATCAATTCGCCAGCTACCTCGCGATCCCAGCGCGGCATGATGACCATGGTGCTGCCTGAAAAAATGGACGCATGCATCACGCAGACAAGACCGGTGATATGAAACAGCGGCAGCACCGTGAGGCTGACCGTTTCCGGCGTCATACCAAGCCAGAAAGTCGAACCAACGGCGTTGTGCATGATGTTGCCATGAGTCAGCATACATCCCTTGGGAAGACCGGTCGTTCCGCTGGTGTAGGGAAGCAATGCCAGATCGTTGCGGGCCACTTCAAGAGCGGGAAGCGCACCACCGGTCGCCATCGCATCGCGCCAATGGTGGACGGAGCCGCCGGCCAGTTCGGGAAGTTCGTGCTGGCTCAGCAGCCAGTCGCGCCACTGCGATGGAATTGCTGACTGGTCGCCCGTAGCGATAGCATCCGTAAAATGGCTGACAACAAGGTGAGCAAGTCCCTGACCCAGCTCCATGCCATTGCTGGCTACAGCCAGCTCCGGCGCGAGGTCGGCCGTAGTGATACCGACTTTAGCTTCCGCATCCGAAATATAGTGGCGCAACTCCTCAGCCCGGTTCATCGGGTTGACAGGCACGACAACTGCGTTAGCGCGGGCGACAGCCAAATGCGCAATCACCAATTGCGGACAGTTTTGCATGACGACCAGTACTCTGTCGCCTCGCTCGACGCCCAACGCGCGCAATCGCCCGGCAAGCCGTTCGGATGCTTCCTCCAACTCGCGATATGTGGTGCGCGACCCGAGAAAGATCAGGGCCGCCCGATCGGGATAGCGGCGCGCGTTTACTGCAACGCTATCCCATAGCGATGTGGCCGGCGGCTCAATCGACGCCGGCAATCGGCGCGGCCATGTCTTTAGGGATTGCTTGTCGTTTGGCATCTTGAAGCCCATGAATTCTTGAAAACGAAACGCTCGCCGTGAGGCCGTCCGCAGCTATATTTTCAACAGGCTGCGTGCCGCGAGAATATCCGGCGGCACGCAATGGTCTGGATAGGGGTGACTAGTTCTTGACCAGCGGGCACCGTGAATCGGAGAGCGGCTGATAGGCGTCAGCCCCCGAGATCGTGTCCCGGATTTCGAGATAATCCCAGGCTCTCTTGGACGCAGCCGGCTTCTTCACTGCCAGAACGTACATGTCATAGACCATGCGCCCGTCAGCACGAATCCGGCCGCCTTTCGCGAACAGGTCGTTGATTTCCATCTTCTTCATATGATCGAGAATCGTCTTCGCGTCGTCAGTTCCGGTTTCCTTCACCGCCTTCAGGTAGGTGGTGATCGCGGAATAAAGCCCGGCCTGCAGCATGATCGGCATTCTGTTCCGCTCTTTGAAAAACCGCTCGCTCCATGCCCGCGATTCGTCATTGCGATCCCAATAGAACCCCTCGACCAGCATGAGGCCCTGCGACGACGCGAGGCCAATCGCGTGAATGTCCATGAGTGTCGCAGCCATTGGCGCGATGGTCTGCTTCTGGGTGATGCCGAAATCCTGTGCCGCCTTTACAGAATTGATGAGGTCGCCACCGGCATTCGCCAGCCCGATAACATCCGCACCGGAATTCTGTGCCGTCAGCACAAACGACGAGAAATCCGCCGTTCCTGTTGGGTGTTTGCGCGACCCGACAACCTTGCCCCCGGCGGCCTCAATGGCTCGCGTCGCGTCCTTCTCGATAGCCTGACCGAGCGCGTAGTCAACCGAAAGGAAGTACCAGTTCTTCTTGCCCGAACGCGTGATCGATCCGGCAAGAGCGTTCGAGATGCCGTAGGTATCCCATGCGTAAAGGATCGTGTTCGGTGAACATTGCTCGTTGATCAAAGCCGTCGTGCCCGCGCCCGTCACCATGAGAACGCGGTTCTTCTCACGCGTTACGCCCGACACCGCCAGCGCAACCGCCGAGTTAATCGCGTCCGTCACCATGTCGACGCCATCGACATCGTACCATTCCCGCACACGGCTGACCGCGATATCCGGCTTGTTCTGATGATCCGAGGTCACGAGTTCGACCTTGAAAGACGGCTTCTCGTTCTTGACGAAATCATCCACCGCCATTTTCGCGGCCGCGACTGAACTGGCGCCGCTCAGGTCCTGAAATACGCCGGACATATCGCCCAGCACGCCAATCTTGACGGTGCCGTTTGAAATTCCCTGCGCGTGCGCGCCTCCGGCGATCAACAAGGCAAGCGCCGATGCGGCCATAAGTCGTCCAGGCATTCTCATGAACATTCCTCTTTTTGGTTTTGTTGATTTCATACAAAGCGATGCCCGGAAGATGAGCATCGCTTGCGACATTGTGTTGCTGAGGACCTAGCCAGCCACCCGCTTGCCAGCCCACTCCCCAATCGCTGCCATGGTCGAAGCGGTCTCCGGCAGGAATGGAAAGATCGTGTAGACGTGCACCGAGTCATCGACGATGCGCGACGTGACATCGACACCGGCTTTCTGCGCGCGTTCGACCAGGCGGGTCGTGTCGCTCAGCAACACTTCCCCTTCGCTGGCCGTCAGGAACATCGGCGGCAATCCGGCAAGATCGCCATGGAGCGGCGAGACGAGCGGATCGGTCGGCTCATGTCCCTGGAAGTAAGACGCGCCGAGATAGGCCAGCATGTCCTTGTTCGCCGCAGGATCGTCCCCGGCGAATTTCACGACGCTGGGCCCACGCAGCGTCAAGTCCACAAACAGGCAAACGCCGATAATTCCCGCCGGCAATTCGTCTCCGGCTGCCCTCAACGCCAATGCGCTGGCCAGCGCCAATCCACCACCGGAGGACTCCCCGCTCAGGAGCACGGACGATGCGGGCACACCGCTCTCGATCAGGCCACGATACGCGTCGAGGGCATCATCGATGGCCGCAGGATACGGATGATCCGGCGCAAGGCGATAATCGACAGTGATACAGGTCCCGCCGACCGTTTCAGCCAGCCGGTGCGCATATTCCAGAGAACCGCGCGCAGAGCCGAGGACATATCCGCCGCCATGGAAATGCAACACGGTCGGCGCATTCGCCTTTTTTCTGGATGCGCTCACCCGCAGCGCCGGAACACCGCGCAGTTCGACCGGCTCCACGTTGACCTCGTGACCAAGCGGGAAATTCTTCGCAAGAAACTCCTCATAGCCTTCGCGAAGGCCGTCATGTCCTCTCGCCACCTGCTCCGGCGAAAACGCATTCTTCCACAAGGAAAACGCGCGCTGGCTCTCCGGGCGTTTCAGATTTTTCCCTTCGCGTGTCGCGGACAGGCCAAGAACTTCGCCCGCAGGCTGATTGACCGCTTTCAGGACATCGTATCCCCACACAAATCCCCAGGTTGTTTCAGTCATGGGGTCGATGTGCTGCATCCCTTTCCAGCGGCCGTTTCGAGCGCGGATGCGGTCAGGCTCGGATTCATGTGTCAACTTGACCATGGCGCGAGCGCCCGATTGCACACGCGTCGTGCGCGGCCGGCGGCGCTGCTCATATTCCTGAAGCGCCGAGCCAACGCTCTTAGTTGAAATATTCGACAACACCGTCGCCATGGTCCAGGCATCCTCGATACCCTGACAGGCACCCTGTGCAAGGAACGGCACCATCGGATGGGCGGCATCGCCCATCAGCGTGACACGTCTATAGGTCCAACGATCGATGGGGTCCCGGTAATACATGCCGGTGATGAACGCGCTCTCGATCTGCTCCATCATCGCGCGCGCGCGCGGCTCGATATCCGAGAATGACCGCCGCAGTTCCTCGATATCACCGCTTTCAGTCCAGGATTCACGCTGGACTTCGGTCACCGGCACGGATGCGAGGATGCTGTAGAGCTTTTTCGAACGCACCCAGTAGGTGATTAGCGTCCGCCCCGGACCGAACCAGTAGTTTCCCTTTTCCTCAAGATTGATGTGGGTGAGCTTCTCCGCCGGGATGAGTGCGCGCCACATCAGAATGTTCGAGAAATGCGTCGGCTCCTCCCCGCGCAGTTGTTTACGAATGACGGAATGGATGCCATCGGCTCCAATCAAAACGTCGCCGCGGACCTGCTCGCCGGACGCCAGGCGAACCGTCACGCCGTCATCGTCCTGCACGAAATCAACAACCTGCGCACCGAGACGGAGCGCGCCTGCCGGAACCGCTCGCGCGAGAATGTCGATCAGATCGGCACGATGAATATTGTAGAGCGGCGCGCCCCAGTGCTTTGTGCCGAGGTCGCCAAGTGGCGATAGATTCAAAAGCTTGCCGGTGCTGATGTCCCGCATCTCATAGGATTGCGGGATCACGCCGGCTTTTGCGACGGCCTCTTCCAGCCCCAGCTCACGAAGAACGTGCGTACCATTCGCCGCAAGCTGAATGCCTGCGCCGATTTCCTTCAGAGCGGTCGCCTGCTCAAGCACGGTGACCTCATGCCCTCTTTGATGCAGGGCGATGGCGGTCGTCATGCCTGCGATTCCCGCGCCAACAATAATAATGTGCATGAGCAACCTCCTTCCGGACGCCTGTGACGCCAGCTTTTGATACGAACGAATGTTCGTACGTATTGCGATTAAGCTTGCTCGTCAAGCGGGGCGTTCGCAAAGAAAAGCTGATTGTTGAAATCAAAGGCTGGTCCGGCGCAGAGGTTTCCTATCGGGCTCGCGCAAGCTGAATCAAACGCTCAGCGATCTCGCCGACAGTTCGCGGGGCAAGGCCGAGAGATAGCTCATCCAGGACCATCAGGCGCGGCGAACTCATCAATGCGCGCCCGATCGCGAGCATTTGCTGCTCGTCCCCGCTAGGAATTCCAGCCATTTGATGGAATCAAACTAACTATCCAGCATCGAAACGGTTTTCGCTGAAGGCACGCACACCAGTGTCGCTTCCAGCGTGTCGAGAATGTTCTCGATCGTATAACGCTTGTCCCATAAGCGATTTTTTCTGGAGCGCAGCTTTTCGAGTGCTTCTTCCCGCGCCGAAAGGATAGCGTTCGCGTAGATCGCAAACAGCGTCAGACGTTGTTCGACAAGTTCAGCCGGCAGAGGAATCATCCGCTTCAGGTGCGCGAAGCAGGTGACATAGCCGGCGTTCCATTTGTTGTTGAGAGCTGCCCGCAAGGTCTCGCGATCCGACGCCTGAAGATTGGATGTGAAGCGGATGTACCCGCGCCACCGCGGATCATCGGCGAGTTCCACCACAGGCATGACAAGGATCAGCACCACCTCGCGAATGCTGGCAGGCCCTCCCCGCGCCTCCATTGCCTGAAGCATGCCCTGACGGCGTCCTTCCAGCACTTCCGCGCCATCGACGATAAGCTGCCGGATCAATTCCTCTTTTGATCCAAAGTGATAGTGCAGAGCCGCGTTATTTCGCTGTCCTGCTGCGGCGACAATCTGCTGGACCGTCACGCCTTCCACCCCATGCCGCGCAAAGAGCATCTGCGCAGCTTCCTTGATCTGATTTTTCGTCTGCAAGGACGGCGCGCGTGAAACCGCGCGAGGCTTACTTGACATGGATAAAGCTCTCATTCAAATTAAGCGAAATCGCTTAATAAGGAATTCGGGAGGATCAAAGATGCGCGTTCTTGTTGTTGGCGGCGGCATTGGCGGACTGACAGCGGCGATTGCATTGCGACATCACGGTATAGACGTGACCGTTCTGGAGCAAGCAGAGGTCATGACGGAAATCGGGGCTGGCATTCAGATCGCCAGCAACGCCGCCATCGTCCTCCGCGAGATCGGTGTTGAAACCGCGATTCGAAACGTGGGCGTCAAGCCCTTGTCCTACGACTATCGCGATCTTCGCACGGGCAAGATGCTCTATCAGGCACCGCTGGGTGATGAAGCCGCTGCTCGCTATGGCGCGCCCATGTACAACATTCACCGCGCCGACCTTGTTCAGATTCTTTACGATGCGCTGCCGCGCGAAATCGTGAAATTCGGTGCGCGCTGCGTCAGCGTTTCGCAGTCGGCAGACAAGGTCGAGGTTCGTCTTCAATCCGGTAAAGTCCTGCATGCGGACGCCCTTGTTGGATGTGACGGCATTCATTCGGTTGTGCGTCAGCAACTGCGCGGCCAGGAAGAGAAGCATTTTGCCAACATTCTGATGTGGCGCTCACTCATTCCAGCCGCGGATCTCGATGGTCTAGGTCTCGAAGAGCGGGGCAATTACTGGTTCGGCCCCGGCCGGACGCTCATCACCTACTGGGTGCGGCCGCAGAATCTCTACAGCATTCTCGCGTCGGTGCCTGCGAACGAAGTGCACCGCGAGTCCTGGGCCGAGGATGGCGATATCAGCGAGATGCTGAAGTCGTTTGAAG
>Ga0209023_10001682_pt1 | contig 29028 bp, 27 predicted proteins | sample LakOneMetagenome_FD_187468 | JGI IMG/M metagenome (GOLD analysis project Ga0209023, IMG submission 187468) | Freshwater and sediment microbial communities from Lake Erie, Canada (SPAdes) (version 2) | ecosystem: Environmental > Aquatic > Freshwater > Lentic | place: Lake Erie, Canada...
GCTGTGGTTGTATGTAAGCCTTACAGGCGTGCTGGTATACATACTGATCAGCCCTTACTACATACCGCACATATGATTCCGACCAGGGTGATGATCCCTTGCTTCGGTAATTTTTGACTATCTTTAAGTGAGTAGCATTAGTCCGTCTACCCCTATGTTGTATGCAGCAGTATGAGGTTTTTGTTTTTATTATTTGTCTTGCTGCGGCATTCTCCTATATCAATCACAGGTATATAAAGTGGCCGCCTACTATAGGCATCATGGTGCTGTCATTGGCCGTTTCTGTACTATCGCTGATCACTACCCATATATTCCCTGCACAGGCCGGCAACCTGACCGGCATTATTACTTCCATCGACTTCCATAGCCTGCTCATGAATGGCATGCTGAGTTTCCTGCTGTTTGCCGGCTCCATACATATCGATGCTGAAGGGTTAAGAAAAGAACGGTTGCCTATCATTGCATTATCTACAATTGGCATTCTCATATCTACATTTCTTGTTGGCAGTTTGCTGCATCTTGTTTTCACCGCTTTTGGCATGAGTATTGCCTATATTTACTGCCTTGCATTCGCTGCCCTCATCTCCCCTACCGATCCTATTGCGGTGCTCGCCATATTGAAACAGGCAGGCATAAAAAAGTCGCTGGAGCTGAAGATAGCCGGCGAATCTCTGTTCAATGATGGCGTTGCCGTAGTGGTGTTTCTTACCATACTGGAAGTGGCGCAAACCGGCGCAGACAAGATGACCATCACTGACATTGCCTTATTGTTCTCCAGGGAAGCTGTCGGCGGACTGCTATTCGGCCTTTTGCTCGGCTACATTGGCCACAAAGCACTGATGTCCATCGACAAATACGAGGTAGAGGTATTGATCACCATTGCAACAGTAATGGGTGGCTACCTGCTGGCCGACAAACTGGGCATTTCCGGACCATTGGCAATGGTAGTTGCAGGCATGGTCATTGGCAACAAGGGCAGAACATCCGGCATTTCAGATATTACCCGCGATTACCTGTACAAGTTCTGGGAACTGATCGATGAAATGCTCAATGCCATTCTGTTTATGCTCATTGGTTTTGAGATGCTGGTAGTAAAGATGAATACTACCATATTTATCATCGGCATCATCTGCATCGTCATCGTGCTGCTTGCCCGTTGGGTATCCGTTGCACTGCCTGTGTCACTCATGAGATTCAAAATGTCCTTTGAGCAGAATGCTATAGCCATACTTACCTGGGGCGGCATACGCGGCGGGCTTTCCGTTGCGCTGGCATTGTCGCTTCCGGCTGATATGCACCGCGACCTGTTCGTTTCCATTACCTACATCATTGTTATTTTCTCTATTGTGGTACAAGGGCTTACTATAGGCAAGCTGTATAGAAAGCTTTCAGCAAAATAACTCAATAAGAAAAGCCAGCCCGATCGTCTCAGGCTGGCTTTCTTTATTCATGGTAGTATGCTTTTATCGTACGATCACCATCTTAACATTTGTTGATGAAGTACCATCAGCGATCTTCACGAAGTAAATACCGCCTGTAAGTGTTGAAGTATTCAGTTCCAATGAGTGGTTACCTGTCTTCATTTGAGCATCTGTACCTGCAAGTACTTCCCTGCCCTGCACATCTGTTACATTAACGGTAACATGAGCATCCTTTTGCAACTCTATTGCTATTGTAGCCATATCACGCGTTGGGTTAGGATACAACTTGAATGATGCAGACTCACTGATAGCAACAACACCCATTGAGGTGAGGCCATTACCCTGCAGAGCAAAATCATAAGTGCTTTCATCTCCATCGCTGTTAGCTATTGTGATCGTAGCAGTACGGATGCCTGCAGCGGTTGGTTTGAACTGTACTGCCAGTGGCTGGCTGCCGCTTGCAGCTATTGTCAGCGGGAAGGTAGTACCCGTCACAGTGAACTCGCTTGCGTTAGTGCCGCTAAACGTCACACCTGATATAGCCAACGAGCCGGTACCTGTATTCTGGATAACGAAGTTGTTGGTGCGTGTTGCGCCAACATTTACGTTACCGAAATCGGTATTATTGGCAGCGCCTGCTGTTACATCACCATCGGCAATGCTCAGGCTGTTGCCCTGTATGTTGATCTCGCTAACACCTGCGCCTGTGCCTTCAAAAGCAAAGTTGTAAGTAGCCTCGTCAGCATCATTGCTTGAAATGTTGATCTCAGCGCTACGCACACCTGTTGCAGTAGGAGCAAACTGAACATTGATCACTGTTGAATCACCTGCCGCTACTGCCTTAGGGAATACTGGTGGGCTAACTAAAGTAAACTCTGATGCATTAACACCGGTAAAATTAATACCCGTGATATTCAAAGTGCCTGCACCTGTATTCTGGATCAGGAACGACTTGCTTATAGTACTAGCGATATTCACAACACCCATATCGGTATTGTTTGCAGGGCCTGCAGTTGCATCTCCGTCTGTGATACTGATACCATTACCCTTTACATTGATCTCAGGCAATGCTACGCCTGTACCCTGTATTGCGAAGTCATAGTTACTTTCGTCAGCATCATTGCTTACCACATTGAATGTTGCAGACCTTACACCTGCTGCACCCGGTGCAAACTGAACTGAAACAGTATAAGAATCAGCATTTGCTATTACCAGCGGGAAAGAAGGACCGCTTACCAGCGAGAAGTCACCCGCATGAGTGCCTGTAAAGCTGACACCTGATACCGTCAGATTACCCTTGCCCTTGTTATGTACCACAAATGTCTTAGTAGCAGAGCTGCCAAGGGTCACGTTACCCAGGTCAGTATTGTTAGCCAGACCCGGAGTTGCATCACCGTCGATGATATTTACCTTATTGCCTTGAATATTGATCTCTGGAGAGTCAACACCAAAACCGCCTATTGCTATATCATAAAGCTTTTCATCAATGTCGCTGCTAGCAATATTTATTGTAGCATTCCTGTTGCCACCAGCCGAAGGAGCGAAGCGGACTGTTATTGTCTGCGTTGCGCCCGATGCGATTGTCAAAGGGAATGAAGGAGCGCTCACCAGTGAGAAATCACCTGCGTGCACGCCTGTAAAATTAATACCTGAAACCGAAAGGCTTGCTGCACCCTTATTTTCAACAACCAGTGTCTTGGTTACGTTAGCGCCTATGCTTACATTACCAAAGAGCGTATTATCTGCTAATGATGGTGTGTTGTCGCCATCTGCAATATCTACACCGTTACCTTTCACATTCACTTCCGGAGCAGAATTGTAAGAATCAGGATTGAACATCACCATGAACTGGCCACCTTCTACTATAGGAGCCGGAATGCTGTAGTGCGCCTGGTCTGAAGTAATGAACATACCCGGTCCGAGGATCTTTTCCATATCAATTATACCTGATGCCTCTTCGTCAATGGTCAGGAAGTTAGCGCTGCCGGTAAGGAAGCGGGTACTGTCGTGTGTAGCTACCTGAACCAGTGCATCTGTCGCAATTGTGTATTGCCATACCTTTCCTAAGTGCGCATCGCCGCCTACGTCTTCTACCAGCAGTATGTGGCCATAGTTGTCGACAGTAATGTTATCAAACATCTTCTGTCCTTCTGTACCATCCAGCACAGCAGTAATAGTACCGCCAAGTGTCGGGTTAGCTGCATTATTGAAACGCAGCCTCCACAAGCGGCTAGGGCTTGCGAATGAGTTGGTCGTTGCGAAATAGAAATCGTTAGGACTGGAAGGATCCCATGATCCATCTTCAGGACGCAGGAAGGTGGTAACACCTGCTGTATTACTTGCAGTATTCAGCGCAGCACCTGTCATGTTCTGCACTGAGCCCATATCCGTCAATGTAAACGGAGTAGCAGGAGCAGGAACGCTCGCACTTGTTTCAGTAGTTAACCCGGCAACAGTTACACCATAGCACCTGCCGTTGTTCAGGCCGGCCTTGTCTATATCAGTACCGGTATTTTTCTTTGTACCTATGTACACATATACCTGTCCCGGCGTTGCATCATCCATTCCTATTACTACAGTAGTATCACTCGGTATAGGACTAGCCACTGAATTCTCCCATGAGAACTTACCAAGGTATGGCAACTCATAAGAAGTACCTGCCGCAGGACCTGTAACTATGTGACCCATTGCGCGGCCTTCGCTACCAGCTTCTTCTCCGTTCATGAATATGCGCTCCTTTGTACCCATACCTGTTGCGGCATTGTAGAATGCACTCACTTCAGGAAGGTCTGCTGAGCAAAACCTGTTCATTGCCGCAGTTGTAGACGGGAATGAAGAGCTGTAAGTGATATAGCTGGACGTAAGCGGGTTCCAGAGATTTACCTTTTGTGTCAGGTCAGTTCCGCTCACTACAGACAGGTCTGATTTATTGATGATCCATTTGGAAACAAAAGCGCCTGTAGATCCGTCTGCACGTGTACCACCTGCTGTATTGCCAAACTCATGGTTTGCTAACAATGTGAACGTACCGTCACCATTATCAAATGCACCAAGGCCATCTGGCGTACCGCACATTTTGTAACCGCCAACTGATTCATTAGCTGATAAGATAGACGTAATAACAACGCCCGGCTTTGTCGGAACCAGGTAAGGCGCCTGCGCTGTGCTTGGCCCGGTTATACCTGAGGACAGAGTAGTACCTAATGGCTTGAAGTTAACCAGCTTATTGCTACCCTTCAGACCATAAACAACAACATGGCTGACATTAGTAGTAGCAGTAGCTATACCGTTTGCAGATGGCGATGTTTGTCCATAGTCGTTATCGTTGCAAATAGCTATTGTACTGTCGTTGATAATAGCGAGTCCTTCCGCCTTATCCAGCGCAGGGTCCCAGCCGTTTGCCAGCAGGTCCATGAACAATGTCTTCTTAACAGGCACTATACCTTTACCAGCCAGGCCTGCAGAATCTACCAGTCCTTCCAGTGTCACGCCGCCATACAAGCCCGAGTTAACAGTTGTAGCTCCGTTTATGCTGATCTTGTACATTCTCTTTATGTCCGTAGTGCCCCTCAGCGCTGCTTCCAGCACCAGGAAGGTAGTATCATTTATAGCCGCCATATCGCCTATCTTCCAGTCCCTAAGGCGTATCTGGTTACCACCCGAACTACCTATGATACCATCATTCAGGTAAGCAAACATGCGCGTAGCATCCGTAACCGGATCAATTTCCAGTATACGGTGCACCCTTGAGTTTTCGCCTATCACCTGTGTAGGATATAGCAATGGGCTCTGTATCACCGCATATATTTTACCGTTTGGCGCAATAGTGATGCCTTCAAAACCACGGTTGTTCTTCCTGTATTTGAACGCAGTATCTATCTGCACGTCTATCGATTGCGCACCTACCAGGTTAGCATATGGTGAATACCTTTTGATCACCACACCATTCGGGTTCATCTTCCAGATGGTCGGGCCACCCTCTTCACATATCCAGAAGTTGCCGTCCTTATCGGTTACAATACCTTCTGCATCTACACCCCATATATCCTTAGCTGCTACTTTTGCGCTAAAGTTCGCACAATCCAGCACGGTATCCGTAGAGGCTACCTCTGTAGCAGTACTGCCGAAGCCTGTCGGGTTAATGATACCGGTAGCTCCTGTGCCGCCCGGGCGCTTCATAGATATCGTGCGCAGTATCTGCACAGAATCACCTATCAGCCTTATCCTGTGTATCTTCGGCGCATAGCCCGGAAAGCCATATATCTTGTCATAAGTAGGTGTACAACCCACCGGATTTGCACTCGCTGCATCCACATTCACACCTCTGTCCGAGTTGATCCAGAATTCCCTCCCGTTAGTACCCGCGATAGGATACATGCCCGAAAAACCGGCTTCCCTGAAGTTGATACCCTGGAATGTACCGATGGGTGGTGACGTGTAGTTCTTGTAATCTTTGATCAAGGTGATCTGCCCTATACTTTTTGTCTGGGAGCCTATCAGCCCGCCAATACAAAGCATACAAAGTGTACTGAGTTTTCGTTTCATAATATCGCTTTATTTTGACCACAAAACTATCCCCGGCATGTTGCGTATTTGTTAGGGGCGGGTTACAGAATCATTAAGGGATTGTAAAGAGAATGGTCATCAGGAGGCATCCCGCTTCTTTACAAAAGGATAGTTGCTTTTCGTTTTATACGAAAGAAAGATCATGATCGTGCCCAATTCTTCTGCTGTCACTTTCGTATCAGGCATACTGCTTTCATGCTTCGGATTGGCAACTCTTAGCTCATATCCCTTCAATTGGTCTGCTGTAAAATCAGGTATCACCGTTTTCCTTTTCACTACCTTATTATGGCACGCTCCGCAGTTGATGGCATACAACACCTTACCCTGCTCACATTGCTTTGAATAGTCTGTCGCTACCGCAGGCGACATAGCTGCCGGCAATTCATAACCCTTCTTATTCTTTTGCGCAGCACATGCCATACACATCACCCACACTGCTATAAATAATACCACTCCCTGTTTCATAATTAATAAACACCTCCTGTTTTCCTTTCATTCAATGCACTGATCTTCGATTTCGGCAAATGATCCGGTGCCGCTTCAAAACCTATTTGTTCATCGAGCGATCTGATGAATGCCACCAGGTCGCTCTTTTCTTGTGCGGTTAGCCTTAGTGAATCCGAAGACAATGTCTGATTACTCACTGCCAGCCCCCTGCCCTTGCCACCGCCTGCATCATAAAAATCAATTACCTGCTCCAGCGAACGGAACACCCCATTGTGCATATAGGGCTTTGTATGCGCCGCATTGCGCACCGTACCCGTCCTGAATGCATTACGTGTTTCTTTCGCCGGATTGATCACATACCTGCCTTCGTCCGGGCTTAGCTTGCTGAACATACTATCCGCAGGCACACCCAGCACCTCAAACTCTGAACTTACATAGGGTGGCTTCACACCGTTGAACTGTGGCACAAAATGACAAGTGCCGCATTGTGCCTTGCCCATAAACAGGTTAAAGCCGTTTACCGCAGCAGCAGATAGCATTGCACCCTTATTCATAGCATCGTCAAACGGCGCATATGCCTTGCTGAACTTGCTGTAGTAAAAAGTGATGGCCGACACTATATGGTCATACGTCACTTCTTTTTCCTGCGGCGTATACTGCAGCAGTTGTTGGAACGCTTGCTTGTATTCCTTGCAGCTCATTACTTTTTTCACCACCTCACTTTCTTCACAGCTCATCTCAGCAGGATTACTGATCACGGCCTTGGTCTGGTTTTGCAGGCTTATGTGCTTGCCGTCCAGCATCAGCAGGTGATTGTAGCCCGCATTCGCCAGCGATGGCGTATTGCGCGGCAGAAGATCCTTCCGGTTATAATGCAGCGATGTGCGGAATACCGTATCCGTAAAACACTCCGTGGGCTTATGGCACGATGCACAGCTGCGCATATTATTGCCGGACAGTATAGGATCATAAAAAAGCTGCTTGCCTGTCTGCTCTATTGCCGCCAGTACTGCGCTGTCCTCCACACGAATGAAAATGCCCTTGCTGTTTTGCCCGTTATACAGCTCCTTATCAAAAATCGACTTCGCTTTTTTATTCAGCGAATAATCCACCATGCTGTGGCTCACCACTATATACCTTTCTATCAGTTGCTGGTTCAGCACAAACAGCGGGTTCACATAATTCCTGATGAACGTATAATGATCGAACCGTTCATTGTCTTCCGGCTGTATATTAACAAACGAGCGCATCCTGTCAAACAGCGTACAATACTCCTGCGGCAATGGCGTACCCGGAAAACTTTTATTGAATGCCTTATTGATGTCGCTCACCGATGCCAGCATCACCCTTAGCTCCGGCACTATCCTTTTTGTATCGGGACACTCAAAACCAGTTGTATAGATAGCAGCCAGGTTCAGCAAAAAGAGCCTGTTGCATAGATAGAAGTGATGATAACTACCCAGTTCCTTTGTCACCGAATCAGCCGCATATACCTCTGTCGCAGCTATTGATGTTTTTACCAGTTGCAGCAGCGAGTCCTTGGTTATCTGTTCCTCATCCAGGTATAGTTCAGCTAGTGTCAGCCCTGCCCCTTCACGCTTGTACGGTTTTTCGAACTTTTCAAACACTTCTGTTTCCCACTCTACCGGCAGTGGGGCATTAATGCTTTTGTAGGTAAGGGGGTGCAGGTATCGCAGCCATAGGTCCATACACTTCATCTTGCTCCTTGCTGCGCTGATTCCGCTCTTTATCGTCGCTAGACCTTCTTTGTTTATGTCGGTATGCTGTATTAGCTCCAGCAATTGAGTCTGGCTTTCCTTAAACTCCTTTAGTTGCTTGTCATACACATCCCGGTAGTCAGTCTGGTTGCTATTGGCAGAGGAGATAAAAACAATAGCTGCCAGCACAAGGCACACATTGACCAGGGAACTCTTTTTCATAATACGTACACCCGCCTGTATTGGCAAGTGTGCAAACATAGAATTGCTGCTTTACCTCAGCATTTCCGCAGTATTAAGTGAGCGTTAAGTTCAGCCTACTGCGCCTCTACTTTCCGAATTGCGGGAAATAAAACGCAATTTTCGATCAGTGTTGATAATCAACGTTTTATTTCACAAGAATTGCGGGATTGTTGCGGGAAACTGAAACCCCTCCGCCCCTAAAGGGGGACTTAATTGCAACATTTCCGGTTACTTCCGGCTTTTTCGGGGGCGTTTAATCACTCAGTCGCTCTGACATTCCCATCTCATGCTTTTTGCTAAGCCAATCACGTTTTGCGGGATTGCGGGAAATAAAACGCAATTTTCAATTAGTGTTGATAATCAACGTTTTATTTTGCGGAAATTGCGGGATTACTGCGGGATTTTTCTGTAAACCGCAATTTTTTTGCGGCAAAACCTGCTTCCATTCTCCTTCCGGTCTGCTTCCGCTTACTTCCGGTAGTTTGCTGCTTATTGTCTGAATCACCGATTAATCGGATCACTCAGATCTCACGGATTTTTTATCAAAATCGGATAAACAACAGCTTCAACCACTTTCGAACTCACAAAGGTCGGATGGAAAAGAAAAACTGCCAAAAGAAAGATCTATGATATAGCGTTTTCGGTAGTATCATTAAAAATAGTTTAGGCTGTGGGCAAGGATTTGAGTTGATTATTACTTGCCTAATAGGAGTGATTTGTTGATACGTCATTCAGCGTTGTTGAATTTCGTGGTGTGGAAAATCCACCATATTACGAGGGATTATAAATGCCGTGCAGCGACCTTTTTGAAGATATTTTTTGAGAGTTCGCCGGATCAGTTAGTTTTGTAAGCATGAAATATTTATCAATTATTTACTGCCATGATATATTTCTCTGAAACACAACACTATAATTTTATTTTTATAACTATATGCTTCGTTCTCTTAGGTTTAGTAATACTATTTTTATATAAACATACAAGCAATAAAATGTACTTAGTGCTTACAATCCCGTATGCCCTCCTTATATTTTATTTTAGTACACTCACTTTAGATGTTCGCATTGATACTTATGGAATTGGTTTTAAAATGTCACCCACACAATCTAGTATACAAAGGATAAAATGGGAAGAAATATCTAAAATGTATTTAAAAAATGACATTGCTTATAGCCGATATAATACAACATATGACGTTTATACAATAAACGACAAATACGGTCTATATATTATTTTAAAAAATGGCAAATCAATAATTTTAGGTACAAAAAAGCCAAACGAGATTCAAAGGGTGCTGGATTATTTACCAACCAGATAATTCCAATCCCCAGATATCATGTATTTGGCTATCTGCGCCCTTCGTGGTAATTTTACAGCATGAAACGAGTGGTACTGGCAGGTTGTTTATTAGTGTTGTTGTCCGGCAGTGTAGCCAAGGGACAGGGCTGCTCGGTATGCACCAAGACCGCACAGGGGCTGGATGACAAAAGCGCCAAGGGGCTGAATGGCGGTATCATATACCTTGCGTTCCTCCCGCTAACCATCATGTGTACCGTGGGTTACTTCTGGTGGCGCGGTAATAAGCCGGAGTCGAAGTAAGTTAACACTTTAAAGTTTGAGGCAAACCCACTTCAACATTAAGCTCCATATCTTAGTGTTTCTACTTAGGGTATCATTCCCTATTTTTACGTTGTGCTTTTTACTTTTCAGTTTTGCCTTTTAATTGAATAATATGTCCAGATACATACTTCCCGCTTTATTACTGGCCGGCACTGTGCTCTTCACCACATCATGCCGCAGAAACATACTGAGGGGCGAGGGCGCAAAGGGGACAACCGATGCGCAGGTAACAACGTTCAATGGCGTGGATATAGACCTGCCTGTGAAAACATCTATAACCGTGACCGCAGGCACACAGCCGGGCGTTAAGTTTACCGGGTATGAGAATATCATTAAACACCTGAGAACCAAGGTAGTGGATGGCATACTCACCATAACCACCGACCTGGATGAGACATGGGATATAGATGTGGATGGTGTGACGGTAGAAGTGACTATGCCTGCGATTACTGAGCTTGATCTTTCCGGCTCATCGGATGCTGATATACATGGCAATGTTACGGGCAGCAATTTCGACCTATCTATAAGCGGCGCATGCAATGTGGTGATAGACAACATCAATACAGATACTTTTTCGTCTGATGTAAGCGGCGCTGCCAGCATAGAGGTAAAGGCAGGTGCAGTAAGAGTAGTGAACTACGAGATAGCAGGCGCAGGCAAAATAAAGGCGTTCCCGCTGCATACAATGGAGACCAATGCATCCATCAGCGGTGCTGGCAAGGCCGAGGTAATGGCCGAGCAAAAACTAAATGCCGACATAAGCGGTGCAGGCTATATAAAGTACAAGGGCCATCCGTCGGTAACGCAGGAAATAGCCGGCGCAGGCTCCGTATCGGCAGTAGAGTAAACTTTGTAGCAGGCACGAATTTTGCTACATTTAGTATACCAAACAGAACCAGCATATATGCTTCGTAATCATTCCCTAAAGTCGCTGTTGTTATTTATTTTTTTCATTGCTGCACGTACCGTGTCCTTTGCACAGGCCGATGCACTGGAGCGCAACCTTTGGTATAACGAGGAGAAGACAGCGAAGATCCAGATATACAAGGCTGTGGATGGTAAGTTTTATGGCAAGGTAGTCTGGCTGAAAGTGCCCGAGGTAAACGGCAGGGCCAAGATAGATATACACAATCCTGACAAGGCCCATCGCAACGACCCAATAATAGGATTGCTGTTGCTGAAACACTTTAAAAAAGAAGGCGAACACGAATACACCGACGGAACCATATACGACCCTAAGAACGGCAAAACATACAGCTGTAAAATGACCCTGAAAGGTGACATGCTGGATGTAAGGGGCTATGTTGGCTTCTCTATGTTTGGCCGCACCACCACATGGACGAAGGTGGAATAATTATCACTGCTTCCACCAGCAGGGCCGGCCAAACTTCCAGGATACACCTGCATTCAGCAAACCTTTGTAACCAAAGCCAAGCTCTGCAAAAGCGGCCAGGTGCCCACCCACTCTTATGCCTATGGGTGTGTACTGCATCCTCACCCCATCAGAAGCTGCAGTAGCTGTACTTTCCGGTGTATACGGTGTGGCACGGGTAGTGGCAGTGATCTTAGTAAAAGCAACACCTGCGCCAAGCAAGGTATACGCCTCGAAGTACTTTTTGTAGGTGTACACATAGTATATCTCGGGCGCTATGGTAGTGGATGTCTGGGTATAAGTGCTTTTGATGGTTGTGGCGCTGTAAGACGTTGAATACTGTCCCTGCTCCGAAATAGTACCACCGGTGAAACCCAAAGAAAGATAGGCATAGAGGAAGTAACGGATACTAACGAAAGTAGCACCTGAGATGCTGTTGATCTTTTTATTCTCGGTCTGCACACCCAGCTTTACCTGCGACGGGCTTATGCTGCCATAGCTTGCAGCAACATCCAGCATATGAAAACTGTTGGGGCACTGAGCCGCTCCCTTAAATGACAGCAACAATAACAACAGAGCAGCGCACAGGGGTTTCATGATATGAAAATTAAACAATAAAAGCCATCATCACTCAGGGGCGGGCATAATTTTTATGACTACTTCTGAAAAAACAATTTATGAAACGAACAGGACTACACATTTTGCTGGTAGCAGGCTTGCTATCTGTAACCGCATGCAACGACACACAAAAGAACGGCGCGAAAGATGCCGCAGACTCACTGGCAGCCAAGGCTGACACACTGGGTAACAACATAAAGGAAGGCGCTGAAAAAATGGCGGACAAAGTTGATAACGCATTTCACGGTACACCGGATTCTAACTTCGTGGTAAAAGCATCCCTGGACAATGCAAAGGACATACGCCTGCTGCAAGCCGGCTGGGACAATGGTACCGACAAGGAACTGAAAGCACATGCCAAAATGATGATAGCCGACCATAAAAAACTGGCAACCAATTTGAAAGGCTATGCAACAAAGAAAGGCTATGTACTACCAGACAGCGATATGGGGAAGGCCGATGATGAACTGGCTACCCTAAGCAGAAAAACCAAGGGAAAGGACTGGGATAAAGAATGGACAGACGCACTCAGAAAGAGCCACAAGGATGCTATAGATATGTTTGAAGACTCACAAAACGGCGTAAAAGACCAGGAACTGAGAGACGTGATAGCGGCTACGTTGCCTACACTGCGCTCCCACCTGGAGATGATGAAGGGCCTGCAGGATAAACTGGCTAAGTAATACGGATATATATTTTGTAAAGCCACCGGCAATGCCGGTGGCTTTACGCTTGAAAAAGATACAGTAAATTGAAAATTTCAGTAAGTTTATAAAAAACATCCGTGGAAATTTACGACGCATCCGGCAACCGAATTTACTATGAACGAGAACCTGTTCGGTATGCTGACTTCTGGCAAAGAGTTGGTGCCTATTTCCTGGATTTCCTGATCATACTTATTCCGTTGCATGCTGTTGAATGGCTAATTCTAGGGCCAAAATGGAGCGGTAACAGGGTATCAATTCTCATTATCGATATCACCGCCAGGTGGCTGTATGATGCACTGCAGGAATCAGGACCTTACATGGCTACGTTTGGCAAAAGAGCACTGGGATTGAAGGTTACCGATATGCATGGACACCGCATCACATTCGGGCAGGCTACCGGCAGGCATTTCGGCAAATTTATTTCAGGACTTCTTATAGGCATCGGCTACTTTATGATGCTGTGGGACGACAAGCGGCAGAACTTGCATGATAAAATGGCCGGTACATTAGTGCTGCAAAGGCAAGAGTAAACCGATATTTTTCACTAAGTTTATAAAAACAAACAACTATGGAGATCGTTGACAATTTCGGCAATCCAATTTATAACGAACCACAACCTGTCCGCTATGCAGGCTTCTGGATCAGGTTTGGCGCTTCGTTCCTTGACGCACTGATCATTGGTATACCACTGACGATCGTCAACTGGATGCTGGGATCGGACAGGATGCTGAATTTTACGATTAACCTTATTGTCGGCTGGCTCTACAATGCCTTGCAGGAATCCAGCCCGAACATGGCTACCCTGGGAAAGAAAGCACTGGGATTGAAAGTAACCGACCTGCAGGGCAGGCGGGTTTCGTTCGGGCAGGCATCAGGCAGGCATTTCGGAAAATATATCTCCATGATCATTTTACTGATCGGGTATTTCATGATGCTATGGGATGATAGAAACCAGACACTGCACGATAAGATGGCGGGTACACTGGTCATTTCAGAGTAAGGTCTATGCGCAAAACATCCGTAAAAGAAGATACTGACATTACGAACGAGCTAACCTTCGAGCCACTGACGAGAAAGAACTGGAGCCAGTTTGTTCAGCTTTTCGGGGCAAAGGGTGCATGCGGTAACTGCTGGTGTATGTATTTCAGGCTCAGCAAGGCTGACTTTACGGAAGGCAAGCAGGATGATGGGAACAAGGAAAGCATGAAAGCCCTGGTATGGGACGGACAGCCGACCGGCATCATAGGCAGTTATGACGGACTACCCATAGCATGGTGCGCCTTCGCCCCGCGTGAGGACTATATGAAGCTGGAAAATTCAAGGGTACATAAACGCATAGACGATGAAGCTGTCTGGTCCATTACCTGCTTTTTCATTGATAGGAATTTCCGGCGTATGGGTGTGTCAGTAGCCATGCTGAAGGGCGTGATAGCAATAGCTCGGAAACAAAAAATAAAGATCATAGAGGCCTACCCCACCATTCCTACCAAGGAACCGCTGCCGGACTCCTTTGCATGGGTAGGTTTATACAGATCATTTGAACGAGCAGGCTTTACCATAGCAGACAGAACATCAAAGAACAGGCCCATGGTACGGTACTATGTAGACCAATAACTAAAAAGGTCGCCCGCTCTTGTAAGAACGGGCGACCTCCATTAAAGTACCGATGTTTATTATTGAATTTGTATTTTCCTTGCTACAGTTTCTGTACCTGACTGCAGGCGCAGCACATAGATGCCTTTAGCCATATCGTTGGTATTAAGGCTGAGGTTTTGTGCGCCCTGTGCGTCTTTATCTGCAAGCACAGCAGCTTCCCTGCCCAGCATATCCGTAAGTGATACACGTACGTGTTCCCTGTTCGTTACGTTGAACTGAACATTGAGCAAATTGGTTGCAGGATTAGGGAATATAGCCAGTGAATTATCGATACCCGGCATATGCTCCACTGCTGTTCTCAGTTTTTTTGCAGAGTAAGACACAACTTTGTAGTTAAAGATATCACCAACTGCGGTAGCTATGGTAAGCAGTGGAGAGTGATATCCCGGTAAGTACCATGAATATGTTTCAAGCTGGTAAGTTACAGTTACGGGAGTACCTGTACCAAAGACATCTGCGTTATCTGCGAAAGACTGTGAAGAATGTACCCTTGCAACATTTGTATAAGTGGCCGGGCCAGGCAGCACCAGTGTACCATAACCGTCATAAGTAACAGTTACAGTACTTGTCTCAGCCGCTGTGATCGGCGTAGACGAACCCGACGGTGTGAAAACTATTGTTCCGGCACAAGCATCACTGAAGGTACCGCCGTAATTGAACGGATACTGGAATTGATCGATAGGATCAGTATAGATCGCATTCTGTCCGGGAGAGTTATAATATCCTTTGTGCTGCAATTTAGTTGTGCCTGTGATAAGGTAATCGATAGTAGACGCAGTAGGCGTAACTATGGCTACATCGCTGGCAGGTGAAGTGGCTGAGAATAAGGCACATGTAGGTGTAAGTGCACAGGCTTCAGCTGAAGCCGTATCTATTGTGGTACCTGAAAACGCAGGTACCAATCCGCTAAAAGTCCACGTTTTGGCCGTACCCGACGGACCCGGAACGACGCCGGTAGTATCACAAATATTATTTACATAAGTATCACCCAGGAAGGGGTTCATATTGGCCGCTGTCAAAGTAGGCGCTTGTGCGAATGAAGCGGATGTGCCTGCACATAGCAGTGCCGCGAGTAATGTTTTTCTCATAAATAGCATTTAAAGGTTTTGGTAAAATTAAAGAAATAGAAATAAATAAAAAAATAATACTTGACCGTTTATCAAAAACGCTTATCAGTAATTATTATTGTTGTACGGGTTATTTTCTTTGCGGAAGTCGCCTCTTTTCCAGGCTTCAAAGAACTGGCCCCAGGCTATGGGGTTAAAGATATTCATAGGTTGCCGCTGGCCGTAATAGACCGCTTCATTGGCCTGCTTCTGCATCAGCCTTGCCTGCGATTCGCGGCCATCACGGGGCAGTGTATAGGCCAGCGCACGCATGATGTACTGATCTGTATTGCGGCGGGCCAGTTCATACTGGTCATTAGGTATGCGCCAGTGTGTAAATGCAAAATCAAATGCTTCTTTGGAAGGGAGCGGGCGGATGATGGTTTCGGGCAGATAAAAAGTATCCTGCACCATCAGTTGTATCATAGAAAATATCTGGCCCTTAATGTCTTTGGAGATAACGTATTCCTTCTGGCGGAAGCCGAGGCAGTTGAACTGGAGCGTATCGCCTTTATAACATACTATAGAGAATACACCGGTATATTCAGACTCCACGCCCCTGTTCTTGTTCTTCACAAGAATGGTCACATCGGGCACCGCACGAAGGCTGTCGGCAGTCATCGTAATACCATTGATCTGTATGATCCTGTCATCATAAACACTTTGTGCTGACACCCGGGCGCCGAGGCCCAGCAGGCAAAACAACAGCAGGCAATATGATACTGATTTAATCCCCATGTATGATTCAAAGTTACGCAATCTCCTGACTATTGTTTTATCGCTACCCGCATCAGCAAAATCAATTGGCTATGCTGCCCGAGGGTATTACAAAGTAAGCGTGTTTAGCGTACTTTTGCTATCCGAACAGACATACTTTAACAAAGGTTTATATGATAACAAAAGAAGCCGTAATTGAGGCGTTGAGCCAGGTGCAGGAGCCTGATCTTGGTAAGGATCTTGTGACCCTTAACATGGTGAAAGACATAGAGATAGACGGCAAAAATGTTTCTTTTACCGTAGTGTTGACCACTCCGGCTTGTCCGCTGAAGGAGATGATAGAAAAAGCCTGTATCAATGCGGTGAAACTACTGGTAGATAAGGAGGCAATAGTAAAAGTGCACCTGACCGCAAATGTGAACAGCAACAGGAAGGACAATAAATCAATACTGCCGGGCGTAAAAAATATAATTCTTGTAGCATCAGGCAAGGGCGGCGTAGGTAAATCTACAGTAGCCGTTAATCTTGCTATAGGCCTTGCTGCAGAAGGTGCTGCTGTTGGCTTACTGGATGCTGATATTTATGGCCCGTCCATCCCTATCATGTTGGGCATGAGGGATGAGCGCCCGAAAATGACTGAAATAAACGGCAAGGGCATGATCGTTCCGCTGGAGCGTCACGGCATTAAGGCTATGTCCATAGGCTTGCTGGTAGATGAAAAACAGGCAGTGATATGGCGCGGCCCTATGGCCAGCTCTGCACTGAAACAGTTCATATCAGATGTGTACTGGGGTGAACTTGACTACCTGGTGATAGATATGCCGCCGGGCACTGGAGATATACACCTGACCATAGTGCAAACGGTGCCTGTTACTGGTGCTATTATCGTGTCAACCCCTCAACAGGTGGCTGCTGCAGATGCCCGTAAGGCTATAATGATGCTGAAACAACCCCAGATCAACGTGCCGATACTCGGAATTGTTGAAAATATGGCTTATTTTACGCCTCAGGAGCTGCCTGATAATAAATATTATATCTTCGGGCAGGGTGGCGCCAGCAAAATGGCAGAACAGTTTGAGTTGCCATTTTTGGGAGAAATACCAATTGTGCAGAGCATCCGTGAGGGCGGCGACAAAGGTGTTCCCGCTGTGCTGGATGATGAACCGGTGGCAAAGAATGCATTTATAACACTTGCTAAAAAGGTAGCGCAGAATATTGCGATGCGCAATGCCAATATGGCGCCTACAAAAGTGGTGGAAATGAATTGATAAACATTACAACAAACAAAAAATATACCTTATGAAATGTATTTTGTCCTCTTTATTGATGCTTTGTTTTTTACAGCCAGCCATGGCACAGCGGAAGTACTACAGCACCGGTAATACCCCTTTGCAAGTTTACATGAGCAAGGTTACAGGCGGCACCTTTACCCTTGGCGATGACAACGAAGCAATGGACAGAAGGCCAGCACATTTCGTAACACTGAAAGATTTTCACATAGGCACCTATGAGGTAACCCAGGAGCAATGGAAACTGGTAATGGGCAACAACCCTTCTACCTACATCTGCGAAAACTGCCCAGTGACGAACGTAAGCTACAATGATATACAGGCTTTTATCAGCAAACTGAACGGCATGACAGGCAAATCATACCGCCTGCCTACGGAAGCTGAATGGGAATATGCTGCACGTGGTGGTGAGAAGGAAAAGCTGATCAGGAGCTACAATAAAGTATCTCCGGGTGGCGTAAACCAGCTACTGGCACCTAATGCCGACAGGACAATACCCGACAAAGAACTTACCGGAAAGAAATACAGCGGTAAAAGACTGCCACAGGATGTTGCATGGTATGAGCGTAACTCACGCGACCATGTGCACCCTATAGGCAAGAAAAAACCAAATGAAATTGGCGTTTTTGATATGAGTGGCAACGCAGAAGAATGGTGTGCCGACTTTTACGCCCCAAACTATGGCAGCCGCAGTGAAGTTGCCGATCCGCATGGCCCATCAAGCGGAAAATCGCATGTGGTACGTGGTGGTTCATGGACCAATCCGGCATCAGAACTGGCTGTTACCCGCCGTTCTGCTTATCTGCCAGATACCCGTACCAGTTCTTTAGGATTCAGACTCGTATCAGAATAACTAACCTGAGAACCGATATCAAGGTAGCAGGTACCCGTATCAGGGTTGCAGCCACCGGCATTGGGCTAAATGGTACTATTGATCGGTTCTGTCCATCAGTTTTGACTGTTTACTAGGGGATATGCTCACAAAGTATCGCCTTTTTGCACCCTCATTCCCGGCGAATGGGTTTTAGTCGGGGTTTCATAACTGATTGAATGTTAACCAAATCTACTTTTTCCTGCATTCATATGAAAATTAATTTTCATTTTGCAAATTTTAGGCATTTCTTGACGTTTGACTTATTAATTTTGGGTTACTGAGGTTAAACTTCTGTGGATGAGATCAAAACAACTACTCTTTATACTTATTGTAATGTCCGGATTTGCAGCTTGCAGCAGCGATGACCGCAAGTTCAATATCATAGGCAATATATCCGGCTTACCGCAGCAAACGGTAGTTTTGGAGCAGTTGAATGCTAATGACATTATCACAATTGTTGACTCTGAGAAATCCAACAACGAGGGGCATTTCGAATTATCAGGCATAGCCCCCGAACCGGGCCTTTATCGTTTGCATTTCAAGCCTAACAAATTCATTCTCCTTTCAATAGACAAGGGCAATATAAAAGTAACTGCGGAGTGGAACCACCTGGAAGCATACACTATTGGCGGTTCTGCTGCATCTGAGAATTTAAAACGTTTTGTTACCTCGATCCGTGAGCACGTCCGCGACTTCAATACAATGAGTATTGTGCTGGATACGCTGCAGGTAAAAGGCAACGACAGTATCCTTAATGTTGCGAAGAAAGACTTTGCAGATATGAAGCTGCAATTCACGCAGTTTGTGGAGCACTATGCGGACACCACGGCTTATGAGCCGAACGCGATTTTTGCTGCACGTATACTTAACCCTGCATCAGAAAGCAATTACCTGGCTTCCTTCTCTCAGAGCCTGAACAAGCGATTTCCAAATGTAAAGATGACCAAGGACTTTGGTGAATACTATGCCAAAGCAAGCCTTAAAGCTCACCCCGCAAAACATAATGACGTGCTGGAACCGGGAGCTGTTGCACCTGAAATATCATTGCCGGGAACAGATGACAAAATGATATCACTTGCGTCATTGAAGGGCAAGTATGTTTTGATCGACTTCTGGGCTTCATGGTGCGGCCCGTGCCGTGCAGAGAACCCTAATGTTGTAGCTGCATATCAGAAATTCAAGGATAAGAATTTTACTGTTTACGGGGTATCGCTTGACAATAAGAAGGAAGCGTGGCTGAAAGCAATTAAAGATGATAGCCTTACATGGACACAGGTAAGCGACCTTAAAGGATGGTCGTCTAATGCAGCTGTAGTTTATGCGGTGCAGTCTATACCTACTAACTACCTGATAGATCCGGACGGCAAGATCATAGCCCGCAATTTAAGGGGTGAACAGTTAGACCAGACACTGGAGCAGTTGCTCAATAAACCTACTGCCTCTAATCCATAATCACAGGTTTCCTGCCCGCTGAAAGGGACACCTTGTCAAGGCATCACTCCGTTTGCCTATTACAGTAATTCTATGGATTAAATCTCCTTACTGCTTCTATTGTTTCATCAATATCTCCGTTTGATAATGCAGTGCTGATAAACCATGTCTCATAAGCCGAAGGCGGCAAGTACACACCATCAGCAAGCAACGAATGAAAGAACTTGTTGAACAATGTATTGTTTGCCGACGCTGCTGCCGCAAAATTATTTACCGGTTTATCGCTGAAGTGAACACTGATCATGGAACCGAAACGATTGATCACATAAGGTGTGTCTTTTGTTTTCAGTACTCCGTCCAGTTCTATATGCAGGTGTGCAGTCTTCTGCTCCAGGTCTTCGTAGATGGAAGGATTTTCTTTCAACGTTTTCAGCATTGTATAGCCGGCTATCATGGCTATAGGGTTGCCGCTTAGTGTACCTGCCTGGTACACATTGCCCAACGGTGCTATATGCTGCATGATCTCCTTCCTGCCACCAAATGCACCTACCGGCAGACCACCACCTATTACCTTTCCGTATGTTACCAGATCGGCATTGATGCCCAGGCGCTCCTGTGCGCCGCCGGCAGCCAGGCGGAAGCCTGTCATTACCTCGTCGAAAATAAACACGATACCTTCCTGGTCACAGATAGCGCGAAGCCCTTCCATGAAGCCGGGCTCAGGTATAATGCAACCCATATTACCTGCAACAGGCTCTATGATAATAGCTGCTATTTCACCTTTATTATCTTTTACCAATTGCTGTACTGCAGCCAGGTCGTTGTAAGGCGCCGTCAGTGTATCCATAGATACACCTGCTGTTACGCCGGGCACTGTCTGTATGTTGAATGTAGCTACCCCGCTGCCCGCCTTCACTAAGAATGCATCTGCATGGCCGTGATAGCAACCTTCGAATTTGATGAACTTATTACGGCCGGTATATCCCCTTGCCAGTCTTAGCGCACTCATACAAGCCTCGGTACCGCTGCTTACCATGCGCACCATATCTACATTTGGCGCCATGCTTACGATCAGCTCTGCCATCTCTATCTCCAACTCGGTAGGAGCACCAAAAGATGTTGACCTTAAAGCCATATCCTGTATTGCCTTTACGACCGGATCATACGCATGCCCCAATATCATTGGGCCCCATGAATTGATGTAGTCTATATAACGCGCACCATCAACGTCGTACATGTAAGCGCCTTTAGCACGCTCCATGAACAATGGCGTGCCACCTACGCTTTTAAACGCACGCACAGGGGAGTTCACTCCACCCGGGATCGTTAACTGCGCACGTTCAAATAATTCTTTACTTTTTGTATAGTTACCTGACATTGAAAAATCATTTTTAAAAAATAAGAATTGAGCCATTCAATCAATGCGCAATTACCCGATTAACCTCGCCGCATCCTTTGCAAAATAAGTGGCGATCAGGTCGGCACCTGCGCGCTTGATACTGGTCAATGATTCCATAATGGCTTTGTTTTCATCCAGCCAGCCCATCTTTGCCGCTGCTTTTATCATGGCATACTCACCGCTCACATGGTAAGCACTTACCGGCACTACTACATTGTCCTTTACTTCGCGTATGATATCCAGGTAAGCCATTGCAGGTTTTACCATTACTATGTCTGCACCTTCTTCCACGTCCATCAGCACTTCCTTCACAGCTTCCCTACGGTTAGCATAATCCATCTGGTAAGTCTTCTTATCACCAAAACCCGGAGCGCTGTCCAGCGCATCGCGGAACGGACCATAAAAGCAGGATGCATACTTAGCACTGTATGCCATGATGCCGGTTTTTGTGTGTCCAGTTTGCTCCAGTGCTTCGCGAATGGCAAGTATACGTCCGTCCATCATATCGCTTGGAGCAACTATATCTGCGCCCGCAGCCGCATGGCTCACACTCATTTGAGCCAGCACTTCTACCGTAGGATCATTCACTATTTCATTACCTTCCACTATACCGTCATGGCCGTAAGTAGAGAACGGATCAAGCGCCACATCCGTCATTACCACTACATCAGGATATGCATTCTTTATCGCCCTGATGCTGCGCTGCATGAGCCCATCAGGATTCAACGCTTCCGTACCCTTATTATCTTTCAATTCATCCTTACACTTAATGAACAGCAATACACTCTTTATACCCAGGCTCCACAATTCCTTGACTTCCGCAAGCGTATTATCTATACTCATGCGATAATAGCCCTGCATAGACGATATCTCTTCCTTTATGCCGGTGCCTTCTATTATAAATAGCGGCGCAATAAGATCTGCCGGCCGTAAAATAGTTTCCGCCACCATAGCCCTTATAGCCGGCGACTGGCGCAGTATCCTGTTTCTTCTTATTAAATGCATTGTGTATCGTTTATCACTATTATTCAAAATTGAGCCATTCAGCTATTATCACACCCATTCCTTCGGCTTATAATATTTCATCATCGCCTCTTCCCTGCTTCCTGCCTCCGGCTTGTAGTCATAATACCATCTTGCCCTTGGCGGCAGGCTCATCAATATACTCTCCGTGCGACCATTGGTCTTTAAGCCAAATAGTGTACCTCTGTCATGCACCAGGTTGAACTCTACATACCGTCCCCTTCTTATCTCCTGCCACTCTACTTCCCTTTCCGTATATGGTGTATCCTTCCTCTTTTCTACTATTGGCAAATAAGCTGCAACAAACGCATTGCCATTGGCCTGCTGAAATGCAAACAATCGCTGTTCGTCTGCTTCATCTTTCGGACGAAGGTAGTCATAGAACACCCCACCTATACCGCGCATCTCATCACCCCTGTGCTTATTTACAAAGTATTCGTCACAATGCTTTTTATGTTGCGGGTATAGCTCTGTGCCAAATGGATCCATAGCACTTTTCAGTGTTTGGTGAAAATGCGTCGCATCTTCTTCAAACATATAGTAGGGAGTCAGATCACTACCACCACCAAACCAGCAATCAAGGCGTTTGCCTGCTGTATCGTATAATTCAAAATAACGCCAATTGGCATGTACCGTAGGCACATTAGGATTGAGCGGATGTATCACCAAAGACAGACCACAGGCAAAAAAATTACTTTCAGGAACTTTGAATGCTTCCTGCATTGCTTTAGGCAATACACCATGCACAGTTGATATATTCACACCTCCTTAAAGTAATTTTTTGCCATTGGCAATCACCCTGGTCCTTCCACCGCCACCTTCAGCACGCACCCATTTATCTTCCATGAACTTAGCCTTACCATCCACCTGCTCTAAAGCAGCGCAGATCGTATCCTGTAGCTCATGTATGTATTGTACGAATTGGTCTTTAACGATCATCATTTGCTATTATTAAGATAATACCGTGCTTACTTCTGTGCAGGCTCGTATTCCTTTACCGCATCCACAAATGCCCTTGCATGATCCACAGGTACATTTGGCAATATGCCATGACCAAGGTTAGCAATATATCTTGTAGTACCGAAAGCGTCGATCATTTCCTTTACTTCCTTCTTTATCTGAGGAATAGGCGCCAGCAGCTTGCTCGGGTCAAAGTTACCCTGCAATGTTATCCTGTTGCCGGTTGCTTCCCTCGCGTATGCGGGCGTCATGCTCCAGTCTACACCCAGGCCTGCAGCGCTTGTCTTGCTCAGCTCTGGGAATGCATACCAGCTTCCCTTAGGGAATAATATCACCGGCACATCTACACTAACAGCATCTGCAATTTGCACAAGATAAGGCTGCGCAAACAATTTGAAATCAGCAGGGCTCAGCATACCGCTCCAGCTGTCGAACACCTGCACCAGGTCAGCACCGGCTTTAGCCTGTGCTTTCAGGTACTTAATAGTAACGTCCGTAATCTTCTGCAGTAGCGCATGTGCCAGCTCAGGCTGCGTAAAGCAGAACTGTTTTGCTTTATCAAACGTTTTACTTCCCTTGCCTTCTACCATGTAGCAGAGCAATGTCCATGGTGCACCGGCAAAACCGATCAAAGGCACACGGCCATTCAATTCCTGCTTAGTAAGAGCAAGCGCCTTCATCACATAGTCAAGACGAGCTTCTGTGTCGTCCATAATGAGCGCATCTATATCCGCTTTGTTCTTAATTACATCCGGCAATAAAGGCCCTTTGCCTTCTTCCATCAATACCGTCATACCCATAGCTTGTGGTATCACCAGTATATCAGAAAATATGATCGCAGCATCTACGCCTACCTGATCTATCGGCTGCAGCGTGATCGCTGTAGCCAGTTCAGGGTTTTGTACGCGCGTAAAAAAATCATACTTCTGGCGGAGCTTAATATAGTCCGGCAGATACCTGCCTGCCTGGCGCATCATCCACACCGGTGGCCTTGATAGTTCTTCTCCTTTTAATGCCCTTAATATCAGATCATTTTTCAACTCGCTCATTGTGCTGTTTGATTATTCCGCACCGTGTTCAACGGCGCTTGTTTATGAAAATAATTTATAGCATCAGCTATCATCTCTTCTTTAGAAGGTGTGTTACTGATGATCACTTTATTGTTTGTATGTTTTTGTAAGGCGCCTGCAGTAGTAGTACCTATAGCAAATAAAACGACGTCAGCTGCGACATTGTTCACTACAAAAAAGCTATGCACACTGCTGGGACTAAAGAACAGTATCGCATCGTATGCTTTGTTGATCAGCTGCGGAGTTTCCATAGTATGGTATACCATCAGCTCATGTACATTCACATCTTCGCTGCGCAAAATATCAGGCAATGTGTCCATACGCTTATCGCCGCAGAAGAAAACAACCTCCGGCACTAATTCCGTCTTTATGATCTCCGCCAGCGCGGCAGCATCTTTAGCCATTCCTTTTATCGCTTCCGCAGGAAAACATTCCAAAACCGCAAGCCGTGTAGCATGTCCTATGCAATAGATAATCCATGCAGGCTGCAATGCCTTTGTTATTTCGCTTATTGCCCTTACTGCATTGGCGCTGGTAAATACCGCAGCTATAGGCCGCTTGCAAAGTTCAGCTACCTCTTCTTTTACGTCTGCATTATCTATCGCCGCCACCTGTATGAACGGCACGCCATCTATAAGCACACCCTGATCCGCGGCCTTGTCTATAAGGCGATGATCGAGTGCTACGGTGCTTAATATCGATACCTTATTGTTCATTGCGTATGCCGTCCAGTATTTCCTGTCCGCCGTTTTGTAATAGTTCTTTTGCTGCTTCGCTGCCTAAGTCAGCAGCATTATCTAATGACACTACCTTACTCACTTCTTTCTTCTGTACGCCGTCCTTGCTCAGTATATTCCCTCTGAACACCACCTGCCCGTCTTCCACAACAGCCAGTGCGCTGATGGGTGTAGAGCACCCGCCAAGCAGCGTACGTAAAAAATCGCGTTCTATACCTGTGCACAAAGCAGTATGCTCATCATGAAATTTATTACAGGCTTCAAAAGCATATGTATCTTCCTCCCTGCACACCACCAGTATAGCACCTTGTGCAGGTGCCGGCAGCATCCAGTCAAGGTCTATTGCATTCTTAGGGCGTAGGCCTATTCGCTCAAGTCCGGCGGCCGCAAATATCGCCCCCTTCCACTCACTCTCTGCCACTTTGCGCAACCGTGTATTCACATTGCCGCGCAGGTTCTCTATGCGATCCTTCGGGTAGCGGTTCAGCCATTGTGCCTTACGCCTGATACTGCTGGTAGCTATCACACATGGCACAGCATCAGCCTGTGAAATATCTTCCTTCGGAACAAAAATATCTTTGTAAGATGCGCGGGGTAGCACCGCGGCTTGTATAATGCCTTTCGCCATTTGCGTAGGCACATCCTTCATAGAGTGTACCGCGATATCGATATCGCCATTCAGCAAAGCAATATCAAGCGCCCGGGTAAATATTCCCTGCACACCTATCTCATACAACGGAGTCTTAAGATCGGTATCGCCTTCGCTTTTCACATACACCAGTTCCGACCTGTGGCCCCTGTCCTGCAACAAATTCTTCACAACAGATGCCTGCCACACAGCCAGCTGGCTTTCGCGTGTACCTATCCGGATAACCGTGTCCATACTTATGCTATATAATTATTAATGGCTTCGATATAATTGCAACCAATTGTATTGCTCTCCCGCATCTTGGTGGCGAGCGAATTGATGACCTTCTGTATCTTCTCTTCGTGTGCTTCCTGCCCGGCCATATACAGTGGTGCATTACTCAGCAGCACCGGGTCTATATGTATTCCCTTCAGCTTGCTCTTTACCTCTTTCAGCACCGGCACATGTTTGCGCATCGCGTACCATTCCCTGAACTCCGCTATATGCTCTTCTATGATCGCAATTGCCTTCGGCACTTCTGCCTTACGTTTTTGCAGGGTTTCGTCCTTTATCTTAGAAAGCATATCCACATCTACGAAAGTGATGCCCTTTGATTGCTGCGCTGCTATGTCCACATTACAAGGCACTGACAGATCTATGATCAACTTCTTTCCCTTGCCATCAATATGCTTTTTCAGTATCACCGGCTCCGGCGCATTGGTAGATACCATGATGATATCAGCAAGCTCCAGTTCGCTTTCCAGTGCAGCAAAAGGCGCAGAATGTATATTCAGCTCCTTAGCAAGTTCAGTAGCGGTTGCCTCTGTCCTGTTAACGATGGTTACATTATTGGTCTGCAGGTAGTCAACAAGATTGCGGCAGGTGATACCACCTATCTTGCCGGCGCCTATGAGCACTATTTTTTTGTCTTTTATTTCGGCTACATATTCCTTAACGTATTGCACCGCCGCAAAAGAAACAGATACGGTACCTCCACTTAATTGGGTATTTGTCTTTATAGCCTTTGAAGCCTGCAATACAGAATTGATAAGCCGCTCCATAAATGCACCAATGAAGCCATGCCCTTTTGCATGCTTTACGGCCTTCTTTATCTGCCCCAGTATTTCGTAGTCGCCAAGTATCTGTGAATCAAGCCCTGCACCAACATGGTACAGATGCTCCATTGCCGCAATACCATTCTTTGCATATGATATTTCTGCAAATGTGGCTGCGTCGCCTGCAGTTACACTGCAGATTAGCTCGGCAAGTTGAGTAGAATTGGCAGCAGAACCGTAAATTTCCGTACGGTTACACGTAGAAAGAATAAAAATATCAGTAAGGCCGTATTGGGGTGCCAGGGATAACAACCTGTCATATTGCTCACTGCTGATAGCAAACTGCCCCCTTACGGACGCATCTGATTTTTTGTAGTTGATACCAACTACCCAAAAATTCTCAATATTATGCTTGTTATTAGTGTGCATCAGGTGTTTGAAACGCTGTCGCAAAGGTACTTTTATAAGTCCCTACATTGTAATTGCTGTGTCATGTCTCCGTCATTTTAGGACATGATCTACGTCAGTTCAGATCTGACACATAACACAAAAGCCACTTTTCAGTGGCTTTTGGTCAATACGATCGAATAATATTAGTCCTTTTTTACAATTACCTGTCTTGCCAGCAGCACATTTCCGCCAGATGATATCGACACCACATAAGCACCGCTATATACCGTTTGCAGGTCGAAATAGGCTACAGTCGCGCCTTTATTGATATGTGTTGTTTGCACCACGGCACCGCGAATGTCTACCAGCTTTATCTCCAGGTCTTCTCTTACCAGGTCGTTTACCTGTACCGCTATAAGATCAGATGACGGATTTGGGAAAATGGTCACTTCTTTATCCTGCATAGCAAGGGGCGCTACGGCCGTTGGTGCATATGTGGAGGTTGCTTCAGTAACGCCGGTAACAGTGGTCAGGCTGGTCGTACCATAGTAAGTAGGCCCTATAAGATAAGGGTATACTGAATTATAGTTAGCATCAACCGTTGCAAAGTATGCATAGGTACCGGCAGGGTATTCCGGAGTAACACAGAAACGCCCGTTATGTGCATCAAGGTATTCAGGTGAACCTGTATGTGCTACATATTCATAGTCTTCTATGCAGGTGCCCAAAGGATAAGTACTATTTATAGGCGGCCCCGTCAGAGTTGTTCCATCAGGCAACGTTGTGCGGGATGTGATACTGCGATACTGATAGCTTGTCTGCATACGCACTATGCCGCCAGTGCCATCTACATTTTTGTATCCATACGCGCCATACACAGGATAGCCATCCAGCGCATAACCGATCAATGGAGAATGCTTGGTCGGATCTATGCTATACAGACCATCCGCCGCATACAGATTGCACACCGTAGAGATGACCACCTTGTCCAGCTTAAAGGCTGATGGATTCTGATGATGATGGTACTGACCCATAGCCGGGTGTCCTTTAGCACAGTCAAAGCCAGTGCGTTCGAACACGATCGCATCTCTGCGCCATGCCGGTGCGCCGGGCATTCCATTGCCCCATGTATTGGTGGCTGTCTGCCAGCTCTTGCCGTCCTGGCAGTCAAACATGGCCACGCCGTTAATAAAAACACCAGTCACACCCAGCGCCGTTTTAGTAGCGGTAGCGGTATTGGGTACAGGCTTCAATGAAACCTTGAATATCTTATTCTGATCTGAGGTCAACGATGGGTTGCCATCGAGGAAAGGACCTGTGGGATATGCCGGAACACCTCTTGTGTGTACATATACCCAGTCACTGCTGTATTCTATCTTCTGGCAGTTTACCAGGATGCTGTTGCTGAGCGTTGTAGAGCTACCCGACACATAGTAAGTACCGGTAACAGTTTTATTCTGCAGCCAGCTGGTAACTGCAGGACCTTGCGCATAAAGCATTGAAGCAGTCAACAAAAGGCTTAGAGAAAGGAGCATTTTCTTCATAAACAGGTGCGTTTGTCATTTAGACGCCTATAAATGTACATTCCTTCGCACACTACTCAAAATTAGCCTGTCATTATTGCCCTTTTACTATTTGCTGATGCCATACGTCGTGATCTGTGCTGGCTGTGAGGAAGTAGATACCGTCAGCAACGTCTATTTGTAAGTCAATAGTGGTATTCGTCATACCGGTTACTTCCTTTATCTTTTGCCCTGTCACATTAGTTACGGCCAGGTGCACAGGCTCTTTATTGCCTGTTGTTACCTGAACTGAACATGCACCATTATTAGGATTTGGTGTTACTGAAATTGCTGAAGACAAAGCATTGACCGCCGCCACGTATGTAGGCTGCGTTAAATAACGAATACGATTATTTGCGTAATCTGCGACAAACATGTTTCCAAATTGACTGAACGCCAAGCCATATGGATCATTTAGCTG
>Ga0209023_10001683_pt1 | contig 29011 bp, 25 predicted proteins | sample LakOneMetagenome_FD_187468 | JGI IMG/M metagenome (GOLD analysis project Ga0209023, IMG submission 187468) | Freshwater and sediment microbial communities from Lake Erie, Canada (SPAdes) (version 2) | ecosystem: Environmental > Aquatic > Freshwater > Lentic | place: Lake Erie, Canada...
GATGCTTTCGCGCGAGAACTGGCTATCACCATTAGCCAATAAGATCAATGCATATAATATCACAACGAAACCAACTACCGACACACCCTTTCATGTTACAGTAATAAAATGCAAGAATTATAATCACAATACAAAATACGTATTGCCTGTAAGCACTTCGCCTAATTTAAACGAGATGCAGTCTGTTTATCTATACCCATCAACCTGTTTTTTTGAAGGAACAGTTTTAAGTGAAGGCAGGGGAACTGATAAACCATTCCAGATCTTTGGTCACCCGACTTTACCCAAAAATCTATTCTCATTTACACCAAAACCAAATGAAGGATCTAAAAGCAGTAAGTGTTTTTATGAGCAATGTTATGGATGGAATCTTTCGGGAACAACCGAAGAAATTCTGCAAAAACTTAATGGAAAGATCCAGTTAGGTTATCTGATAGAAGCATATAAACTATTCCCGGGCAAAGACAGTTTCTTTCTCAAAAATAACTTCTTCAATAAACTTGCGGGCAATGATGTGCTGATGGAACAGATAAAGAACGGCACACCTGAAGCAGAGATCAGGAAGAGCTGGGAGCCAGGTATTACAGCATTTAAAGCAATCAGGAAAAAATATTTATTATACCCGCCTACATTCTGATAATCCAGGTACTTTTTACAAACGATCATGAGCGAAGACTTCGAAAAAAATAAAGAAAATAAAAATGAGCTTCTCCAAAGTATAGGCGGTATCATTTTTATGGGCACTCCCGAATTTGCAGTAGCTTCTCTTCATAAACTTGTTCAGGCAGGCTGTAATATTGTTGGCGTAGTTACTGCTCCTGATAAACCAGCGGGACGTGGCATGCAATTGCAACAAAGCGCCGTTAAAAAATATGCAGTTGAAAAAGGCCTGAATGTTCTTCAACCTGAAAAATTAAAAGACCCCGTTTTTATTGAAACGCTCCGTTCATTGAATGCATCCTTACAAATTGTAGTTGCATTCAGGATGTTGCCTGAAATTGTGTGGAACATGCCGCCAAAAGGAACGATCAACGTTCATGGCTCACTGTTACCGCAATACCGGGGTGCTGCCCCGATCAACTGGGCGATCATCAACGGAGAAAAATATACAGGTGTAACAACTTTTAAACTGAAACATGAAATTGATACGGGAGATGTTTTATTAAGTGAAAAAATAGATATCGGCGAAAATGAAACTGCCGGTGAACTTCACGATAAAATGAAAGAAGTTGGCGCTGAATTATTATTAAGAACCATCGAAGGAGTTGCAAATAACAGTTTAAAGGAAACCCCTCAAAATCATATATCAAGCATCGGACATCAAACATTAAAACACGCTCCAAAACTTTCTACAGAAACCTGCAAGATTGACTGGAATAAAACTGCAGATGAAATTCATAACCTCGTAAGGGGATTATCGCCTTACCCTGCAGCTTTCACCGAACTTGAAAACAAGAAATTAAAAATTTACAGGTCTGAAAAAAAAACCGGCAAAACTTCGTCTACTCCCGGCAGTTTCGAAACAGATGGAAGAACTTACCTGCGCTTTGCCTGCAACAATGGTTATATCAATATCATTGAATTACAACTGGAAGGGAAAAAGAAAATGGGTATAGAAGATTTTTTGAGAGGGTATCGTTTTGCAGTTTAAATTTAATATTAATCCGTCATTGCGAGGCACGAAGCAATCTACCAGGTAAGAACACAGATTGCTTCGTGCCTCGCAATGACGGGGATAATCAAATAAAGAAACAATATTTTATTTAATACCCAGTTTCAAAAGCAAAGCTGGATCTATTGCCTGTTTAGGAACAACCAGGCTGATCGTATTCATTGCAAAATATGATTCAGAAACATTTACATAACCCGCGTAAGGCCCGGATATTCCCCATGAATTTTTTACAATGAAAAATGGTTTCCCGTTCTTTGATTTTTCAATACCGGTAATGTGCATCAGGTGATCATCCTGCGTTGTAAGGTTTTCATACATCTGCTGGCGCAATTCAGGTGTCCATTTAAGTTCCTGCGCATCTGCATTCACCGGTAAATTATTTTCCTGGTCCGACCGGTTAACAAATAAGCCCAAACCTTTATCAGCCATAAAACCACTGTTGCTTACATCTGCATCCCACATTACGGTATACCCTTTGGTAACAGATTTTTTTACCAGGTCCATCATTTCATTTACGGGAATATTATAATAACTGCCATTGCTGAAATTATCAGGCACCTGTAAAATAAATGATTCATAATAAGGATGGTCAGTAAATGAAGTAATGTTTACATAATCACTTGCTTTGAATTTCAAGACATCGGATGCAAATGTTTTTGCTGTGTATTTTCTGCCGTTGTAATCGAATTCTGCTGGAGGTACACCCATTGTCTCATCCAGCATTTTTTTATAACCTGCCAGCCAATCGGCTGCAATGGGTGTTGATTTAAGAACAGTATTCAGATACTCAGTCAGCATAAGTACAAGCTTGGCATGGTTCAATGATTTCTCACCATTCTGCAAGCCACTGTAAACAGATTCAGGCATAGCACCATAAGTTGCGATCGCCCTGATCACATCGTGCCCAAGGCCGCCTTCCCCAAATTGCGCATGTCCCTGGCGGTGAATATAATTCTTTGCTTTTTCGATGTACATATTATACACTGTGTACATTTCACTAAGGTCAATTTCTGATTTTGTATTTTTCAGGAACTGGCTTTCAAGTAAAGAAGTGGTTGAAAAACTCCAGCACGTGCCGGTCCTTGCCTGGTTCTTTACAGGAGTTGCTGAGTTATTTTTTTCTACGGTAAAACCATCGTCATGTATTTGTTGCTTTTTTCCAGGCTGTGCCAGTAAGCTACCTGCAAAAAACATCATCAAAGAAATGCCCGTTACAATTTTCTTCATGTTCATTTATATTTTAATAATTTATGATTGATTCAAAGTTATCTGCCGTTGCACCCAATTCAGAAGCAGCTGCATTGCTTATCCTGATAACCAATCCTGCATTTTGTTTCAGGTCGGGTATAAGGTCAAGCACTTTTGCATATACACTATGCTGATTGGCAGGATTGGTGATCTTTACAATGGTTCCCGGGGCTGCTGAGTTTGTGAGGCAATAATATTTCCCATCTTCCCATCCACTGGTACTTTTAAAAATACCTGCAAGCCCTTTCTCTTCTGCAATTTTGTCCTTATCATTCGCCTGCTTTTCATACAGGTTTTTAAAAACGCCGCCTTTAAAATCTTTCCCGGTAACATTGCTTATCTCATCTTTTTTAACAGGCTCTTTTTTTGCGGGTTCAGTTTTTACAACTTTATCGGCTTCCTTCTTTTCAGGCTCAATTGTTTTGGGGGTTTCTTTTACAACAGTCTTTGTCTCTTTTACTGTTTCCACCGGTTTAGTTTCTTTTACAGTCTCAACAGGTTTTGCTGCAACATCATTTCCGTAACCAACAATAAGGTTTGTACCCTCGCTCACACCTTCACCGCTTATTTTATTCCATTTTTTTATATCATCAATTGTAATGTTATAGAGTTTACTGATGTGATACAATGTTTCTTTTTTAGCTACTTTATGATAAACCGGTGCACTGCTTTTCTTTGCTGTGGTTATTTTGGTTACCGGTTCTGTTTTTATTTCAGGATCTTTTTTTACTACCGGTTCTTTTTTTGGTTCTGGATCTTTCTTTACAACCTCATCCTTTTTTTCGGTAACAGGCGCCAAAGGTGCCATTGTTGGGTTTGCCGGAATTTTTATGACCTGGCCAAGTGTGAGACCTGTTCCAACAGGTATATTATTATAGGCAGCCAGTTCCCTTGGATGAATATTATACAAACGGGCAAGTGAATACAATGTTTCCTTCGCTTTTACAACATGGGTTTTCTGAGCGGTAGCAAACAACGGAATAAAAAAGAATAATACAATTAAATTTTTCATAGATAAAAATTTAGTGCTGCAAAGATGCAGAAATAAGTTGGTTAACAAAAGCCTTATGCCGATGTAATATCCGTAACCGGCCAATAAAAAATGGCCTCATCGGCTATTCTATCGGCATTTCACATATAAGTTAAGATCAATTTAAAATTTGATTCGTTCACTTGTTAAGAATACGCCAGCCCTTCGGGTAATAATTATTGATCCTGTTTGGCAATATTTTGATCCAGCCAAGTGGCATATTTTGAAATTTTATCAATACCCATCCTTTCAATTCCGTATCAACAGCAATATCCTGCCTGCGCAGGTATTGAAGGGCTGATTCCATATCTACATCTACTGATGGCACTGAGTCTGACATAAGTCTGCTCAATGCAAATTCATGATCAGGTATCAATTCATTGCGTATGATGCTGCCGATCTTTACGCCTGCTTTTTTCAGGTATAAGGAAGATTGTAAAAATGGTATCTCATTCAGTATAGTGGCAGGAATTGCAATGATTTCTTCCTGCCATTTGAAAAAAGATAGAACATCTGTATTGATAAGATATGTTTTAACGATTTCAATTTCCGGTTTACCCGGAAATTGAAGTTTAGCCTTTCCATTCCATTTTTTGTCATCGCCTTTTTCTCCATTTTTTTTGAAAGCTGCTATAAAAAACCCTTCGCCTTTCAATTTATCGGGATAAAAACGGTAGCCGTAAGCGTTGTGTTGTGAAGAAAGCGTTTCAATAATATTCCATTCGGCTTTTATTTGCAGACGAATGCTGGATATCGGATTCCGGATACTGGATACCGGATACTGGATACCGGATAAAAGCCAGTCGCAAATCTCTTCATCTTCAGCTTCTGAATAAGAACAGGTTGAATAAATAAGAATCCCTCCCGGTTTTAATGAAGATAAGATATCAGCCAGTATCCTTTGCTGGCGCTGGCTGCACAAGGTTACATTGTTCTCACTCCATTCATCAATTGCTTCAGGGTCCTTTCTGAACAAACCACTTCCACTGCATGGCGCATCAACAACTATAACATCAAAATATTCAGGCAACCTTTGAAAATCCTTGGGATCGTTATTGGTCACAACAACATTTGCAGCTCCCCATTTTGTAATGTTCTCCGATAAAATATTGACACGTGTTTTAATGATCTCATTACTTACCAGCAAACTGTTTTCAGAAATAATGGATTGTATCAATGTTGATTTTCCACCAGGCGCTGCACAAAGGTCCAGTACTTTTAAAGTTTGTGTAAGATCACAGGTTTGTTTGATCACTTCTTCCAGGAACATACTGCTTGCTTCCTGCACATAATAGGCGCCGGCATGAAACAACGGATCGGAAGTGAAGGATGGCCGTTCTGAAAGATAATATCCGTTTGAACTCCAGGGCACTTTTTGAAGTGTTTGCGGGTTAAGCGTTACTGGTTTGTTTGGATTTAATCTTATTGAAGTTACCTGTTCGCCGGATTGATGCACTTCAGTAAAAGTTCTTTCATCAAAGCCTTTGACCGCTTGTAAAGAAGTAAGCAATGCTGCCGGAAGTTGTTGAGACAAGTTGTTATATTTGATTTAAGTCAAAAATATTAATTAATAACCACTGATTGATTTTTTATCTTTTTCAGACTGCTGATCTGCATCAATCACTTTTTAAATACAACAAATGAAAAAAATAACTTTCGCCTTGTGCATTTTAATTTCCATAAACATTGTTGTTGCACAAAAATTCCCTGATAGCTGGACTGATGGAAAATATTATACAGTGAACGGGGCTAAATTATATACGGTTGCTGTTGGAACAGGAGAACCAGTAATTGTTATTCCGGGCGGGCCGGGTGGCGCACATCCCGGTTACCGGGTTTTTGATTCGCTTACCGTTAATACAAATATCCAGGTGATATATTATGATGCTTTCGGAAGAGGAAAATCTGATACTGCGAAAGATGTAAAGGAATATTCTTTAGACAGGGATGTAGAAGACATTGAAGGATTAAGAAAGGCAATGCACCTTGATAAAATAAGTTTGCTCGGTCATTCTTATGGCAGTCTTGTTGCGCAGGGATATGCTGTAAAGTATGGGCAAAACCTTAGTCACCTGATCATCGCCAATGGTTTTCACAGCTTTGTGATGTGGCAGGAAAATGATGATAACAGCAACCATGAAATAAAAACAAATTACCCGGAAGTGTGGGACACTTTGATGAAAGTAAGGGAGCAGGGTGCAATATCGAGTGACGATATTCACCAGGATATTTATGGCAGGGTGCCTTATGGATTTTTATACGCATACAACCCTTCTAAATTTGTTGGCGGTGGCGGAAAGCCTTATCCAAATCCGTTCAATACAAAATTATATTACCAGATGGTAGGCAAGGATGGTGATTTTATTGTAGGAAGTGATATTGGAAATTTTGATTTCAGGAAACAATTGAAAAATTTAAAGATGCCTGTGCTTATCATTGCCGGAAGGTTCGACAGGGTTGCAGTTCCATCAATGCAGGTAAAATACAAGGAATATTGTCCGCAGGCACAATTTGTAATGTTTGAAAGAAGCGGCCACAACCCACAGGTAGAAGAACCGGAAAAAGAATTCAAGATCATTAAGGATTTTTTGAAGAAATGATCAATGTAACGAATACACGAATTGTAATTTGAATTAGTTTACGAAATTCAATTATTACTTTGTTCAATGATAGTAAGTATGATCTCCACACGCCTGTTCTTTGTGCGGCCCTGTTCCGTTGCATTATCTGCAACAGGTTGATCTTGCCCTTTGCCTGCAATGAAAGTATTATCAGCGTATTGCGGTAATTTATCAATGAGGTAATTCTTTACAGCCTGTGCACGGGCCAATGATAGAATCATATTATCCTCGGATTTTCCTTTGTTGTCTGTATGGCCAACAACATCAATCTTAGAAACTTTCTTTTGTTCAAGCACAATGGCAACACTGTCCATCATTTTTTTGAATGAAGGTTTTAACCGGGCGCTGTTAGTTTCAAAAAATGCTGCCGGAATATTGATCGTGTCTGTAATAAAAACCGGTAAGATTATTTTAGGTTTTATTGTTTCCGAATCTACCAATGCATATTCGGTATGGCGGGAATCCTGGTCGTACATTTTTTTAATATTAGACGCATATTCTGGGCAAAGTGGTGTATTGTCAACTGTTCTTAATTTTATTTCATCTACAAAATAAAACACCGTACCGGTTGAATTCATTTTGTCTTCTACTGCATAATTCATTGTTTGAGACATATTACCTAACATGCAAAATTGTTCATTGCCTGTTGCAGTAAAATAATATTCAACTGCCTTCCAGTCGAGCTTCATGTCTGCCACAATATCATTTGCAGTTATGCTGAATGTTGGTGAAATATTTTTTGTATCGAAAAAAATTGTTGCAGGTTCTTTATCACTGAAATAAAAATCGAGGTTGTAAAATTTTCTCCTGGCTGTATTTAGAAAGAAACTGAGTTTGTACCTTTCCCCTTTAATCAATGGACAGGCGAGCATTGTATAAACATAAGGCCTGGTTCCGTTAAGTTCAAATACATTCTGCACCGGAACAAGCAATAAGTTTTCTCCCAGCATGGGCCTAACACCGATCTTTCCGCTTACCAGCGGATTTGTTGCTGGCTTTATATAATACCAGGCTTCAGGGGCGCAGGGAGCATGATATTCTTTACATATATTGATATCTTCAAAAGAAGGGTTTGCAAAAAGATTTTGTGCATTTATGCTAATCGAAAGCAATAAAAATAACAGCAACCAAAAAGATGAATAACGATATGCTGTACAAGTGAGTCCCGGCAAACCGGGATTATGATGACACATGATGATGAGTTAAGAATAAATGTTGAAGAAAAATAATATACAATATTCAACAATCAATTTTCAGGTGATATTATTTTATACGGATTTGATCTCTGTAACCAGGTCTTGCAATACTTTTTTTGCATCACCGAATAACATAGAAGTTTTTGGCTGGAAGAACAAGGCATTTTCAATGCCGGCATAACCAGGTTTCATGCTGCGTTTGTTCACAATTACATTTTTAGCAAGTTCAACTTCTAAAATAGGCATGCCGTAGATCGGGGATGCAGGATCATTTTTTGCAGCAGGATTTACAACGTCATTTGCACCGAGTATAAGCACAACATCGCAAGTTTTAAATTCATCATTGGCATCATCCATCTCCAGTAATTTTTCATAACTCACATCTGCTTCTGCCAGCAATACATTCATGTGACCAGGCATACGACCGGCAACAGGATGAATGGCATATTTAACTTCCACACCTTTTTCATTCAGAATCTTTTCAAGTTCATGGCAGATATGCTGTGCCTGTGCAACTGCAAGGCCATAACCGGGAACGATCATTACCTTGTTTGCATAACTCATGACCATGGCCGAATCGCTGATGGAAATTTCTTTGTAATGCCCCTGTTCACCGGAACCTGCAGCAACTGCATTGTTGTTTCCACCGAATGATCCAATGAGTACATTGCTCAAAGAACGGTTCATGGCTTTGCACATCAGGATGGTTAATAAAGTTCCTGCTGCGCCAACAAGGATACCACCTGTAAGCATTACTTTATTGTCATATAAAAATCCGCCGCAGGCAGCTGCCACACCGGTAAATGAATTCAACAATGAAATAACAACGGGCATGTCTGCGCCACCGATAGGCATTACAAAGAACACACCGTATATCAATGAAATGGCAAGAATACCATACAATAAAAGATGATGCTGCGGATTTAATATTAAAAAAGCTCCTGCTCCCAATGCAATTGCTAACATTAATAAGTTAAGGACATTCTGCCCGGTGAAACTCAGGTCTTTTACTTTCCCGTTCAGTTTGCCCCATGCGATCATACTTCCCGCAAAAGAAACAGAACCGATGATAAGTCCTAATACAATGATGAGCACTTTTCCTGTATGGCCTTCGGTTATGCCTGTCTGTTGTATCTCATGACTAAGATGATTAAATTCTACCAAAGAGATCAACGCTGCGCAGGCACCACCCATTCCGTTGAAAAGACTTACCATTTCGGGCATGGCCGTCATTTTTACTTTCTTAGCAGCAAGTGTACCAATGATGGCGCCGATGACAAGGGCGCCGAATATCCATCCGTAATTATGCAGACTTTCACCTGTCTCGGAATCCTTGTATAAAAAAATAGTTGCAAAGATCGCGATACTCATACCCAATGCTGCTATAAGGTTCCCTTTCCTTGCCGAAACAGGATTGGACAACATTTTTAAGCCCAGTATGAATGTTACTGAAGCAAATAAGTAGCAGATAGTAAGTATGTGTTCGCCCATGATAATTCTTATTTTTCGCCTCACCCCGACCCTACCGAAAAGTCGGGACAAGTTCTCCCGGAGGAGAGGGAGAACGATTACGTTCAATTCGTGTAATTCGTTCTTTAAAATTCGTGTTATAAATTATTTCTTCTTCGCTTTAAACATTTCCAGCATCCTGTCTGTAACAACAAAGCCTCCTACTACATTCAGCGTTCCCAAGATCACTGCTAAAAATCCCAACGCCAGCGCCAGGTAATTGTCTGTTTCAGCCTTGCCCATTACAATGATGGCACCAATGATAACCACTCCATGAATGGCATTGGCTCCACTCATTAAAGGAGTATGCAATACACTGGGCACACGGCCGATCACTTCAATACCAACAAATATCATCAGGATAACGATATAAATTATCTGTTGATTTGCGGATATCCATTGAAATATATTTTCCATCTTTCTTTAAAGTTGTTATGTTGATGAAGTTAATAAAGTTGATGAGGGCAGTTAACCTTTTTCAACCGAATCAACTGAGTAAACTTTTCACCCTTTCATTGGTAACTTCTCCTGCATGTGCAATGCATGTTCCTTTTACCAGATCATCTTCAAAATTTAAATTCAGCTGTCCCTCTTTATTAACGATGAGTTGCAAAAAGTTGAGAATGTTCTTCCCATATAATTTACTGGCATCACTTGGCATGGCTGAAGGAAGGTTTGAATTTCCTACGATACTCACGCCATTGTGATCTATTGTTTCATTATTTTTTGTGAGTTCGGTATTGCCTCCTGTTGCAGCTGCTATGTCAATAATTACCGAACCAGGTTTCATGGCTTCGATCATTGACCTGGTAACAAGAACTGGTGCTTTTTTACCGGGTATCTGTGCAGTTGTAATAAGAATATCTGCTTTGGCAACACTTTCTGCGATCTTTGCTTTCTGGCGTTGCATGAATTCTTCGCTTTGTTCAACAGCATAGCCACCTGCAGCACTGGCATCTGCAGCACCTTCTACTTCAATGAATTTAGCCCCGAGGCTCATTACCTCTTCTTTCACTGCAGGCCTTGTATCAAATACTTCCACAACAGCGCCCAGCCTTTTAGCAGTAGCAATTGCCTGGAGGCCGGCAACACCGGCACCAAGTATCAACAGCTTGGCAGGCGGTACTGAACCTGCTGCAGTCATGAACATGGGGAAATATTTGGGAAACAGGTTTGCACTTAACAGCACAGCTTTGTAACCAGCAATATTTGCCTGGCTGCTCAATACATCCATGCTTTGTGCCCTTGTTGTGCGTGGTAGCATATCGATGCTGAAAATGCTGAATCCCTTTGCAGCAAGGTCTTTTATCATTGAAGGATTGTACAAAGGCTGGAATAAACCAAACAATATCTTCGCCTTGCAATTACTTATATCCGTTGCTGTTAGTGGGTTGATTGATAAAATAAGATCAGCCTTCTGCAAAATATCAAGCCTTGTTGCAGTTGATGCACCGGCTTCTGCATATTTTTCATCTGAAGCAAAAGCATTTTGTCCTGCGTCATGTTCTACAAGAACAGATGCATTCCATTTTTTTAAGACAATAATATGTTCGGGTAATAATGATACTCTTGTTTCCGGAGATGGTTCTTTTAACAGGCCGATGATCATACGCTAAATATAGCTCCGAAGTTAGTGAAAATTAAAATCTGATTTCAAAATGCTGTTTAATTTTAAAATCAGGATTCAGAAAAACAAGCCCGATAAAAAAAAGATCGATGCTAAGTGTTACGGAAGGATGCTGCTGAATTTCTGCCCAGGCCTCTTCCATGCCTTCACTCCAGTGGATATCATCAAAAATGATGATCGTTGATGAACCTGAATATTTCAACAGTTGGGAGAAATATTCCAATGTTGGTTGTTTAAGATGATTACCATCAATGAAAACAAGTCCGGGCTGTTTTATTTCATTTAAAACCGGCAACAGGTTTTGTTCAAACTGTCCCTTACAGAGTTTAATGTTCTTTATACCAAGGCCCATAAAATTCTGTTGGGCAATTTCAGCAATAGAAGAAGCACCTTCCAGTGTAAATACATTTGCAGCAGGATTGCCGCTGGCCATATATGCCGTACTGATCCCAAATGAAGTTCCCAGTTCAAGGATCGTTTCGGGCTGATAATATTTTACAATACGAAAAAGCAGTTGTGCATACTTGCTGTGCTTTAATGAAGAAGCTGCAATTTTATGAACGATGCGCCTGTTTGTTTTTATAACAGCCGAGCCTGCACCAAAATCTTCAACAGTAATAACCTTTGAATTATTTAATAATTGTTTCCGCTGCTCTTCTATCTTTTCATAACACTCATATTCCTTTTTATCATTCAACACGTTCTTTATAAAGTCAAAAACAAAAGGGGAATGTACACCGTGGCCTTTGCCGTTAGATGCATGAATATAATAGCGGATGTATTTTTTTGCTAATTGAAATGCTGAATACAAGGTAATAGTTATAAGTAAACAGATAAATATCGAATGTAAAATATTAAATGTAAAAGTTGGAATTATTATTTACCCAAAAGGCTTTTACATTTCAAAAAACTGGTTTCTACTTCTACATTTATCATTTTACATTAAGCGTTTTACATTCATCTTTTATCCCATGTTTGAAAACTATATGCATACGCATGTTTTTCATCTGCTGCAAAATCAATATTTTCTGTAAGCTTCCATGTAGTTTCATTGATCACAGGGAAATAGGTATCTCCTTCAAGTACTGCATGAACACGTGTCATGTATATCCTGTCTGCAACTACCATGCTTTGTTTATATATTTCACCACCGCCGATGATGAATATCTCTTTGCAATTGGTTGTTGCCGCCTGTTTCAGCGCATCATCAAGATCTTTGGCTACCCAAACATTCTCTGCTTTCCAGTTCTCCTGTTTTGTGATAACAATATTTACCCTGCCAGGCAAAGTTTTGTTCACAGCTTCAAATGTTTTACGTCCCATGAGAACCGTCATGCCCCAGGTTTTATTTTTGAAGAATTTTAAGTCATTGGGCAGGTTCCAGAGTAATTGGTTGTCTTTGCCAATGGCGTTGTTTTCGGAAGCGGCAACTATTAGTGAAAGCATTATAAATGTAAAATATTAAATGTAAAATAATAAATATAAAAATGGCAGCTATTTTACTTTCCTTTTTGCAGTTTCAATACTAGAAGTAAAAATAGCTATTAACTCATTAGCTTCTTTAAATGCCGCATCTATCTTTTCATTACTGATTAATGGCTTTTCAATTATTATTCTCAGATTTATCCTTGTTTCTCTTAATTCTTTTAAAGCAATTTTCATTTTGTGAATAAAATCAGACCTGCTTTCTGCAGCCTGCGCTTCACCATAAAGAAGTGCCGGAGCGGTTCCGCTTTTGGATAGCTGATATTTCAGGTTATGGCCTGACTTAGTGGAAGGCAACAAATCACAAACTTCCAAGCACATACAGGCAAATTTCACAAGCCTGTCCTCAAGATCATATTTCCTTGTTTCCATCCGTCAAAATAAAAACCTCTTGTTCAAACCAACAATGTATTTTCCTCAATTCCTTTTCTTGATTTTCTCACAGATATTTTCACTTATCGCAACTTTTACATTTTACATTCAATATTCATTATTTTAAATTTCCTACACAGCAACCGGCGCTTTTATTCCGGGATGAGATTGATAATTTACCAACTCAAAATCCTCAAACTTAAAATCAAATATATTTTTTATTGCAGGATTTATTTTCATCTGCGGTAACGGGAACGGTGTTCTTGTAAGCTGAAGATTGGCCTGTTCAAAATGATTGCTGTATAAATGAACATCGCCGAATGAATGAATGAATTCACCCGGTTCCATATCACAAACCTGTGCGATCATCAGGGTGAATAATGCATAAGAGGCAATATTAAAAGGAACCCCTAAAAAAACATCTGCGCTTCTTTGATACAACTGGCAGCTTAATTTTCTTTTCCCGTTTTCTCCAGGTGCCGAAGTATAGAATTGAAACAGGCAATGACATGGCATCAGCTTCATCTTTGGGAGGTCGGTCACATTCCACGCACTGATGATGAGCCGCCTGCTGTCGGGATTTGTTTTTAATTGTTTGATAAGATCTGAGACCTGGTCAACTTCCACTCCGCCTGCGCCTTCCCAACTGCGCCATTGTTTTCCATATACCGGGCCAAGGTCGCCGTTCTCATCTGCCCATTCATCCCAGATCTTTACATTGTGTTCTTTTAAATAAGCAATATTGGTATCACCCTGCAAAAACCAAAGCAGTTCATGAATGATACTTTTCAGATGTGTTTTTTTTGTAGTAACCAGCGGAAACCCGTCCTGCAGGTTGAACCGCATCTGGTAGCCAAATACGCTGCGTGTTCCCGTTCCTGTGCGGTCACTTTTATCGTTCCCGGTTTTTATGATATGTTTTAAAAGGTCTAAATATTGTTGCATGGCTGCAAAGTAAGTGAAAACTGAAAAGTGAAAATGCAAAAGTTATCAAGGCTTTCTTTAAAAGGATTTCGGGAACAAAAGTTAACAGGTTAACAGGTTGAAAAAGTTGGTAAATCCTGAGTAAACATTATCAACTTTTTCAGCCAGTCAGCCCAAAAGCGTACCTTTGCATCGAAGAATTTCGATATGAGTAAAAAAGGTAAAGTATTAATGGCCATGAGCGGCGGTATCGACAGTACCGTTGCGGCTTTGATGCTACATAAAGAAGGGTATGATGTGGTTGGGATCACCATGAAAACATGGGATTATGCAACCAGTGTGGGTACAACAGGTAAAAAGGAAACAGGCTGCTGTAATATTGATAGTTTCAATGATGCCCGGCTGGCTGCTGTTCAGCACGGGTTTCCGCATTTTATTTTGGATATCAGGGAAGAATTCGGCGATTTTGTGATAGAGAATTTTGTAGATGAGTACATTGCCGGCCGCACACCAAACCCCTGTGTTATGTGCAATACGCACATCAAATGGCGGGCATTGCTGAAACGTGCCGATGCACTGGGTTGCGATTTTATCTCCACCGGCCACTATGCACAGGTTCATCAACATACAAACGGCAGATATTTTATAAGAAAAGGACTGGATGAAACCAAGGACCAGAGTTATGCATTGTGGGGACTGCAGCAAGACCTGTTGAAACGCACATTGCTGCCATTGGGCACTTACCGGAAAACAGCTATCAGGCAGATGGCACATGATTTTGGTTATCCTGAACTGGCAAAGAAAAATGAGAGTTATGAGATATGCTTTGTGCCTGATAATGATTACAGGGGATTCTTAAAACGCAAAGTAGAAGGCCTGGAAGAAAGGGTGAACGGCGGCAATTTTGTAGACCCGGCCGGCAATATCCTTGGCAAACACAAAGGTTATCCTTTTTATACTGTTGGCCAGCGCAAAGGCCTCGATATTGCCCTTGGCAAACCAGCTTTTGTAACAGAGATCATTCCTGAAACCAATACCGTTGTGCTGGGAACTGAAGATGACCTGAACAGGACTGAAATGCAGGTTAAACAGCTTAACTGGATCAAATACGAAGGCATTACAGAGGGCATGGAGGCGGTAACCAAGATCCGCTATAAAGATAAAGGGGCTCTGAGCAACCTGTACACATACGAAAACGGCATAAATGTTCGTTTCTATGAGCATGTGAAAGGGGTTGCACCGGGCCAGAGTGCGGTATTTTATGAAGGAGATGATGTAATCGGCGGGGGAATTATTCAACGCTCCCCGATCCTGTAAAGTAAAACAACAGGCAGCCTTTTTTACATGAAAGAAGTCTTATACATACAAAATTGTATCTTGTATGATATGAAATTTGTTATTCAAATAACGTCTTAATGACTTCCCTGCAAAACAACAAAAAAAACAAATGAAAAAATATCCGTTATTCTTATTTACAATAGCTACTATTATTTCATTCAGCGCCTGTAAAAAATCAAGTGAAGAACTTCAGACTGCTGCATTAAGTGATTACAGTCCGCTTGTAGTGGGGAAATATATTACCTATAGCCTCGATTCACTTATTTACACAAGTTTCGGTACTGCTTCAGAGATACACAGTTACCAGGTAAAATATGAAACAGACGCACAGATAACAGACAACCAGGGCCGGCCGGCTTACCGCATTATCAGGTATATCAGGAATTCACCTGCCGGTTCATGGTCTCCCGAAAATACTTTCATGGCCGTTAATTCAGGCAACGAATTTGAATTCATAGAAAACAATCAGCGGTTTTTGAAACTTCATCTCCCTGTCAGAAATAATTTTTCCTGGAAAGGCAATACGTATATCGATACTTATTCCACAAACTCAGAAGTAAGATATCTTGATGACTGGGATTATATCTATGACAGTGTTGGCGTTCAGCAACAGGTTGGAGCGTATACGCTGGACAGTTGTCTCATCGTCAACCAGCGTGATGAGGTAATTGGCAACCCACTTGATCCAGATTCTTACAGTGAAATAAATTATAGCCAGGAAAAATATGCCATCGGCATTGGAATGGTGTACCGCAGGTTCTTTCACAGCGAATACCAGCCTCCCGTTCCAGGACTGGGCGGCCATATTGTAACAGGTTCTTATGGTGTTACATTCACCATGATCGATCACAACTGATGATTATTTTTTTCTTGTAAAACTGATAAAATCAGTGCCGGGCACTTCCTCTACACCAACCTGCCGGAACATGGTGATCAATTGTCCGCGATGATAAGTCTGATGATTGAATAAATGGATCAATACTTCACTGACAGGCTGTTTGAATTGTTCCTTTTTTGAATTCCTGTAAATGAATTCATGTTCAAGGGCTGCTTCTGTGGCTATATCTACCCACTCTTTCCATTGCTTTGATTGCTTCATGAGGTTAGCCCCAAGCTCAAGCACAGATCCATTAAAATGCGAACCCGGAACATCTACCTGCTCCTGCAGTTTTATACGTTGCCACCATATACTCTCTGCATCCCATAAATGAAGCAGTGTGGCATAGATACTTTTATAGCTGCTGTTTATTTCCCTGTTGATCTGGTCATCTGTAAGATTCGAAATGCAATCAATCATACGCTGGTTGGCCCACACATTATAAGCAGCATACTCCAATAAAAGTTTTTTCATGTCCTGTTAATTTGAACAGCAAAATTAATTGAATTAAAAATGTTATTAACCACAGAGTTTAAAAGAGTTATTTCACGGAGTTTGCTGAGTATGACAAATTAATTCTGTGCCCTCTGTGCCATACTCCGTGTAACGCTGTGGTTAATAAAAATTGGCTATTTTCAAACTTTAATAATGTCTATATGAATATCATAATAAGAGATGCCAGGAAAGAAGATTGCAAAAGAATGATGGAACTGGTAAATGAACTGGCTGTTTATGAAAAAGCCCCGGAAGAAGTAACCGTTACTTTTGATCATTTTGTAGAAAGTGGCTTTGGAGAAAACCCGGTATGGTGGGCCTATGTTGCCGAAGTGGATGGCAATGTGGAAGGCTTTGCCCTTTGCTACAAAAGGTACAGCACCTGGAAGGGGCAAAGGCTTTACCTGGAAGACCTCCTGGTTACAGAAAAACTCAGGGGCCAGGGTGTAGGCAAATTGTTATTCGACAGGCTTATTGAAGAATGCAAAGAAAAAAAATACAGTGGCATGATGTGGCAGGTACTCGACTGGAATGAGCCCGCCATTCATTTCTATAAGAAATATGAAGGGGTTAATATTGATGGCGGCTGGCTGAACTGTAACCTGAACTATAACTGGTCGGCAGAATAAGAAAAAAACAGTATATTTTTTTTCATTCAGGCAGCATTGCCAAAACTCAAATCATCATAGTAAAGCAAATTCTTCCTATAAATAGTAAAAAAAATAACAATGGTAATCTTAAAAAGTAAAATCAGTAAATTCTTACTATCCTTGTTTACTGTCATTTTTTTCCTTTCATGCCAGAAAAACCTTGACTACATAAGCATTGATGGTCAAAGCCCTGACCTTATTACAAAGGTGAATTCATCTGTTTCCGGTTTTGTAACCGATGAAAGTAATGCAGCTGTATTAGGCGCTACTGTAAAAGTTGGTAATCAGACCGCCACTACAGATAAGTATGGTTATTTTGAAATTAAAAATGTGCAGGTTGTAAAAAATGCAGCAGTAGTAACCGTTACACAACCCGGCTACTTTAAAGGCATTAAGACATACATTGCCAATAATAATAAGTCTGCCTTCTTCAGGATCAAACTGATCCCTAAAACAACTGCAGGCACCATCAATGCCACAACAGGTGGTAATGTTACATTAAGTAATGGTTTGATCGTTGCCTTGCCTGCGAATGGCGTTGTAGTTGCAGCAGGCGGAGCTGCTTATACCGGCACCATAAATGTTGCAGCACATTGGATAGATCCAACCGCTTCAGACCTTAATCAAACCATGCCAGGCGACCTTCGTGGTATCGCTACAGACGGATCAATAAAATCCCTCACTACTTATGGTATGGCTGCTGTAGAATTAACAGGAGCATCAGGCGAATTACTGCAGATCGCCCCTGATAAAAAAGCAACCCTTACGTTGAATATCCCTGCGGCAATCGCAAGCACAGCTCCTGCAACAATTCCTTTATGGTCATTTGATGAAACAAACGGATTATGGAAACAGGAAGGAACTGCTACAAAAACCGGTAGTACCTATGTTGGCGAAGTAAGCCATTTCTCTTTCTGGAATTGTGATGTACCGGGCAATTATGTGCAATTGGATTGTACCATAAAAGACGGCGACGGAAACCCGATCCCCTATACTCTTGTAAGAGTATCGGTGGTTTCAGCTCCATACATGGCCCGCTATGGTTATACTGATTCTTCCGGTTATGTGCAAGGCGCAGTACCCGATAATTCACAGTTATTACTGGAAGTTTTTACAAACTATACTTGCAACACCCCGGTTTACAGTCAGACCTTTACTACTACCAGTTCAAATCTTTCTTTAGGTGTTATCACTGTTGGTCCAACCACCCTTGGTATTGCCACTGTTACCGGAACCGTTACTGACTGCACCAACAACCCCGTAACAAACGGATACCTGATTGTAGAAGAAAGCGGCTTTTTCTCAAGATATGACCTGAGCAATACAGGGGCCTTTAGTTTTTCCAGGATATTATGTAACAGTTCGGCAGCTGTTTCAATATTTGCTGAAGACCTGGCTTCCTCTCAGCAAAGCACTCCAATAACACAAACATTGGTTCCGGGTGCAAATGCCATTGGCAACCTGCAGGCATGTGGTGTTTCCATCGCTGAATTTATTACTTATACAATAAATGGCGGCCCGACCGTTACCATGGCAGCACCGGCAGACAGTGTGGCCCACACCGGCAACGGTTCTGCATTATCAAATATCGTTTATGGCAACCAGGCAGGTAATATAAACAATATCAATTTCGCTTTCGATAATGCGAACATAGGTGCCGGATCCACACAGATCCTCCAGTATTTCTATGCAACACAGATCAATAATCAGAATACAACTATTGTTACAGCCAATGTTGTTAACATAACTGAATATGGCCCTGTAGGGCAGTTCATCGCAGGTAATTTTACCACTACCCTGATCGATACTTCTACTTCCACTACTTATACTGTAGTCTGCAGCTTCAGGGTGCGGCGAAGCTTTTAAGTATTAATTGTACCCATATAAAGGTCCCCGAAATAAAGGGGACCTTTTTTATTCCATTGGATTTTAATTGCATTCAACAATAAAACAATTATATTTATGATATACATTCTGATCCTTAAAATGCCCTTTTATGAATACCCTTAAAAAACTTCCGTGTACATTAGTCACTTGCTTGCTCCTTTGTACAATTTTGTTTTCCTGTAAGAAAAATTCAGACAGCCAGGGCCTTCCTCCGGATACGAATGAATTTGTAAACTATTCTGTTGATGGTGTAAACTATAATTATACAGCACCCGCAGATGCCGTCGGTATGAGCAATTCACCTGTAATGGAAAATCAAACTTTTGCAACGCCGGTTTACGGGGTTCATTCAACCGGGCAAGTTGATGCAAACTATTCCGTTATCACTTTCGATAGCCTGGGTATTGCACTGAACAGCAACCAGCGACTGCATATATTCGGTACAACTAATTTATTTGGGGCTAACAATCCTCTATTGGCACAGTCTCCTATGAATGTTCACATAACAGAGTTTGGGCAGCCAGGAGAATTTATTGCAGGTGATTTCAACGGTATATTATTTGAAACAATGGCACAAAATCAGACACACAATATATCGTGCAGTTTCCGGGTAAGGCGTACTAATTAGGTCTTGCTATACAATTATAAAATGTTCTCTGGCACCCGAAAGGATAGCATCATAATCAATGTATTTATCCTGCCTTTTATCAACATAATCTAATTTTACAGTTATGAAATTGATCCTGTTCAGAAAATATGCAACAGCCTTTTGTTTAGCAATAACACTATTCATCACATTGTTTTTATTTTCCTGTAAAAAAAACATCAACGATGCTGTTGATACAGTAAATACAGCACCTGACCTTGTTACAAAAGTTACTTCATCCGTTTCAGGTTTTGTAACTGATCAAAATAATGCAGCCGTAGTTGGCGCCACCGTAAAAGCAGGAGGCGCAAATACAACAACTGATAAATACGGTTATTTTGAATTTAAAAATATACAGGTTGTAAAAGAAGCCGCCACTGTGGAAGTTTTGTATGCAGGTTATTTTAAAGGTATCAAGACTTATATGGCAACAGAAGGAAAGGCTGCTTTCTTCAGGATAAAATTGTTGCAAAAAACAATTGCCGGAACGATCAATGCAACTTCAGGCGGTGATGTTTCATTAAGCAATGGATTGAATATTTCTTTACCTGCCAATGCAGTAAAAAATGCAGCAACAGGATCTGCCTATACAGGAACAGTAAATGTAGCGGCACAATTCATAGACCCAACTTCCAATGAAGTAAATAACATAATGCCCGGTGACCTGAGGGGAATCAATGCCGATGGAAATATAAAAGGATTGACTAGTTATGGAATGATGGCAGTAGAACTTACTGGTGCTTCTGGTGAATTATTGCAAATAGCTGATGGAAAAAAAGCTGCTATTACTTTTCCTATACCAACTTCTATAAACAGTTCGGCACCTGCAATAATTCCATTATGGTATTTTAATGAAAGCAATGGATTGTGGAAAGAAGAAGGAACTGCTACAAAAACCGGTAATAGTTATGTGGGTGAAGTAGGTCATTTTTCTTTCTGGAATTGCGATCTGCCTAATGCTATTGTTCCACTCACATTTACAATTGTAGACCATAATAATAACCCGGTAGCATTTGCACATGTAGAGATTACTCCCGATACACCATTCCCATCGTCACACATTGGAGGTTATACAGATTCTACAGGATATGTATCAGTATTTGTAACCCCCAATACAACATACAACCTCTTAGTGAATGCAGGATCTGGTTGTGGCAGCCATATCTTACAAACATTTTCTGTTGGTACTTCTGCAGTTGACCTGGGGAATATTGTCATTGGAACCACATCTGGTATTGCTACCATTAATGGAACAGTAACAGATTGCAATGGCAATCCGGTAACAGATGGATACATCACAATGCTGGGTAATAATGATCAGTACACAAGGTATGGCTTGAATTACACAGGATCTTATGGTTTCAATACATTTCTTTGTAATGATACAGTCAATGTAAATTTTATTGCAGAAAATACAGCTTCAGGTCAGCAAAGCCAGACAATTACTCATACCATTTATTCTGGCGCAAACAGTATTCCTGTTATACAGGCATGTGGAGTAAGTACTGATGTTTATTTGAACTTTTCCATCAATGACAGAACCTTTATTTGTGGCAACCAGGTTGCTTCAACAGCGTACCTCACAGGTTTGTATACTGATTCATTCAGAACCCAGGTTGCGTGGTATACGTTAGAAACACAAAACGGACTACCCATTCAAAATGCCGTTGGCAATATGAATTGGAGTTTCTGGAGTTTTGGAATACCGGGCAATGCTTCTACTTCTTATTTTATGGAAGGCATAGCTCCTTATAACAATATCCTTCATTTTTCTGTTAACATATCTTCACTAACCTATATTACTCAAAACAATCACAGGGAAATTCCTTTAATACTTACAGAATATGGAAGTCCGGGACAATTTGTTGCCGGTAGTTTTTCCGGAACATTTTATGAAGATGTTTATGGTATGCCGGATATGACCAGGCCATATAATGTTAGCTGTAATTTTAGGATAAAACGTAGTCAATAAAATAACGCCTGCAAACATGAGCGTATTAAAGTAATGCACTACTCATCATTTCCTGCAATAATAATATCTTCTTCCCGTACTTTTGCAGCACAAATTTTATTACGGTCTGACGTCCTCGTCTGACCGTAATAAAATTTGAATAAAGATCTACAGTACAAGGGTGCGACGCCCATGAAGTTCATCAGTATTCATGCGGCCGGGCTCTAAAAAATAATTTATGGCAGCAAAAATTACCATGGGAACCGACGGAAAGCTCAATGTTCCCAACAACCCAACCATCCCATTCATTGAAGGCGACGGCATTGGCCCTGATATCTGGAAAGCAAGTGTACGTGTGTTTGACGCCGCTGTTGAAAAGGCTTATGGCGGTACGAAAAAAATTGAATGGATGAAAGTATTGGCAGGTGAAGAAGCATTCAACAAAACCGGCGAATGGATGCCCGAAGCAACGATGGACGCATTCAAAGAATATTTATTGTCGATCAAAGGCCCGCTTACCACGCCGGTTGGGGGCGGCATCCGCAGCCTTAATGTTGCGCTGAGGCAGGAACTTGATCTCTATGTTTGTCTTCGCCCTGTAAAATATTTTGAAGGTGTTCCCTCACCTATGTGGCAACCCGAAAAAGTGAACATGGTCATTTTCCGTGAGAACACAGAAGATATTTATGCAGGCATTGAATACATGACCGGAACCCCGGAAGCAAAAAAATTACTCGACTTCCTCATCAATGAAATGGGTGTAAAAAATATCCGTTTCCCGCAAACAACTTCGCTTGGTATCAAACCCGTGAGCAAGGAAGGAAGTGAAAGGTTGATCCGTGCTGCCATTAAACATGCCATTGAGCATAAGCTCCCATCGGTAACGATCGTGCATAAAGGCAATATCATGAAATATACCGAAGGTGCCTTTAAGAACTGGGGTTATGAACTGGCCGAAAGGGAATTTGCAGGCGATGTGTACACCTGGCAGCAATGGGAGAAAACAAAAAAAGAAAGTGGCGAAGCTGTTGCCAATGAAGAAATGAAGATCAGCGCTGTTGGCGGAAAAGTGATCATCAAAGATGCCATTGCGGATAATTTTTTACAACAGGCCCTGCTGGCGCCACAGGATTATTCAGTAATTGCAACATTGAATTTGAATGGCGATTACATCAGTGACGCCCTTGCGGCCCAGGTCGGCGGTATCGGTATTGCTCCCGGTGGAAATATGAACTACTTAACAGGCCATGCCGTTTTTGAAGCAACTCACGGTACTGCACCAAGGTTTGCTAATACAAATACGATGAACCCTTCTTCTGTAATTTTAAGCGGTGTGATGATGTTTGAATATATGGGTTGGAGGGATGCAGCAGAACTCATCACGAATTCTGTTGGTAAAACGATCAGGAATAAAACAGTTACGATCGATTTCTATAATTTAATGAAGGAAGCAACCTTGCTTAAAACAAGTGAGTTTGCTGATGAAATTATTAAGAATCTTTAAGATACTGGATAAAGGCAGCATCCGTTTCCAATAATATGATCCTGGTATCAAAGCTATCCAGGATCCTGTATCAAGAATCTAGTATCTAGCATCCAGCATCCAGTATATCTCCTAATTATGTACTTTCGCAAAAAACAAACAACGCTATATGACTAAAATTAAAGTTGCAAATCCGGTTGTTGAGCTGGACGGCGATGAGATGACAAGGATCATCTGGAAATTCATAAAAGACAAACTGATCATACCTTATTTAGATGTACCCATTCAATATTATGACCTGGGTATGGAATACCGTGATGAAACAAACGACCAGGTTACCATTGACGCTGCCAATGCGATCAAAGCCTGTGGTGTTGGTATCAAATGCGCTACCATTACACCCGATGAAGCCCGTGTGGAAGAATTCAAACTGAAACAAATGTGGAAGAGCCCGAACGGCACCATCAGGAATATTTTGGATGGAACTGTTTTCAGGGAACCAATCGTTATGCAAAATGTACCACGCCTGGTTACAAACTGGACAGCCCCGATCATTGTTGGCCGTCACGCATTCGGCGATCAGTACCGTGCTACCGATACCGTTATCAAAGGAAAAGGAAAACTCACCATGACCTTCACTCCCGAAGATGGCGGCGAGCCACAGGTTTTTGAAGTATTTAATTTTAAAGGTGATGGCGTTGCCATGAGCATGTATAATACCGATGAAAGTATCACCGGTTTTGCACGCAGTTGTTTCAATATGGCGCTGAGCAAAAAATGGCCTTTATACCTTTCAACAAAAAATACCATTCTTAAAAAATACGACGGCCGCTTCAAAGATATATTTGAGAATATCTACCAAACAGAATTCAAAGATAAATTTACAGCCGCTGGGATAACATACGAACACAGGTTGATTGATGACATGGTTGCCAGCGCACTAAAATGGAATGGCAATTTTGTATGGGCCTGTAAGAATTATGATGGCGATGTACAAAGTGATACGGTGGCACAGGGATTCGGTAGTTTGGGATTGATGACCTCTGTATTGATCACTCCCGATGGAAAAACCATGGAAGCAGAAGCTGCTCATGGAACAGTTACCAGGCATTATCGCGATCACCAGGCCGGCAAGCCAACAAGCACGAACCCGATCGCTTCTATTTTTGCCTGGACAAGAGGTCTTGCATTCCGCGGAAAACTAGACAATAACCAGCCACTGATCGATTTTTGTAATGTACTGGAAGCTGTTTGTATTGAAACAGTTGAAAGCGGCAAAATGACAAAAGACCTGGCTGTTTGCATCCATGGAAATAAAGTAACTCATGGTGAACATTATTTATATACAGAAGAATTCCTGGATGCCATTGATGAAAATCTTAAAAAGAAAATGGCTTAATAAAATTAGATACAGTATTAAAAAAGGGATGTTCTTAAAAAGTCATCCCTTTTTGCTTTTGCCTAAAAACGAATGATTTTTGCCATTTTTACCCCTTTTTTGTACCATTTTTAGCACATTTTGAGGTTTTTTTCATGTTTTCAGAATTTTATTTTTGCTTATTTGAATAATGATTGCATATCTTAGCTGCCCGTTTCTATATAAATTAATCATTTAATAATATCATATGGACATCAAACAAATCCAGGAACTTGTAAAGCTCATTAACAAGACCTCAATCGGAGAAATAACCATTGAAGAAGACGGAAGAAAGATAACGATCAAACAAAAGAAAGACCCTGTTCAGAATATAGTAGCAACAACTACACAGTCCTTTAGCCAGCAACCAACAGGTCAGGCCCCTGCCCCTGCAGCTACTGCACCCGCAGCTCCACCTGCAAAACAGGAGGCCGCTCCAAAAGCAGACAACCTTATTACCATAAAAAGCCCGATGATCGGTACTTTCTACCGCCAGTCAGGTCCGGGAAAACCAATTTTTGTAAATGTTGGGGATGAAGTAACTCCTGGCAAAGTTGTTTGTATCATTGAAGCAATGAAATTATTCAATGAGATCGAAAGCGAAGTAAAAGGTAAGATCGTAAAAGTATTAGTAGATGATGTAAGTCCGGTTGAATATGATCAGCCATTATTTTTGGTAGACCCTAGTTAATTTGGAAATGTGTTGATTTGGAAATGTGGAAATGAAAAACATTTTCTATCCAGATTAACCTGTAACATCTCCAAATTTTCAAATTTCCAAATCTCCAAATTAGAAAAGAATGTTTAAGAAAATACTGATTGCCAACAGGGGTGAGATCGCATTGAGGATCTTACGCACCTGTAAGGAAATGGGCATTAAAACTGTGGCCGTTTATTCCACAGCAGATAAGGACAGTCTCCATGTAAAATTTGCCGATGAAGCCGTTTGTATTGGTAAACCTGCCAGTGCTGATAGTTACCTGAATATGGCTCATATCATGGCTGCTGCAGAAATTACAAATGCTGATGCTATTCACCCGGGTTACGGGTTCCTTGCCGAGAACAGCAAATTCGCAAAGATCTGCGGCGACCACGGTATAAAATTCATTGGTCCCACTCCCGAAATGATCAATTCAATGGGTGATAAGGTTACGGCAAAAGCAACTATGATCAAAGCAGGCGTGCCTGTTGTGCCTGGTGTTGAAGGTTTATTGGATAGTGTAGATCATGCAAAAAAAGCAGCCAAAGAAATTGGCTACCCGATCATATTAAAAGCAACGGCCGGTGGTGGCGGAAAAGGAATGCGGGTGGTTTGGGAAGAATCTGAGATCGAAAAATCTTTTGAGAATGCTAAAACTGAAGCAGCTGCATCATTTAAGAATGACGGCATCTACATGGAAAAATTTGTAGAAGAACCACGCCATATAGAAATACAGGTTGCAGGCGACCAATATGGAAATGTTTGCCACCTGAGTGAAAGGGATTGCTCTATTCAACGCCGTCACCAGAAACTGGTAGAAGAATCACCTTCTCCTTTTATGACAACAGAATTAAGGGAGAAAATGGGCGAGGCCGCCATTAAAGCAGCCCAGGCGATCAATTATGAAAGTGTTGGTACAATAGAATTCCTGGTTGATAAACACCGTAACTTCTATTTCATGGAAATGAATACAAGGATACAGGTGGAACACTGTGTTACAGAAGAAGTGATCAACTACGATCTTATAAAAGAGCAGATAAAGATAGCGATGGGCGAAAAAATTGTTGGCCGTGCTTATTATCCGCAGATGCATGCCATTGAATGCAGGATAAATGCCGAGGATCCATACAATGATTTCAGGCCTTCACCGGGAAAGATAACGGTATTACACCAGCCGGGCGGTCACGGAGTGCGTGTCGACAGTCATGTGTACGCAGGTTATGTTATTCCGCCCTACTACGATAGCATGATCGGGAAACTGATCGCTGTTGCACAAACACGTGAAGAAGCCATCAACACCATGAGCAGGGCTTTGAGCGAATATGTGATCGAAGGTGTTAAGACAACAATCCCATTCCATCTTCAGTTAATGAAAGATGAGAATTTTAAAAGCGGGAATTTTACAACGAAATTCTTAGAGTCATTTACCATGCAATAATTTCTTTGCCGGGAAGACGTTAAGACGTCTGTTTTTTTACGTCTTGCCGCCTTTCCGGCAATTTTTTTTCTTTCCGGCAAATAAATATGCGATGGCTGTAGATACAGAAATTTTATTGAAGGCTTACAGGCTGATGTGCACGGCAAAAGCCATGGCCGACACTTACGAAGCCAACAGAACGATCTGCAAATATGTACACAGTACTTCCCGTGGACATGAAGCCATTCAGTTAGCAACCGCATTTCAACTACTCCCCTGCGATTATGTAAGTCCGTATTATAGAGATGAAAGCATCATGCTCGGACTTGGTTTTTCTCCTTATACATTAATGCTCCAATTACTGGCCAAAGGCGAAGATATCTTTACCGGCGGCAGGGAATATTACAATCATCCGAATTATAAAGGGATCGATAAACCAACCATCATTCATCAAAGCAGTGCAACCGGCATGCAGGCAATTCCTACAACGGGTATAGCACAGGGAATTAAATTCTTAGAAAAAACATCCTCCCCACTCTGCAGAAGAGGAGCTGGGGGTGAGGCACCCATTGTCATCTGTTCGCTAGGCGATGCGTCTGTAACCGAAGGCGAAGTAAGTGAAGCATTCCAGTTTGCAGCATTGCATCAATTACCGATCATATATTTAGTTGAAGATAATGACTGGGGCATCAGTGTTACATCCGGCGAAGCCAGAACAACCAATGCCTATGATTTTATTGAAGGCTTCAAAGGCATTCAGCGGGTAAGCATCAACGGAAGCGATTTTGTTGAGAGTTTTACAACCATGCAGGATGTAGTAAAAAAAGTAAGGGAAACACGCCAACCATATTTAGTACATGCGAAAGTCCCGTTACTCGGGCATCACACCAGTGGCGTAAGAAAAGAATTTTACAGAACAGAAGAAGACCTTGATAAACATTATAAAGACGACCCGGGGCCAAAGCTCAGAATAGTTTTACAGCAATCGGGCATTGAAGAAAATATTTTACAACAGATCGAAAATGAAACTGCATCACTTGTAAAAAAAGATTTTGATGCAGCGGTTGCATCTCCTGAGCCAGATCCTTCACAGGTTGGCAGCCATGTATTTGCGACTACACCTGTAACTGTTGAGAAAGGAGAAAGAAATCCTGCAGGCAAAGAAAAAGTATTGATGGTTGATGCGGCCTTGTTCGCGATAAGAGAGATCATGGAAGATTTTCCCGAAGCTGTTTTATACGGACAGGATGTTGGCAGAAGGCTGGGCGGGGTTTTCAGGGAAGCGGCTACACTTGCAGAACAATTTGGTGATCATCGTGTATTCAATACCGCTATACAGGAAGCCTATATCATCGGCTCAACAGTTGGCATGAGTGCTGTTGGTGTAAAACCGATCGTTGAAGTTCAGTTTGCCGATTATATTTATCCCGGATTGAATCAACTGGTAACAGAAATTTCCAAAAGTTGTTACCTGAGTTGCGGAAAATTTCCGGTACAGACATTGATTCGTGTTCCGATCGGCGCCTATGGTGGCGGTGGCCCTTATCACAGTGGCAGTATTGAAAGCACCTTACTAACCATCAAAGGAATAAAGATCGTTTACCCATCCAATACGGCGGATATGAAAGGTTTACTGAAAGCGGCTTTCCTCGATCCCAACCCTGTTGTGATGCTGGAGCACAAAGGACTTTACTGGAGCAAAGTTCCCGGAACAGAAGAAGCAAAAACAACTGAACCTTCCAGGGATTATATCATTCCGCTGGGCAAAGGAAATATTGTCTTAGCAGCATCTGAAGAAAAAATAAATAATGGAGACTCCTGTTGCATCATAACTTATGGGATGGGAGTTTACTGGTCAAAAGCCGCAGCTAAAAATTTCAAAGGGCAGGTAGAGATCATCGACTTGCGTACCCTATTCCCGTTGGATGAAGAACTTATTTTTTCAACCGTAAAAAAACATGGAAAGTGTTTGATACTAACGGAAGAACAACAAAATAATTCTTTTGCCGAAGCGCTTGCCGGCAGGATATCAAAAGCATGTTTCCGTTTTCTTGATGCTCCGGTAGAAGTATTGGGAGCTATGAACCTGCCTGCAGTTCCCATGAATATAATTTTAGAAAAAGCCATGCTGCCGAACGAAGAAAAGGTTTCAGCAAGATTAAAGGAATTATTGAATAATTAATTTTTGCCACTGATTCACTGATTTAAAAATTCCATCTTTAACTACATTTCATCCACCTGATTTCTCAATTCAATCATCACACTATTTTAGCATCATTTCATGTTCTTTTATTTTGATCCCTGTAAACAGTAATCAACAAAATAAAAAGGATAGACATGAAAAAAATAATCTTAGTTACAGGGGCAACCGGTGCACAAGGTGGAAGTGTTGCAAAAGCATTGCTTGATAAAAATCAATTTTCCGTACGCATTCTTACAAGGAACCCAAAATCAAAAAAAGCATTG
>Ga0209023_10001684_pt1 | contig 29009 bp, 22 predicted proteins | sample LakOneMetagenome_FD_187468 | JGI IMG/M metagenome (GOLD analysis project Ga0209023, IMG submission 187468) | Freshwater and sediment microbial communities from Lake Erie, Canada (SPAdes) (version 2) | ecosystem: Environmental > Aquatic > Freshwater > Lentic | place: Lake Erie, Canada...
CGTGCCCGCCATCGCCACACTCCTACGCGAAGCCAGCTGGTGGCCCACCAAAGCAACAAACCCGCGACCCGGTCAGACCAACCCAGGAGGCATTAAGGACGCACCTCACGTGCTGGTCCAGGAGAGGGACTGTCGGAATAACGGTGGATCTGGACTTGGTCTGACACGCCGAGCGTGAGCTTGGCGGGAAGGACTGATGATGTCCGAAACACTCGAATCCATGGCGATCGATGTGGATCAACGCCAGCTCGCTGAGCAGCTGCTGGCGCAAGCGAAGGAACAGGGAATCGAGCTGGTCGGCCCCAACGGCCTGCTCAACCAGTTGACCAAGAATGTGCTGGAGACCGCGCTGGACGCGGAAATGGCCGAGCACCTGGGCTATGACAAGCACGACCCGGCCGGACGCGGCAGCGGCAACTCCCGCAACGGCAGCAGGGCCAAGACGGTGTTCACCGAGATCGGCCCGGTCGAGATCGAGGTACCCCGCGACACCAACAGCACCTTCGATCCGGTGATCGTGAAAAAGCGTCAACGCCGGCTCACCGGGGTCGATGAGATCGTGCTGTCGCTGACCGCCAAAGGACTGACCACCGGGGAGATCGCCGCGCATTTCGACGACGTCTACGGCGCCACCGTCTCCAAGGACACCATCAGCCGCATCACCGACAAGGTCATCGAGGAGATGACCGACTGGTGCAACCGGCCGCTGGAGTCGGTGTATCCGGTGGTGTTCATCGACGCGATCTTCGTCAAGGTCCGCGACGGCCAGGTCAGCAACCGACCCATCTACGTGGCCATCGGCGTCACCTGCTCCGGCGAGCGTGACATCCTTGGGCTGTGGGCCGGCGACGGCGGCGAGGGCGCGAAGTTCTGGCTGTCGGTGCTCACCGAGATCAAGAACCGCGGCACCGGCGATGTGTGCATCGTGGTCTGCGACGGCCTCAAGGGCCTGCCGGATGCGATCAACACCGTGTGGTCCCGCGCAGTCGTCCAGACATGCGTGATTCACCTGTTGCGCAACACTTTTCGCTACGCGTCACGCAAGTACTGGGATCAGATCGCCAAAGACATCCGGCCGGTCTACACCGCGGCGACCGAGGCCGCGGCCAAGGAACGCTTCAGCGAGTTCACCGCCAAATGGGGTGCGCAATATCCGGCGATCACCCAGTTGTGGGAGAACGCATGGAGCGAGTTCGTGCCGTTCCTGGATTACGACGTCGAGATCCGCCGCGTCATCTGCAGTACGAATGCGGTGGAATCGTTGAATGCCCGCTACCGGCGGGCGATTCGGGCCCGCGGGCACTTCCCGACCGAACAGGCCGCGATGAAGTGCCTCTACCTGGTGACCCGATCCCTGGACCCCACCGGCCGCGGTAAGGCACGATGGGCAATGAGGTGGAAGCCCGCGCTCAATGCGTTCGCGATCACCTTCAACGGCCGGATCACTCCGACTGGCAACTAACCAATGCCAAGCCAGATCCACCGTTTATCTGACAGTCCCCCAGGAGAGGTGAAAAGCGAACAGAGCAATACCCGGCGCTACATGCCGACCAGCGTGAAGGCGTATTCACCCCGAATGAATACGACCCCTGCGCCGGTATGATCCGCTGATTTTCGACGGACGAAATTCGTTCTCCGGCGCACGCGGCCGAGGTGGCCGGCGTGAATGCATGTACCGCTCGAACCCGCTGTAGCTGATAGGCCGTGAGTAGTTACTGGGCGGATCCTCAGTGGAGGTCCGGTTCGGAGGAGGCTACTCATGTCGGTGTTAGAAGTTGCGCTTGATCCGGCGACGGTGATCGTCGCGGTTGATCCGGGTAAGGCGTTCCATCGGGTGTGGATCAGCAATGGCGCAGGAATGCTGGCAGATCCGATGTCTTTGCCGGTGTCGCGAGAGGGCATTTCCCGGCTGGAATTGGCGCTGAACAAGCACGGTCGTGATGCTCCAGTGATCGCGATCGAGGCGACCGGCAGCCTGCATCGGCCGTGGGTCGCCGAATTGGAACGACGTCATCCTGGTTCGGTGCGGCTGTTCGCGCCGTCAGAGACGAAGTCTGCACGCACGCAGCTGGGTTCAGGCAGGTTCAAGACCGACGACCGCGATTGCGCGGCGTTGACGTACATGGCACGCCAGGGCGGCGGCCGACGCTACGGCCAGCAGGCATCGGTAGAGGCGCTGCGTGCTGCGGTCCGGCATCGCCGAGGGTTGGTGGCGGACCGCAAGGTCGCTCAGCAGCGGTTGCACGACCAACTCAATGCACTGTGTCCCGGTCTGTCGGCCCCTGCCGGTCATGGTCGGTCTTTGGCGTTGGACACGCCAACCGGTCTGGCGGTGCTGGAGTGTGCAGCTGCGTTTGCAGGACGACCTCCGCAACTGCGCTCGCTGCTGTGCCGGGCCCCGGGCCGATTGACGACCAACACCGCCCAGTACTGGCTGCAGCGCTGGCGCGGGTGTCTGCCACCGCCCGCCGATGCCGATCGGCGGGCGCACCGATTGGGGCGTGATCTGGACCGGTACAGCCGGCTGCGAGCTGATGTCGATGTCCTCGACATCGAGATCGCGGCGTTGCTCGCCGAGACCGACGGTCAGATCCTGACCAGCCTTCCCGGCGTCGCCTCCATTCGAGCAGCAGCTTTCGCCGCACACAGTCTTCCTATCGAACGCTTCCCTGATGCTGAACATCTCTACTCGGCAACGGGTTTGGCGCCCGCGATGTATCAGTCAGCCACGCTGAACCGTCGAGGGCGGATCTCGCGCCAAGGACTGGCCGAGCACCGTGATGCCTTGATGGGGATCGCCTGGGGGCTGGCGCGAAACTCACCGTCGTTTACCGAACGCGACAATCAACTGCGGGCCCGTGGCATGGCGCCGATCCAGGCCCGCGTCGCACTCGCCCGCCACGCATGCCGCCTGGCATATCGACTGCTCCGAACCCAACAACCCTTCGATGAACAGCGCTATCGTCGAGGAAGGCTCAGCGGCGAACGGTGACGGCCACGATAGCTATGCCGCTCGACGGCGCAACCTAGCTTGCCGCCCGCTCGCCCTGGGCCGCCTTCACGGCGCACACGAAAGCCTGCCGCTCACGGCGACTAATCAGCCTGCCGGAACACGACGGCCCGCCGACCTCACCGAGACACTGTTCCATCGCGCGAAAGCCGAGCATCCCGCCCGGCCGATCAACCACGCGTAAGCCCAACCTTGACTCCCAACGCGAAAGCTAGACGCCGTGGTTCGGCACCGAGATTCGCACACCGTGGCCCACTATGGGCATCGAGAGTCGTCGGGCAGTCGGAATCCCTCTGCGGGCACGTCAATGGCGCAACCTGCCACACGAAGTCGGCGCACCGGCGCTGGTGAACCCGGCGCCCTATTTCTCGGTCAAGACGGCTTGCGGCGGGGACGTCCCGGGCTGTCTACGGGCGGATCCTCCGCCGATATGGTTGACGTCCCGGCAACTATTCAGGGATCAAACCGTTCCGTTGTCGAACGTACTTCTTGCCTGCGATCGGAGTTGGGTTAAACAGCTCCGCCGTGTGCATTCAGGGTCGCTGCGGTTGCCGACAGAGCCGCCCCGTGCCGGTATCAGGTGACTATCTGTCTAGACGGACGGCGCGCCCCGTCCGACCGCCGCGTGCTCCTGGGCTTCACCCGGTCGCCGCCGTCTTCCACGATTTTGCGGTGGGCGGCGAGGAAATCGTCGACGATGTTCGCGCAGTCCTTGTGGGTTACGGTGCGAATCCCGGTCATGCGTGCGAAGGCCAGCGGGCCGACGAGTTGGCACAGCGCCAATTCAAGGTCGAAGTCGTCGAGTTCGGCTCGAGCTTTATCGCCGTTGAGTAGCGCGTCGAACGGTTGTCGGTACTGGTCGACGACTCGGGCCCGCAGAGCCCTGGATGCGTGGCGATCGTCGGTCTCGTCTTTGGCGCCGGTCGGCCCGAGTGAGAGCCATGCCAGGGTGGTGACGTGCAGCGGGGCGTCGTTGAACAGGGCGGCTTGGCGGCTGAGCAGCTCAATCAGTTGATCACGCAGGGAACCGCTGGTGGGTGCCGGTGTGGTCACCTGCGGCAGTAGCCGCTCGAACGTGGCGGCAAGCAGATGCGACGAGCTCTGAAAATGCCGATAGAGGGTGGTGCGGGCAACCTTGGATGCTTTGGTGACGGCATCGATGGTGACGGCCTCGACGCCTCCGGTGCTCAGAAGTGTTGCGGCAGCGTCCAATAACCGGTTGCGTGACCGTATCCGCCGCGGGTCGATGTCGTCGTCATCGTGCAGGGATGGCTGACTGCTGTCGCTCACGGGGTCACCTCGGCGGTCGATTTCAGGCGATGTCGCGCACGACAGTCTAGCAGTTGTGGTACCAAGAGTATCGCAGCGAAACTAGATGTACCGGGAGTGTCCTCGTGCCAGAAACTGCAGTACCGTCCGAACGGCTACCTTCGCACACCCCGACGTGCATGGGGTGCGGCCCGGCCAACCCGCACGGCCTGCATTTGGAGGTCCACCGCAGTGCGGATTCGGTGTATGCCGATGTTACGTTCGACGAGCGTCACATTGGAGCCCCAGGCTTGGCGCATGGTGGGGCGGTGGCCGCCGCCTGCGATGACGTGCTGGGCTTCACGTTGTGGATCGCCGGTACGCCGGCGGTGACGCGCACGCTGACGGTGGAGTATTTGCAGCCAGTGCCGTTGCACCAGCCCCACCGGATCACCGCGCACATCAGCGCCCGTGAGGGGCGGGCGCTGCATATTGCGGCGACCGGGACCTGTGAGGGGGTCACCCGGTTCACTGCGAGCGCAGTGTTCGTTGTGGTCGACACCGCGCATTTCGCCGCTCACGGCGACGTCAGCGGTTTCGGTGAGATCTTCGAGCAGCTCTCGCGCCGCAGCGGCGTCAACGGCCAAACGCCATGAGTGTCGCCAGCACTCGCGTGAGCAGCAATCCCGCACAGAATCAGGGCAGTTCAGCTGCCGACCAGGTCCACGCAGCTGAGGTGCCGCGTTCGCGTGCCTCAGCGCGTCGCCGCGAAGCGATCATGGATGCCGCGCTGGCTGTTGCTGCCACGGGCGGTTACGACGCGGTCCACATGCGGACAGTCGCCGAGCGAGTCGGTATCGCCGTGGGCACTCTATACCGCTATTACCCCGCCAAAACCCACCTGCTGGTGGCAGCGCTGACCCGAGAATTTCAGCGCCTCGACGTCTCCGGCGACTGGTCAAGCGGTGCCGGCACACCGCAACAGCGATTGGATCGACTGACCGCCCACCTACACGACCGGTGGCAGCGCGACCCGCTGCTGACCGACGCCATGACCCGGGCCTTCGCCGTTGCCGACACCCGCGCCGCTGCGGAGCTCGACCGCGCCGCCGCAACGATCGAAATCCTGCTGGCCCGCACCCTCGGAGGTGGCGAGCCGACACCGGCAGATCTGTGTGTCGCCGGCGTTATCTCCGACATCTGGCTGGCCAACCTCGTTGCCTTCATCAGTGGGCGCGTGTCGGCAGCCGATACCCGCGACCGTATCGACCGGGCCACCCGCAGAGTCATCGACAGGGCGGCCCCGAGCACAACCGCACCGTAACGCTACTTCTGGTATCGCAGCGATACCTGTCGTACTCTTCAGGTACGGCTCAACGATGCGTCGAAGGAGAAGGCCATGTACACCCAATGGATTGAAGACTGTGTCGTGCAACGTGTCTCTGTGCGCGACGGCTTGGTGTTAGACCTTGACGACTACAACGAGGTCGTGATCTCGCGCCCCTTGCTGCTCACCCTGCCTGCGGCCGGCCGCTTTCCCACCGAGGCGGTACTCATCAACCCCTTGCGGATCTCGGTGCATGAGCGCCCGCTGCTCAATCTGGCCGGCGCTGTGTGCACCCAGGCCTGGTCTGGTGACGACGGAGGTCTGCATCTGGCCTTCTCCCGCGGGCACCGCATCGACGTCGATCCCGACGAGCAGGTCACCGCATGGGAGCTGTACGGAAAGCGACATGGATACATGGCTTGCCTACCTCAGGGGCGAGTCCGTGTGGTCCGGCACGACATCCCCGACGACGACGACGCCAACATCGCGAACCGACGATAGGCCCGCTCCAGCTGGCGCCGACCAACTGCGAACCACTTCGCTACATGCTGTAGCGTAGCGATACTGATAGTATCGTCGACCAGGGGAGGTTCGGTGACCGACCGCACGACAGGCTCCTCGACAGCACCTGCAGCCCCAACTCGCCGGCGTGACAGCCCTTCCGCCGATCCCGCACACAGCCGCGAGTACAGCGCCCGGCTGGCAGCGCTGGGCCGATTCACAGTGCGGCACAAAGCATTAACCATCGGGGTGTGGATCGGCGCCGCCATCATCCTGGCGCTGCTGTTCCCGCAGCTGGAGACGGTGGTGCGGCAGCAGTCGGTGGATCTGATACCGCGCGACGCCCCGTCCCTGCAGACGGTGGAGCGGATGAGCACGGCCTTCGGCGAGCAAGGGTCGAAAACCGTGCTGATTGTGGCCATGGAAGATCCTGCCGGGCTGACCCCTGCGGCCCAGCAGCGCTACGACCGCCTTCTGGAGCGGCTGCGCGCCGACAGTGAGCACGTGTTGCTGGTGCAGGATCTGCTGGCCGATCCGGTCACGAAAACCCAAGCCGTCAGCGCCGACGGCAAATCGTGGTATCTGCCGGTCGGAGTGACCGGCACGCTGGGTGACCCCACGGCCGCCGAGTCAGTCAAGGCGGTGCGTGACATCACCGCCGAGGTGTTCAGCGACTCCACCACCACCGCGCACGTCACCGGACCGCCGGCGACGTTCAGCGACATGATCGCCTCCGCCGAGCACGATCTGCTGTTGATCTCGATCGCCACCGCCGGCATGATCGCCCTGATCCTGCTGATCGTCTACCGGTCGGTGTTCACCGCACTGTTGCCGCTGCTGGTCATCGGACTGAGCCTGGCCGTCGGGCGCGGCGTACTGTCCGCGCTCGGCGAGATGGGTATGCCGGTGTCCCAATTCACCGTCGCGTTCATGACCGCGATCCTGCTCGGCGCCGGCACCGACTACACCGTGTTCCTGATCAGCCGCTACCACGAGCAGCGCCGCGCACAGGTGCCGGCGGATCAGGCCATCATCCACGCCACCGCCAGCATCGGCCGCGTAATCCTGGCCTCAGCAGCCACTGTCGCACTCGCCTTCCTGGCGATGGTGTTCGCCCGCTTGAGTGTGTTCGCCGCCCTGGGCCCGGCGTGCGCCATCGCCGTTCTCTTCGGTTTCCTGGCCACAGTCACCCTGCTGCCACCAGTGCTGGCGCTGGCAGCTAAACGTGGCATCGGTGAACCCAAATCCGATCGCACCCGTCGCTACTGGAACAGTGTCGCCGTGGCGGTGGTGCGCCGCCCGGTGCCGCTGCTGATCGTCAGCCTCGTCATCCTGCTCGCACTGTCCGCGGTAGCCGTGACCATCAAAATCAGCTACGACGACCGCAAAGGCCAACCTGCCACCACCGCCAGCAACCAGGGCTATCAGCTGCTGGACCGCCACTTCCGAAAAGACGTCGTCATCACCGAATTCCTCGTCGTCGAGAGCCCCACCGACATGCGCACCGGCAAGGGACTGGCCGACCTCGACGAAATGGCGTCCCGCGTCTCCCAGGTTCCCGGTGTCACCAAAGTCTCCGGTGTCACCCGCCCCACCGGGGAACGCCTCGATCAAGCGCAACTGGCCTGGCAAAACGGTCAAATCGGAGACAAGATGGCCGGCGCAGTCGCCGACGGCAACGCCCGCCGAGACGACCTCACCAAACTCACCGACGGCGCCGATCAACTCGCCGGCGGACTGGCCCAACTCGACACCACCGTGCGCACCGCCCTAGCCCCCCTGGCGGGAATCCTCACTCAAGCCCAATCCGCCGGCACTCAGGTCAACCAGTTCCGACCACTGCTGCAACAACTGTCAGCGACCGCCCCTGCGGTCGATCAGGCCATCCAATCCGGCCCAGGACTACGCCCCCTGGCCGACCAGGCACAACACGCGATCACCACTTTGGAGCCGCTCGTGGGTGCCCTCAACACCTCGCCGTGGTGTGCCACCACACCCCAATGCGCCCAGATCCGCGACCAAGTACAGATCCTGATCACACTGCGCAACAGCGGATTCTTCAACCAGATCGCCGACCTCGGCGACCGCTATGACCCCGCCAGCAATGCCACCGTCGCCGGAACACTCACCAACGTCCAGAACGCCGTCACCTCACTCGACAAGGCCTTCGGGGCCCTCGGAAACCCCGCTGACCTGGCCGGCAACCTGCGCCGCCTACAAGACGGGATCGGCCAACTCGCCTCCGGCGCCCAAGCGTTGGCCACCGGTGTGCGCACCCTGGCCGACAGCAACATCGACATGCTCTCCGGGATGAGCCAGATCGCCACCCAGCTACAAAACTCCGCACGCGCGGCCCAGGACTCCGACTCATCAAGCGGTTTCTACCTGCCCGCCAACGCCTTCGAGAACCGCCAATTCACCGACGTCGCCAAGCAATTCCTCTCACCCGACGGCAAAACAGCACGGTTCATGATCGAAACCAGCCACGACCCCTACAGCGTCGAAGCCATGGACCTCGCCAACCGCATCACCAACACCGCCAACACCGCACGGCCCAACACCTCGCTTTCTGACGCCACCGTCTCTGTCGCCGGCTTCCCAGCCGTCAATTCCGACATCCAACGGCTCCTGTGGGCAGACTTCGCCCAACTGGCCCTCGCCACCACCATCATTGTCGGCATCATCCTGGTGCTGCTGCTACGCGCACTACTGGCACCGATCTATCTTCTCGGCACCGTCCTGCTCAACTACCTCGCCTCGATCGGATTCGGCGTCCTGGTATTCCAATTGATCCTCGGCCACGAAATCGCCTGGCCCGTGCCTCTGTTGGCATTCATCATCCTCGTCGCCGTCGGAGCCGACTACAACATGCTGCTCGTCTCCCGACTACGCGAAGAATCCGGAAGCAACATCCGCGTCGGCGTGCTGCGCACCGTCGCCAACACCGGCGCCGTCATCACCTCCGCCGGCCTCATCTTCGCCGTCAGCATGTTCGGCCTCATGGTTGGCTCGGTGGCCATCATGATCCAAGCCGGCCTCATCATCGGATTCGGACTACTGCTCGACACCTTCCTCGTACGCACCCTCACCGTGCCCGCCATCGCCACACTCCTACGCGAAGCCAGCTGGTGGCCCACCAAACCAAACACCAGCACAACCTGAACACCGCTTCGCGCCGTCGCCCATACGCGGGAAGTCAACAGGCATACGAATCAAAAAGGTGGCGACCGGCTGCCAACCAAACCCGTCAGCGTGGAATTCGCCCCGCCCGAATATGACCCCTACGCCAGTACAGCAGGCCGCTTATCGACGGACGATATTGCGTCCACACCCAATCGGGCACTGCGCAAGACACTGTTCTGCGAGGATTGCGAGGGCAATCAGCGGCATCGGTCCTTGCATTTAGAAGGTGCTCGTGGCCGGCGTCGTTGTAAGGGCGGTGCCGCGGAGTTCGTTATCGCAAGGGTCGCCCGCAGACATGAGCGGTGCAGCGATGCGATGGGTGGCGTCTGAGTCCTGGAAATTCGGGATTGACGGAAATGTTGACGAAACCGTCCGCCAGCAGCTGCTGTTTAACCGATACGCGGCGATGACCGCACAGCCGGGCGACTGAGTCCGAGTCGGACACCGAGGTTGACCACTGATACATCGGCACCTGGAAACTTGGCTCTGTTCACAGACGCAGATATCCACTGCCGAGGCAGCGTCGCTCCGGCGACAGCGATGTCAGTGCGGAGCTGTCGGCCATCAGTGAGACGATCACGATTGCGCCAGACATGCGCCAGGGTTTGGACCCCGCGGCGATACCCCGCCGAGGCTGAACTCCGCCTATAGGCTTAGGCGCTCGACTGAGGTAGGGGGACACCATGGCACTGACCACCTCGCTGGCGGGTCGAGTCCGGAACACAAGCCTGCCCAAGAGTCACGCCCTGCTACCGCTCCTTGAGGCGATAGTGAACAGCATCCAGTCGATCGACGCACGGCCCAAAGACCCAAACCGTCCAGGGCGGGTCGACGTGAAGGTGCACCGCGACGCCCAGGCGGAGTTTGACTTCGGCGCCGCGGGTCCCGGTCGTGCTCCCATGAAGCCGATCGTCGGATTCACCGTGAAGGACGACGGCGTGGGATTCACGTCGGCGAACCTCTCCTCGTTCGAGACCCTGGACAGCGACTATAAGTCAGACCTCGGCTGCCGTGGCGTGGGACGGCTCCTCTGGCTCAAAGCATTCGACAGGGTATCGGTGCGCAGCACGTACGAGGACGAAACCGGCACACTCCGGGGTCGCCAGTTCAGGTTCTCGATCGACCGCGAGGTTGAGGACGACGGCGATACGGACGGGTTCACACAGCCCGGAGCTGAAGTGCACCTCGATGGGTTCAAGAAGACGTTTCAGCAGTACGCGCCGAAGGGTGTCGATGCCATTGCGCGTGAGGTGCTCGAACACTGCATCTGGTACTTCCTCCGGCCCGGAGGCGCGCCCGTGGTGGTGGTCGCGGACGACGACGAGGCGGTGTCCCTGGCCGACCTGATGGACGAGTTCGTGGACTCAAAGATGTCGTCGTCAACAATCGAGGTCGAGGGGCAACGGTTCGACATGCTGAACTTGCGCCTCAAGCCTTCCGCGCGCACCTCCGTCCCTCGCCTCCACTGGTGCGCGGCGAGCCGTGTCGTCATCGAAGAGAACTTGAACGGGAAGGTCCCAGGGCTTCATGGCAGGCTCAAGGACGGGGAGTCCGGTGAGTTCGTCTACGCGTGTTACCTGACGTCGGGCTACCTCGACGAACGCGTTCGGTCCGACCGGACGGCGTTCGATATCGCCGACCGTATTGAGGGCGACCAGCTCGGCGACGACCTCGCGCTGGACGACATCCGGGCTGCCGTGCTCCAGGAAATCGGGAACATGCTGAAGGAGCCGCTTGATTCAGCCCGCACACAAGGCAAGCAGCGGGTCCACGACTTCGTGAGCACACGCGCCCCGCGGTACCGGCCGGTGCTGGCCAGGATCGAGGAGCGCGGCATTACGGTCGACCCCTCGGTGAAGGATCAGGACCTCGAGCTCCAGCTCCATGGGCATCTACAGAAGATCGAGGCGGAAGCGTTCGTGCAGGGCCAGCAGATCTCCGCAGAGGCCGATTCCGAGCCGGCGGAGGATTACGCGGAACGTCTTGCTGCGTACCTCAGCACCGTCAGCGAGATCAATCAATCTGACCTGGCCGCATACGTGTCACGCCGCCGGACGGTACTGGATCTACTCGCGCGTCTGATCCGGGCGGACACGGACGGGAAATACAGCCGCGAAGACGCAATCCATTCACTGATCATCCCGATGCGAACGGAGTCCAACGACATCGCCACCGACGCGTCCAACCTGTGGATCATCGACGAGCGACTTGCCTTCCACGACTACCTCGCCTCTGATAAGACGCTCAAGAGCATGCCGATCACTGGGGACGAGTCCACCAAAGAGCCCGACATCCTCGCGACGCGGCTCGTCGACTCACCTGTACTCGCAGCTGAAGGAGAGAGACTGCCCCTGCCGTCGATCGTTGTGGTCGAGATCAAGCGCCCCATGCGCAAGGACGCCACCGAGGACAAGAACCCGATACAGCAGTGCCTCGACTACGTGAAGAGGGTTCGCGCCGGTGGTGTACTAACGGCGACCGGGAGGCCGATCCCGCCGACTCAGGACCCGCCGGCGTTCTGCTACATCGTCGCGGACCTGACGGACAAGATGATCGAGCGGTGCGAGGTCTCCAACCTGCGGCCGACCCATGACGGCCTCGGATACTTCGGCTTCAACGACAACGCCAAGGCCTACATCGAAGTCATGAGCTTCGACGGGCTGGTCAATGCGGCGACCGAGCGGAACCGCGCCTTCTTCGACAAGCTGGGCCTACCCTCGAGTTGACGACCCTGTAGCCCACGGTCGGGCGGCACCAGCTCTCACAGGCCATCTCCAACGATCCGTCAAACAGACGGATTCGGATGTGTCGTCGGACTCCAAGGACGGCGACACACCATCGCGTCGGTTAACTGGCCGCCGCGAACTTCTCTTGGCGGGCGTTCAGTTGGCGTCGAGTGCGGCATGGGCGCGTTGAAAAGACGGCTCGGGGGATTAGGTGGGCACTCACGCGAACTCGATCGAACCGCAACTAAACATCACCGCGGCATCGAAATCATTGATCCGGCCAATCATTGCTCGGGGTACCGGGACGCGAGCTCCTCAGCCCACTTCCAGGCGTAGCTCTTGTTCTTGCGAAAGCGAACCTTGTTGGCTACCTTTGGTATCCGCGAGATCAACTCCGAGGCTTCAAGATCCCTGATCGGGTCTTGAATGCTGCTCAGATACTCAAATCCCAGTTCGTCAGCGAGCTCGGAGAGGGCGAATTCTTTCCCGCCGCGGGCAATTCCCACCATCACCGACAGACGGTGGGCCTGGCCGAACAACACGCGCGACAACTGCCGCAATTCGTTGCTTTCAGCCAGTGACACGGTTAGATCGTAACTGCAGCAATAACTACGCGTGACGCGTAACGCGTAGTAACTTTGAGCGCATGGACCAGCCGCTTCTGACCCCGAATGCGGTCGTACTGGTTGCGGTCGACGCCCTGCGGCGACACGCCGAACAGGTCGGCGCTGAATTACGCCGAGATTCATGGATTCGTCAAGCACTCATCGAGGAAGTGCTGCAGGCGCTTCCCTCCGGCCTTGCTCAACGGGCGTTACGCCGGTTAAAGCCTGACAGTCGCGGGGTAACCGAATCAGCCGCCGATGCCGTCTTCGACGACTTGACGCTGAACGGCTGGCTCGTCCCGAGAGGCGTGAGCCCTCAAGCAACGTGGGAAATCGACAGGAGCCGGCGGGATGAAATCGATGGATTGTCGGCGGCGCTCACCGAGTCAGAGCGGCGAGCAGTGGAGCGAGCAGCTCAGCGGACGATGGCCCTATCTGTCGCCTGGTCGAACAAGCTACGGGCACGGGATGAATCAAGAGCTTCGACATCGAGGTCGGCCAAGCCATAGCGGCGCCATCCATTGCCGCTGTTGATCTGCGTCGATAGACGGAATCCGCCCTTGCGTCGCTGAACGGCCTCAACGCGGACGCGGCGGCCGCGGTGGTGGCGGAACGGCGCTTCCCATCGAAGCGTGTCGGTCTCCGCCCAGTCGATGACACGGGCTCTAGACAGGGCATTGTCCATCTCGCTTGCAGTCTGAAAGCGTTGGCCGGGAACAGAATGCAAGGACTTGTTCAGGATTCGACGCAGTGATCGCGATGCCCAGATGGGGTGGCTACGCTCGGCCATCGACAGCGGAGAGACGCCTCGCAGCAGACGACGCACGACGTCAGACTTAGGGTACGCGTCATAGTCGAATCCGCCTTTGAGCAGCTCGAGCAGCACGAGCCCCATCGGATACAAGTCGCTTGCCCGGGTAAGAATGCCTGTTCCGACCAGTTCGGGCGGGCTGTACAGGGTGGGGATGTCCAGTGCCGGGGTGCGCCCGTCCTCGCCGATGCGGCCTGCGCAACCCAAGTCTCCTACCCTGGCGAGGAATTCGTCCTCGGTCAACAGGATGTTGGGGCTCTTTATGTCGCGGTGCAGGATGCCATGCACCTCGTGGAGGTGTCCCAACCCGCGCAATGCGGCTTGCACGATGCGTACTGTTTCCGTAGGGCCGAATCGCTCGCCGCGGATGAACGCGTCGGTCAGGCTGCCCCGTTTGTAGTACGGGGTGACGATCTCGATCACCCGCATCGGTTGCGGAAAGCCGTCTACAACCGGCGCAGCGAGGATCGGCACCACGTGGTCGTGCCGAATCTGTCGCAGGATTGCTGGCTCCGGCAGCACGTCATCGAGATTTGAGAGGTCGACCCGCTTTCCGACCTGCTCGCACTGCAGATTCTCATCCCACCAGACGCGCACCGGGTTGGAGCCTTCGGGCAGCGTCTGCAGGCACTCGAAGGCCAAACGGAGTGGACGGGAACGCTCGAGGCTCGGGATGTTGGGTTCACTCGGCATCTGAGCAGGCGCCGTCACGTCGTGCCTCCGACCAATGTGTAGGCAGCGGCATACGCCTCAGCCAATCCTGTCGTCCAGAACCTCGGCCGTTGGTCGGAGCCCAGCACGGCGAAGTTGAATGTGCCGAGCGACTTCGGTGGGCAACTGACCGCCGTTCCAATCGTCTCCGTGGTCAGGGTTTCATAGCCGACATTCAGCTCAGCGGCCGCGAACATGACCGCGCAGATCGCTGTTACCCGGGCGTAGACCTGGTTGTACTGCAGATTCCTGAACGCGCGCGTATGGACGAGCCCCACCGCATCTACCCGTGCGGCCTGGAGTTCCTGTTCCACCCGCTTGGCGAGGTCGCGGAGACTCTGCGCTTCGGGCAAGTCTGCAGGCGTCAGCTTAGGAGTCGTAACGGGCACTGGCGTCGCCGGTCCTTCATCGGAGCGTTCCACGACGGCCAGCAGCAGCGTCCCTGCCTCGACGTTGAACCCCGCAGCCCGCACAGATCTATTGTCCATGCCGTCAACCGCTCCGTGGTGCCGACTGGCTAACGAAATGCCACCGTGTTCTGGTCACCGCTCGAGCGAGTAGATGCTGACACGCCACCCCGGCGGGCGCGATCATTCATCGGAAATTTTGATCACTGTCGCGGTAGACGCGACCGCCCTTACTACTAGGAGTCCGGCTTGAGCGGATTGCTTCGACGTGTACGTACGTCTCGCACGTGACGTGCACCTCACACTGCGGGCTCAGAGGATGAAGTGGGACTGCTTGTCCGACTTCTCCTGATCACCAAAGCGTCGGCCATTGTCGATCAACTCCATTCGCTGTGGTCCGCAGTCAGTCCGCAGTTGATTCGCATGCCGTCCGTGACACCCAACCCAACCAACACCGCTGACCTGCAGTTCCTCACGCTGCCCAACGACGTCAACTCAATCAAACTCGCTGGTGTCGTGGTTCGGGACGAAGAGGTCGTGGGTTCGAATCCCGCCACCCCGACTCGTGTTTCGCAGACAGAGGGCTCCGATCCGGTATCCGGATGGGGGCCTTCTCTCGTTCGGGCGGAGCACTCGTGCCGCAGCAGATTCAGCGAAGCTTCGGCCCCGAGCCCGGGGGCGATCGCGGCCCACTCGGGCCGAAGCCTCTCAGCGGCGCCTCCTGCGGCAACCCCGAACGGGGGACATAGCCAGAAAACGAAGTGCGCGCGACCCGCTGATTCCAGCAAATTCCGCACTCGATGCCTCCTTGTCCGGTCGGGCAAGTACATTTGCTTGCCGCCGTAGCAAAGCTGCGTTTCTCGACCATTCGAAGCGATGTGGCGACTAAACTTTCCGCATGTCAGTAGGGATACATGGACTGCGAGTCGGGCATGATCTCCTCTGAGACGCAACGGATTCAGGTCCTCGAGTCGTTTGCTGTGCTCGATACGCCAGCCGAGCGGAACTTTGATGATCTGACGGAGTTGGCTGCCGAACTGTGCGAGGTTCCGGTCTCTCTGGTGACCCTGGTGGACGCCGATCGCCAGTGGTTCAAATCCCGCCGCGGTATCGACGCCACATCCACCCCGCGCGACGAGTCGTTCTGCGTGCACGTGCTCGACAGCACCGACGTTGTCGAGATCCCCGACGCCCGACAGGACGCCCGGGTCGCCCACTATGACTGCGTCCGCGGCGAACCCGGTTTCCGCTTCTACGCCGGTGCGCCGCTGCGGACGGCCGACGGCCACGGTCTGGGCACCCTCTGCGTCGCAGATTATGAGCCGCGCCGCCTTTCCGACACGCAACGCAGGCAGCTCACCGTCCTGGCCGCCCAGGTGATGGCGCAGCTGGAGGTCCGTCGCCAGGCGATCGCGCTCCAGGCGGCGTTGGAGGAGGCCCGAACCAGCAGGCGCATGCTCGAGGGCGTTCTGAACCACACCGACGTCTTGATCTACGCCAAGGATCTGGACGGCAAGTACGTCATGGTCAACCCTGCGGTCACCCAGGCGACCGGCGTCACCGAGAACATGATCGGGCACAGCGATGCGGAGTTGTTCAGCGCCGAGATCGCGGCCGAGTACCGGCGAAATGACGAGAAGATCATCAAAACCGTTGAGCACCAAGTGTTCACCGAACGCCTGATGCACGGCGACGGCTCACACCGCACCTACCGCTCGACCAAGTTCCCGGTCCGGGACGACGCGGGCGACGTGATCGGCATCGCGGGGGTCTCGACCGACATCACGGATGTGGAGGCCGAACGCGCCGCCCTCGAAGACGCCGAGATGCGGCTGCGGACATTGGTCGAAGCGTCTCCGGTGGCGATCGCCGTGACCGATGAAGCCGGTGTGCTCATCTACGTCAACCCTGCCGCAGTTCAGCTGTGCGCGGTGCCGAGCATCGACGATCTCCACGGACGCTCGGCCCTCGAACTGGTGGCGCCGGGTCAGCAGGACGCCTTGGCGTCGACGCTGGCGGCCTTCGCCGCCAGGGAGACGGACTCGGCGTCGGGCCGGTCGGTGCTGCAGCGCGGCGACGGGATCACGCTGCACGTCGAGTACACCATCAACCGCATCAAATATGCAGGTCAGAATGCTTTTCAGGTTCAGGTCCGCGATGTCACCGACGCGATCGCCGACCAGCAGAATCTCCTGCAGATCGCCAATACCGATGCCCTGACCAATGTGATGAACCGCCGCGCCTGGATCGCCCACCTCATGCCGCTGCTGGACGAGCCGTGCGTGACGGCCGGTGAACTCGTGATCGCCATGATCGACATCGACCACTTCAAAGCGTTCAACGACTCTTCGGGGCACCTCGCCGGCGACCGTCTCCTTCGCCAGATCGCGGACACGATCACGACCAACGTGCGGTCATCGGACCTCGTGGCCCGTTGGGGCGGCGAGGAGTTCCTGGTTGCCCTACCCGAAATCACCGTGGCCCAAGCGGTCTCGGTGCTCGAACGGATCCGCTGCTCCATGCCATCGGACCAGACATGCTCCATCGGATACACCGCCTGGCGGCCCGGCGAGACGATAGAAGAGTGCATCAGCCGCGCCGACCGGGCAATGTATGCGGCCAAGAACGGTGGCCGGAACCGAACCCACGACTGCCCCGCATCGCCACACATCCGCAGCCACGGAAGGGTCGTCGACGTCGATCAATCGGCGTCCTGAACGGCAACGGTGGTGGGAAGATGGCCCCACCACGTTCACCGGGGGTGCGCAATTGTGCTGACCGAGGTCTCTCGCTCCCGTGGCACACGGTTCGTCGCCGCGCTTGCCGCCGCGATCCTGGCCGCGCCGATCTCCACCGCCAACGCCGCGGACACCGTGCTGTGGCTCAACGGCACGGAATCCGTCGTACCCGGCCCGCCACCCTCGGGACCGCCGGGCGGTCCGATCTCGGTGCTCCACGGCGCCTACGGCACCAACGTCGTCACGGTGAAGTATCCGGCGTCGTTCTGGCCACTCACCGCGGCGGCCGACCCGACCGGACCGGTTCTCGGAGTCTCCGTCGATGAAGGAATCGCCAACCTGCACAAGGCAATCGGAAGCAGCTCGGGCACTGTGACGGTGGTCGGCACATCGCAGGGCTCACTGGTGGTCGACGACGTGCAGGACGATCTCGACCGCACGGGAACCCAACCGGACGCCGACCTCACCTTCGTCGCGACCGCCGACCCGCAGGGAGCGACCGGCCTGTTCACCGTGTTCCTTCCCACCGGCACCCACATTCCGATCCTGGAGTACACGGTGCGGGCCGCACCGGCCGACAGCGCCTTCGACCGGGTCGACATCACCTACCAGTACGACGGCGTCGGCAACTTCCCGGACCGCCCCTGGCATCTGCTCGCCGACCTGAACGCCATCCTGGGCGGCTTCTACCTGCACCCGCTCACCCAGTGGGCGGATCTGTCGACCGTGCCGGAGTCGAACATCACCACCACCACCAACAGCAGGGGCGCCACGATCACCACCTACCTCGTCCCGGCCCCGTACCTGCCGCTGACCCGGCCGCTGGAACAGCTCGGGGTGCCCACCGGGATCGTGCATGCGCTGGATTCGATGTTGATCCCGATCATCAACAGGGGCTACAGCAACCTGACCCCCGAGGACGGCCCGCATCTGTCGCACGGCAAGCTGATCGACACCGCGACCACGAAGCCGCAGGCGCCGGAGAAGAAGCCATCGCCGCGGTCGGTCACCGCTGATCCGCCCGAACCGGTCACGGTCGACGACGACGATGAGCCGGCCGGCGCGGACAACAAGAGCGACAGCGACGCCGACAAGACGGCCGATGAGCCGACGGACGCGCCGCGATCCCACGAACACGAGCCCGCCGCCACCGCACCGGAGAGTGCGCCGCCGAAACAGGACCACAAGGGCGACGAGGGGGTTGTTCCAGCGAATTCATCGGAACAGCAAGAACATTCATCCCCGAAGGCCGATCCGGCCCCGGCGGCGGATCAGACCTGAACCGGCGCGTTGGCGTTCACCACGACGCTGACCGTGGTCGCTCCGAGATCGGACGCGATGACCAGTACCGGGGCGCCGGCGGCAGACACCACCTGCCCGCCGGTGACGCTCACCTGGTAGCCGTTCGGGAACTGGCCGGCCGGGACCGCGATGGTGGTGAGCGAGCCGGCATCGAAACTGCCTGAGCCGTCCACCTTCTCGGTGGAATAGCTGAAGTTCAGCGTGCCGTCGGCGAACGACCACGAGTTCGGTGTACCCGAGATCAGCTGCGGGTACGGCGCGGACAGGGTCAGCACGTTCGACGTGTTGACGTTGGTACCGGACGGCGGCTGCGCCGGGTCGTACACCAGCGCCTCGCCCGTGGTCGTTCCGGCGGTGGTGATGTCGCCCTTGCCGGAGTACGCCCACACCGTCCAGCTGGTGAAGTACCGGGCGGCGGCGTTGGTGGCCGCAGTGAGATCGGTGGTCACGTCGGAGGCCCCGAACTCACCCATGAACACGGGGATCTGGTGCTGGACGGAGTAGGCCTGCGCGTTGTCGGCCACCGTCGTGGCGATCCACCCGCAGATCCCGGTGGTAGCCGATCCATAGCAGTAATTGTGAACTGCCATAACGACATTCGGGTCGTTGATGGTGCCCATCACCAGTGGGCGGCCCAGCAGGGCGCCCAGCTCGAAGGTGGCCGGCGTCGGCTCGACGAAGATGGCGGTGGTCGGATCGACAGCCCTGATCGCGGCGATCACCTGGTTGTACATGGGCGCCAGTTGCTGCTCGACGAAGAAGGTGCCGCCGAGCAGGGAAGACAGCCAGTTGGAGCCCTCGAAGGGCTCGTTCATGATGTCGTAGCCGATCACCGCCGAATTGCCGGTGAAATACGACGCCACGTTCTCCCACGCCCGGGCATATTCGTCGGTCAGTCCGAGGCCGGTCGGGGTTTCGGCGTTGGCCCAGAACGAATCCCAGGCATGACCCTCGGCGGGGTTGAGGAAGTAGCTCCACGGGAAGCCGAAGTCGTTGTTGGGCAGTCCGCCGGTCTGGGTGGCCCACTCCGGGGCGCCCTCACCGCCAAAGGTGGTGCCCCAGTTGTCCTGGTGCATGTCCAGGACGCTGTAGATGCCGTGGTCGGCCAGCGTCTGGACCGTCTGCGCGATGGACGCGAGATAGGCATCATTGAAGACCCCGGGCTGCGGTTCCACCGCGGCCCAGATGATGCCCAGCCGGACGACGTTGAAGCCGTTGGCCGCCAGGAATGCCGCATCGTCGGCGTCGAACCCGCTGTCGGCCGGGTCGAAGGAGTCGACCTTGTAGACCTCGTTGGCGCCGTGCAGGACAACCACCCGCCCGTCGGCGGTGGTCAGCCAGCTGCCGTTGGCCGAAACAGTCAGCAGGGCCGAGTCGGAATCCCCGCTGCCGGGACCCGGGATGACCCCGCCGGTACCGGACTTGCCGACGGCGCCGTGGGCACCGAGCCAGCCGGCCGTTCCGCCCGCGCCGCCGAGAGCGGGCAATTGTGTTGTGGCACCATCGATTCCACTGTCGCCCGCGTCCCCGCCGGCACCACCGGTACCGAAGATCAAGGAGCCGTCGCCGCCGGTACCGCCCCGTCCGCCGTCGGAGCCGTCCCCGCCGCGGCCGCCGTGCCCACCGACACCCAGGAACAGGCCGACGGCGCCGCCGCCCGCACCCCCGGCACCACCGGGACCGCCTGGCGCACCCGAACCGCCGTTGCCACCGGCCCCGCCGACACCCATCAGCCAGCCCCCGGCACCCCCGGCACCACCGGCCGCGCCCGCGCCGCCGGCCCCGCCGATACCTCCGGTGCCGAACGCCCCGGCGGCGCCGCCCTTACCGCCGGCGAAACCCGCCAGGGTGCTGTTCCAGCCCTTACCGCCGTCACCCAGCAACCAGCCCCCGGCCCCGCCGTCGGGATGCTCTTCGGTGCCGTCGGCGCCGTTGCCGATGACGTAGGAGCCCAGGAGTGCGTTGACAATGCCGTCGACCGCACGGCCGATGCCGCTCCGGATCCACGCTTGGACGAGATAATGGACGGGCAGATAGATGAACTGCTCGATCAGGTCCGTCGCGGTGGCGGGGGCACTCGTGGTCGTGACGGCGACGGGTTCCGACGTGTCGGCCGTCTCGGTTGTCTCGGTTGTCTCGGTTGTCTTGGTTGTCTCGGTGGGGACCACCCGCTGGGCGGACGGCGCCGCCACGGACTTCTCACGGCGCTCGACGGCGGCATACGCGAGCGCGGCCACCGGTTCGTCCACGGGCGCGCTCGGGCTGTCGTCCGTTTTCGACGACGACGGCTCGTCGGCCGGGTCCGAGGTCCTGGCGACGGTCACGGTGGCCTCCTCGGCCACCGACCGAGAGTGGTGCGCCGCAGCCGGTTCGGCGGCCTCATCGGCCGGGTCGTCCGCCGCGGTCTCGGTGTTCTCGGTGTCAGGCTGCTCGGAGTGACGAGCCGGTGTCTCGTCCGCCGCGGTCGCCGCGGAAGTCTCCGTGGTGTCGGATTCGTGGTCCGCCGTCGCTGCGGCCGCCGGGCGTCCGGCGTTGGTGTCCGACGACGCCGGAGCCGAGTCGGTGGCCGCATGCTCGGCGGCCGTGCCGTCGCCCTCGGCCCACGCCACCCCCGCACCCACGGTCAGGGCAGCGCCGATACCCAGCGCAGCCGCCAGCCCGCGTACCCGACCGATCGTCAACATGCACCTCTGTATACGGGACGGGCAAAGGGCCGCGCGCGGTTTTCCGGATGCGGCATATTGCCCCCATGACAGTCATGGGCAAGGTGGCATTGGTGACCGGCGCGGCCTCCGGGATCGGGGCGGCCACGGCGGCGCGGTTGGCCGCCGACGGAGCGACGGTGATCGGCGCCGACATCACCCCGGCCGAGGGGATCGAGGCACTCGACGTCACCGACGAGGTCGCCGTCGCGACCCTGATCGATGCCATCGTGTCCCGGCACGGCCGCATCGACGCGGTGGTCACCTCCGCCGGGGTCAGCGGGGGCGGTCCGGCCCATTTCGTCGAGCGCGGGGAATGGGACCGGGTCATCGGCATCAACCTCACGGGCACCTTCCACGTCGCCAAGCACGCCGCGGCGCGGATGCTCGAGCAGGAGCCCCGCGACGGCGAGCGCGGCGCGATCGTCACCGTCGCCAGCGTCGAGGGTCTGGAGGGCACCGCCGGTGGTTGTGCCTACAACGCGTCCAAGGGCGGGGTCGTACTCCTCACCAAGAACCTGGCGATCGACTACGGCGGCAAGGGAATCCGGGCCAACTGCATCTGCCCAGGCTTCATCGATACGCCCATGCTGCGCAACGTGTTCGACCTTCCCGGCATGGCGGAGGTGCGGGCGCACGTGGTCGACGAGCACAAGCTGCGCCGGTTGGGCCGTCCGGAGGAGATTGCGTCGGTGGCGAGGTTCCTGCTCTCGGCTGACGCGTCGTTCGTCACGGGCCAGGCCATCGCCGTGGACGGCGGGTACACGGCCGGCCGCGACCACGGGGTGACCCGGTTGATGGGCCTGTCCTGACGGATCGGTCGACTACAGCCGCGCCCTGACCGCCGCCGACAGCCGGGCGCCGTCGGCCTTGCCCGCCGCGATGGCCGTGGCGGCCTTCATCACCTGACCCATGTGCTTCATGTGCGGTCGTTCGCCGATCTCCTCGGCCACCTGCGCAATCGCGGTGTTGACCACATTGGCGATCTCGTCCTCGCTCAGCGGCGACGGCAGGTACTCCTCGATGACGGCGGCCTCGGCGCGTTCGTTGGCAGCCAGCTCACCGCGGCCGTTGGTGACATAGATCTGGGCCGCCTCGCCACGCTTGCGCGCCTCCCGGGCGAGCACCTTCAAGACCTCGGGGTCGGTCAGTTCGCGGGCCTGCTTGCCCGACACCTTCTCGGTCTGGATCGCGGCCAGCAACATCCGCAGCGTCGCCGTTCGCAACTTGTCCTGCGACTTCATCGCCACGGTCAGATCCGCCCGCAATCGGTCCTCGAGTTCGGCCATGCCGCCGAAGATACGCCGACCCGTGCCAAACTGGACCGAAGCGACATCCGAAACCATTCGATCGACGGGGGAGGGACGTTCCCGGTGACTGCGCGATGACAATGCCCCCCACGGGTCCGGGCTGGCCATCCTGGCAGGGGCCACCGGGCTACCCACCTTCGGCCTACCCCTCGCAGTACCCACCGCCGGGTTACCCGCCACCCGGCTACCCACCCCCGGGCTACGGGGGCTACCCGCCGGGCTACCCGGGTCACCCCCCGCCGGGCGCACCGTACGGGCAGCCGATGGCGTTGCAGCCCGGGGTGATTCCCCTGCGACCGCTGACCCTCAGCGACATGTTCAACGGGGCAATCCGCTACATCCGGGCGAATCCGAGGGTGACGCTCGGGCTGACCGCGGGCGTGGTGATCATCACGCAGCTGTTCGGTCTGTTCATCCAGCTCGGTCCACTGGCGGCGACGGGCAATCTGGACGCCATGGTCAACGCCGCCGATGACGGCGGGGCCGTTGCACTTTCGTCGATCACGTCGTTCATCGGTTTCGTGGTGAAAATGCTCGGCGCCCTCGTACTGACCGGCATGCTCACCGTGGTGGTGGGCCGCGCGGTGTTCGGTACACCGATCACGGCGGCCGAGGCGTGGGACCGGATCCGGGGCCGACTGCTTCCGCTGCTGGGCCTGGTGGCTGTCGAGGTGGCCGGCGCGGCCGTGATCATCGGCGTCGTGACGGCCGTCATCGCAGGAATCGCCATGGCGGGCAACGGTTATGCCGCCGCCGCGATCGGCGTTCCGCTGGGGCTGGGCTCGCTGGCGCTGCTGGTCTGGCTCTTCACCATCGTGTCGTTCGCACCCGTGGCGGTCGTGCTGGAACGCAAGCCGGTGTTCGCCGCGTTCTCGCGTTCGCTCGCGCTGGTGCGCAACGGATTCTGGCGAGTGCTGGGAATCCGCCTGCTGGCCGGGTTGGTGGCCGGGGCGGTGTCCACCGCGGTGTCGGTCCCGTTCGCGATCGTGACGATGGTGGTGGCATCGGCGTCGTCGTTGTCCACCGCCGCAATCCTGCTGGCCGCCACGGCCAACATGGTCGGTTCGATCATCGGGCAGATCGTCGTGACACCGTTCAGCGCGGGAGTGGACACGCTGCTCTACACCGACCGGCGGATCCGGGCCGAGGCGTTCGATCTGGTGCTGCGCAGCGGCGCGGCGAACGCGATCCCGGGCGCCGGCACCGACCAGCTGTGGCTCACCGGTCCGTAGGCGCACAGTGCCCACCGTCGACGTCGACCGCGACACCGCGCACGAAGCGGCCCGACACGAACTCGCCCGGCCGATCTATCCGAAGCCGTCGCTGTTCGACCGGATCTCGCAGTGGCTCGACGACCAGTTGTTCCGGTTGACCCAGCTGGCGTCGGACGTCCCCGGTGGCTGGTTCACCGTCACCGTCCTGGTGATCATCGTCGCCGTCGCCCTGGTGGTCGCGGTGCGCATGGCGCGGCGCGCCATGCGGGTCGATCGCGCCGACCATCAGTTGTTCGACGTCGCCGAACGCACCGCGGCCGCACACCGGGGCGCCGCCGAACAGCACGCAGCCCGCGGGGAATGGGCCGCCGCCGTCCGGGAGCGGTTGCGCGCCGTGGCCCGCCAGCTCGAGGAGGACGGCGCGCTGGCGCCGGTGCCCGGCCGTACGGCCGGGGAACTGGCGCACGACGCCGGCGCGGTGTTCCCCGCACTGTCATCCCAATTCACCAACGCTGCAGCGGCTTTCAACGACGTCGCCTACGGCGAGATGCCCGGGACATCCGAGTCCTACCGCATCGTGGCCGACCTCGACGACCGGCTGCGGGAGCACTCCGCGCGCCGGGCGCCGGCGACGACGACACAACCGGCACAACAGGATTGGACACCGGTCCGGTGACGGCCGGGATGCCCCGCACCCGCCGCAAGACGTGGCGCGGGTTCACGCTGGCGCTGGCGGCCATCGTCGCGGTGGCCGGATTGACCGCCTGGCTGACCGCTCCACGGGGCGGCGGCCTGATGAATCCCGATTCCACGTCCACCGACGGCGCACACGCACTGGTCACCCTGTTGCGCGAGCGCGGTGTCGACGTGGTCGTGGCCGATTCGGCCGCCGATGCCCGGCGAGCGGCCTCGGACGCGGGTTCGGACACCCTGCTGCTGGTGGCCCAGACGCCCCACCTCAGCACCGATGCACAGCTGGCCGACCTGGTCCAGGCTCCGGGCGACCGCCTGCTCGTCGATCCCGGCCCGTCGGCCCGTAACCAGCTGGCCTCGGGAATCCGCACCGCCCCGAGTGGGCTGCAGCACGCCGACCCGGACTGCGACCTGCGTGCGGCGCAACAAGCCGGAGCCGTGAATTTCGGTGACGCCCAAGCATTTACGTCAATCGCGGACGACCTGGAACTCACCCGCTGCTATGGCGGCGTGCTGGTGCGCTATCAGAACGGCCCGGACTCCGTCACCGTGGTCGGGGCATCGGGGTTCATGACGAATGGCGGTCTGCTGCGGGAGGGCAACGCCGCGCTGGCGATGAACCTCGCCGGCTCGCACGCCCACCTGATCTGGTACGCGCCGCAGCGCGCCGAGGGCGAGAAGGACGGCGCGGCAACGCTGTCCGACCTCATCCCCGCGCGGGTGTACTGGATCGTCGCGCAACTCGTCCTGGTGATCGTGCTGCTGGCGCTGTGGCGGTCGCGGCGAATGGGCCCGTTGGTGGCCGAGACGCTGCCCGTCGTGGTGCGGGCCTCGGAAACCGTGGAGGGCCGTGGCCGGCTGTACCGATCGCGGCGGGCCCGCGTCCAGGCTGCCGGCGCGCTGCGGACCGCGGCGCTGCAGCGGCTGACCCCACGGCTGGGCCTGGGCCCGCAGGCCACGCCCGAAGCCGTCGCGATGGCGGTGGCCGCCCAGGGCGGCGGCGAACCCAGGGCCGTGCACGAGGCGCTGTTCGGGCCGCCGCCGCACAGCGACGACCAACTCGTCCAACTCGCAAACACCCTCGACACCATCGAAAGGCAGGTCCGGCGCACGTGAGTCAGCCGATTCCCCCCTCAGATCCGGCGCGCACCGCGCTGCTCGCCCTGCGCGCCGAGATCGGAAAGGCCGTCGTGGGCCAGGACGCCGTGGTCAGCGGTCTGGTGATCGCACTGCTGTGCCGCGGCCACGTATTGCTCGAAGGTGTTCCGGGCGTGGCCAAGACACTGCTGGTGCGTGCGCTGGCGGCGGCGCTGCAACTCGATTTCAAACGCGTGCAGTTCACCCCCGACCTGATGCCCGGGGATGTCACCGGATCACTGGTGTACGACGCGCGCACCGCGGCCTTCGAGTTCCGCGCGGGGCCGGTGTTCACCAACCTGCTGCTGGCCGACGAGATCAACCGCACTCCGCCCAAGACCCAGGCCGCCCTGCTGGAGGCCATGGAGGAACGTCAGGTCAGCGTCGACGGGCAGCCGCGCGCGCTGCCGGATCCGTTCATCGTCGCCGCCACCCAGAACCCGATCGAGTACGAGGGCACCTATCAGCTGCCCGAGGCGCAGCTGGACCGCTTCCTGCTCAAGCTCAATGTGCCGCTGCCGCCGCGTGATCAGGAGGTGGCGATCCTGTCCCGGCACGCGCACGGATTCGATCCGCGCGACCTGTCGGCGATCCGGCCCGTGGCCGGTCCGGCCGAACTGGCCGCGGGACGCGAGGCGGTGCGGCAGGTGCTGGTGGCCGATGAGGTGCTCGGCTACATCGTCGACATCGCCGGGGCCACCCGGAATTCGCCGGCGTTGAACCTGGGTGTCTCACCGCGCGGCGCGACGGCACTGCTGGCCACCGCACGATCGTGGGCGTGGCTGTCCGGCCGGGGCTACGTCACGCCCGACGATGTCAAGGCGATGGCGAAACCGACACTGCGGCACCGGATCGCGCTGCGTCCGGAAGCCGAGCTCGAGGGCGCCACCGCGGACGGGGTGCTCGACGGGATCCTGGCAGCCGTGCCGGTACCACGCTAGTGGTACTCACCGGGCGGACCGCACTGGTGGCACTGGTGTGCCTGCTGCCGATCGCGGTATCGCCATGGCCCGCAACATCATTCGCGATACTACTGGCCGCGTTGGCCGTCGCCGTACTGGCCGACGTCCTGCTGGCGCCCAGCCCGGCCGGGGTGGAGCTGACCCGGTCCGGCGGCACGTCGGCACGCCTTGGTGAGACGGTCGACCTGACGATGCAGGTGAACAACGGCACCGGCCGGCGGTTGCGGGGCCGCATCCGCGACGCGTGGGCACCCAGTGCACGCGCCGAACCCCGCAGCCACCCACTCGATATCCGGGCACACGGATCCACCGTGGTGCAGACCACGCTGCGACCCGTCCGGCGCGGCGAACTGCGGTCGGCCACCACCACCGTGCGCACGCTGGGCCCGCTCGGGCTGGCGGGCCGGCAGCGGTCCCGCCGGATCGCCTGGACGGTGCGCATCCTGCCGGCCTTCCTGTCGCGCAAACACCTGCCGTCGCGGCTGGCCCGACTGCGTGAGATCGACGGCCTGCTGCCGGTGCTGGTCCGCGGCCAGGGCACCGAATTCGACTCGCTGCGTGAGTATGTCGTCGGCGACGACGTCCGGTCGATCGACTGGCGTGCGACGGCCCGGCGCGCCGACGTGGTGGTGCGGACCTGGCGTCCGGAACGGGACCGCCGGATCGTGATCGTCGTCGACACCGGGCGGACGTCCGCCGGGCGCGTCGGGGTGGATCCGATTGCCGCCGACCCGACGGGCTGGCCGCGGCTGGACTGGTCGCTGGACGCCGCCCTGCTGTTGGGGGCACTGGCCGCGCGGGCCGGCGACCACGTCGACTTCCTGGCGCATGACCAGGTGGCCCGCGCCGCGGTGTTCGGGCTGTCCCGCTCGGAGGTGCTCCCGAAACTGGTCGACGCGATGGTCGCCCTGCAGCCCGAGCTGATCGAATCGAATTCCGCCGCAATGGTTTCGGAGATCTCTCGACGGATCCGCCGGCGCGCGCTGGTGGTGCTGCTGACCGATCTGAACAGTTCGGCCCTCGAGGAGGGCCTGCTGCAGGTGCTGCCGCAGCTGGCCGCGCGCCATCAGGTGATCATCGCCGCGGTGTCCGACCCGCGGGTCGAGGAGATGTCGGCCGGGCGTTCCGATGCCGCGACCGTGTATGGAGCCGCGGCCGCCGAACGGGCCCGCAACGACCGTCGGCACCTGGCCGGCCGGCTGCGGAACCTCGGCATCGAGGTGGTGGACGCCGGGCCGGCCGAACTCGCGCCGGCACTGGCCGACAAGTATCTGGCGATGAAGGCCTCCGGCAGGCTCTAGTCGAGTCGACGATCCACCGGGGGACGCGGTGGTGAGGAGCGAGACAATTGGTCAGCGAATGGGCACCACGTCGGGCGCGTCGTCGATGTCGCCGGTCTCCCCGGCACGCACGCCCCGCCGTCCGAAGTGCACGACGTAGCCCAGGAAGGCGGCCCACACGGTCGCCCCGATCGCGATCCGCGCCCACGTCGGCAGCCCCGACGGCGTCACCATCGCCTCGACCAGACCGGACACCAGCAGGACGGCCACCAGGCCGAGCGCCACCGAGGCAACCGCCCGGCCCTGCTCGGCCAGCACCTGACCGCGGGGCCGGTCGCCGGGCGCGATCACCGACCACCCCAGCCGCATCCCGACCGCGCCGGCCAGGAACACGGCGGTCAGCTCCAGCAGACCGTGCGGCACGAGGAGGCCGAACAGCACGTCGGCCTTGCCGGCGCTGACCATGAGTCCCCCGGTCACGCCCACGTTGGCGGCGTTCTGGAACAGGATGTACGGGATCGGGATCCCGAGCAGCACCGCGAACGCGATGCACTGGGCAGCCACCCAGGAGTTGTTCACCCAGACCTGCAGCGCGAAGGCCGCCGCCGGATGGTCGCTGTAGTACGACTCGAAGTCGTGGTTGACCAATTCGGCTATCTCACTGGGGGTTCCGAGAGTTGCCTGCACGCCCGGATCCCGTGCCACCCAGCCACCGATGAGCACCGCGACGGCGAAGAAGACCACCGCCGTGGCCAGCCACCAGCGCCACGCCCGGTAGGCGACCACCGGGAACGACACCGTCCAGAATCGGGCGACATCGCTCCACAGCGGGGCGTGGGCCCCGGTCACCGCGGCACGCGCACGGGCCACCAACGAGGACAGCCGCCCCACCAGAACAGAGTCCGAGGAAGACGACCGGACCATGGACAGATGGGTCGAGACCCGCTGGTACAGGTCGACCAGTTCGTCGACCTCGGCCCCGGTCAGATTGTTGCGGCGCTTGACCAGCTGGTCGAGCCGGGTCCATGTCGAGCGGTGTGCGACCACGAACGCATCGACATCCACCCCGGCGAGTTTAGTAGCGTTCGAGCATGAGTTCGCCGTCAATGGTCACCGGGGACGCCGTGGTGCTCGACGTCCAG
>Ga0209023_10001685_pt1 | contig 29004 bp, 30 predicted proteins | sample LakOneMetagenome_FD_187468 | JGI IMG/M metagenome (GOLD analysis project Ga0209023, IMG submission 187468) | Freshwater and sediment microbial communities from Lake Erie, Canada (SPAdes) (version 2) | ecosystem: Environmental > Aquatic > Freshwater > Lentic | place: Lake Erie, Canada...
TCCGCCGGCCGCACCTGATGCCCCCGGCCCGCGGCCCGGCCCCAAGCCCGCTGCGCCGCGGCCCCCGCGCGTCGGCAACAACCCCTTCTCCTCACAGCAGCCCGTCGAACGGCCGATCCCCCGACCGATGGGAGCCCCGGGCCCCGGCGGCCCGCGGCCCGGCCCCGGCGCGGGTGGTCCCCGTCCCGGTGGCGGCCCGCGGCCCACTCCTGGCAACATGCCGCCGCGCCCGCCCGGCGCCGGCGCAGCCGGTCGTCCGGCACGCCCGGGCGCACCGCGTCCCGGTGGCGGCCCGCGGCCCGGCCCCGGTCAGGGAGCTCGGCCCGGTGGCGGTGGTGGTAACTACCGCGGTGGTGGTGCCGGAGCCGGTGCGGGCGCCGGCGGTGGCGCCGCAGCGGGCGGTTTTCGGGGCCGTCCCGGCGGTGGCGGTGGCGGCGGTGGCCGTCCCGGTCAGCGCGGTGGCGCGGCCGGTGCGTTCGGCCGTCCCGGCGGCGCACCCAAGCGTGGCCGTAAGTCCAAGCGCGCCAAACGCGCCGAATACGAGAACATGCAGGCGCCGGTCGTCGGCGGCGTGCGGTTGCCGCACGGCAACGGCGAGACCATCCGGTTGGCCCGGGGCGCGTCCCTGTCCGACTTCGCCGAGAAGATCAACGCCAACCCGGCCTCGCTGGTCCAGGCGCTGTTCAACCTCGGTGAGATGGTGACCGCCACCCAGTCCGTGGGTGACGAGACCCTGGAACTGCTCGGCAGCGAGATGAACTACGTCGTGCAGGTGGTTTCGCCCGAGGACGAGGACCGCGAGCTGCTGGAGTCCTTCGACCTGTCGTACGGGGAGGACTCCGGGGACGAGGGCGATCTCGAGGTCCGACCGCCCGTCGTCACGGTCATGGGTCACGTCGACCACGGCAAGACCCGACTGCTGGACACCATCCGGAATGCCAGCGTGCGTGAGGGCGAGGCCGGCGGCATCACCCAGCACATCGGCGCCTACCAGGTCGAGGTCGCCCACGACGGCGCCGAGCGTCCGATCACCTTTATCGACACCCCCGGTCACGAGGCGTTCACCGCCATGCGTGCCCGCGGCGCGAAGGCCACCGATATCGCGATCCTGGTGGTCGCGGCCGACGACGGCGTCATGCCGCAGACGGTGGAGGCCATCAACCACGCACAGGCCGCCGACGTGCCGATCGTGGTGGCGGTCAACAAGATCGACAAGGAGGGCGCCGACCCGGCCAAGATCCGGGCGCAGCTCACCGAGTACAACCTGGTGGCCGAGGACTACGGCGGCGACACCATGTTCGTCGACATCTCGGCCAAGCAGGGCACCAACATCGATCAGCTGCTCGAGGCGGTCGTGCTGACCGCCGATGCGGCCCTGGACCTGCGGGCCAACCCCGACATGGAAGCCCAGGGTGTGGCCATCGAAGCGCACCTGGACCGCGGTCGCGGCCCGGTGGCGACGGTGCTCATCCAGCGCGGCACGCTGCGGGTCGGCGATTCGGTGGTGGCCGGCGACGCCTACGGCCGGGTCCGCCGGATGGTCGACGAGCACGGCGAGGATGTCGAAGAGGCGCTGCCGTCGCGTCCGGTGCAGGTCATCGGCTTCACGTCGGTGCCGGGTGCGGGCGACAACTTCCTGGTCGTCGACGAGGACCGGATCGCCCGGCAGATCGCCGACCGGCGCAGCGCGCGCAAGCGCAACGCGCTGGCCGCCCGGTCGCGCAAGCGGATCAGTCTGGAAGATCTGGATTCGGCGCTGAAGGAAACCAGCCAGCTGAACCTGATCCTCAAGGGCGACAACGCCGGTACGGTCGAGGCGCTCGAGGAGGCCCTGCTGGGCATCCAGGTCGACGACGAGGTCGAGCTGCGGGTCATCGACCGCGGTGTCGGTGGCGTCACCGAGACCAACGTCAACCTGGCGTCGGCATCGGATGCGATCATCATCGGCTTCAACGTGCGGGCCGAGGGCAAGGCCACCGAGCTGGCCAACCGCGAAGGTGTGGAGATCCGGTACTACTCGGTGATCTACCAGGCCATCGACGAGATCGAGAGCGCGCTCAAGGGCATGCTCAAGCCGATCTACGAGGAGAAGGAGCTCGGCCGCGCCGAGATCCGCGCCATCTTCCGGTCGTCCAAGGTCGGCAACATCGCGGGCTGCCTGGTGCAGTCGGGCATCATGCGCCGCAACGCCAAGGCCCGGTTGCTCCGCGACAACGTGGTGGTCGCCGAGAATCTCACCGTCTCGTCGCTCAAGCGGGAGAAGGACGACGCCACCGAGGTGCGCGAAGGTTACGAGTGTGGTCTGACTCTGACCTACAGCGACATCAAGGAAGGCGACGTGATCGAGACCTACGAGCTCGTTGAGAAAGAGCGGGTCTGATGGCTGATCCCGCACGGGCCAGACGTCTGGCCAAGCGGATCTCCACCATCGTCGCCTCGGCCATCGAGTACGAGATCAAGGATCCGCGGCTGGCCGGTGTCACGATCACCGACGCCAAGGTGACCGGTGATCTGCACGACGCCACGCTGTACTACACAGTGCTGGGTCGGAGTCTCGAGGACGAACCGGACTATGCCGGCGCCGCCGCGGCGCTCGAGAGTGCCAAGGGCACCTTGCGCACCAAGGTGGGCGCCGGCACCGGCGTCCGGTTCACCCCGACGCTGAGCTTCGAACGCGACACCGTCCCGGACGCCGCGCACAAGATGGAAGAGCTGCTCGCGCGGGCCCGCGCGGCCGATGCCGACGTTGCGCGGATTCGGGAGGGAGCGGTACCGGCCGGCGACGCCGACCCGTACCGTGTGAGCGGGGACTGCGATTCTGAGGATGCCGGTGACGACGATCGACCCGAGGACTGACACCGGCCGGCGTGTTGATGCCGGCGGTGCCGTCGAGGTGCTCTCGGCGGCTCGGACCGTGCTCATCGTCTGTCATGTGTTCCCCGACGCCGACACCATCGGCGCGGGTCTGGCCCTGGCCCAGGTGCTCGACCGGATGGGCAAGGACGTCCAGGTCAGCTTCGCCGCGCCGGCCACGCTGCCCGAGTCGCTGCAGACGCTGCCCGGCGGCCGACTGCTGGCCAGCCCGCAGGATGTCCGCCCCGACGTCGACCTGCTGGTGACCGTCGATATCCCCAGCGTCAACCGGCTCGGCGGGCTGCGACACTTCGCCGAGACCGCTCCGCAGGTGCTCGTCATCGACCACCACGCGTCGAACGAACTGTTCGGCACGGCCAATTACGTTGAGATCATGGCGGATTCGACCACGCTGCTGGTGGCCGATCTGCTCGACGCGTGGGGTCAGCAGATCGACGTGTCGGTGGCGCACTGCCTGTACGCCGGACTGACCACCGACACCGGATCGTTCCGCTGGGCCACTGCCCGCGCGCACCGGCTGGCCGCCCGGCTGGTCGAGGCCGGGATCGACAACGCCGGTATCAGCCGGGCCCTGATGGACACCCACCCGTTCGCCTGGCTGCCGATGCTGTCGCGGGTGCTGGCGTCGGCGCAGCTGCTGCCGTCCGACGTCGACGGCCGCGGCCTCGTCTATGCCGTCGTTCCGCACGACGAATGGCTGCCGGCCCGGGCCGAGGAGGTCGAGAGCATCGTCGACATCGTGCGCACCACGTCGCAAGCCGAGGTCGCTGCGGTGTTCAAGGAGATCGAACCGGATCACTGGTCGGTATCCATGCGCGCCAAGTCGTTCAACCTGACACCCGTGGCAGCGTCGTTCGGCGGCGGCGGCCACCGGTTCGCCGCCGGCTTCTCCGTGAACGGCACGATCGAGGACGCCGTGGCCGCGCTGCGGCGCGCCCTTGGCTGACCCCGATCCAAGCGTCGGGACGCCGTCGAGCCGGTCCATCGCCGGGCTGGCCGTGCCGGCGCTCGGAGTCCTGGCCGCCGAACCCCTGTACCTGCTGTTCGACCTCGCCGTGGTGGGGCGGCTGGGCGCGTTGGCGCTGGCCGGTCTGGCGATCGGCGCGCTGATCCTGGGCCTGGTGTCCTCGCAGGGCACTTTCCTGTCGTACGGCACCACGGCACGGTCGGCCCGGCATTTCGGGGCCGGTGACCGCGGCGCGGCGGTGCGGGAGGGCGTACAGGCCACCTGGCTGGCCGTCGGCCTGGGGCTGTTGATCGTGACGGTCGTCGAAGTGGCCGCCGCGCCGATCACCACGGCCATCGCGGGCTCCGGTGAGATCGCCGGCGCTGCCCTGCCGTGGTTGCGGATCGCCATCCTGGGCGCACCGGCGATCCTGATCTCGTTGGCCGGCAACGGCTGGATGCGCGGCGTGCAGGACACCGCTCGGCCGCTGCGCTATGTCGTGACCGGATTCGTGGTCTGCGCGCTGCTGTGCCCAGTGCTGGTGTACGGCTGGGTGGGCCTGCCGCGGCTGGAGCTGGCGGGCTCGGCGCTGGCGAATCTGGTGGGCCAGTGGGTGGCTGCGGCGCTGTTCTGCCGGGCGCTGGTGGCCGAGCGGGTGCAGTGCCGGCCCGACCCGTCGGTGCTGCGGGCCCAGGCGGTGATGGGCCGCGATCTGCTGGCCCGTTCTCTCGCGTTCCAGGTGTGTTTCGTCTCGGCCGCCGCGGTCGCGGCCCGGTTCGGCGCAGCGGCCGTCGCCGCGCACCAGATCGTGCTGCAGTTGTGGGGTTTTCTTGCGCTGGTGCTCGATTCCCTGGCGATCGCCGCGCAGTCACTGGTCGGGGCGGCGTTGGGTGCCCGTGATCCCGGGTGTGCCAAATCGGTGGCGTGGCGGGTGACGGTGTTCTCGACGGCGGCCGCGGCCGTGCTGGCGCTGATCTTTGCGCTGGGTTCGGGTGTGCTGCCCAGGCTGTTCACCGCCGACCGCGCGGTGCTCGGCGCCATCGGCGTGCCGTGGTGGTTCATGGTTGCCCAATTGCCGATCGCCGGAATCGTCTTCGCGCTCGACGGGGTGCTGCTGGGTGCCGGTGACGCGAAGTTCATGCGCAACGCCACCCTGTTCAGTGCGCTGGTCGGCTTCCTGCCGCCGATCTGGTTGTCGCTGATCTACGGCTGGGGGCTGGCCGGAATCTGGGCGGGTCTGTCGGCCTTCATGGTGCTGCGACTGGTGTTCGTCGGATGGCGGGCGTTCTCGGGCCGCTGGTTGGTCTGATCCCGGGTCAGCGGCGCGCCACCGCGGCCCAGCCGAATTCGTTGGTGCGCACCTGGATTTCGCCGAAACCCGCCGCGGCCAACCGGTCGGGCAGGGTCGCTGGATCCACCGGGTTGTAGGTGTCACCCTCGTGCATGCCGGCCAGCCCGTCGCTGGCCAGGCTGTCACTGGCGACCAACGCTGCGCCCGGCGCCAGGACGCGGGCCACCTCGGCGAACAGCCGGTCCTGCAGCTCGGCGGTCGGGACGTGATGCAGCATCGTGAAACATGCTGCGCCGGTGAACTTTTCGTCGGGGAAACCCAGCGCGGTGGCGTCGCCGTCGACGATCCGAACCGACGGGGCGCCCGCGAAGCGGTCGCGCAGCATCGCCGCCAGGACGGGGTCGATTTCCACCGACGTCAGGTGCGAGGTCAGCCCGGACAGCACGTCGGTGGTGGCGCCGTAACCCGGGCCGACCTCGAGGACGTCGTCGCCGAGCTCGACCTCACCGAGTGCCCACGGCAGGATGACGTCGCGGATCGCCTGGCGCCATTCGTCGCTGCCGCACAGCACGTGTGCTTCGTTCACGTGCCCGACGTTAGCGGGTTGCGGGCTCCGGCGGCGAAGTTCATCCCGACGCCCGCGTTGAGCAACGCGGCGCCCACACCCAGGGCCACGACCACCAGGATGAGCCCGATCAGCGGCCACACGAATATGGCGGTCCGTTTCTGCACGGCCCAGACGGTGCCGCCGATGGCGACGGCCGCGGCCACCGCCAGCCCGCCCCACGCCACCACGAACGCGGCGTTGATGGTGGCGTAGTTGCACGGGTCATCGGGTCCGGTGGAACACCCGTCGGTGGCCATCACCGCGAACAGTGAGAAGAACCCCCCGACGCCGCCGACGAGGACCAGGGCGATCCACAGCAGAACGGTGGCGACGGTGTCCGTCGTCGATGCGGGCTTCACGGCGCTAGGGCCGCACCTGCGTACGGCCACGCGCCATCACGCCGGATCGGCTGGCCGCGATGTCGTCACCCGTCGTCGATCGCATCCACGCCCGCGCCGCCTCCGCCTCCAGCCAGAGCGCCGAGCTGGTCTGGTCGGCATCGATGCGGTGGTACGACGCCAGCAGCGCCCGCACGGCCCTCTGATTGTTGCCCGCGATCGTGGCGGCCACCCGGCGGGCGGCGGGCAGCAGCTCGTCGTGGACCACCACCTGGGTGACCAACCCGGCGCGCAGTGCCTCGTCGGCCGACAGGTAGTCACCGGTCAGGCTCATCCGTCGGGCCAGCCCGACGCCCACCTTCTGCGGCAGCCGGACCGACAGCCCCCAGGTGGGCAGCAAGCCCACCCGGGCGTGGGTGTCGGCGAACGCCGCGTGCTCCGACGCGATCAGGACGTCGCAGTACAGCGCCAGTTCGAGGCCGCCCGTCACCGCGGCGCCGTTGATGGCGCCGATCACTGGCTTGGACATGTCGGGCCATTTCGGCGAGATATCGGGCAGCTCCGTGGTGTCGCCCAGTTCCTTGAGGTCCAGTCCGGCGCAGAACACCGGATCCGCGCCGGTGACGATGACGACGTCGACGGCGTCGTCGGCCTCGGCCTCGGCCAGCGCGGCAAAGAACCGTCGGCGCAGTTCGGCCGACAGGGCATTGCGCGACGCCGGCCGGTTCAGCGTCAGCGTGCGGATGCGGTCGGCGGTTTCGGTCAGCAGGACGTCTTCGGTCACAAGGGCACGATAGCCAGCCGCAACAGACGCGCTTACCTTGGAGGCCATGTGCCGGAACATCACCGAACTCCGCGGCCTCGAGCCGCCCGCCACCGCCGTCGAGGTCGAGGCCGCCGCGCGCCAGTACGTCCGCAAGGTCAGCGGCATCACCCGTCCGTCGGAGGCCAACGGTGCAGCGTTCGAGGCGGCCGTCGCCGAGGTCGCGGCCGTCACCGCACGCCTGCTCGACACGCTGCCGCCGCGCCGTCAGCCGCCCAAATCCATCCCGCCGCTGCGCCGGCCCGAGGTGCTGGCCCGCCTGAACGCCCGATGACACCTGCCCTCGAGGAGTGGGCCCGTGACGTTGCCTCGCCTCGACGCGTACTCGGGCTGCAAGAGCTGGGTCGAACTACCGGTCACCATGGAATACGCTGCACCCATTCATGATTCGGCGGCATTGACCGACATCGCCGACCGGGTGCGGCGGCTAGTGGGCTGACGGCGAACCCGTGGGCAGGATCAGCCGGGATGCGCCGCCGTGGTGGATCGTGTGGGTCGCACTGCGCATCTCGCGTCCGGCGCCCTGATTCTCGCCGGTGCCCAGGTTTCGGCTGAACCGCGGGTGCGACCCGCCGGCCACCACGACGCGCATCCGCGACCCGGCCCGGAAGCGGTGGGCGATCTCGTCGAGCACGATCCGTACCGGGCCGTCCGTTCCGTCCAGGCGGCGGTATCCGTCACTGACGTTGTGGGAGCGGCCTTTGCGGTCCACCTCGGACACCCGCACGAAAAGATCGACGTGCGGGTTGTCGGACGTGTGCTGGAATTCGACCACCGGCGACCCGTACACGTAGATGTCCTCGGTCAGCGGTTCGCCGGTGAAGGCCAGCACGTCGCCGCGCTCGGCCAGTTTCTCGTCGCGCAGGTATCCGCCGTCGTTGGACAGCAGTGGGCCGCCCACTGTCGGGGTGGGATGTCGCGGGTCGAAGGTGAACGACGACCGTGCCGGGTGATCCGGCCGGGGTTCGGTCACCAATCGGCCCGGCTCCAGGAACCAGGTGTGCTCCGAGGTGGCCGGCGGCCAGTCCGGCAGGTGCCGCCACCCCCCGCCGCCGGTGACGAAGACGTGCACCGGACTGCGCGGTGCCGCGGACCTGCCCGTCACGCGCTGATCGAGCCAGTCCAGTGTCTCCCGCAAGATTCGCGGCGCGGCCTTCGTCGACATGTGGCCGTGCGTCCACGGCCCGATGGTCAGCGCGACGTCGACGCCACGGTCGTGCAACCGGTGGTACTGCTCGATCGTCTGCGCGAGGAACACGTCCTGCCAGCCGCCGACCAGCAGCACCGGGACCGTCGCACCGTCGAGTGCGGCGTAGAACTTGTGCCGGTCCCAATAGGGATCGTCGACGTCGGGATGTGCGAACCAGCCTTCCCACCACGATGCGCCGTCGCCCAGCAGCGAACGGCCGGCGGTCACCAGCGGCACCCGGGCGGCGGTGCGCTCGAGCAGGCCGGGAAGGCGCCGGCGGCGCGGGATGTCACGCAGCCGCCGGGGGTCTTCCTGGTGGGTGACGGCGTAGCTCCACAGGAGGTAGTCCTTGACGGCGAACGCGCCGCTGCCCCAACTCGCCAGGGGGAAGTCATGGTTGCCGACGATGATGACCGCACCGGCCATTTCCGCGGGGGGATCGGTCAGCAGGGCCCACTGCGCGGTGCCGAGGTAGGAGATCCCGGCGGTAACGAATGTTCCTGTGTACCAAGGTTGTTGGCGCATCCAGGCGACGGTGTCGGCGCCGTCGGCGGCCTCATTGACGGTGGGGTCGAACCCGCCGCCGGACCCGAAGGTGCCCCGGACGCTCTGCACCAGCACGTGATAGCCGCGCGCGGCGAACATCCCGCCGAAGACCGCCGAGGCCGGAAAGCCGCGGCCATAGGGGGTGCGCACCAACAGGGTGCCGATGGGGGCGGAGCACTGGGGAATGTAATGGTCCGCGATCAGTTCGACGCCGTCGCGCATCGGGACGGTCACACCGTTGTCCACGCGGAACTCGTTGGTGGGTGCGGGTAGGCGCAGTGCCTTGCTCAGCGCCCGGTCGGCGCGGATTCGCAGGGTCACCCGGCCAGGTTACGCATTGCCCAGCGGTGGATCGCCGGAGGTGATCAGTGCGGCCACCCGGTCCAGCAGCCAGCTGACGGCCTGCTGCTGGGCCACCGTCCACTGCGGCGTGGCGTCGGCCACAGCGTGCCGCAAGGCGTCGCGGCGACGCCGGTCGACCTCGGCGAAGGTGGCGTCCGATGGGGTGTTGACGGGATCCTGACCGCTGCGCTGCGGTCAAAAGCGCGACTCAACGCGCGCGGCGAGGCCTGCATTTACCCGCGGGTGGTGGTGACCGTCGTCGGGCGGCGGCCGGCCGATGAGCCGGTGACGCCCTATCTGGTGGTGACCGGGACGGCACACCTCGACGAGGGTGCTGCGCCGGAACTGCTCACCGAGCTGACCGCGGTGCGTGCCCGCGAGTTCGTCGGGAAGTTCCCGCCCGCGGGCTCACCGCTGGGAGTGCTCACCCGGGTCCGCATCGAGAAGGTCGGCGGCGTCGGCCCGTGGGCCCCGTTCGGCGGCGAGGCCGACACGCTTTAGAACTTGTAGAACGGGACCAGTTCGTTGGCGCGGCGCATGTTCTCGGCCATGCAGTCCGGGGCGTCGGGTGAATGGATCGGGGAGTAGAACAGCGACTGCTGGATCAGCCCGTAGCTGGTCTTGAAGGCGATCATGCAGGAAAACCACCAACGGTTGTTCCAGTCGGTGGGCTTCATCACCCAGAACGTGGCCGCGCGGTGTCCGGCGATGTCGGTTTCGACGGCGTCGGGCGGCAGCGTGTCCTCGTAGGTCCGCCACACGAACGCCTCGACGGCCATCTGGTAGTTGCCGGCATCCAGCTGACAGCGCAGGCCGTCCTGGGGCTCCGGCGGCGTGAACCCGAGGCCCAGGTTGTTGATCACGTCCACGGGGATGTCACGGCACGGATCGAACGGATCCGGGTCGGTGAGGTTGAGCACCGGCGATTTGATGGTCGTCTCGGGTGCCAGCGGCATTCCGGTGGCGCGCAGGTCCACCGCTATGGCCGGGCCCGCGGGTGGCGTCGGCGCCTGGAGCACAATGACGACCGCGATCAGCAAAGCGCCCAATGCAGCACAGAGCCGCATCCTGGCGACCATGACACCCCTCTCGTGTTCGGAACCGACCTGAGCCGGGAGTCTACAAGCCGGGGCGAGAACGTGTTCTAGGTTCCCGTGCTGCGGTGCGGCCCGTGTTCGCCCCGGCAGTAGGCTCTCGGGTTGTGTCGCATCAACCGCAGGGCAGACTGCGCCCCACGCTGTGGGCGATCAGTGACCTGCATACCGGGCACAGCGGCAACAAGCCGGTCACCGAGGAGCTGTATCCGTCCACACCCGATGATTGGCTGATCGTGGCGGGCGACGTCGCCGAGCGGACCGACGAGATCCGCTGGGCGCTCGACCTGCTGCGCAAACGGTTCGCCAAGGTGATCTGGGTGCCGGGGAACCATGAGCTGTGGACCACTGGCAAGGACCCGGTCCAGGTATTCGGCCGGTCCCGCTACGACTACCTGGTCAACATGTGCGACGAGATGGGCATAGTGACGCCGGAACACCCCTTCCCGATCTGGACCGAGGAGGGCGGTCCGGCCACGATCGTGCCGATGTTCCTGCTGTACGACTACTCGTTCCTGCCGGCCGGGGCGGGCACCAAGAGCGAGGGCCTGGCGATCGCCAAGGACAACGGTGTGGTCGCCACCGACGAGTACCTGCTGTCCAGCGAGCCGTACGCCACGAAGGACGCCTGGTGTCACGACCGGTTGGTGCACACCCGCAAACGCCTGGAAGACCTCGACTGGATGATGCCGACGGTGTTGGTCAATCACTTCCCGATGGTCCGTGAACCCTGCGATGTGATGTTCTACCCGGAGTTCTCCCTGTGGTGCGGCACCACCGCCACCAAGGATTGGCACACCCGCTACAACGCGGTGTGTTCGGTCTACGGGCACCTGCACATTCCGCGCACCACGTGGTACGACGGGGTGCGCTTCGAAGAGGTCTCGGTGGGTTATCCGCGAGAGTGGCGGCGCCGCAAGCCCTATCGCTGGCTCAGGCAGGTGCTGCCGGACCCGAATTACGCCCCGGGTTATCTCAACGACTTCGGCGGCCATTTCGTCATCACCCCGGAGATGCAGGCGCAGTCCGCGCAGTTCCGGGATCGGCTACGGTCGCGGCGGTTATGACACGGCTGATCGACCCGTTGCTGCCCGCCGATGTGGCCGCCGCGGAGATCTACTCCGATCTACCCGGTCTGGCGCCGATGCCGGAAGAGGAGCCGCTGATCGCGAAGTCGGTTGCCAAGCGCCGCAACGAGTTCGTCGCGGTGCGTCATTGTGCCCGGATCGCACTGGCCCAGCTCGGTGTGGAGCCCGCCCCGATCCTCAAGGGCGACAAGGGTGAACCGTGCTGGCCGGCCGGCGTGGTCGGCAGTTTGACGCACTGTGAGGGTTACCGGGGGGCCGTGGTGGCCCACCGGGCCGATGTCCGCTCGCTGGGCATCGACGCCGAACCGCACGACGTGCTGCCGCGCGGGGTGCTCGACTCGATCAGCCTGCCGGCCGAGCGTCAGCAGTTGCAGGCGCTGCCGAACGGCCTGCACTGGGATCGAATCCTGTTCTGCGCCAAGGAGGCAACCTACAAGGCGTGGTTCCCGCTGACGCACCGCTGGCTGGGTTTCGAGGATGCCCACATCGCGTTCGAGGTCGATTCGGGCGGGACGTCGGGCACGTTCTCGTCGAGGATCCTGATCGATCCCGCTGCCGAGAGTGGGCCGCCGTTGACGGTGCTCGACGGGCGCTGGACGGTGACCGACGGGCTGGCACTGACGGCGATCGTGTTGTGAGTGCCGGTGGTCCCGCGCCCGGGATCGTCGTCGTCGACAAGTCGGGCGGGATGACGAGCCACGACGTGGTCGGGCGGTGCCGGCGCATCTTCGGTACCCGCAAGGTCGGTCATGCCGGCACGCTGGACCCGATGGCCACCGGTGTGCTGGTGATCGGCATCGAGCGGGCCACCAAGATCCTAGGCCTGATCTCCGGGACGTCGAAGTCGTACGACGCGACCATCCGGCTGGGATGGACGACATCGACCGATGACGCCGAAGGTGAACTGCTGCAGTCTATTTCGGCTGGATCGGTGACCGATTCTGCCATCGATGACGCGTTGGCGGCGCTGCGCGGCGACATCGACCAGATCCCGTCGAAGGTCAGCGCCATCAAGATCGGCGGCAAGAGGGCTTATCAGCTGGCCCGCGAGGGGCAGAATGTCGAACTGGCGGCCCGCCGGGTCCGTATCGACCGGTTCGACATCCTCGCGGTCCGGCGGGTTGGTGAGGCTCCGGACGTTGTAGACCTGGACGTGACGGTGGATTGTTCGTCCGGCACCTATATCCGTGCGCTGGCCCGCGATCTCGGCAGTGCCCTCGGGGTGGGTGGTCATCTGACGGCGTTGCGGCGCACCAGGGTTGGCGGTTTCGGCCTCGAACAGGCGCACCAACTCGAGCAACTGGCCGAGGACCCGCGGTTGAGTTACACACTCGACGAGGCGTGCCTGCTCGGGTTTGCGCGCCGGGATCTGACCGATGCCCAGGTGGTCGACGTCGGCCACGGTCGGCCGCTCGACCCCGCCGGTCTCACGGGTGTGTACGCGGCCGTCGCGCCGGACGGTCGCGTGATGGCGCTGCTGGAGGACGGCCCCACGCGAACGAAATCGGTGGTGGTGGTGCGACCGGCGACGATGCAGGGCGGGCCGTCCTGAGGAGGAGCGGGCGCCGTTGATGTGGCCCGGCGACGATGCAGGACGGGTCGATGCAGGACGGGTCGTCGTGAGGGTCAGTTGCCCCCGGCCCCGCCGGTGCCGCCCGCACCGCCGGACGTGCCGCCGGACGTGCCGGAGCCGGCGGATCCCGCATCGCCGGGCGAGCCAGCAGAAGTAGGGCCGTTTCCGCCCGTGCCGCCATCGCCACCGCTGCCGGGCTTGGCGCCTTTGCCGCCGTTTCCGCCCGTGCCGCCGTTGCCTCCGCCGAGGCTCCCGTCGCCGCCGAGGCCGCCCTTGCCGCCACTACCGCCGACGCCGGACGGAAAGCCGCCGGCGCCGCCGGCGCCGCCGTTTCCGCCCCATTCGCCGTAACCCTTGGAGATGTCAGCGCCAGCACCGCCGTTGCCGCCGTCACCGCCCTTGGTGCCGAATGTGCCAGCGCTGCCGCCGTCACCGCCGGAGCCACCACGGCCGCCATCTGGGCCGGCGGATCCGCCGTTTCCGCCCTGGCCCCCGTCGCCCCAGCCGAGCACGCCGCCGCCACCACCCGCGCCGCCGTCCCCGGCATTGCCGGCCACGGAATCGCCGCCGTCCCCGCCGGTGCCGCCCTTGGCCGGGCCGGTGATGTTCATCAGCGCGGCGCTGCCCCCGGCGCCGCCGTCGCCGGCGTTGCCGTAGGTCGAGTCGCCGCCGTCGCCGCCGTCCCCGCCGGAACCGGCCCACTGGCCGCCGGCACCACCCCGGCCGCCGTCGCCGGCCCGGATCAGGCGGTCCGACGCTGCGGTCGCGCTGTAGCCCGCGCCGCCGGCGCCGGCAAATATTCCGGTGCTACGGGTGCCGCCCCAGTCACCACCCTTGCCGCCGTTGCCTCCGTCGGGGTGCAGTGTGGTGCCGTCGGCACCGTCACCACCGTTGCCGAACATCCCGGCGTCGCCGCCGTCGCCGCCGCCCCAGCCGTTGCCGCCGTTACCACTCAGCCAGCCGCCCTTGCCGCCGTTGCAGGTGTCCGCACAGGTGGTGGCGTCGTAGCTGAAGCCGTTGCCGAAGAAGATGCCGGCGTTCGGGTGCTCTGCGGTGCCGTCGCCCCAGAAAATGTTGAATGGTTCGGCGGCGGCCGCCAAGCTGGCGCTTCCGAGCTTCCCACTGGTCGTGGTGGGGCAGGTTCCCGAGTCAGCGACAACACAGGCCCGATCGGCGGATGGGGCCGCCGATGCGTTTCCAGCCCCGGCGACGGCAGCCAGAACCCCGCTCCCGAACAGGGCGGCGCCCGCGACCCCGACCCTCAATTGCTGCGGGCGTTCCGAGATCGCGCGGTGCTTCGGCACGTTATTTGTCCCCCTCGTGAAATTTCAGCAAATATCAGCAGATCGTAGCGGCAAGTTGGGTCAACGCCGGGGACAAACGCGCGATTCATCCGAGGCGAAGATCCCTGGCCATCCTCAGGATGTGGTGAAGGCGCGAAGCCGTGACCGATACCACCCCTCCCCGGCCGGATCCGTCACGGTCTCCGATCTCATCGGCGCCGCGGTGGAGGAGGATGCCGCCGGCGCATCTGTGACACGACGGACACCGACGAGACGAGCACCGAGGAGGCGAACACCGCCACCAAGGACCAACGCCCGGCCGCCGGAGACGGGGGTCCCTAACCATCTTCAGGATGTGGTGGGAGCATGGAGCCATGACTGGTATCGATGTTCCCCCGGCTGGATCAATCACGGTCTCCGATCTCATCGGCGCCGCGGTGGTGCGGATCGCCGCCGACGCGACCGTGACGGGCGCCGCGCAGGCGATCATCAAGGCGGGCGTCGGCGCGGTCATCGTCGGTGAGGATGAGCGTCCGGCGGCGCTGCTCAGCGAACGCGACGTCGCGCTGGTGGTTGCGGCGGGCCGCAATCCGTCGGCGGTTCCGGCGGCGGAGGTGGCCAGCACCGACCTGGTGTGGTGCGAGTCCGGCGACAGCGTCGACGCGGTGGCCATGCGGATGACCGACCGCCACATCCGCCACATCCTGGTGGAGGAGGACGGTCAGCTGGTGGGCATCATCTCTGCGCGCGATCTGCTCGGGGTGTACGCCTCCGACGCCGACCTCGAACCGACTCCCTGACAGCAGGATTCAGACGGGCGCGGTCACGGCACGGGCCGCGAAATCGGCTGCCTGATCGGTCATCCCGTTGACGGCGTACGAGGTGTGTGCGGACTGATCGTTGCCGACGGGTGAGCACACCGGGTCGGCGGGCGCACACAGGTCGATCGTCTTCGCCGCGTACAGAGGCCCGACGGTGACCGGCGGGGCGTCGAGGTCGAGCATCTGCACGAACCGGGCGCTGGGCTTGCCGAACAGGGCGACGGCGGCGACGTGCTGGGCCACGTCGGCCGGCATCGGGCCGGTGATGCCCGTCGGCAGGGCGAATCCGGTGGGAACGACGTCGACGGTGGTGGGTCTTCCTCACGTCGATGTAGCGGGTACCCACGTCACGGCAAAATCCGCGCCGAGATTCCCGATACCGTTCCCGGGCCACTGGTCGCGACCCCGTGTCAGCTGGCGACGATCCAAATAGCCCGAGCGGCAGGGCTTCCCAATTCGACGGTGGCCGGCTCACCGGAATTCTCGATCCGTACCGAGATCATTCCGGCGAAGTCGCGGCGGGCCAGCACCTGCACGTGCGAGTCCAGGCTGATGCCCACGCTGTCGAAGTACCGCAGCATCTCCGGGTCCGCATCGGAGATGCGTGCCACCGTGCCGCTCTCGCCGTCCGCGCAATCGGACAGCTGGCGGGCTGGGGGAGTCGGCACCCGGCCGTCGGCGGCGGGGATGGGATCGCCGTGCGGGTCCCGCGTCGGGTAACCCAACTTGGCATCCATCCGGTCCAGCATCCGGTCGGACACCGCGTGCTCGAGGATCTCGGCCTCGTCGTGCACCTCGTCCCAGCTGTAGCCGAGTTCGTTGACCAGGAACGCCTCGAGCAGCCGGTGGCGGCGGACCATCGCCAGGGCGGCCGAGCGGCCCGTTTCGCTCAGTGTCACCGCGCCGTATTTCTCATGGTGCACCAGGCCCTGATCGGCCAGCTTGCGGATCGATTCCGACGCCGTGCTGGCCGACACCCCGATCCGTTCGGCGAGCATCTTGGTGCTGACCTTCTCGTGCGACCACTCCTGGGCGGTCCAGATGGTCTTCAGATAATCCTGGGCGACCGTCGTGAGCTCACCGGCCCCATGTTCGGAACCGGAGCCGGCATCGGGCTCCGGGGACGGTTGCGAACTCACGAAACGAAGTTTAGGCAATCTTTTCAGCCAACGGACACCTCACGCTGGGGATCTGGCGGTGGCATTGCGGGCCGGGCACCGTAGGCTGACACCCGTGCAGCGGTGGCGGGGACAGGACGACATCCCCACGGACTGGGGTAGATGTGTCCTAACCATCGGTGTGTTCGACGGCGTGCACCGCGGACATGCCGAGCTGATCGCGCACGCCGTCAAGAGCGGACGGGCGCGCGGGGTTCCGGTCGTGCTGATGACCTTCGATCCGCATCCGATGGAGGTCGTCTTCCCGGGCAACCACCCCGCCCAGCTGACCACACTGACACGGCGCGCCGAACTGGCCGAGGACCTGGGCATCGACGTTTTCCTGGTGATGCCGTTCACCGCCGACTTCATGAAGCTCACCCCCGATCGCTACGTGCACGAGTTGCTCGTCGAGCGCCTGCACGTGGTCGAGGTGGCGGTCGGCGAGAACTTCACGTTCGGCAAGAAGGCCGCTGGCAATGTGGCGTTCCTGCGCAAGGCGGGCGAGAAGTTCGGCTTCGCGGTCGAATCCATGTCGCTGGTCGCCGAGCATCACCAGTCCGATTCGGTGACCTTTTCGGCCACCTACGTCCGGGCCTGCGTGGACGCCGGCGACGTGGTGGCCGCCGCCGAGGCCCTGGGCCGCCCGCACCGGGTCGAGGGCGTGGTGGTCCGCGGCGACGGCCGGGGCCGGGTCCTCGGTTTCCCGACGGCCAACGTCGCTCCACCGATGCATTCGGCGATCCCGGCCGACGGGGTCTATGCGGCCTGGTTCACGGTGCTCGGACATGGTCCGGTGGTGGGCAGCGTGGTGCCGGGGGAGCGCTACCAGGCGGCCGTGTCGGTGGGCACCAATCCCACCTTCTCGGGGCGAACCCGCACGGTGGAGGCGTTCGTGCTGGACACCGCCGCCGACCTCTACGGTCAGCACGTGGCCGTCGACTTCGTGGCCCGGATCCGCGGTCAGGAGAAGTTCGACCATGTCGACGACCTGGTCAAGGCGATGGAACGCGACGTGGTCCGGGCGCGGGCGATTCTGTCGCGTAGCTGATCGCTGCTAGACTTCTCGACGACCAGGACGGTGCTGCGGTTCGCGGCGGCCCGTCTTTTTGTTTGACTACAGTTCGCGGACCGATTGATGGAGTGAATTTCGTGGCGCTTACCGCCGAGCAGAAAAAAGAAATCCTGGGTACCTACGGTCTGCACGGGACCGACACGGGCTCGCCCGAGGCCCAGGTGGCGTTGCTGACCAAGCGCATCGCCGATCTGACCGAGCACCTCAAGCAGCACAAGCACGACCACCACTCGCGTCGTGGCCTGCTGCTGCTGGTCGGCCGTCGCCGCCGGCTGCTCAAGTACGTCGCGCAGGTCGACGTCGAGCGGTACCGCTCGCTGATCGAGCGTCTCGGCCTGCGTCGCTGAGTCCTGACCTGGCCCTGGAGTTTGCCTGGGGCCGGCAACCCGCAGTGTAGAGTGAGGCTGTTCTTCGAGCCTGTCGGCTCATGAACAGAGGTGCGGTGCGTGTATATCCGCGCGCACCGTTCCAGCGCGTCACCGCAGGAGCCTTCCCATTTGTGGGCCGGTCTTCGGTAGTGGCTGCCGGACGATATTGACGTCCGGCCGCTTCGATCGACGGCCGTAGCCGCATCTTGGGGTCTGAGTACGGCGTGCCGTACAGGTGTGCGAGCGAAACAGTTGAATACCAGAGAGGGTTAGCGGACACCTATGTCTGTAGCCGAAATCGACGAAGGCGTGTTCGAGTCGACCGCCACCATCGACAACGGGCGCTACGGCTCCCGCACCATCCGTTTCGAGACGGGCCGGCTGGCCCGGCAGGCCGCCGGTTCAGTAGTGGCCTACCTCGACGACGAGACCATGCTGCTGAGCGCGACCACCGCCAGCAAGACTCCCAAAGATCATTTCGACTTCTTCCCGTTGACCATCGACGTCGAAGAGCGGATGTATGCCGCGGGCCGGATTCCCGGTTCGTTCTTCCGCCGTGAGGGTCGCCCGTCCACCGACGCGATCCTGACCTGCCGGCTGATCGACCGGCCGCTGCGCCCGACCTTCGTCAGCGGTCTGCGCAACGAGATCCAGGTGGTCGTCACCATCCTCAGCCTGGATCCCAAGGATCTGTACGACGTGCTGGCCATCAACGCCGCGTCGGCCTCCACCCAGATTTCGGGCCTGCCGTTCGCCGGCCCGGTCGGCGGTGTGCGCGTCGCGCTGATCGACGGCCAGTGGGTCGCGTTCCCCACCGTCGAGCAGCTCGAGAAGGCCGTGTTCGACATGGTCGTCGCCGGCCGCGTGGCGGGTGATGATGTTGCGATCATGATGGTCGAGGCCGAGGCCACCGACAACGTCATCGAGCTGATCGCCGGCGGCGCCGGTGCGCCGACGGAATCCGTTGTGGCCGAAGGCCTGGAAGCCGCCAAGCCGTTCATCGCCGAGTTGTGCCGGGCGCAGCAGGAGCTGCACGAGGCTGCCGGCAAGGCGACCGCCGATTACCCGGTGTTCCCGGAGTACCAGGACGACGTCTACTACTCGGTGGCCTCGGTGGCCACCGACGAGCTGGCCAAGGCGCTGAGCATCGCCGGCAAAGCGGAGCGCGACGAGCGCACCGACGAGATCAAGAGCCAGGTTCTGGAACGGCTCGAGTCCGATTTCGCCGGCCGCGAGAAGGAGATCGGTGCGGCGTACCGCTCGCTGACCAAGAAGCTTGTCCGCCAGCGGATCCTGACCGATCACTTTCGCATCGACGGCCGCGGCATCACCGATATCCGGGCGCTGGGCGCCGAGGTTGCCGTGATCCCGCGGGCGCACGGCAGCGCCCTGTTCGAGCGCGGCGAGACCCAGATCATGGGCGTCACCACGCTCGATATGGTCAAGATGGCCCAGCAGATCGACTCGCTCGGGCCGGAAACCAGCAAGCGCTACATGCACCACTACAACTTCCCGCCGTATTCGACCGGTGAGACCGGTCGCGTCGGCTCGCCGAAGCGCCGCGAGATCGGCCACGGTGCGCTGGCCGAGCGGGCCCTGATGCCGGTGCTGCCGAGCGTCGAGGAGTTCCCGTACGCCATCCGCCAGGTCTCCGAAGCATTGGGCTCCAACGGTTCCACCTCGATGGGCTCGGTGTGTGCGTCCACCCTGTCGCTGCTGAACGCCGGTGTGCCGCTGAAGGCTCCGGTGGCCGGTATCGCCATGGGTCTGGTCTCCGACGATGTCGAGATCGACGGCAAGACCGAGCGCCGTTTCGTGACGCTGACCGACATCCTCGGCGCCGAGGATGCCTTCGGCGACATGGACTTCAAGTGCGCTGGCACCAAGGACTTCGTCACTGCGCTGCAGCTGGACACCAAGCTGGACGGCATCCCGTCCACGGTGCTCGCGGGTGCGCTGGCGCAGGCCAAGGACGCCCGTCTGACCATCCTCGAGGTGATGGCCGAGGCCATCGACGCGCCCGACGAGATGAGCCCGTACGCGCCGCGCATCACCACCATCAAGGTCCCGGTGGACAAGATTGGTGAGGTCATCGGCCCCAAGGGCAAGATGATCAACTCGATCACCGAGGAGACCGGCGCGTCGATCTCGATCGAGGACGACGGCACCGTGTTCGTCGGCGCCTCCAACGGGGAAGCGGCGCAGGCCGCGATCGACAAGATCAACGCGATCGCCAACCCGCAGCTGCCCAAGGTGGGGGAGCGGTTCCTCGGCACGGTGGTTAAAACCACTGACTTTGGAGCCTTCGTTTCCTTACTGCCGGGTCGCGACGGCCTGGTACATATCTCGAAGTTGGGCCGCGGCAAGCGGATCAACAAGGTCGAGGACGTCGCGAAGGTGGGCGACAAGCTCCGCGTCGAGATCGCCGATATCGACAACCGCGGCAAGATCTCGCTGGTGCTGGTCGCCGAAGACGAATCAGCCGAGACCCCGGAGGCGGCAGCTGCCGACGTTGCGACCGCCGACGCTTAGCGCTTCGCGAGCGTCTGCGGCAGAATCCGATCAGACCGTCCGGCGCACTCTGCTGCCGGGCGGTCTGCGGGTTGTCACCGAGTACGTTCCGTCGGTCCGGTCCGCCTCGGTGGGCGTCTGGGTTGGTGTAGGTTCGCGCGACGAGGGCCCGACGGTGGCGGGGGCGGCACACTTCCTCGAACACCTGTTGTTCAAGTCGACGCCGACCCGCACCGCCGTCGAGATCGCCCAATCGATCGACGCCGTCGGCGGTGAACTGAACGCGTTCACGGCCAAGGAACACACCTGCTACTACGCGCATGTCCTGGACACCGATCTGGCGCTGGCCGTTGATCTGGTGGCCGATGTGGTGCTGCGCGGGGAGTGTGCCGAGCCGGATGTCGAGGTCGAGCGGGACGTGGTGCTCGAGGAAATCGCCATGCGCGACGACGATCCCGAGGACGCGCTCGGTGACGTGTTCCTCTCGGCGATGTTCGGGTCACATCCGGTGGGGCGTCCCGTGATCGGCAGCATCGACTCGATCGAGGCGATGACCCGCGATCAACTGCACTCGTTCCACATCCGGCGGTATACGCCCGAACGCATGGTGGTTGCCGTGGCCGGCAATATCGACCACGACGAGGTCGTCGGGCTGGTGCGGGAGCATTTCGGCCGGCACATGGTGCCCGGCGCCACGGCGCAACGGCCGCGCGGCGGAACCGGCCGCGTGCCGGGGCAACCGGCGGTGCAGTTGGTGAACCGGGATGCCGAGCAGACGCACATGCTGTTGGGCGTGCGGACGCCGGGTCGGCACTGGAAGGACCGTTGGGCCCTGTCGGTACTGAACACCGCGTTGGGCGGCGGCCTGAGTTCGCGTCTGTTCCAGCAGATCCGGGAGTCCCGGGGGCTGGCTTACTCGGTGTACTCGACGGTGGATATGTTCTCCGATGCGGGTGTGCTGTCGGTGTATTCGGCCTGCTTGCCGGAGCGGTTCGCCGAGGTGGCGGCCGTGACCTTCGATGTGCTGGAAACGGTTGCCCGCGATGGCATCACCGAGCAGGAATGCCGGATTGCGAAGGGTTCGTTGCGTGGTGGGCTGGTGCTGGGCACCGAGGATTCGGCGTCGCGGATGAACAGGTTGGGTCGCAGCGAGCTCAACTACGGTGAACATCGCGGCCTGTCGGAGAGCCTGACCCACATCGACGCCGTTCAGGTCGACGACGTCAACGCGCTCGCGCGCAAGCTCCTCAACCGTCCGTACGGCGCGGCGGTGCTCGGACCGTACCGGTCGAAACGTTCACTGCCCAAACAACTTCGGGCCGTCGCAGGCTAGCCGGTGTCGTTCGCGCTGCGCGATCTGGATGTGCCGGTGCTCGGCGCTCCGATGGCCGGCGGCCCGGGCACTCCGCAATTGGCTGCCGCGGTGTCGTCGGCGGGCGGGTTGGGCTTCCTGCCCGGCGGTTATCTCAGTGCGCCACAGCTGGCCGCGAACATCGCCGCCGCGCGGTCGTCCACCTCCGGTCCGCTGGGGGTCAATCTGTTCGTGCCGCAGGCCGGCGTCGCCGATCCGGTCGAGCTCGACCGCTACCGGGCCGCGCTGGGGGAGTTGGCCGGCCGTTACGGTGTCGAACCCGGCGCCGCCCGCTGGGACGACGACGGCTGGGACGCGAAGGTCGAGCTGCTGCTGGACGTCCGGCCCGAGGTCGTTTCGTTCACCTTCGCGCTGCCCGACCCGGCGGTGACGGCCCGGGTGCGTGCCGCCGGTATCGCGACCGCGATGACGGTCACCACCGTCGAAGAAGCCCGGGCGGCAACGGGTTTCGATACGCTGGTGGTCCAGGGACCGGAAGCCGGCGGGCATCGCGGAACCCACGACCCTGCCGTCGAACCGTCCACTCAGCCGCTGGCCGAGTTGCTGGCGGCCGTGATCGCCGCCGTCGACGTACCGGTGGTGGCCGCCGGTGGCCTCACCGATCCCAGTGCGGTTGCGGTCGCGATGCGTGCCGGGGCGTCCGCGGTGCAGGTCGGCACCGCGCTGCTGCTGGCCGATGAGGCCGGTACCAATCCCGTGCACCGTGCGGCGCTGTGCGGTCCCTGGTTCACCAGAACCGTTGTCACCCGGTCCTTCTCGGGGCGTTATGCGCGGGGCCTGGAGAACGGTTTCACCCGGCACTTCGACCCGCTGGCACCACTGGGGTATCCCGAGGTGCACCACCTGACCTCACCGGTCCGACGCGCCGCCGTCGCCGCCGGCGACCCGCACGGAACGAACCTGTGGGCCGGTACGGGTTTCCGCGGGGCGCGGGGCCTCCCGGCCGCCGCTATCGTCAGTGGGCTCGGTTTCGGTTAGGCAGGTCGGGGGACCGTGGCCGAAGTGAGAAGCCGATAGCAGTCCTGACCGGCACGGTGCTGCCGTTACGGTTCAATGCTTGCGTGCCGGACAACAGAGGGCGACGCATGGTCCGTGTGGGCGCCGGGGTTCTGGCGGTGTTGTTGGTCGTCGGTATTGCTGCGGGAATCGGGTTGGGCATCCACGGGGCCACCTACAACGGGCAGGTCGACGAATACAGCGCGGGCAGTCCGGACACCGAGGACCGTGTCTCGGTCATGGCCGTTATCGAGAAGGTGGATTCGGCGCAGTACGTGATGAATGTGCGGGTGTGGGCGGTAGCCCATGGCCGGTTCACCTCCGACGGCGGCGAGACGGCCAACCGCGATATCCGGGTTCGGTGGGCGCTGGCCTTGGCGGTGGCGGCCGCCGCCGCGGTGGTGGTGCGCAATCGGCTCGGCCTGGTCTGGCCGGCGCTGGCCTGGATGGCTGCCACACTGTTCGCGCTGGCCGCGTTCCGCGGTACGGCGCCGGGCAATCCGCCGATCGGCACTGTCCTGGATCTCACGGCTTTCCTGTGGGCCGAGGCCGTTGTCGCGTGCGCACTGGTCGGTGTCGTGATCCGCGGTGTGTCACTGGAATGGGCAAAGCCGGTACAACCGGCGTGACGAAGGTCAACCGCCGGTGGGTGGGATCGGCTGGTCGTCGTCGCGCGGGCCGAACACCCCGAAGCAGTCGACCATCGCGTCGGTCGGTGCTGATGTCCAGTCCCAGTCCGCGATCTGGCGCCGCGACCGGCGGCTGAACATGGCGCGGAACAGTTCGTAGCCGGAGGTGCGCAACGTGGTCTCATGTTCGCCCGATCCGCACCGCCATGAGCTGCCTCGTTCGTCGACAATCGTGACGGTCGAGATGCCCTTCAGGCGGGCGCCGAGGAGCAACATCATCGTCGAGAGGAACGGGTCGTCCCAGTGCGCCCGGTCGACGCTGCGCAGGTTCAGTGCTTCGTGCAGGTCGGACTCATGACAGATCAGGTCCGCGGCGGCGTTGGGACCGGTAAACCGTTGTCCGACAAGGCTGGATTCGACGGCCGGCGCCACCTCCCGCCATTCGGCCAGCAGTTCGTGGACTGATCGGTCGCGCCGTTCGCCGACCTGGCGTGCGGTCCAGTCGTCGCCGGTCACGCCGTCCAGGCGGCCGTTGGCGACGTCTGCGGAAACGCCGACCAGGTGCGCCAGCACTTCGTGCACCGTCCACTCCGGCGTCGCAGGTACGGGTATCCCGAGCTGGCGTCCATCCAGTTCGGCGGCCAGTTGGCCCACGCGGTCGATAGCGTTCCGGTAGCTGACGTCGAACTGGGGGAGCGTCATCGTGCAGACCCTACCGCAATATTGAGAAAACTCTAAGAGAGAGTACTGGCGCCGACTGTCCCGTGCTGGCAGTCTGTCGTGATGGCGTTGTCGCGACGACAGATGCTGCTCGCGGGTGCGGGATTCGCGTCCGTGGCCGCGTGTGGATCCGAATCACGCGGGCCTGCGCAGCCGACGCTGATCGACCCGGCCGAACCCGTGCCCCCGCTCGCCGATCGGATCGAGGCGCTGGAACGCCGGAACGGTGCGATCATCGGGCTGCATGCGACTGAGCTGGACGCGGCGACATCGGCCGAGTATCGGGCCGACGGGATGTTCGCGCTGTGCTCGACGTTCAAGGCCTATGCCGCAGCCCGGGTGTTGCAGATGTCGGAAGCGGGCCAGGTGCACCTGACCGACCGTCTCCCGATCGGCGGCGGACCGTTCCTGACGCATTCCCCGCGCACCCAGGCGCACGCCGGTCAGACGATGACCCTGTCGGAGCTGTGCGAGGCGGCGGTCCAGGTCAGTGACAATACCGCGGCCAACATGCTGTTGACCGTGATCGGTGGGCCGCCGGCGATCACGGCGTTCGCGCGCAGCATCGGCGACACCCGGACGCGGCTGGACCGCTGGGAACTGGAACTGAACTCGGCGATTCCCGGCGATCCTCGTGACACCAGCACGCCGGCCGCGTTCGGCGGCGGCATCCGGGCGCTGCTCACCGGTGATGTGTTGGCCCCGCCGCAGCGCGCGGAGTTCGAACGCTGGTTGCAGAACAACGAAACATCCAGCATCCGAACGGTTCTGGCGCCGGGGTGGGCGGTCGCGGACAAGACCGGAGCCGGCGCCTACGGCAGCACCAACGACATCGGTGTGGTCTTCGCGCCGGACGGTAGACGAGCAATTGTGGCGATCATGGTCCGGTCAGCGGCCGACGATCCGCACGCCGCGAACATGCAGTCGCTGATCGGCGAGATCACGAGGTTGGTATTGCCAGAGGTGTTGCCGCCGCACTGAAATTCATCGCCCGGCCAGCGCGAGGGGTGCCCCCCGGGCGATGGCGGTCAAATCTGTGGCGACATCAGGCGAGCAAGGGCGCCGGATCGGTGAACGGCAGGCCGAGGTCATCGGCGACCTGCTGGGACAGCAGCCCCCCGTCGTGTGTCGAAAGTCCCTTGGCCAGAGCGGGATCCGCGGCGCAGGCGGCCTTCCAGCCGCGATCGGCCAGCTTCAACACGTACGGCATGGTGGCGTTGGTCAGGGCGAACGTCGACGTACGCGGCACCGAGCCGGGCATGTTGGCGACGCAGTAGAACACGCTGTCGTGCACGGTGAACGTCGGGTCGTCGTGCGTGGTCGGCCGCGAGTCCTCGAAGCACCCACCCTGGTCGATCGCGATGTCCACCAGCACCGAGCCCGACTTCATCTGTGCGACAGTGTCATTGGTGACCAGCTTGGGGGCCTTGGCGCCGGGCACCAGGACCGCGCCGATGACCAGGTCGGCCTGCTTGACCGCATCCTCGAGTTCCAACCGCGCGGAATACCGGGTCTCGATGGCGCCGCCGTACTCGGCGTCGATCTTGCGCAGGATGTTGATGTTGAGGTCGAAAACCGTAACGTGGGCACCCATGCCCCAGGCGACGGCGGCGGCGTTGTCGCCGGCCATTCCGCCGCCGACCACCACTACCTTGGCCGGGGCGACACCGGGGACGCCGCCCATCAGGACACCGCGGCCGCCCTGGGTCCTCATCAGGTGGTATGCGCCCACCTGGGCTGAGAGCCGACCCGCAACCTCGCTCATCGGGGCGAGAAGGGGGAGCGCCACCGACCCGTCCGATCCAGTGGTCTGCACGGTCTCGTAGGCGATCGACGTGGTACCCGAGGCGAGCAGTGCGTCCGTGCAGGGCCGGGACGCGGCCAGATGCAGGTAGGTGAACAGCGTCTGGTCCTTGCGCATCCGCGCGTATTCGGCCTCGATGGGCTCCTTGACCTTCAGCAGCAGATCGGCCTGCGACCACACCTGTTCGGCGGTGCCGACGATTTCGGCGCCGGCCGCCGTGAAGTCCTGGTCGTCGATCGCCGAGCCCAGGCCAGCGCCCGCCTGGATGATGACGTGGTGACCGCGCCGGGTCAATTCGGCCGCTCCGGCCGGGGTGAGCGCCACCCGGTATTCATTGTTCTTGATTTCAGTAGGAACGCCGATTTGCATCCGCCAAGTGTGAAGAAAAAGCGGCCTGATCACAAACATTATGAAGAAGATTCACTAGAATTTCGCCATGTCCGAACAACACGCGATGGCAACGCCACGTCGCGGGTCTGCGCCGAAGGATCTTCGGCCGACTCTGGACGACGTCGATCGCCGCATCCTCACGACGCTGCACGGTGATGCCCGTATTTCCAACAGCGCGCTCGCCGAGGTCGTGGGAATCGCGCCATCGACGTGTCATGGCCGGGTGCGCAGGCTGCAGGACGTCGGGGTGATCCGCGGTTTCTACACCGACATCGACCCGACGGCGATCGGCCTCTCGATGCAGGCGATGATCTCGGTGAGCCTGCAATCCGGTGCGCGCGGCAAGATCCACAAGTTCATCCAGCAGATCCGGCGCAAACCCCAGGTGATGGACGTCTACTTCCTTGCCGGCGCCGATGATTTCATCCTGCACGTGGCGGCCCGGGACACCGAGGACCTCCGCGCGTTCGTAGTGGAGAACCTCAACGCCGACCATGACGTCGCCGGCACCCAGACCTCGCTGATCTTCGAGCACCTGCGTGGGGCTTCTCCTTTGTAGCCTTGCGGGCGGAGTTGGCCGGCCGTTAACCGGAATGCCGTATCAACGCTGGGGTGAAGCGCTCTCGAGTGAAGTTCATGGCGGTCGTCGGTGTCGTTGCGCTGCCATTGGTGGCCTGCGCCGGGAGCGATAAGGCATCCAACGGCAATACCGTGACGCGCGCGGCAGTAGGCGATCTCAGCACCCCGGGCGGTGCGCGGCGACTCGACGGTGATCAGTCGGGCGCGATTCGCGATGCTATCTCGGATAGCAAGGCGCGCAACGTCATTCTGCTCATCGGCGACGGCATGGGTGATTCCGAGATCACCATTGCCCGCAACTATGAGAAGGGCGCCGGTGGATTTCTCGAAGGCCTGGATGCGCTGCCGCTGACCGGGCAGTACAGCACGTACGCACTGGGCAAGGACGGCAAGCCCAACTACGTCACCGATTCGGCGGCCAGCGCCACGGGTTGGGCCACGGGTACCAAGACCTACAACGGGGCACTCGGTATCGATATCAAGGGTGCCGCGCACCAGAGCATCCTCGAGCTGGCGAAGTCGCAGGGGTTCGCCACCGGTGATATCACCACGTCCGAGATCCAGGACGCCACCCCGGCGGCGCTGTTCGCGCACATCACCGCGCGGGGCTGCTACGGGCCCGAGCAGATGGCGAAGAAATGCCCGAACGAGACGCTGGCAAAGGGCGGTCGGGGATCGGTCACCGAGCAACTGTTGGCCGCGCGTCCGGACGTGACGTTCGGCGGCGGATTCGCGACGTTCGGTCAGACCGCGACCGGCGGTGAACACGCCGGCAAGACGCTGGAGGTACAGGCGAAGGAACGCGGATACCAGATTGTCCGCACCGCAACGGAATTGGCCGCTGTCTCCGAGGCCGACCAGGACAAGCCGGTGCTCGGCCTGTTCGCCGACGGCAACATGCCGGTGCGCTGGAGCGGTCCGCCCGCGGTTCGGCAGGGGTACCTGGAGCTGGCGGCCAAGTGCGCGGCCAACGGCCAGCGGGGAGCCGAGGTGCCGGAGCTGGCTGATATGACGGCCAAGGCCATTGATCTGCTGAAGGGCTCCAAGAGCGGTTCGGGCAAGGGGTTCTTCCTGCAGGTCGAGGGCGCATCGATCGACAAGCGCGATCATGCGGCCGACCCGTGCGGCCAGATCGGCGAGACCGTCGATTTCGACGCCGCGGTGCAGAAGGCGCTGGAATTCGCGCGCAGCGATGGCAACACCCTGGTGATCGTGACCGCCGACCATGGACACAGCAGCCAGATCGTCGAGAACTACAGCGAAGACGATCTGCAGAAGCTGGCCTCCGATTCCAAGCAACCCATCGAACGCGTCCGCGACGTGATGTACCCGGGCCTGACCCGCAAGCTGACCACGGCGGACAACGCCGACATGGTCGTCAGCTACGGCACCTCCGCCGATGTCGAGATCGAGGACGAGACCCACACCGGTACCCAGGTCCGCGTCGCCGCGTTCGGTCCGCGTGCGGCCAACGTCGTCGGGCTGACCGATCAGACGGATCTGTTCTTCACCATGACCGACACGATGGGCATCGATCGCACCGCCAAATAACAACCTGCGCTGCCTGTTTTCAGAACGGGGGTCCGACGTTTCGTTCGGCGACCCGATCCGCATTGAGGGCGCGCTCGGCTCGGATCCGCGCGGCACGCGCTTTCACCCTGGGGCTGCTTCGTTTCGGCATCGCGACTCCCCGCGACGGAGAGGACGGCGGGGAGGTTACGGTGGGCAGTGGTGCGGTGGATGGGTCGAAGCTCGGAAATAGCAGCGCGGCAAACGGTTTCGTCGCATAGCTCATCCCCGACGGAGTGGTGACGGTGACGGTGCCGTCGGGGTCCTGTCTTTCGGTCCATCCCGGCCAGAAGGTCTTCAGGAGGTGATGTTTTCTGCATTTGCAATGGTTGTTCGACGGATGAGTCGCACCTACCGGCCAAGGGATGCTGTGGTCGATGTCTGCGGCGGTAGCCGGTCTATCGCAACCGGGGAAACGGCACGTGAGATCCCGGTAGCGGACGAACCGGTCGTGGTCGGCGGGCAACCGGTAGCTGTCGGCGGGGGCCGGGCCCGGGGTGGTGAGCCATCGGACGGCCGAACCGCGGGCGATCAGGTCCGCCACCATGGCGGCGGGGAGCACCCCGCCGCGCGGCAGATCGGCGACCAGGGCGGCGGCAGGGTGTGGAGCCGGCCCGGGGTCGGAAGCGGCCGCGGGAGCCGCGGTTGGGTGCGGCGTCGCCGGGGCGTCAGGACCCCGGTCGTCGGGCGGTGGAGTGGGTCCGGGTCGGCCCGGGCCCGTCGGATGGTCGTCGTCGGGCTCCCCATCGGGTGCGGCACCCGGCTCGGCGGGGAGCGCCGATGCGTCGGCCAGGATGTGCACCACGAACCGTGCCGCGACCTCGTCCTCATTGGCGGCGGCAGGACAGTCGGGGTTATCGCACCGGCAGGGCAGACGGGTGGCGCGAACGGCGAGCGCCCCCATTGCGTCCGCCCGACGCTGAGCCAGGGTGCGGGGGTCGTCATCGCACACGCTGCGAATCAGTGAAGCGACGGCCTGGTGCAGCAGCGCAGCGTCCGCTGCCGACAGGCGCCCGGCC
>Ga0209023_10001686_pt1 | contig 28993 bp, 21 predicted proteins | sample LakOneMetagenome_FD_187468 | JGI IMG/M metagenome (GOLD analysis project Ga0209023, IMG submission 187468) | Freshwater and sediment microbial communities from Lake Erie, Canada (SPAdes) (version 2) | ecosystem: Environmental > Aquatic > Freshwater > Lentic | place: Lake Erie, Canada...
TGGGCAAGTGCGCCAAAGTCGCCATTACCGCCTGCATGCGTGTCTTGCTCGTCCGACTCAACGCCATGGTGCGCGACAAGGTCGAATGGAAAATGCCTGTGACTGGGTGAAGACAGTTGCTCCCACAAAAGCGAAGAGGATCGCGCCTGCAGGAGGAAAAGAAGGAAGGAGGGCGCGCGAGCAGGCACGCCGACGTCACGTCAGTCGTTTGCGGGCGCCTGGTGCGCGGGTTCCTGGAAGTGCAGGTGATCGAGCACGCTTGAAAAGTACGCCGCCTGCTGCGCATGCGCCTGCGGCGTTCCGCTCAGGGTTGCGGTGGCGAGGCAGCGTGGCGTCGACGTCATCGCGACGGTCTGCACGAGTCGCGGGCCGCTGGCGTCGTGTGCGCGCAGGTCGATCTGCCACCAGTCGCGATGGCCTTTGCGCACGGTGCGGATCGCGTCCTGATCGAGCGTGATGCCCTGCTTCGACAGTCCGTCGGACATGCCCCGGGCGACGCCGCGCAACTGCGCGCCGACATCGGGATGGTCGTCCGGTTTCCGCCAGGAGCAGGTGATCTCGATCACCGCGGCACCGTCCGCGCCGTTCCAGCGCGCACGCTGCCGCACGCCGGCCGCCTGGTCCTGCGGTGCGGAGGACACGCCCGCGAGGCGTTCGACGGTCCAGTCCTGCGCGAATGCCGCCGTGAACGGCAACGCTTCGTCGGCGCGTGCGCGCCCGATCGTCGTGAGCAGACCCAGGGCCATCACGGCGATCCCAAACACCGCGCCAAACTGCAGCCACGACCACGGCGGATTGCGGCGGCGCGCGAGCCACCAGGCGAGCAGCGCCGCAAGACCGGTTTGCGCGAGCACGCGGCCGACCGCCTCGCCGGCTCCGTCAGGCGTGCGCGGCGCACCGAGCACGCTGAACAGCACGAGGAGGATCAGCGCCGCAGCGATCAACCAGTACGTGAGCGCCTGCGTGGCGGGCTTTTGCATGGTCCGGTGCTCCTGCTCATTCGATGCCTACAGTACCGAATCCGCTCGCGAACAGTTCGTCGGTGGCGATCGTGCGCACCACGACGATGTCGTAGTCGTTGCTCGGTGTATCCCACAACGCGGAGCCGACCGTCATCGCATAGCCGCCTGCGGCGCTGGTTCCGACAATCAGGTCGCCGCTCGTCGCGTCCGGCGTTTGTCCATTCCAGGTGGCGTAGTCCCGCTCCGTGCGTCCGTGCAGCGTGATGCCCGATGCGCTGTATTGCTCGAGCACCTGCAGGCGCTCGATCTGCCCGGGACCGATGCTGCGGGTTTCGGTCGTTGCAACCACCAGGTCGTGCGTCATCGGGCGTACGCCGATCGAGTAGGCGTCGACGCTTGCGCTCGGGTCCGGCGACAGGTGGGCGCAGACGCCCGCGCCGCAAAACGCGGTATCGAGGCCATTGAGCGCGGTCGCGCGCGCCAGCAGCAATTGATCCTTCGAATCGGCGTCGATCGACCGCCCGACCATCGCGACCTTGCCGTCGGGAAGAACCGCGATGCCGCCCACCTCGTCGAATGGATTTCCGGGCGGGCCGATGTCGTTGTGCACCGGGATCATGCCGCCATGGAAGCTGGTCGCGAGGCTGCCGTCTTCCGGATCGATCGCCATGATGTAGCCGTCGATGTCGTTGTTGGCCAATGGCGCGCGCTGGAACGAGCCGGCCAGGTAAAGACGTTCGCCGCCCGGCGCGCCCGCTGGCGACAGCGCCATGTCGTAGAGGTTGACGTTGGCCAGGCTGGCGACCTCGCCGACCTGCAGCACGACCTTGCCGCCGTTGCCGAACGAGCCCATCGTCACGCCGCTCACGGGGTTGATCGCAAACACGCCGACGCGCGCCGAGGGTGCCGCCGGCGTACCGCCCGTCGCGATGCCGGCGACGAGAAGACTGGCGGGGTTGGGACCGGACGCCGGGCGGTAGCGGATCCGCAGCGCCTTGTCGTCCTTGTTGGTATCGAGGTCGAACCATTTCGTGACGGTGCCCTGCGCGCCGAAGCCGGCGCAGGCCACGCCGCTGGCATCGACGCAGGTCACCCCGAAATCGTTGTCGGGCGCGGCGCCCGTGTGCATCCAGCCGGAGAAGTAGAAGTGCAGGGCCGACGCGTCGACGGTCATGTCGGTCACGTACGACAGCGGCGTGGTGACCAGCATCTTGCCGGCATTGCCGAAGGTCGGATCGAGCGCACCGCTGCTGTCGATCTTGCTGATCACCGCATCCCAGGTGCTGCCGTGCTGGTGGATTCCGAACACCAGGAAGCGGATGCAGCCCACGCCGCAGCGCACCGGGATGATGCTGCGACCGCGATCGAGCTTGCTGTTGGCGTCGTTGAAGTCGAGGCGTTGGAAGCCGAGGCCTGCGTTGAAGGCCGGGTCGACTGCAAGGTCGCCGACGCCGGCCAGTCCGGTCGGGTTCATGGCTGGATTCTGCGGCGGATGCCAGGTGGCATCGCTCGCCTCCTTCCATTGCGCGCTGGCCACGGTCGGCAGCAGCAGGCAGGCCATCACTACATGTCGCACACGCATGGTCGTTTCCCCTGGATGTGAGCGCCTATCGCTGGTCGATGGGCGCCTTGGTCTCCAGGTAAACACCAAAACCCGGGGGAGGATGACATGGGGGCGGATCGCGCTGCGGGAGCGGTGGGAGCCGCGATGCTCTCTCTGGGTCAAAGCATCGCGGCTTCCGCCGCTCCCACAGAAGCACGGATGCTGCCTCGTGCTTTCGTTTCGAAAAGGCACTCTGACCTCGATATCCCGATTTTGAATGGTCATGGTGGTTGTTGGAAAATGCAGCCGACACCCATTTCACAGGAACCGCAATGCATCCCTACGACACGATCGTCAGCCGCGACGTCGATGCCTTTCCGCTGGGCGAGTTTTTGGACTATCCGCGGTTGATGTCGGTGGACTGGCGAGAGGAAGAACCGCGGATGCTGAGCGCGTTCTTCACGGCGACGGGCCTGCCCGCTGACGGCACGACGCTCGAAATGGACGATCGCACGTCGTACTACCAGCTCGTCCGCGGCAGCGACCGGGTCGACGTTCCCTGGGGCGATGAGGTCTCCGCGCAGCATTCGATGCTGGTGGCACTGCAGCGGGTCTTCGGTGCGAGTCATTCGATCCGCTACTTGAACCACGGTTGCGCTGACACTGCCAGCTTCGTGGTCGAGACGAACGAGGACTGGCGACGCCTCGAAAGCGCGAACCCGCACGTCCGCTGGTTCTTCACGCCGATCGAACGCCTGCCCGACGTGTTCAAGAGCGACATCGACGAACTCGTGCGCGTCGGGGAGACCTACGGCGGGGCGTGATCCGGTATCGGCGACCGCCCTGTGGGAGCGCAGGAAGCCGCGATGCTCTGCGGCATGGCCGCCGAAACAATTCGCGGCTGGAGCAGGACGCTGCGAGATGCTACGGGCGGTATTCGGTGGGCGACTTGCCCGACCAGCGCCGGAATGCCTGCCTGAAGCTGTTCGCATCGCTGAAGCCGAGTGCTTCGGCGATGTCTTCCATCGAAAGTCGCGTGGTGCGCAGGTAGTCCAGCGCCAGGGCGTGGCGCAGTCGCGACAACAGTTCGCTGTACGTCGTTCCCTCGGCTGCCAGCTTGCGGCTGAGCGTGCGTGACGTCATGCACAGTGAAGAAGCCACTTGTTCGATGCCGGGGAATCGACCGGGAATCTGCGTGATCGCCTCGTAGACACGCCGCGTCAGTCCGGCTTGCCATGCGCTCTCCTGCAGGAGCCGTTCGCAGCTCTCCGACATCTGGGCCGCCGTGATCGGATTGGCCATGTGGGGCGCGCGATCGAGCCACTCGCGCGGATAGTGGATCGAATTGCAGGCATGACCGAACACCACCGGGCACTCCAGCGTGCGTTCTATCTGCCCGGCGTGCGCCGGCATTGGAAGGGCGTAGAACGCTTTGGCCGGAACACACCACGATCCCATCACGTCCCTGGCGAGCGTGCCGTGCAACGCGAACTGCATGTCGAGGAAGAAGGCGTATTCCTGCGGACTGAGGCCGAGAAGCCCGACATCGCCGTGGGTCGGCAAGCGCAAGATGCCCTCTGCGTCGCTTTCCGAGAATGAGACGGGCATCACCGGTGTCGCAAGCCCGTGATACCGCATCGACAGGCCGAAGCCGTGGCGCATCGTCTCGGCGCACAGCAGGGCATAGCCATACAGCCCGTAACTGGTGACGTGCAGCCTCCGGCCAACGTTCAAGCCGAGCTCCGGCAGGGGACACAGGCGGACGGCGTTGCGACCGACAGCAAGCAGTTGCTGCACCGAGGTCCGGACACCCGGGTCGCGAACCTCGTCGAGGCCCAGGCCCGTACCTGCCAGGGCGGCCTCGGCCGTGACACCGCACTCGGAGAGGACCTGCACGATGGTCAGGATCTTCAGGGGTGCATAGACCTTCTCCCCCAGCTTCACCGCGGCGAAGGAGATGGCATTGCTCTCCTTGCTCAGGCGCCTTGCGATCGCGGGGGATTCAACGGGCATGAGATCGATCTGTCCGCAGGTGTTTTGGGTTCTGGGGAAGCGACTTTCGCCGTGCCTGACGATGTTGTCCGAAACGATGTTCAAAGTGTCCGACGCGAACGTGGCTGGCACAGCGCAACGCCGGGAAGATAACGCTAAGCCAGCACACCGCACATCGCAAATGGCGGTGACACATCGGAACGGTCACAGGTTCCCACGCACCAGGGTTGAAGACCATGAAACTCGAGCTCCACGACATCCAGGGCACCGTCTTGAACAACCGGCCGATGCCGTACTTCGGTTCGTACGTCGCATTCCGGATCAACGAGGCCGAGTCTGCGCGAACAATGTTGCAGCGACTTATTCCGCGAATCACGAGTGCGGCTGACTGGGCACAGCCGAGGGAAAACGCCTGGATCAACATCGCGTTCACGTGGGAGGGCCTGCGCCGGCTTGGCCTCAGCGAGGAGATCCTCGGGGGCTTTCCGATCGAATTTCGCCAAGGCATGGCGGCGCGCAGCGCTTTCCTCGGTGACGTCGGGCGAAGTGCTCCCGAGGCATGGGATTTTCCCCACGGCAACAACGGATTTCATGTCGGTCTCATGGTGATGGCAAGCACCCTGGACGGCAGGGATGAAAAGCTTGCAATGGGTCGCCTCGCACTCGAGGGACTGAAGGGCGTGGAACTGTCGGCACGCCTCGACGTCGGGGTTCCTCCGACGCTGCGCGAGCACTTTGGTTTTGCCGACGGCATCAGCCGTCCGTTCATCGAGGGTCAGGGCGGCGAGCCGCTGCCAGGGCAGGCGCCCACGAAAGCGGGGGAGTTCCTGCTGGGATACGAGAACGAACTGGGCCAGGTGGCGAGCGGGCCCGGACCCGAAGCGTTGTGGCGCAATGGCACCTACATCGCGATCCGCAAGATCCACCAGGACGTCGCCGCGTTCCGGAAATTCCTGCGGCAGAGCGCAGCCGACAGCGCGGGCCAGGAGAAGGTCGCGGCGAAGATGATGGGGCGCTGGCGCAGTGGATGTCCGCTTGCGCTTTCGCCGGATGCCGACAATCCCGCACTCGTCGCGGATCCGCTTCGAAACAACGATTTTGCCTATTTCGACGACGACAAGGACGGGCGGAAGACGCCGGTCGGCTGTCACATCCGGCGCGTCAATCCGCGCGATGGCCTTCAAGACACGATGGCCGACGCGCGCCTGCATCGGCTGCTGAGGCGCGGCGCGGCATACGGTCCGATGCTCGCCGAGGATGCCCTCGAGGATGACGGGCTCGATCGCGGCATCGTCCTCGCTCTCATCAATGCAAATCCGGGACGGCAGTTCGAATTCGTCCAGTCCCAGTGGGTGAACGACGGCGACTTCGTGTCGCAAGGCCGGCGCACGGATCCGATCCTCGGTCGTCGCGACCGCTCCGATGACTTCGCCTACCCCGACAAGCCTGTTCGCCGGCGTCTCGCAGGCTTGCCCGATTTCACGGCGACGCGTGGTGGCGAGCACGTGTTCCTGCCAGGCCTTGGGGGCTTGCGATGGCTGGCCCGGATGCAGGCCCAACCCTGACCGAGTGACGTTCGTCAAACCGGCGTTGTTCGCAAACCACGTTGCCCTCGCATGGGCAACTCGCAAGCAAGACGCAAGAAAACCAAACCGAACCATCAATCGGGCTGATGCCCACTTCATCGAAGGAGACGGCAATGAACACGCAAGAATCAATCGCAAGGCCTGGGACGCGAAAGGGAGTGTGGAACGAGTTCACGGTGATCATGCCGCTCAAGCCGGGCGGTGCCGAACGCATGCGCGCGCGCTTCGCCGGTTTCACCGACGAGCGCACCAGGAACACGGATCGCATCGGCACGGTGCACGACCTGCGCTTCGTCATCTTCGACAACGACAGTCGCTGCATTTTCGCCTCGACGTTCGACGGAGATTGGGAAACCTACATCGACGACTTTGCCACGGTAATCCCGGACGAGATCGATCTGTTGTTCCAGGAGGTCGTGGACTATCCGGGCGTGCGCAGTCCCGCCATCAAGGACTTCATTGCGAAGCACCAGGTCTCTGCAATGGCCTTCTACGGTGCGTACACCGACGCGTCCGTGCGTGATGTCTGGAAGGCGTTGAAGGTCAAGAAGGCCCTCGACGACATGCTGGACGCCGCCAACTGACCCACGCCCGCCGGGAGTATCGACATGAATAGCCATCAGTATCGCGTCGCGACACAGCTCGTCGACCTGATCCACCAGTTCCAGGGATTTCACCCCGGGTATCGTGCAATCCATGCGCAAGGCCGCTATTACATGGGCGTATTCACGGCGACGCCGGAGGCCCGGCAGATCAGCCGGGCAGCGCACTTTCAAGGACAGCCCGTGCCGGTGACGGTGCGCCATTCCAACAGTCCGTCGGCGAATCCATTTGGACCAGCGGACTCGGTCTCCATGGCCACGCGCTTCTACCTCCCCGACGGTACGGTCACGGACCTCATCGCGCTGCCGATTTCGCTGTTCTTCACACGGACGCCGGAGGAGACGCTCGAATTGCTCGAGGCCGCACGGCCGGATCCGGCGACCGGCCAGCCGAACATGGCCGGCGTCGGGCAGTTCCTCTCCACCCGGCCGTGGGTCGCGCATGCTGTCGGGCTGAGGAAGAACCTTGCGGCCGCCGTCAGCTTTGCGCGCACGGCGTTCCATGCGCTGCACGCGTTTCGCTTCGTGAACGCCGCGGGCGACGCGGTGTTCGCTCGCTACCACTGGGAACCCGAAGCGGGCGTCGCCAGCCAGTCCATCGAAGATCTGCGCAAACTGCCGCCCTCGTACCTGTTCGAGGAACTCGAGGAACGCCTGCGCCAAGGTCCTGCGGTGTTCAATCTGGTTCTGCAGATGGCGGGAGACGGCGATCCGACCGACGACCCGAATGCGCCGTGGCCGGATGATCGTCCACGCCTGACCATCGGGCGCCTCGAAATCACGCGCCCCACGACCGTAGAGGAGATCGGCGACCCGGTAATGATGCACGACCCTACTCGCGTGACCGACGGCATCGAGCTTTCGGACGATCCCATCCTCGCCGCGCGTCGCGGCATCTATGAGGTCTCGGTCGCCCATCGCACGGGTGGGTGGAAAGGACGCCAGGCCGCACTGGAGCGCGCCGGATGTCCTTTCGGCGGCGGCTGATCGTCGACACGCCATCCCACCGCGCCGGGAACCCGCTCCACACGGTCTTACCCAGCGCGAAACTGGAGACACGCTCGTGCAATCCCCGTCCACGCTGTTTTCAACCGCTGCTGCAACCGTCGTCGCAAGTGCCGCGCGCGCGTCCACCCAGACGCCCGTCTTGGCGGCGATGCCGCCTCCGAACCAGGCCGCATCCATCCCGCTTTACGCGGAATGGGTGCATGACAGCTCGCACGAAATATGGGAGCGCTCGCCGCGCGGTGAGCCTTGGGTGCGTAACGTATCGGTTCCTACATTGACGCCCGTCCTGCCCGACCCGGGCATGGGCAATGGCGCGGCCGTCGTGATCGCGCCGGGCGGTGCCTTCCGGACCTTGTCGGTGACCAATGAAGGATTGGCGGTGGCGCGTTGGCTCGCCGATCGCGGTATCGCCGCCTTCGTCCTGAAATACCGGCTTGAACCCACGCCACCGGACCCTGCCGAATACCAGGCGCTCTTGAACGAGTTTCAGCGACGGTTCGCAGCAGGCGAGATTGCAGCCGAGGATCTGGCGGTGCCGCGCGATGTGATCACCGATGCGCAAGCCGCCGTTCACCTTGTTCGGGCGCGCGCGACCGATTGGCGCATCGATTCGGCGCGCGTCGGTATTCTCGGCTTCTCGGCCGGCGCAATGGCCGCTGTCGCGGTAGCGATCGAAAGTCCGCCCGACACCCGGCCGGATTTCATCGTACCGATTTACCCGGCGATGCTTCCTGTCAACGTGCCCGCGCATGCCCCGCCCATGTTCCTTGTCCTGGCATCCGATGATCCGCTGTTCGGAAATCAGGGCTATGGGCTGGTCGAGTCGTGGAAGGCGGCAGGTTGTCCCGTCGAATTCCATGTTTTCGAGCGTGGCGGTCACGGCTTTGGCATGCGCCATCAGGACGTGACGTCGGACCGTTGGCCCCGTGTTCTCCAGGATTGGATGCACATGCATGGCTGGGCGCCGCCGACCATGACTTGAAACGCAAGACTTCTGCGCACCTCCTGGAGGATTCGCAAAGACCGAGGGCGATACGCGGATCATCTGCGTCGAAGCGTGCCGGTGGAGACCTGCGGCGATTGGTTGACGCCTTGCTCAAGCCGTCGGAGAAGACGCGGTCGTCCAGGTGCGGCCCCGAAGGCCCTCCGCACATCAATTGAAGGCCGGTCCGGACCGCGCGATCGCCCTGTGGGAGCGGCGGAAGCGGCGATGCACTCTTTGGGTAAAAGCATCGCGGCTTCCGCCGCTCCCACAAGCGCACGGTTGCTGCCTGCTGCTTCGTTTCAAAACGGCACTCTGACCCGCTACAGGCGTGCGATGCCGAGGATGATCTCGATGACGATGAGCACCACGATCGCGAGTTCGAGCAGCTCGGCGCGGCTGCTGGATGCTTCCTCGTACAGCGCGGTGTAGGTGTCGCGCACGATCGACAGCTTGCGGTCCACGGCCGCGACGAGCTTGGGGACGCGGAACAGTTCGAGCGCGGAGGAGTAGATGCGCGCGAGGTAGACGTCTTCCGTCACCTGCAGGGCATTGTCGACCTTCTCGGTCAGCTCGGTGACTTCCGCCACGAGGGTGTACAGGCTTCGCGCGAGTCGCGCGAAGCGCGGCGCGGCGAACGGCCCGCGGCGGGCGGCTTCGACCTGGTCGTACATGCGCGGCAGTTCGTCGTCGAGCGATTCGTCGTAGTAACGGAATTCCAGCAGCTGCGCGTTCGCGACTTCGATGACGTCGGCGACGTCGGGATTGCCTTCCGGGTCGTAGATGAAGGCGCGATCCCAGGTGAGCACGACGAGGTCGTCGTCGAAATAGGAATAGCTCTGCTTGAGCAGCTCGCGCTTCTCGCCTTCGGCGAGCTTGCGTCGTTCGCCCGACAACAGCGCGGCGAGGTCCACCCGCTGTTGCAGCGCCGTGGCGGACAGGGATTCGCTCAGCGTGTGGGCGACGGCAATCAGGTAATCCTCCTGCAACGTCGCCGGCGTCGGTCGCACCAGCGCGGGGCCGACGATGGCCAGCGTGCGATCGAGCACTTCGCGCCAGACGGGGGTGGAAGCAACCGGGCCGACGGCGGTCTGCACCGCTTCGACCAGGCGCTCCAGCCCCGACCATGGCTGGTCCAGCACCGGAATGCGCAGCGTGATCGCGACGACCCCGAAGTCGTACAGGCGCACCGAGACGTGTACCGTCGTGGTGGAACCGCCGATGTCGAGGTCCAGCGATCCCATCCGGAACAGGACCGGCGGATCCCCGAACGAAATCGCCTTCTCGGCCACCTGGGTCAGGCGACTGCGATCGCTGCGCGCCTTCGCATTCGACGCGTACAGGGCTTCCGCCGAGGCGAGGTCGATCGAATATGCGACGTCGAAAAGACGCAGCGCGAGGACTTCACCTCGTCGCACGAGCAGTTCGGTCATGGCAGTTCCCCTTGGCGTAATGCGGCCGGAGTCGGCGCACGATCGCACACGTTACCGGGAATCGGGGGCAGGCTGGGCGACTAGTCGAAACCATCCGCAAAGATGAGATCACTCGCGCCGCCGCTGACCGTTGCCACGCCATAGCCCGCGAGCGTGAACGTGAGTTGCGCGGCGATCGGTTGCAGCGTCGATGCCTGCCATAGCGATCCTTCGCTGCTGCGCACGAGGTCGTAGGTGCTGGCGATGGTTCCCGGCAGGTTGATCGTGATCGACTGCGTCGATGCGCTGCCGTTGAGGATCACCCAGGTGAGGCTGCCGTTCGCGGGATTCACGTATGCGCTTGCGACGACGTCGGTGCTGCCGGTGACGGTGACGGGTGCGCGGCGGCTGCCGGGGCGGATGGTGCGCGAGTAGTGCTTCAGCGCGACGTACTTCGGCGAGTTCGCCTGCAGGGTGTTGTCGGTGAGGGTCTGATCGGCGACGGCGCTGCCGTCGCTCATCTGCCAGTACACCCACGCGCTCTGTTCGCCCGCGACGAGCGCCTGGTGCACGCGCAGCGCGAGGCCGAACGCGCCTTGGCCGGGAAAGCCGGACGCGGGCGCGCGCCACGCGGTCTGTTCGCCCGAGGTCTCGGTCATCCACGACAGCTTTCCGTGGCTCGCGTAGCCGGCGACATTGGCGGGAATGCCGGGCGCGGGACTGGTGGTCCAGCCGTTCTTCCACCACAGCCACTGCTGCGGCGTCGCGTCGGCCGCGCTCGCGCCGTCTGCGGCGTAGCCGTGGATCGCATAGAGCGCGACCGCGCTTTCGGCCGCCGGATCCTGCGCCATGTGCGAAAGGTATTGCAGGTTCTTGTGGACCGGGCCGCCGTATTCCCATATGCCGTAGGCGTCGCCGCCGAGCAGGTCTTCCGGGCCGATGATGCGGATCGAGGCGAGGTCGGGATACGCGTCGAGTTCCGCGCGCACGCGCTTGAGTGCGGCGATGTACTGCGAGGACAGCGGGTAGAACGCGCTGTTGTAGAACGTCTCGAAGTTGAGTTCGTTCTGGATGCTGATCGCGTAGAGGTGCACGCCGTAGCGGTTCTGGAATCCGCGCAGGTACGCGGCGGTCGAACGCGCGAACTGGGTGAGCGCGCTGGTCGGGCCGGTGCCGTCGTTGAACACCGCGAGCGGCGTGTCGGAGGTGTCGAGCATGCCGCCCGAGAAATTGCCGGCCCAGATGAACGGCCATGCGCTGCCGCCGACCGGCAGCGGATAGCCGGCCGCACCGATCGTGTTGCCGGACGACACCTTGAGCCACGGCGCCGGCGACCAGATCGACCCGATGAGCTTGAAGTCGCCGAGTGCGGCCGCGTGCGACTGGCCGAGTTGCGCGAGCGTGCCGGCGACGTGCGGCATGCCCGATTCGAAATCGAACAGGCCGATGTTGGTGTCGATGTTCGGACCCATCACCGCGATCGGCGCATTGCGTCCGGCGAACAGGCGCGAGTAGTCGTTCGGCCCGGTGTAGGTGCGCACGTTGTTGCCGTCCGGGCCCGGCAGCGCCGGGCTGTTGTGGAACCACGGCGAGTTGTAGGTGAAGTCCGAATACGGTGCGCGGAACGTCGGCACCAGGTCCATGCGCTCGATCGTGAAGCGCGCGTCGTCGAAGTACAGCGACTGGAACCACGGCTGCGTCGCATCGTCGCCCGAGAGGCAGGTACCGAACCCGTCGATGCGCTGCCGCAGGTCCGACGGGCCGATCGATGTCGTCAGCGTGACGGCGCCGGCCGACACGGAACACAGCGCAGCGAGCGTGCCTGCGAGCAGCCTCTTCATCGACGGTCTCCGGTTGGCCGAGCCGGATTGATGCTAACGGGCAGGCCGTCGCGTCATCGCGACGGGGGTCACACCGGGGCATGGATCGGAAGGATGCGTGCTTCGCCTCGGGCTTGACTACGCAGGACCATCCTCGACGGCAGGTGGTCCGATCGCGTCCGTCAGCCGGCCAACGTACGCCTCGGCGGCACCATGCTGCGAAATGCCATCAGCAGGAGTGCGACGCCGCAGGCGCCCATGCCTATCGTCGGCCAGATGGGCGCACGGCCTTGCAGCACGCCGACGGCGACAGCGGCCACCAGCATGACCGCAAGCGGCGTGCCGAGAACGGTGAATGCGACGCTGGCGTAGTGGCCTTTCACGACAAGATGGAAGATCGCAGGAAGGGCCAGCAGCAGCCCGGCCAATGCGACCAATGCATCGAGTACCGCGAAGGGGTCGGACATCGGTGCGCCGGGAAGCCGGCCGGATTCGCTCACGGCGGCGCAGGTGATGATCGCCAGGCCCGCCATCAGCGTGCCGACGGGCCATGCGCGGAGGCGCTGGCCGCGGTGCTTGTCGCTGGATTCGGCATTGAGCTCCGCCAGCGGTACGTTGAAGGTGGCGGCGAGGCTCACCCGCGTTTCCCGCGACGCGCTGCCTTCGGCCTCGACGCGCTGGATCGTCCGCAGGCTGACCCCGGACGCCGTGGCGAGCTGGTCCTGGGACCATCCACGCTCGGTGCGCAGGCGACGGACCACGACGGACGAAATCTTCATCTCTTGTTCCACGAAAGGACTCCAGTTGGCGATCGAACCGTCTGGAGATTGAAGTCGGGGGAACGCGAATGCTACGACAGAAGGCCGCCACGTGCCGTCATCGAGCCGCCGCGGCGGCAAAACGCAATCGATGGCGCTCCGTGCGCCCGATCGTCGGGACTCTCGATGCTCGCAGACTTGTCGATCAGGCCGCATGCGGACGGAGGATGATCGCAACCCGACTTGTCGAAACCCGCGTTGCCCGTTCGTCATCCTGAAGGACGTATCCGACCGTCCGTCACCCGGCATGCAGGAGGTCCCCATGTGCAGGAACATCAAGACGCTCTACAACTTTGCGCCGCCGGCGACGAACGACGAGATCCATGCCTCGGCGTTGCAGTTCGTTCGCAAGCTGAGCGGTTTCAATGCGCCGTCCAAGGCGAACGAGGCGGCGTTCAATCGCGCGGTGGAGCAGGTCACCGCGGCGGCGAGCACGCTCATCGGTTCGCTCGTGACATTGAGTCCGCCGCGGAATCGCGAGACGGAGCGGCTCAAGCTCGCGGCCTTGTCGGCGAAGCGGTTCGGGCGCGGATGAGGTCTGGCCGCCGCGGCCGATGCCTGCGGACACCGTGGGGCGGGGCGGGCCGGGTTCTGTAGGAGCGACTTCAGTCGCGATGCTTTTTCGACCGTCAGGGAGAGCATCGCGGCTTCCGCCGCTCCCACAGAGACCACCGAATCCGCAAAGCGGTCGCAGGAGCGACTTCAGTCGCGATGTTTGGAACTGGGCGAGAGAGCATCGCGGCTGAAGCGGCTCCTACACCACCGCCCCTTGCATCGCTGTCACAGGGTCGCTGCAGGAGCGCACCCTGTGCGCGACCGGGATCGGGGAGACGCCGCGGGTGCGCGGGTCGCCCACAGGGTGGGCTCCTACCGGTCTTCCGCTTCGGCGAGGCTCCAGCACAACGCGAGCAGCGACATGCCGACCATCGCGAGCAGCATGATGATCGCCGATGACGTCAATTGGCCCGCGATCCATGCGCGCCAACCCGTCGACAGCACGGGTGACGACACGAGGCTCGACCAGCACGCGAGCGCTCCCGCCGCGATGCCGAGCCACAGGGGCCAGCCGATGCGGCGCGGACGCGGCGGCAGTCGCGCCATCACGCGCGCGCTGAAGCCGTCGTCGGGCACGGGGCCATCGAATCCCTTGCGCAGCAGTGCTTCGATCGGATCGTCGTGTTGCGTGTTCATCGGATTGCCTCCTCGTCGGCGCCGGTGTGCCACGGCGCCAGCCATGTCTTCAGTTTCGCCTTGCCGCGCAACGCATGTGTCTTCACGGTACCAAGCGGCATCGCCAGCACATACGCGGTCTCGTCGTGGCTGAGGCCGAGTTGCACGCAATGCAGGAGTACCGTCTGTTCGGCCGCGGACAGGCGCCGCATCGCATGTTCGACATCCATCTGCAGGTCGACCGCGGGCAACGGTGCGGGCAGCTGGTCCGCCGCCTCGTCGCCGCCCTCGTCGAGCGACCACGACCGCTTGCGGCGCGCCTGCAGGAAGCAGGCGTAGGCGATGCGGTAGAGCCAGGTCGAAAAACGCGCCTCGCCGCGGAACTGGTCGAGCTTGCGCCATGCGAGCACGAAGGTTTCCTGGGCGAGGTCGTCGGCCGTCGCCGCGTCGCCGTGCAGCAGGCGACGCAGCTGCGCGCGCACGAGCCCCTGGTGGCGACGCACCAGCTGTTCGAACGGCTGGTGGTCGCCGGTCAGCAGGGCGCGCGCGACCAGTGCCTGGTCGACGCGCGCCTCGGCGGGTCCGTCATGCACGTGGCTGCTCGCGCTGGTTCAACCACCAGCTCGCGAGGTAGCCGAGGCCGATCATCAGCGGCAGCAGGCCGAGGCCCCACAGGCTGCCGATCGACTGGCCGTCGTCGACGTGGCCCGGCAGCACGAGCAGGGTCACCATGAGCCCGAGGCCGGCGCTGACGAGCACGAGGCCGCGGCGCCGTTCGCTGTAGGCGAGCTCCGGTTCGACCAGCAACTGCGGCGGCAATGCGACACCCTTGTCGGCCAGTTGCAGCAGCATCTGATAGCGCGCCTGCGTGCGGCGGGTGCGGTAGTGCATGAGGATCAGCGCGACGAGGATCGGGGCCGACATCACGACGAGCGGGATGACGAGAAGTGCGGTTTCCATGAACGTGCTCCGGGTGTGCGTGTGGGTGCTGCTGGGGATGAATCGTAAGCCGTGCGAGGGATCAGGGTTTCGCGCCGTCCGCGGCGAGCAGGTCGGCGATGTGCTCGGCGAGCATCCATGACCGGCCGGGGCCTTCGTTGCTGGTCACCGTGACCGTTGCGCCGGTTTCCCAGACCATCTGCAGGTTCGCATCGGTGCCCTGGATGCCGCCCGCGTGGCCGCGGATGTGGCGCTCGTGCGAAAGGCGATCGCCGAACCCCGCGGCGTAGTTGCCGGGGCCGGCCGGCACCGCATCGTCGAACATCTTCGCGAGCGTTGCAGGCTTGACCAGCTTGCCGTCGCGCAATGCGCCGGCGAAATGCAGGAGGTCGGTGTTGTTGGCGTATCCGCCGCCGGCGGGGCTGCCCTTGAAGCCGGTCTTCAGCCAGTCGGCCTTCCATTCGGTGGCGAACACGCCGTCATGGAAGTAGCCGACCGCGAGCTTCGGCGTGATGTCCTCGATGCGGTCGTAGCCGCTCGCGGTCATGCCGGCGGGTGCGAACACGTGGCGCTGGATGTAGTCGAAGTAGCCTTCGTGCGAGACGTTCTCGATGATGCGGCCGAGCAGGACGTAGCCCGCGTTGCTGTAGATCGAATCCTTGCCCGGCTCACCGGCCTTCGGCTGGCGCGCGATGAGGTCGAGGTAGTCGGCCGGATTGACGAACGTCTCCTGGTGCTCGAAGAACTCCGGCACGAAGAAATCGCCGAGGCCGGCCGTGTGGTGCAGCAGTTGCCACACGGTGATGTTCTTCGCCGCCGCGTGGTCGGGATATTCGGGCACGAGCGCGTCGAGCGTCGCATTCCACGACAACTTGCCGGCCTCGACGAGCTGGGCGATCGCCACCGCGGTGAACATCTTGCCGATCGAGCCGACGTGGAAGCGCGTCTGATGGTCGACCGGCACGCCGAAGCGGCGTTCGGCAAGGCCGCGGCAGGTGTCGACCACGGTCTCGTTGCGATCCACGACCGTTACGCAGCCGGAGAAATCCGACGTGCGCACCATCTGGTCGAGCGTCGTGTCGACGAGTTGCTTGAGCGCCTCATGCGATACCGCCGCCTTCGGCCATGCGGCATACAGCGTCGGATCGTCCAGCGGAAACATGCCTGCCTGCGCGAGCTGATCGGCATGCGCGGGATCCGCCGCGAGCACGAGCACCGCGCGGCGGCCGCCGCGATGCGCCTGGATGGCGACCTGGAGCATGCCGGGCATGTGCGGGTCGCTGCGCACGTCGATCACGTCGACGCCACCGCTGTCGCGCGCGGCCGATACGAGATCCTTGAGGAAGTCCGCCTTGTCGCTCGCCGGGATCGCGGACGACAACACCGTCAACGCCCAGGTACGCACCTGCTCCGGATTGCCGGTGTTGACGCGACGGATGAGCTCGCCGCCGAGCTTGCCGACGGGCGTGGCGTCGGAGAGGGTCGCGGGCGCAGCGAGCGCAGCGGAAGAGAACAGCAGGGTTGCGATCGCGAGCATCGGGCGGACGAGGCCTGCGCGGATACGCGGCATCGCAATCGGGGTGGGACGGGTCATCGGTGCACTCCAGTGGGGTCGGAAGCCTTGCGGGACCGCGGTCGCAGCGGTCGTCGCAGGCATGGATGCGCCGATGGGGCCGGCTGGATTCAGCGGGTGCCGATGTTTTCGGCGTGGGCACGCTCCTGATAGGGTGCGGTGGACAGTGCAGGGCGAGCCCGTGTCGCTGCGCACGTATCTCGCCGATCCGGGTGGCGACGAGGCGAACGCGCGCATGCGCGAGAAGCAGCTCGGCGCGCATCGCGTCGCGTCGACGGTGGTGTGCTGCCGGTTGCTGGGGTCGGCGTGGAAGCTCGAGGTGGAAGCGATCGCGGCGGCGTGATGCGGGCAGGGCGAGCACGCGTCAAGACGCGTGCGGCGATGCCGGCACGCGCCGATGACCTTGGTGCGCTACCTGCTGGCGTCGATGTCGTCGTCAGCCATCGAGTAAGGATCCCGGCGGTTCAAAATCGTCGTCGAACAGCCGATCGAGTTCGTACGCGCCGATGTCGACCACGCCGCCGCCGACGCGCGGCGCGTCGAGCAGGTCGGTGCTGCCGACGCCCGGGTCCGCGCCGTTGTCGCCCATGTTGGCCAGTGGCGAGTCGGCGGCAAGCGGCACGTCGACGCAGAGCGCGCCGCAGTTGCCGAACAGTGGATCGACCGACAGGTTGCCGGAGGCGTTGGCGCCCGGGAGCGAGGTGTGCGTGCCGATGTCGTTGTGGTACAGGCGATGGCGTTCGCCTTGCAGCATGTAGAGGTCGAAACCGGCGCCATCGTTGCCCCAGATGATGTTGTTGCTGAACTCGACGTGCGAAGCGGCGGTGCCGGCGTTGGAATACACGATGAACCCGGTGTTGCTGCCGACGTAGGTATTGTTCGTGATCGTGTTGTTGACCACGTAGGCATCGCCCGTGATGTTGAGCGCGAATGCGACGGTGCCGTCGCTCACGTTGCCGTTGAACAGGCTGTTGCGCAGCGTGAAGGTGCCCCAGCCGGACACGGAGAGTCCGCCCGCGGACGTTTCGCCGTGCCCGAGCAGGAAGCGCGAGGCTTCGACGCGCACGTCGGCGCCGCCGCCCTGGTCGTACATCACGATGGTGAGGTTGGCGCCGCCGCCGACGAACACGCCCGCGGCGCCGCGCATGAGGGTGAGGTGGTCGATCACGACGAGGTCCGCTCCGCCGAGGTCGAGCATCATCACGCGTTGCGCATTCTGCGCATCGAGCAGGGTCATGCCGGTGCGCACCGAGCAGGTGCTGTTGTAGCCACCGCTGATGATGACCGGCAACTGGTCCGCGCCGGCGCCCTGGCTCGAATAATGGAGGGCGTCGCTCAGCGCATACACGCCGGCCCGCACCTTGATGAAGTCCGCTTCACCGTTGGACTCGGCTGCATCGAGCGCCGCCTGCAGTTGCGTCGGCGTGGCGACGCAGTACGTGATGGTAGCCGATGCGGGCACGGCGGTGCACGACAGCAGCAGGCAGAGCAGGCGGCGGAAGCGGGTCATCGGTCGTCCGGATACACCGGGACAGGGTCGGTGCCTGCCATGAGGAACACCGTGGAAGGAGCGGGCGAACAAATCCTGCAGCGCGGACCGAAGTCGCTCCCACAGGCGCGCGGGAGCATCGCGACTGAAGTCGCTCCTACAAAGCAGGGGGAGCGCCGCCTTTGCTTCCTGTAGGAGCGGCTTCAGCCGCGATGCTTTGCAGTGCCTGGATGCTTCGCAACCGAAAGGAAGGGCATCGCGCCTTCCGGCGCTCCCACAGGAGCTAGGCATCTCCGGATGGATGCGGGAGCGGCGGAAGCCGCGATGCTTTGCAGTTTGTAGGGTGGGCCCCGGCCCACTCTACGACGGTGACGTTGCCGGGTCGGCTGGGGAATCGCTTGCGGCGCGCACGCGATCCCTGCCGTCGTGCTTGGCCTGGTACAGCGCCTGGTCGGCGTCGCGCAGCAGGCGGTGCGCGTCGGCCGAACTGCACAGCCGTGCGCTGGCGACGCCGGCGCTGATCGTGACGCGTTGGGTGAGGTCCGAGCCCGGGATCGGGACGTCGAAAGCGGCGATTGCGCGCCGGAAGCGCTCGGCGAGCGCGACGCCGGCGGCGAGGTCGGCGTCGGGCAGCAGGCAGGCGAATTCCTCGCCGCCGTAGCGCGCAAGCAGCGCGCCGGGCGGCGCGCACGCGCGCATCACGCTGGCCACGCGACGCAGGGCTTCGTCGCCCGCGGGGTGGCCGTAGCGGTCGTTGTAGTCCTTGAAATAATCGACGTCGACGTAGATCAGCGCGGCGCGCGCGCCACCGTCCGCATGCGGCCCGTGTTCGAGCGTCTCGAGCAGGCGGCGGCGATTGGCGAGGCCGGTGAGTGCGTCGACGTAGGACAGTTCCAGCAGGCGTGCATTGGCGTCGGCGAGTTCGTGCGTGCGCTGGTCGACGCGCGATTCGAGCGCCTGGCGCTGCATGTGCAACGCATGCGTGCGCCAGCGCACGATCGCGTAGCCGAGCAGCAGCAGCGCGATCGCGCCGGCCGCGCGCGCCCACGTCTGCTGCCACCAGCGCGCCGCCATCTCGATCGGCAACTGGATCGGCGTGCTGAGATTGCCGGCATAGTCGCGTGCTTCGATGCGCAGCACGTAGTGCCCCGGTGGGAGCGCGTTGAACGTGCGCGTGTTCTGCGCGGTCCACTCGCCGGGTCTGGCTTCGTAGCCGAGCAGCTGGGTGCGGAAGCGCGATTCGCCTTCGCGCTGCCACGACAGCAGCGCGAATTCGATGCGCACTTCGTGCGTCGACGGGTCCACGAGGGCGGTGCCGCCGTCGACGCGGTGGTCGTCGATGTACGCGCCGATCAGCTTGAGCGCCTTCGGCGATTCGTCGCGCGCGGCGCGCTGCGGGTCGTACACGATCAGGCCGCCGAGGGTGCCGGTCCAGTAGCGGTCGTGCGCGTCGATGAACTGCCCGTTCGTGTTGCATTCGTCGTGGATCATGCCGTCCGTGCGCGTGAACACGCGCGACGCGTAGCCGCCCTCGATCGGCGTCAGTTGTTGCACGCCGTTGTTGGTGCAGACGTAGATGCGCCCCTGCGAATCGCTCAGCGCGCTGTAGGCGTTCGGATCGGGTGGCGGCGGCAGGTCCGCCGGCAGCACGCGCGGATGTTGCGGATCGGACAGGTCGGCGCGCGCGATGCCGCTGTTCGACGTGCCCATCCACAGGATCGGCCGGCCTTGCGCATCGGCGATCAGCGTCGCGTCGATCAGTTCGAGGTCGGGCAGTCCGGCATCGCGGCCGAACAGCGTCCAGGTTTCGCGATCGAAGCGCGCGAGGCCCTGGTTGGTGGTCGCCCATATCCACGAGTGACCCTGCGCGTCGATCTGCTCGACCAGCGTGCCGATGCGCGACGGTTCGACCGCGCCGCCTGCGCGGATCGCGCTCCACTGGCCGTCGCGCAGGCGATACGCACCGGATTGGCGCGTGCCGACCCATTGCTCGTAGCGGCCTTCGACCGTGCGCGTCAGCAGTGCGGTCACGCTTTCGCCGGGACTCTTGTTCCATGGCGTGTCGATCGTCTCGAACACCGGGCCTTCGTGTACGCGCAGCAGGTATCCCTCGCGCTGGCCGACCCACAACTTACGCTCGCCGTGCTCGTCCGCCGCGGCCTTGATCAGCCGCACGGTTGGCACCGGCAGTGCTCCGTTCGCCGCGGTGAAGGTGCGCCAGCGACCCTGCTCGTACAAGCCGATGCCGTCGTCGCTCGCACCGACCCACAGGCGTTCCTGGCCGTGGCCATCCGGTTCCACCAGCACGGAGAACACGCCGGTCGCGTGCGCGCCCATCAACGAGGCGGTGAGCCAGCCGTTGGCGCCGATGATCGTGCGCGAGACGCCCGCTTCGGTCGCGAGCCACAGCACTTCGTCGCCGTTCGGGCTGCGCCATGCGCTGAGGCCGCGCACGACGTCGGATGGCAGGCCGTGGCGGCGGTCGAACGCCTGCGCGTGGTCGCCGTTGATGCGCACGAGGCCGGAGCGTGACGACACCCAGATCGCGTGGTCGCCGTTCGGCAGCGGTGTCCGCGCGATGTCGTAGACGTCGTTGGTCGGCAGTTCGCCGCCTTCCTTGCTCCAGTGGCGCAGGCCCTCGTCGCTGAGCCGCCACACGCCTGCACCGAACACCGAAATCCACAGGGCCTCGTGCCCGCCTTGTCCGGTCGCGAGCAGGTATTCGACCTGCGCCGGGTCGAAGCCGGGCGCACGAAACCGTTGCCAGGCGGACTGCACGCCTGGACGGCGCTCGCGAAACCATAGTCCGTCGTTGCCGCTGCCGACCCATTGGCGTTCATATCGGCCGATGCTGAAGGTCTGCGCCATCGACAGGATCGCGCCCTGCGGCAGCTGCGCGTTGTCAGGATCGAGCATCCAGCGACCGTCACGGCGCAGCATCACGCCCTGGTCCCAGGTGACTGCCCACAACGTGGCGGAGCCATCGGCTTCGCGCATCTGCGCGAAGCGACGGATCTGCTGCGAGGCCAGGCCGCTGCGACGGTCCTCGACGTGCCAGCGCGTGCCGTCGTAGTGCGCCAGGCCATCGTCGCGGAACGCGGCCCACAGCGTGCCTTGCGCATCGAGCGCAAGGCTGTCGGCCGGATGCGCCATCGAGGCGTCGCCGCTCGGCTCCCAGCGGCGACCGTCGTAGCGGAACACGCCCGCGGGCGAAGCGAGCCAGACGAAACCCTCGCGATCGGTTGCGGTGGCAACCGTGACCGTCTCGGGCACGCCGTCGCGCGGCGAGAAATTCGTGAAGGACGGGGCACCGAGATCGAACAGGTCGAGCGCTTGCGGCGCCGCAGGTGGCGCAGGTTCCGCCGCGAACGACGATCCGATCAGGTACAGCAACGACACGACGGTGGTGGAGATCTTCAGCATGACCGGCGCGTCCTGCACGAATTGTGCCGGACTTGCGTGCCGCGTGAGAGGAGGGCATCGCGGCTTCCGCCGCTCCCACAGGAGGGCCCGCGCGCTCGTTGCCTCTCGGCGCCTGCTCGGCGGTGCGGAGGATGCCGGGCTCTTGCGGGAGCGGCGGACGCCGCGACGCCCTGTTGCTGCGGGATGCGTGCGATGCCCGTGTAATCGCCTGCGCGTTTGCGCGAAGTCTTCGGGTACGCACGCGCTGGATGCGCGTGCGTACCGTCGCGCAGGCGGACGGCGATTCCTTGCCTGCAGTGAACGCCGCGAGGCAAATCCGCCCGTGCAGGGCCATCGGAAGCTGACATCGCAAGGAGAAGGTCATGAGTCCCCTCGGTTCATCGCGCACGCGCGCGACGTCGTCGTTCCCGCTTGTCCTGGTCGGAGCCTGCGGCCTGGTCGCGTTCTTGGCATCAAACGCGATCGCCGCGCCACCCACGCCACCACCCATGCAGCCGCAGGCCGCGAGCGCGACCCGCGGCGTGGTCAAGCGACCGCAGATCGCGAAGACGCAGGTCGCCTGGCGCAAGTCGTTGCTGCAGCTCGAGCGTCCGGCCGAAGGTTGCTACGAATCCTCGTTCCCGCGCGTGGAGTGGCGTCCGATCGCCTGCGGTGAAGCGCCGACGTACCCGATGCCGCCCGCGCGCGGCATCGCCAAGCATTTCGTCGTCGGCGGTGGTGGCAGCAATGATTTCGCGGCGAATCCAACCGGAACGATCAGCGCGGTCGAAGGCACGTTCCCGAGCATCAGTGGCGGGCTCACCGAGAGCGGCCCGATCGGCAACAGTGGAGGGAACATCGCCAATACCTACACGCTGCAGATCAACACCAACCAGTTCGCGAGTTCGGCCTGCGCCGGCAGCCCGAATCCGGACTGCAAGGGCTGGGAGCAGTTCGTGTACGAGAACAACAACGTCTCGCACCGCGCGTTCATCCAGTACTGGCTGATCCGCTTCAACACGACCTGTCCCGCCGGCGGCTGGCAGCAGTTCAGTTTCAGCGGCGACACCGACATCTACTGCTTCCGCAGCACCACGACCGCGTCGCTGCCCGCGGGCGTTCCGGTCAGCGACTTCGGCACGTTGTCGATGGGCGCCGCAGTGACGAGCAGCAGCGACCAGGTCACCGTGACCGCCGGTGCCAACGCGGTCACGCGCGTCGGCATCAATGCGGTCGCAGCCGCGGCCGGCTGGACCGACGCCGAGTTCAACGTGTTTGGCGACGGCGGCAATTCCTCCGGTGGCGGGCAGGCCGGCTTCGGCGCGAACTCGACCATGGTCGTCAAGACGACGGTGCACAACGGCACGCGCAACGCGCCCGCGTGCCAGGCGGAGAGTTTCACCGGCGAGACCAACAACCTCACGCTGGTCGGCATGAATCCGATCCCGACGCAGGCAGCGCCCGCGATCGAATTCACGCAGAGCAACATCCCGGGAACACCGGCGGCCTGCGTGACCGCGGACGGCGTCGGCGACACGCACCTCAATACCTTCGGCGGACTGCTGTACGACTTCCAGGCCTCCGGCGACTTCGTGCTCGCCGAAACCGGCAAGGACTTCGTCGTGCAGGCACGCCAGGTGTCCGGTGCGCCGACGTGGCCGAATGCGACCGTCAACAAGGCGGTCGCGACGCGCATGGGCGACACGCGCGTCGCGGTATGCACCGCGCCGGCGCGCATCGCCGTCGATGGCGACGCGCGGGAGATCGGTGACAACCAGGTGCTGTCGCTGCCGAGCGGCGTCGACATCCAGCGCGTCGGCAACGTCTACGTGATCATCGACCAGAAGGGCAATTCGTTGCGTGCGGTCGTCAGCGACTCGCATATCGACGCGACCGTCGGGCTCGGCCGATGGCCGACCGAGGTGCACGGCCTGCTCGCGAACGGCAAGGGCAAGGTCAACCAGATCGAGGCGCGCGACGGTGCGATGTTCAGCAGCCCGTTCGCGTTCAATGACCTTTACCACCGCTTCGGCGACAGCTGGCGCGTGTCGCCGCGCGAGTCGGTGTTGTCGGCCTGTGGCGAGCCGGGTGAACGTGGCATCCCGGACCGTCCGTTCTACAGCAAGGACCTCGACCCGCAGCTCGCCCGCCACGCGCGCGCGGTCTGCATGGAGCAGGGCGTGAAGGATCGCAACCTGCTCGAAGCCTGCACGCTCGACGTCGCCGTCATCGGCAAGGACGACGCGGCCAAGGTGTTCGTCAACCTGCGCAAGCCGATCGCGATCGGGCGCGTGAAGCCGCCGCGTGGTGGCAAGTACGACGACCCCGGTCGCGCGAAGTAGGCACAGTTGCCGAGGCGCCCGGTGCTCCTTCCAGGGAGCATCGGGCCTGATCGCGCGAGGACGTCATGCGGTCATCCATGGCGTGGCAGGAAGACGAGGGGAGTGTCTTCGCATGCCGGGAGCATGCGAGGTGCTTCGTTTGGAATCGGTGAGCCATCCAGGCACCCGCCGGAAAATGCTCCTGCATGCTTCGATGGGGACTGCGGAGCCATCCAGGCACCCGCCGAAAAATGCTCCTGCATTTTCGGCGTGTCGGCCATCCATGGCCGGCAAAAAAAAACCGCATTGCTGCGGTTGTGGGAGTCACGCATGCCAGGCGGTATGGTTCCGCCTTCCTTGTTGTCGTCCGTTGCAGGGGCAGCCGGCCGTGCCGGCCGCCCCTGCGGATGCGCGGGCTACGGCGTAAATGTCGCCGTCAGCGTGATGCCCGATGCCGCGGTGTAGCCATAGATGCGGATGTAGTACGTACCTGCGGCCGGGGACGACAGCGAGCACGTTTCCGTGTTGCCGCTGGCCCACGAGCGGCAGGTGTAGGTCGACGTGGTCGGTGCGGAGCCGAGCCGCACGTACAGGTCGCCGTCACCGGTTCCGCCGGAGGTCTTCACGGTCAGGTTCGTCTTGCCCGCGGGAACGACGATCGTGTACGTCGTCGAATACGCATTGAGTCCCGCCGAGATACCGCTGACCGGAACACCGCTGGTGAGCACCGTGCCGCCGCCACCGGTCGTGTAGCTGCCGGTCAGGCTGAGGCCGGTGAAGCTGGCGTACGCGCGCACCATCACGTAGTACGTGCCGACCTGCGGGGCCGCGAACGTGCAGGTCTCGCTCGACGAGCCGGTGTACGGACGGCAGTCGTAGCTCGATGTGGTCGGCGCGCTGCCGAACTTCACGTAGAGGTCGGCGTCACCGTTGCTGCCGGACGTGACGAACGTGAGGTTGCTCGCACCGGCCGGCACGGCCAGCGTGTAGACCGCCGTGTTGTTGCCGCTGGTCGCCGACAGGCCGGTGACCGGAACGCCGTTCGACAGCACCGTGCCACCACCGGACACCGTCACCGACGATGTCTTGGTGTTGGTCGCGCCGCCGTTGTCGGTGACCGTCAGCGAAACGCTGTAGGTACCGCCCGTCGCATACGTGTGGCTCGGACTGGTCGCGGTCGAGGTGCCCGCGTCGCCGAAATTCCACGAGCGCGATGCGATGGTGCCGTCGCTGTCGGTTGAACTGTCGGTGAAGTTCGCGGTGAGGCCGCTCGTCGTGAAGCTGAAGTTCGCGACCGGCGGGATGTTGGTCGGCGAAGTGACCGTGACCGACGTGGTCTTGGTGTTGGTGGCGCCGCCGTTGTCGGTGACCGTCAGCGAGACGCTGTAGGTGCCGCCCGCCGCGTAGGTGTGGCTCGGATTGGTTGCGGTCGAGGTGCCGCCGTCGCCGAACGTCCATGCGCGCGATGCGATCGTGCCGTCGCTGTCGGTCGAGCTGTCGGTGAAGTTCGCGGTGAGGCCGTTGGTCGTCACGCCGAAGTTCGCGACCGGTGCCACGTTGCCGCCACCGCCGCCGCAACCGGCGAACTTGAAGCTGCCGATGCGCGTCTTCCAGCTGAAGCTGCCGTTCGCGGAGTAGTACTCCTGGGTGTACCAGAACGTGCAGTCGTCGACCGGATCGACCGTGAGATCACTGTAGTCACCCCAGCGATTGCCCGAGCCGGTCTGGCTGCCGCCGCCGTCGAACAGGTGCGTCTCGGTCTGGGTGATCGTGTTGAGCGCGTCACCGGCGAGTCGGCCCGCGTAGCGCAACTGCGGATTGATCGTGCTGCTCGATGCGGAGTAGGCGAGCGCGAGGTTGCCCTGGCCGTCCATCGCCGCGCTGCCCATCCAGCGCCAGGTGGTATCGGGTTGGTACGTGCTTTCCTGGAACTTGGTCGGCGTTCCCGAGGTGGCATTGCGCAGTTCGAACCAGCGGATGCCGGCGACGTTGTTCGCCTTGACGGTGTAGTTGCCGACCAGCGATTCATGGTCGCCGAAGTTGCGGTAGGCGAGGCGGAACATCAGGCGGTCGTCGAGGCCATTGAGGTAGTTCGCCGCGCCGCCCTTGGTCGGCACGCAAGCGGCCGTGGCGCCGCAAGGCTGCGTGTACGCCGCCGCGGCCGGACTGCCGGCGAGCGTGAACGTCGTGTTCGCCGGCGTCACGTAGTCGGCGTGGAAGCGGTAGGTGTTGTATGCGTTGGTGTCGGGGTACTCGACGAACACTTCCGGCGCGCCGGTCGGCGGCAGGGTCGAGCCGTCGAGATCGGCCGGCATCAGCGGCGCGTTGCTCGAGCCGAGCGAGGTCGTCGTTACATAGGCGGCGCTGGTCGCGCCCGCGATCATCGCGGCGCGATCGAACGCGAACGGCTGCGGACGCAGGTACGCCGTGCCCGCTGCGTTGAACACGTTCATCGCCATGTAGTAGCCGTCCGGCCACACGCCGAGATGCGGATAGTCGTAGAACTCCGAACCGAGGTGGTAGCCGTAGCGCTTGTAGCTGCCGGTCGCGTCGGCACTGGTCGACACCGCGATGCATTCGTCGGTGATCGTGCTGCCGCCGGCGAACTGGGTGATGACCCATCGATCGGCGATCTGGTCGTAGAGCACGATCGGGTCGCCGTGGCCGGACGTCTCGCAGACGCCACCGAAGCCGGCCCAGATCGAGGAGGTCGCGCGCGGACCGAGCAGCGAGGCGCCGGTGGTCTTGTCGAACACCTGGTAGCCCGCATTCGTCATCTGCACGTACTGCGTGCGGCCGATTTCGCCGTTGGTGTCGGGCGGCGCGCAGCCGCAGGAACCGACGCCCATGCCGTCGAAGCTGAGGATCGGAGCGGGCATCGCCGCGTTCAGGCCAGGCGCGCCGAGCGCCTGCACGATCGGGTCCTTGCCGTCTACATGGCGACCCGGGATGCGCCAGTTCTCGGCGGCTTCACGTTCGTCCGACGAGCGATCGCTGACGGACCCTTTCCACTCGGGCAGGTAGTACAGCGGCAGCGAGGTGTCGCTCTGGTAGGACGTGCCGTAGACGATCGTCTGGCCGTGCGCGTTGAGCACGCTGGCAGGCTGGAATTGCGGTGGCAGGCGGTTGTAGTTCGACGCTGTCGCGCTGCCGAGCAGCGACAAACCAGCGAGCGCCGCCGCGGCGAGCAGGCTGCGCCGCAGACCGAGTTCGAAATTCACGATTTTGATCTCCCCATCAAGTACGCGTGGGCAACGCCGCGGCGTGCCGCGGCACCGTCGCAAGCTCCGTTGCTCCCCGGTCGCGTCCGTCCCGCTCGCACCACCCCTCTCTTGGCGGCGCGGGAGACTCGTTCTGCGAAAGATCCTGGCAAGTGCCCGGATCGCGGGTACCGGTCTCGTGTCGGCCTATGACACAAAACAGTCCGACCATAGCACCATGGAACATCCGTCTGGAAGCGGATACCAATGCATCTTGCGACCTATTTCACGAACGGGTGGATGTTGCAGTGCGGCATGTGGGTGCCGGCTCGAAGGCCGATGCGGGAGCGGCCGAAGCCGCGATGCTCCGTGAGCCGGGGGCTGCACGAGCGCCCGCTTGCGGGTTGAAGAGCATCGAAGCGGGCGCCGCCGCGGAACGCGTCAAGGCATCGCGGCTACCGCCGCTGCCACGGACCGGGCCCGGGAGGGGCTACCTGCGGTGGTGCGCGAGTTGCTCGACGAGTTCGGCCGGATCGCTGATCGGTGGCAGGCAGGCGGAACCGCGGCAGACGTAGGCGGTCCCGCCGACAGCGTGGGATTGCTGCGCGAGGACGCCTGGCAGCCGTGCGGCCGATGGGATGCACCAGCGGTCGATGCCCGCGGCGTCGGCGTGGGCGATCGCAGCGCGCCAGCGCTCCCGCTGGTTCTCGTCCGCACGCAGCACGACGATCGTGCGCGGTTCCAGGTACTCGCCGAGTGCGAGCAACATCGCGCAAGACGCGTGCGGCAACTCCGCGAGCGACGACCACGCGGCGCGCAGGCTGCGCTCGACGGCCTCGAGGTACCGCGTCTCGCCGAGCAGGTGGCCCAACATGAGCAGCGCGCGCGCGGCGATGCCATTGCCGGCGGGCAGCGATTCGTCGATGAATGGCTTCGGGCGTTGCGGCAGCGCTTCGGCATCGTGGGCGGTGAAGAAGAAGCCGCCGCCGTCGCGATCCTCGAAACCTTCGAGCAAGGTGTCGGCCAGCGCGATCGCCCAGTCGAGGTCGCGCTCGCGCCAGCGCAGCTGCAGCAGCGCGAGCAGTGCATCGAGCAGGAACGCGTGGTCGTCGAGATAGGCCAGGAAGCGAGTGCGCCCGCCGGCATGGCTTGCGTACAGGCGGCCATCGAGCCACAGCTTGTCGTGCAGGACATCGAGCGCGCGCTCGGCTTCGGCAAGCAGCGGAGCGGTTTTCATCCAGCGTGCGGCGCGCGCGGCGCCGCCGATCGCGAGTGCGTTCCACGCGGTCAGGATCTTGTCGTCGAGGCCCGGGCGGACGCGTTGCGCGCGTCGTGCGAGCAGCTTCGCGTTCGCACTGGCTAATCGTCGTCGTGCCATGTCGATGTCGATGCGCAGATGCACCGCAACCTCGGCGAGCGGTCGCCGCATCCGCAGGTGCCAGGCATGCCCCTCGAAGTTCGGCGGCTGGTCGAGGCCGTAGTACGGCGCGACGAGTGCGTACTCGTCGGCATCCAGCGCGTTGCGCACTTCATCAGGCTGCCAGACGTAATAGCGGCCTTCCTCGCCTTCGGAGTCGGCGTCGTACGAACTCCACAGTCCGCCGCCGGGTGCCTGCAGGTCGCGAGCGAGCCAGTCGGCGCAGGCGCTGGCGGCCGTCGCGAACGCCGGCTCGTCGAACAGGGCGGAAGCGCGCGCATACAGCGGCAGAAGCTGCGCATTGTCGTACAGCATCTTCTCGAAGTGCGGGATGTCCCATTCCGCATCGACGCAGTAGCGGAAGAAACCGCCGCCGAGATGGTCGGCAAGCCCGCGTTCGGCCATGGCAGCGAGCGTGCGCCGGGCCATCGCGCGCGCGTCGTGGCCGTGCGACAGCAGCAGCTCGATCTCGCTCGCGTGCGGAAACTTCGGCCCGCCGCGATGGCCGCCATTGACCTCGTCGAAACCCTGCGCGATGCGTGCGAGCGCGGAGCGGATTGGCGTGTCGTCGAGGATGCCCGCGTGCGAGTTGCCCTGCGCGTGCTCGGCGAGGAAGCGCGCGAGCGCGCTGTTCTGCGCGCGCATTTCGTCCGGCTTGTCGTCGTGCCATGCGCGCACGCCCTGCAGTACCTGCGCGAACGCCGGCATGTTGTAACGCGGCGTCTTTGGAAAATAGGTGCCGGCGAAGAACGGCACG
>Ga0209023_10001687_pt1 | contig 28981 bp, 22 predicted proteins | sample LakOneMetagenome_FD_187468 | JGI IMG/M metagenome (GOLD analysis project Ga0209023, IMG submission 187468) | Freshwater and sediment microbial communities from Lake Erie, Canada (SPAdes) (version 2) | ecosystem: Environmental > Aquatic > Freshwater > Lentic | place: Lake Erie, Canada...
CCGCGATGCGGTCGAACGCGAGGAGTCAGTTCCATATCGTTTCACTCAATGCTGTAGTCGTTAGCCCGTGCGACCGCGATGCGGTCGAACGCGAGGGTCAGTTCCATTTCGTTTTCTGCCTGAGGCATCAAAAACTACATCCGTTCACGCTGAGCCTGTCGAAGCGCCACGCAAGGCTTCGACAAGCTCAACCCGAATGGGTGGGGGCCGAGCCGAAGGGGTAGTGCCATGTCAGACCGGGCGATCTGACGTGATCGGATGAACGCCGTTCCATCATAGGCAGCAAGCCCCGTGCCCGCCATACGTCATCTGGCGCAGGGACGGTGCCCGCTGCGGTGGGCCGTGGCATGGAAACTGCACCTTCAGTCCCTGCTGCCCTCCCACCACCATGCCCCTGCCCACCACCCCGCTTGCTCCCGCCGCCGCTGCGCCGGTGCAGCCGTCGGGTCAGGATGGGGACGCGCATTCGTCGCAGCAGGCTCCGCAGCAGGTCGTCAAGGTCCGGCGCGACTACAACAGCTGGGTGGCCACCGAGACCATGGAGGACTACGCGCTGCGCTACACCCCGCAGCGCTTTCGCAAGTGGTCCGAATGGCGGGTGGCCAACACCGCCTTCGGGGCCGCATCGTTCCTCATCCTGGAGGCCGTGGGTGCCACGCTGCTGGTGCAGTACGGCTTCATCAACGCCTTCTGGGCCATCGTGACCACGGGGCTCATCATCTTTCTGGCGGGGCTGCCCATCAGCGTATATGCGGCGCGCTACGGGGTGGACATGGACCTGCTCACGCGCGGCGCGGGGTTTGGCTACATCGGCTCCACGCTCACCTCGCTGATCTACGCGAGCTTCACCTTCATCTTCTTCGCGCTCGAGGCCGCCGTCATGGCCTATGCGCTGGAGCTGGCGCTCGACATCCCGCCCACCTGGGGTTACCTCATCTGCGCCATCGTGGTGATTCCGCTGGTCACGCACGGCGTCTCGGCCATCAGCCGCCTGCAAATGTGGACGCAGCCGCTGTGGCTGGTGATGCTGGTAGTGCCGTTTGGCTACGTGTTGATGCGCGATCCTGGTGCGTTTGCGGGTGTCGTGCACTACGGTGGTGAATCTGCGCGCGGTGCCAGCTTTCAATTGCCCTTGTTTGGTGCAGCGCTCACCGTCGGCATTGCGCTTATCACCCAGATGGGGGAGCAGGCCGACTACCTGCGCTTCATGCCCGCCAGCACGCCGGCCACGCGGGGCCGCTGGTGGCTGGGCGTGCTGGTGGGCGGGCCGGGCTGGGTGGTGCTGGGTGTGCTCAAGATGCTGGGCGGCGCGCTGCTGGCCTACCTGGCGCTCACCCACATGGTGCCGGTGGACCGTGCGGTCGACCCCAACCAGATGTACCTGGCCGCGTATGAGTATGTGTTCCCGAACTACGGCTGGGCGGTGGCGGCCACGGCGCTGTTCGTGGTGATCTCGCAGCTCAAGATCAACGTGACCAATGCCTATGCGGGGTCGCTCGCGTGGTCCAACTTCTTCTCGCGCCTCACGCACAGCCATCCGGGGCGGGTGGTGTGGGTGGTGTTCAACACGCTGATCGCCTTCATGCTGATGGAGATGAACGTGTTCCGCGCCATGGGCGAGGTGCTGGGGCTGTATTCCAACATCGCCATCGCCTGGATCATGTCGGTGGTGGCGGACCTCGTCATCAACAAGCCGCTGGGCCTGTCGCCCAAGGGCATCGAGTTCAAACGCGCGCACCTGTACGACATCAACCCAGTGGGCGTGGGCTCCATGGCGCTCGCGTCCATCGTGTCCATCAGCGCGCACCTGGGCTTCTTCGGGCCGCTGCCGCAGGCTTTCTCGGCAGTGATCGCCATGGCCGTGGCCTTTGTCGCCGCGCCGCTCATTGCGTGGGCTACGCGGGGCAAGTACTACATCGCACGCCAAAGCGAGCCGGTGGCCATGCCCATGGTGGGCCCGGTGCCCGGCGCCACCGCGGCAGACCTGGTGCAGTACCAGCGCCTGGCCGTGCAGCGCTGCGTGGTGTGCGAACGCGAGTACGAGGGCCCCGACATGGCCCAGTGCCCCGCGTACCGCGGCGCCATCTGCTCGCTGTGCTGCACGCTGGATGCGCGCTGCGGCGACCTGTGCAAGCCGCACGCGAGCATGGCGGTGCAGTGGTCGGCAGCGTTGCGCTGGGTGCTGCCGCGCGCCATGTGGCGCTACCTGGACACGGGCCTGGGCCACTTCCTGCTGCTGATGCTGGTGATCGCGCCGCTGCTGGCGTCGGTGATGGGGCTGCTGTACCACCAGGAGCTCAACACCATCGCGCAGGCCTTGACCGCGACCGAGGTGCTGGCCGCGCCCGAGGTGGCGTTGCGCTCGGGGCTGCTCAAAGCGTATCTGGCGTTGCTGGTCATCTCCGGCATCGTGGCCTGGTGGCTGGTGCTGGCGCACAAGAGCCGCCAGGTGGCCCAAGAGGAATCCAACCGCCAGACGGGCCTGTTGGTGCGCGAGATCGAACTGCACCGCCAGACCGACGAAGCCCTGCAGACCGCCCGCAGCGTGGCCGAGCAGGCGCGCCGGGTGGCCGAGGCGGCGCAGCAGCAGGCCGAGGAAGCCCGCATCCAGGCCGACCAGGCCAACCAGGCCAAGAGCCGCTACATCAGCGCCATCAGCCACGAGATCCGCACGCCGCTCAACTCCATCCTGGGCTACGCGCAGCTGATGGGCGAGGACGCGGGCGTGCCGCCGCACCGCAAGCAGGCGGTGCACGTGATCCGCCGCGGTGGCGAACATCTGCTGTCGCTCATCGAAGGCACGCTCGACATCGCGCGCATCGAATCCGGCAAGCTCACCCTGGACGTTGCCCCCACGCGCTTTGCCGATGGCCTGCACGAGATGGCCGCGCTGTTCAAGCTGCAGGCCGCGGCCAAGGGCCTGGCCTTCGTGTTCGACGTGCAGGGCGTGATCCCGGAGGTGGTGCGCGCTGACGACAAGCGCCTGCGCCAGATCCTCATCAACCTGCTGGGCAACGCCGTCAAGTTCACGGCGCAAGGCACCGTCACGCTGCGCGTGCGCTACGCCCGCGAGATGGCGCGCATCGAGGTGCAGGACACGGGGCCGGGCCTCAGCGCCGACGAAATCGACCGCATCTTCGAGCCCTTTGCCCGGGGCGGCTCCAGCGGCAGCAGCGGGCCGTCCGCAGCGCCAGGTGCGGGCCTGGGCCTGACCATTGCCCGCATGCTCACCGTGCTGATGGGCGGCGAAATGTCGGTCACCAGCCAGCCTGGCGTAGGCTCGGTGTTTCATATCAAGCTCTTCCTGCCCGAGGTATATGCCGAAGCGCTGGGCAAGACCGGCACCGCGCCGGGCGGTGGCCGCACAGCGCCGGTGCGCAAGGCCCGGGTGGGCTACACCGGCGAGCGCCGCCGCATCCTGGTGGTGGACAACGAGGAGCCCGACCGCGAGCTGCTGGTGCACCTGCTGGAACCCCTGGGCTTCGAGCTGCGCCAAGCCGCCAGCGGGCACGACGCGCTCGACCTGCTGGCCACCGGCTACCGGCCCCACGCCATCTTCATGGACCTGGCCATGCCCGGCATCGATGGCTGGGAGACACTGCGGCGCGTGCGGCAGATGCAGATGCAGGTGCAGGACGGGCGACCGTCGTCAGACCGCACCACGACGGATGGGGAGGCATCGGCGGGCAGTGCCGTCGGCGATGGAGGCTCAGGCCCGCAGCCCCGCGCGAAGGAGCCCATCCACTGCGCCATCGTGTCCGCCAATGCATTCGACAAGGCGCTGGACAACGACGTGGACATCCGTCCCGAAGACTTCATCGTCAAGCCCGTGCGCCACAGCGAGCTGCTGGACTGGCTGGAGCGCCGCCTGGCCCTGCAGTGGCTCTACGAAGGCGACACCGCGGCGGCTGCGCCGGCTGCCGCATTGCCCGCTGGTACGGCCCGCGCCGCCGGTGGTGTCAGCGCGCTGACCTACCCGGACGCCGCCACCCTGGCGCCGCTGCTGCAGGCCGTGTCGCTGGGCTACTACCGCGGCATTCTCAACACCCTGGACGAGATCGAGCGCAGCCAGCCTGCGCACCAGGCGTTCGTCCACACCCTGCGGCAGATGGCGCGCGAATTCCAGTTCGACGCCATGGGCCAGATCCTGGAGCAGGCCCCTTCGTGAGCACGACGACAACGATGATGATGACCACCGCCCCTTCCTACCCCCCTGGCCTGCCGTCCGCCAGCGCCGCCGCGCTGGACCGCAGCGACAGCGACGTGGTGCTGATCGTGGACGACGTGCCCGACAACCTGGCCGTGCTGCACGACGCGCTCGATGAATCGGGCTACACCGTGCTGGTGGCCATGCACGGCGAGGCCGCGCTGCAGCGCGCGGCGCAGGCCCTGCCCGACATCGTGCTGCTCGACGCGATGATGCCCGGCATGGACGGCTTCGAGGTGGCGCGGCGCCTCAAGGCGTCGCCCGCCACGGCGCACATCCCCATCATCTTCATGACCGGCCTGACCGAGACCGAACACCTGGTGGCCGCGCTCGAGGCCGGCGGCGTGGACTACGTCACCAAGCCCATCAAGCCGCGCGAAGTGATGGCCCGCATGGGCGTGCACCTGGGCGCGGCGCGCAAGGCCCGCCAGGACGCCAGCCAGGCCCGCGAGGCCCGCAACGCGCTCGACGCGTTTGGCTACGCCAGCATCACGGTGCGCGCATCGGACGGCCGCCTCATCTGGCAGACCCCGCTTGCGCGCGAGCTGCTGCACATGTACTTCGGCGAGGCCAGCCCCTGGGCGCCCGAGCCACTGCAGACCTGGCTGCGCCGCCACGTGCTGGGCGACGGCAACGCTGAAAAAGCCGTCGAGGCACTGCAAGCACTGGCCGAGCCACCGCGCCTGGCCATCGACCACGGCGCGCGGCGCCTGACCTTCCGCCTGCACCAGCAGGCCGGCGACAGCGAGGGCGGCGGCGACTGGCTCATCGTCATGCGCGAGGTGTCCGACGCCAAGATCATCGAATCGATGAGCCTGGCCTTCAAGCTCACCGCGCGCGAGGCCGAGGTGCTGTACTGGGTGGTCAAGGGCAAGATCAACCGCGACATCGGCGACATCCTGGGCGCGAGCCCCGCCACGGTGAAGAAACACTTGGAGCGCGTGTTCGCCAAGCTGGGGGTGGAGACGCGCACGGCAGCGGCGGGGATGGCGATGAACCGCATCCGGCAGCTGCATCCGCAGTTCGAAGGGTAGATTTCAGTGGGTTTAGGCCGGTACCGCGCGCTGGGCTTGCGCTGATAGCTATCGAATTAATAGTGAAGCGTGCGCTGGTCCTGAAAACGGCATTCCCCAGTGCGTGCGGGCAGTCAGCGGCCGACGGCCTTTTCCAGCGCTGCCTTGTTCATGGTCGAGCGGCCTTTGATGCCCTTGCGCTTGGCTTCTTCATACAGCTGATCCCGCGTACGTCCCTGCGCGCCCTGGTGCGACCGCTTGCCGCCGCGCACCGGTGCGGGGGTGTCATGCAGGGTCTTGGCATTGGCGGTCTTGCTCTCGCCGTGCTGGGCGCGCTCTTTGTTGACCGTGCGGGCCGCTATCTCTTCAGCCGTTCCCGTGCTCTTGCCACGCTCTTTAAGGCTGGTCTTGATGTGTTCGTACTGGCGTTCACGCTTGGCGGTCCACTGGTCCTGGGGCATGGGGGGGCTCCTTGAATGGGTGTATGCGCTGGCAGAGACGATGCCGGTGCTTCTTGCAATCTACCAAGCCAGTTGGGTGCGGTCGTCAGCACTGCTGGGGTGCTGTTGTAGGACGGCAGGTTTGTACTGGCGACCGTCAGTCGGCTGCTGTCGGCTCACGGGTGCGGACCTGGGCGGTACCGCAAGAGTAGCCATCATTTTTCTCGCCCAGTTTGGGAGGTTGTGCGGTTGATGGTCAATGAAGGCGCAGTGGTCTGTAGTCACTTATTCGGACAGAAGGATTGCCTCTGTCTGCGTATTCAATAATGGGTTGCATTGAGGCTGGGTTTTATTGACTGCCTATGGAGCGGCATCCTCTTGAAGATTCAAGATGGAAGGGAGCTTCAATTTTTCATTCAGGATTTAATTTTTCTACGGCGCGTTCGAGCTCATCTAATGATTTTTTCTGCAACGGGATAAATTCGCGCAGTATTGAATCGTCTTGCTGGCCTTTTCTGAGATCGGCGTGGCAGAGCTTGAGATTGTCTTTTATATTGGAAATATCGGTATTCTTGATGGGGTGATGCATTCGCTCGCTGAGTCTGATGTATTCGCCTAGCGCTAAATAGGCACACTGTGTTAATCGAGGAATCGTCGCACTAGCCTTCTCAAGGTTAAAGGAGCGACAGTTGTGACTTAGATAGAGCTCTAGCAGAAGCAAATGGGCATCTGGATTTCGTTGAGAAATGCTTTGAATTTTCGATTCCAAAGCATGATGATCCAGTCCGGGATCTTTATCGCAATGCCCCACCCTGCCCATCAAATCCAGTGCTTTGGTCGAGTTCTGCAGCGCCGTTCGGTACCATCTTGCAGCTTCCCCTTTGTCGCCGTTGTTTGATAAATAGTCGCCGTAAGCCCATTGGGCACCCACTTGGCCGTTGATGGCTCCATTTTTTACTTGTGCCAAGCACGCCCCGCGCAAAGAATATTCGTCTTGCGTATCGCAGCTGACGTAGCTCTCCATCCACCACCACAAAAAACAGGCTGCAATAAAAGATAATAAACAAATCAAGAAGATTTTGTTATTTTTTGCTTTTTCGAACATTGCTATTTATTGTTGGGTTGAATATGCTTCGGCAGGCTTAGTTGATCTCTGGGTGAAGTTCGAGTTGTGGATATGGGGCTGCCATCGGGCCCCCACGTTCGCCACTGACCTGGCTTGGTTAAATTTGGAAAGGGCAATTTGGCAAGTTTGCCCGGGAGACTTTCGAACGCCCCTTGATCAATTGCTGGGCCGCCAAGGGGATAGTTCCAGACGGGAGTGGTGGGCGCCGTTACATAAGTTTGTAAGCTAAATGCCAATGAGCTCGCTATTCCGTCTGATGTTCCTCCTGATCTGCAAGCTTCGAGCAGTATAGGTTCGCCGTTCCAGATACCGCTGTCGCGAATGACTTTTGCAACCTGTGCGCCACTCAACATCCCTTGAATTCGATCCGGCGCCGCATGGGCGCACAGATAAAGATATCCTGCCACTCCAATTTCTCTCAAACCAGACAGATAAAGTTCTTCCTCATACGGCTGAATTAAGATTATTTTCTTTTTGAGATCGTCAATGGTGGCGATTTTTTTGACTAATTTTTGCGTTCGGTCAAGGCCTTCGAAAACTATCTTCTTCAGGTTCTTTCCTGGGCCACATAAAATCTTGCCGTTAGTGATTGGTTCTGACGGGGGTTTAACGGGTAGCATGGTATAAGTTTTTGCGTACTAATTTTTTGTAAGTGCCTCCTGTATTGTTATGACTGCTGAATGATTTCGGTGTGTTTAAAGGGTGGAAGTCTGTTCTGAAAACGCAGTTTCTGTCGTTTTGCGGATATTTTTTTAACGCGTAGATCTGAGAAATTTGGTGAGAAAGTGCAACGAGTGAAGCACAATTTTGTCCGGTGTAATCCAAGTGAGTGGTCAAGAGTTACGTCATCGTCTGCTCTTCAGTGAGTCGAACCCGCGAGCTGATTCGCCCGACTCAGTTGAGCTTTTCGCTGAAGATCTAGTTACTGCGCAGAGCCGCGCCTGCCTGCCTAACCAGCGCCGTAGCAACCACCCGACGGCTCCCGCCACGATTCCCGCAGCGCACAAACCGTGCAGTGCAGACAAAGAAATGCTGTGGTACAGCCCGTTCGCATCCGACCAAGGCGCCAAAGGGCGGATGTCGAGGTGCATCACGCTGTCGAGCAGCACGTGCGAGAAGGTCCCGGCCAGTGCGCTGAGCACGACGATGTGCGGCTTCCACGACGCTTCTTCTTGCAGCCATGGCATGCCATAGTGCGCCACCTCTTGGTTCCAGCGCCGCAGCAACGGCCCGCACAGCCAGGGTGTCGCAGCCGCGGCCACCAGAGCTATGGGCACCGCGCCCAGGTACGTGTGCGTAGGACCGTGCAGCACTGCCGACTGGCGCAGCATGCCGACGAGCGGCTCGATGTCCATGGCCACCTGAGCGATGCCAAACGTAAGCACGCTGAAGTGACGTCCGGCCACGGCCTTGGCCGCCAGGCCGACGCCCATGTGGAACGGGGTGAAAGGCATGGTGTGTATCGCTTCTTTCAGTCGACGACCGCGCCGGGCCAGCCCAGGCCCCAGGGCAGCTGTGCGGGGCCGAAGACGAAGTGCAGCACGCGCCGTCGGCTGGTTCCGCGGGCTTTGGACGACGCGTGCAGCAGCAGTGGCCGCATGAGCAGCACCGTGCCTGCCTCTGCGTGGCAGGCGACGTCGCCCAGGGTGGTGCGCAGCGCCAGGGCGGCGTCGGGCGCCAGCACGCCCTGTGTGTGGCTGGCGGGCACCACGCGCAGGGGACCGTCGTCGGCGTGGCAGGGGTCCAGGTGCAGGCGCACTGCCAGCAGCGTTTGCAATAGCGATGGGGGCGGTTGCACGAAGAGCGTGCCGTCCTTGTCGGACCAGCCTTGAAGCTCGCTTGCGCCGACCCGCTCGGCCACCGGAATGCTCAGGTCCTGGTGCAGCGGCACGAGCCAGTTGTTGCGCGCGGGGGTCTTCTCGAAATAGGTGCACTGCACGGGCACGGAGGTTGCAGGGATCAGGCCGGCCAGGGCGGGCGACTGCTGCAGGTGCCGGGCCAGGGCATGGCACCACGGCTGCTCGAGCAGATGGCGCTGTCCGCCGGACGCGGAGGGTGCGCGGGCATCTCGGCCGTTCGGTGGCTGCTGGGCAGCATTCACGCTGTCTGCCAAGGCGCTGCACTCGTGCGGCGTCAGCACGTGGGGCACCAGCAAGAAACCTTGCGCATCGAGGAAGGCTGCGGCTGCAGACGCTGGTGCGACGGAACCTGAACCTGAACCTGAACCTGAGCCGGATTGGAGGCCGGGGTTGGCGCCGCGGCCGGAACTGGAGTCCGACGCCGCAGTAGAGCGGTGGAGCGCAGCGGTGCTCAATGGAATTGGATCAAAAAATGCCTCTACCGCTTGCTGATTCAGCGCTAGCAGCTATCATTTTTATATCAACCCAGCCTGCAAGCCACTGCACCGACCGCTCCGGGCGTCACATCCCCAGCGACTTGAGCAGCGCGTCCGTATCGTCCTGCCCCGCGGGCGGCGGCACGGGCACGGGGGGCGCGGCCTGCGACTCGGCCATCAGGGCATCTGCGTCTGGCGCCTCTTGCGCCTCGAAGTCGTAGAGCTTGATGAACTCGGTGCGGTCGATGGCCAGTTCCAGGTAGAAGATGTTGTTGTTGCTGGTGTAGAAGGTCACGCGCCGCGCTTCGGGCTTGTCCAGGTTGGCGTCCACCGACAGGTGCACCTGCTTGTTCAGCACCAGCATCTTGGGCTGGTTCTGGGTGATGTGGGTCTGCAGCTCGCGCCGCACCTTGCCGGTGAAGTCACCCACCACCTGGTTCATCAGCTCGCCCATCACGTTGCTCACTTCGTCGGACGTGTACGAGTTGACCAGGTCGTCCTTGGACATGCCCATGTTCAGCAGGTAGTTGGCGTACAGCTCCATCGCCGCCTGGGCCGAGAAGTTGATGATCACCAGCCCCGAGAAGCCGCCGTCGAACAGCACGAAGCAGCCGATGTCGGGCTTCAGGCAGGTCTTGCTGATGCGCTGGACCATGCCGGAGTAGTGGATCTGGCTGTGCGTGGCCACGCCCAGCACGCGCGTGACGGAGTTGCACAGGCTGATCAGCAGGTCTTCGGTGCTGTAGACGGGGGATTTTTCGGGATGGCTCATGGTGTGTGGGGCTGCGGCCGGAAATGCGCGAAATGCAGGCCCGAGCATAGGCCATGGCGCGGCCCGAAGCCAGTGTGCAGGCCGCTGTGTGGCGTGCAGTCTGCTGCGGGACGCGTCGCGGGATGGCGCTGATTGACTTTCGCCCGCGCTCGCGTATCGTGCCAGCCAGCGACATTCCGTTACACGGGTCGCGGCGTGCCCGCAGCAGCCGACCGCGGGCAGGTCACACAACGAACAACCGACAGCAGAGAGGGGCACACACCGATGGGCAATGTCTATTCCTATGGCCTGACCGACTTCCAGTCCATTGCCACCGGCGCAGCCGTGCTGGCCAGCGGCGGCGGGGGGAGCTACACCGACGCCTGCTCCATCGTGCAGGAGCTGGCCAACCAGGGCTTCAGCGGCACCGTCACGGTGCAGGACTACGACGGCACCACCCCGGCGTGCGTGCTGGCCATCATGGGCTCGCCCGATGCGGCCTCCAGCCTGGACCTCGCGGCCATTCAGAACTCCATCAGCAATACCCTGGCGGTGCAGCAGACCTATACCGGCATGAAGGTGGGCGCGCTGATTCCGGTAGAGATCGGTCCGATCAACTCGCTGGTGCCCCTGATCGGTGCGGCCCTGTCGGGCGGCTCGGTGTGGGTGGTCAACGGCGACGGCGCAGGCCGCGCGGTGCCCGAATTGCCCCAGACCACCTTCACCGCACCGTCCGGGCCAGCGCCCAGCCCAGCCGTGCTGGCCAGCGATGCGCCCACCCTGGTGGCGGCGGAATACGCCGTGCTGGGCTCTGGCACGGCGTCGGGCATCGAGTCGCTGGCGGGCGGCGTCGTCGGCGGGTTCGGCGGGTATTCGGGCATTGCCATGTGGCCGTCGAACGCCGCGAACCAGTTCGCGTTGTCCGGCAGCTACATCGAAGGCACGCTGGAGCAGGCGCGTGCGCTCGGCCTGCAGCTGCTGCAGGCCGTCACGCCGCTGTCCACGTTGGCAGTCGCCACGGCCATCCAGAAAATCACCGGGCGTACTGCCAACGCAGTGGTCACCAACTTCTACATCACCGCGGTCACGCAGTCCACGTCCAGCGCGACGTCGCTGGACTCCGGCATCATCCGGCTGGACAATGCGCAGGACCCGAGCCAGAGCACTGCCACGCACTACCTTTACAACCTCAACGAGAACCTGATCATGTATTCGGCGTCGAGCACCACCCCCGACATCATCGCGCCGGACTCGATCTGCTATTACTCCGAGAGCACAGGGCGCGGTTTCTCCAATGCCAACGACGACCTGGCGGTGTACTTTGATGCCACCACAGGCCGCAGCACGGGCCAGATGGTGAGCGTGATTTCGGTGCAGACTGCGCCGCAGCTGTACAACACCCCGGGCGTGGTGGCATCGTTCGCCGGCCTGCTGCGCAAGATCGGCTATGCCGGCGGCATGCCGCCCGCCTGACCCGCGTGCCCCCTTCCGAAAGCCAATGAGCCGCCATGGGTGAAGCAGACCTGAACAAGGAGCGGCTGGAGCTGGCCCTGGAGGCCGCGGGGCTCGATTTGTGGGAGAACGACCTCGTCACCGGCAACGTCACCCGCAAGGCCACCAAGACCTTCCTGGAGCTGGGATTCACCGAGGACGAGATGGCGTCGGGCGTGCAGGGCATCTATGACCTGTTCCACCCGGACGACCTGGACATGGTGCGCCGGTCGGTGGCGGACCACCTGGCGGGCCTGACGCCGCAGTACCGCTGTGAATTCAGGCTGCGCTCCAAGGCGGGCGACTGGGTCTGGTACGCCAACTACGGCCGCATCATGGATGGCAACAGCGACACGCCCGGCAAGCGGCTGATCGGCGTGACCTTCAACATCGACGACCGCAAGCGGCGCGAAGACGAGATCGCGCAGATCAACCTGCAGCTCACCGAGCAGAACCGCCTGCTGCAGCAGCTCAACGCCACGCTGGAGCAGCTGGCCTCCAACGACTCGCTCACGGGCCTGGCCAACCGGCGCACGCTGATGGAGCTGGGCGCCAACGAATGCAAGCGCTCCGAGCGCTTTGACCACCCGCTGTCATTGCTGGTGGTGGACATCGACCTGTTCAAGCCCGTCAACGACGCCTGGGGCCACCTGGCGGGCGACCGCGTGATCTGCGCGGTGGCCACGGCCTGTGCAACGCGCAAGCGCCGCGGGGTGGACATCGTGGCGCGTTTCGGTGGCGAGGAGTTCGTCATCGTGCTGCCCGAGACCGACGGCCCCGACGCGCTGCGCATGGCCGAGTCGCTGCGCCGCGAAGTGGCCGCGCTGAGCGTGCCGATCAACGACGAGGGCGTGTGCGTCTCGGTCACTGTCAGCATCGGCGTGGCCACGCTGCACAAGGGTGCCATCCTCGACTTCGAGGACCTGGTGAACCGCGCCGACAAGGCGCTGTACCGCGCCAAAGAGGCCGGCCGCAATGCCGTGTACAGCGCCGAAGTGCAGCACGGCATCGCCCCCCTGCATGTGTTGGCCGACCGGGGCGACCCGACCGGGGACGTGCTGGCGACCTGAGCGCAGGGGCCTGCCTGGCTCAGCCTGGCCCCGGCCGACCCCTTCGTGCTCGGTCCTGCTTGGTCCCGCTCTGTCCCGCCGCTGCCTGCCTATTCCTCGCTGGTCCACTCCACCTGCACGCCCAGGCTGCGCAGGTTCTCCACGAAGCGAGGGTGCGCGCGGCGGATCGGCGTGGCGTTGCGGATCTCCGAGCGGCCCGGCGTGCTGGCCGCCACCATGAAGAGCGCAATCGCCACGCGAATGATGTAGGGGCTCTCCACCACCGCGGGCGTCAAGGGGTTGCCGCCAAAGGTCACCAGCCGGTGCGGGTCCGACTGGAACACGTGCGCGCCAAATTTGGACAGCTCGCCCGCCCACCCGAGGGCCCCGTCGTACACCTTGTTCCAGAACAGCGCGTTGCCTTCGGCCCGCACACCCAGCGCAATGAAGATGGGCAGCAGGTCCACCGGAAAGTACGGCCAGGGCGCTGCCTCCACCTTGGTCAGCACATTGCTGGTGAACGGCGTCTGCACCTTGAGTGGGCCGTCGCAATGGGCGCGCGACCAGCCGTCTTCGTGCGTGATGGTGACGCCGAACTTGGCGAAGGTGCGGTCGATGAGCGGAAAGTTCTCGGGCGCGCTGTTGCGCACGATCACGTCACCGCCGGTGATGGCGCCCAGCGCCAGGAAGGTCGTGATCTCGTGGAAGTCCTCGTCGAAGCGGAACTCCCCGCCGCGCAACTGCGTGCCGCCATGCACCGTGAGGCGCGAGGTGCCCATGCCCTCGATGCGCACGCCGATCATGGTCATGAAGCGGCAAAACTCCTGCACATGGGGCTCCGACGCTGCATTGGTCAGCACCGACGTGCCTTCGGCCGTGGCCGCGCACAGCACGAAGTTCTCGGTGGTGGTGACCGACGCGTAGTCCAACCAGTGCTGCGTGGCCTGCAGCCGGCCATGGGTGTTGCGCACCAGCAGCGAGCCCTCGGCGCGTTCCACCGTGCCGCCAAAGCGGCGGAACACCTCCACGTGCGGGTCGATCTCGCGCACGCCCAGCGTGCAGCCCTTCACGTTGTCCTCCAGCCGCGCCACGCCAAAGCGCGCCAGCAGCGGCGGCACCAGCATGATGGACGAGCGCATCTCCTCCGGCAGCCGGTGCTGCGCCGCGTCGAACACGGTGGCGTGGTGGTGCAGGTCCAGCGTGCCGGTGTCGTGGTCCATGCGCACGTCGCTGCCCAGCGTGCGGAAGATGTCGAGGATCTTGCGCACATCGGTGATGTCCGGCACGCGCAGCAGCCGCAGCGGCTCGTTGGTGAGCAGCGTGGCGCACAGCACCGGCAGCACGGCGTTCTTGTTGGCCGAAGGATGGATGCGGCCCTTGAGAGGGGTGCCGCCGTGGACGACGAGGTTGGACATGGGTGGACAGCGCAAGGAAGAAGAGGGGGCAGGGCGGGGCAGCAGCGCAGGCGGGTCGCGCAGCGCGCGGACACCCGCCCGGCGGCGCGCGAGGTCGATACTCTAACTGCCTGCCGGTTCGCGCTACCGTGTGCGACGCAATCGCTATAAATTTTGTAGCTGACTTTGGGCTGGGTGGTGCGCTGGCGGCTTCATGGCACTTTGCGGTGCCGCGCGCACTCCGCGCGCATCCCGAATGACACTTTGGCTCTTGGCCCCTGCTGCGCCTGCGGGCCAGCCCAGTCCTTAGCCCCCACCCCATCCGTTCACGCTGAGCTTGTCGAAGCGCGGCGCCCGGCTTCGACAAGCTCAGCCCGAACGGTGTGGAAGGTTCGGAGAGCACGTGGCCGCATACGCCACCCGGCGTATTTCCGCAATGCGCACCTCTCTCCAGAATCCATTCCATCGCCCGATCCATCCCAGAGGCAGGCCATCAGAGGGAGCCTTCCGGGCGAAGCGGCCTGCCCATTGAACCCACCACCGGAGAAGCACACATGCAACGTCGTTATTCCCTCAAGGCCCTTGCGGCCGTCGCTACGCTCGCTGGCCTGTCTGCACTGCCAGCCCACGCGCAGGAGACCATCAAGGTCGGCATCCTGCACAGCCTGTCGGGCACCATGGCCATCTCTGAAACCGTGTTGAAAGACACCGTGCTGATGGCCATCGACGAGATCAACGCCAAGGGCGGCGTGCTGGGCAAGAAGCTCGAGCCCGTGGTGGTAGACCCGGCCTCCAACTGGCCCCTGTTTGCCGAAAAAACCAAGCAGCTGCTGGGCCAGGACAAGGTCTCGGTGATCTTCGGCTGCTGGACCAGCGTGAGCCGCAAGTCCGTGCTGCCTGTGGTCGAGGAAATGAATGGCCTGCTGTTTTACCCCGTGCAGTACGAGGGTGAAGAGCTGTCCAAGAACGTGTTCTACACCGGCGCCGCGCCCAACCAGCAGGCCATCCCCGCGGTGGACTACCTGATGAGCAAGGACGGCGGCAGTGCCAAGCGCTGGGTGCTGCTGGGCACCGACTACGTCTACCCCCGCACCACCAACAAGATCCTGCGCGCCTACCTCAAGTCCAAGGGCGTGAAGGACTCCGACATCGACGAGAAGTACACCCCGTTCGGCCACAGCGACTACCAGACCATCGTGGCCGACATCAAGAAGTTCAGCCAGGGCGGCAAGACGGCCGTGGTCTCCACCATCAACGGCGACTCCAACGTGCCCTTCTACAAAGAGCTGGGCAACGCGGGCCTGAAGGCCAAGGACGTGCCGGTCGTCGCGTTCTCGGTGGGTGAAGAGGAACTGCGCGGCGTGGACACCAAGCCGCTGGTGGGCCACCTGGCCGCCTGGAACTACTTCCAGTCCATCAAGAGCCCCGAAAACACGGCCTTCATGAAGAAGTGGGCGGACTACGCCAAGGCCAAGAACATCGCTGGCCACAAGGACAAGCCACTGACCAACGACCCGATGGAAGCCACCTACATCGGCATCAACATGTGGAAGCAGGCCGTCGAAAAGGCCAAGAGCACCGATGTGGACAAGGTGATCGCTGCCATGGCCGGCCAGACCTTCAAGGCACCGTCGGGCATCGTCAGCAAGATGGACGAGAAAAACCACCACCTGCACAAGAGCGTGTTCATCGGCGAGATCAAGGCCGACGGCCAGTTCAACGTGGTGTGGAAGACGCCCGGCCCGGTCAAGGCCAAGCCATGGTCTCCTTACATCGAAGGCAACGACAAGAAGAAGGATGAGCCGGACGGCAAGACGAAGATGTGATTCGGATTTGCGTTCGATCACGCAATACCGTTCGGGCTGAGCTTGTCGAAGCCCTGCGCCGCGCTTCGACAGGCTCAGCGTGAACGGTGTGTGTTTTTGAATGAGTTCGTAGTCCTCCTCTGGGGTGCTAGAGCGCCTTCATCCCCCCTCTCACGCTGGCGCATGAGAGGGGGACGCCGCCAGCGCGGCGGGCCTGGTCTGGGCCCTGCGCGCTGCACAGGCCTGTTTTCTTTTGACCTACTGGCCCTTCCATGTTTGCCTCTTTCTTTCAACGCTTGATCGCCTGCCTGCTGTTGTGCACAGCGGTGCAGGCGCACGCGCTCACGGCCGAGGCGGCGCGGGCCATGGCGGCGGGCGATACCGATGACCGGATCGCCGCACTGCAGGCGGCCATTGCCACGCCCGACGACGCCACCGTGGCCTTCATCCGCGCCATGGGCGACGATGCGGTCAAGATTGCGGGCGACAAGGCCATCGTCGTCAAGGATGGCAAGGGGCTGGACCCCGTCACGGGCGCCGAAGTGCCCGTGCCCGACGATGCCGAAGACATCGTCAACAACAACCGCATGCGCGGCGAGTTCGACACTGCGCTGGCCTCGCTGCAGCTCATGTCCACCGACGTGGCCCAGCGCCGCAAGGCCATCGACGCGCTGCGCGAAGAGACCGACGAGGCCCGCCTGCCGCTGATCGAAAAAGCCCTGGCCGCCGAGCAGGACGCCGGCCTCAAGATGCTGCTCACCAACATCCGCGCGCGCATGCTTTTGAGCAGCAGCGATGCCGCCAAGCGCCTCGAAGCCGCACAGCACCTGGCCACCAGCGGCAACCCCGCCACCCGCACCGTGCTGCTGGAGCAGTTGCGCAGCGAAGAAGATCCCAAGGTCAAAGCCGCCCTGCAGGCGGCACTCAAGACGGTGGAAGACAGCCTGCAGTGGGGCGAGCGACTGGCAGCGATGTTCACGGGCATCAGCCTGGGCTCCATCCTGCTCCTGGTGGCGCTGGGCCTGGCCATCACCTACGGCCTCATGGGCGTGATCAACATGGCCCATGGCGAGCTGATGATGATCGGCGCGTACGCCACGTATGTGATGCAGGGCATCTTCCAAAAGTATTTTCCGGGTGCCTTCGACTGGTACCTGGTCGCCGCCGTGCCCGCCGCCTTTATGGCGTCGGCCCTGATGGGCGCGGTGCTGGAGCGCGGGGTGATTCGCTTTCTGTATGGCCGGCCGCTGGAGACCTTGCTGGCCACCTGGGGCATCAGCCTGATGCTGCAGCAACTGGTGCGCACCGTGTTCGGCGCGCAGAACGTGGGCGTGGAAAACCCCTCGTGGATGAGCGGCGGCGTGCAGCTGATGGAGAACCTGCAACTGCCCTGGAACCGCGTGATCATCGTGGCGTTTGCGCTGGCGGTGCTGGGCGGCGTGGCCTTTCTGATCAGCAAGACGCGCCTGGGTTTGTTCGTGCGCGGCGTCACGCAAAACCGGCCCATTGCCTCGTGCATGGGCGTGAACACGGCGCGTGTCGATACCTACGCCTTCGCGCTGGGCTCGGGCATTGCGGGCCTGGCGGGCTGTGCGCTCAGCCAGGTGGGCAACGTGGGGCCGGACCTGGGCCAGGGCTACATCGTCGACTCGTTCATGGTGGTGGTACTGGGCGGCGTGGGCCAGCTGGCCGGCACCGTGTATGCCGCGCTGGGCCTGGGTGTGCTCAACAAGTTCCTGGAAGGCTGGACGGGCGCCGTGCTGGCCAAGATCGCCGTGCTGGTGTTCATCATCATCTTCATCCAGAAGCGGCCGCAGGGCATCTTCGCGGTGAAGGGCCGTACGGCGGATTGAGACTGTTATGAATACCCCTGCTATCCAACTCCCCGCGCCCGCTCCGCTGCTCACCCGCAGCGGCTGGTCGGCCTTCATCGTGGCACTCATCGTGGTGTGCGCCGTGGCCCCGGTGCTCAACCTGTGGGTGCCGGCCGGCAGCCCGCTGCACCTGTCCGACTACGCCGTGGCACTGCTCGGCAAGATCATGTGCTACGCCATCTGCGCGCTGGCCATGGACCTGATCTGGGGCTACACCGGCATCCTGAGCCTGGGCCACGGCCTGTTCTTCGCCTTGGGCGGCTACGTGATGGGCATGTACCTCATGCGCCAGATCGGCCGCGACGGCAACTACCAGAGCGACCTGCCTGACTTCATGGTGTTCCTCGACTGGAAAGAGCTGCCCTGGCACTGGATGCTGTCCGACAGCTTCGTCGCCACGCTCATCCTCGTGGTCGCCGTGCCCGGTGCCATTGCCTTCGTGTTCGGCTACTTCGCCTTCCGCTCGCGCATCAAGGGTGTGTACTTTTCGATCATCACGCAGGCGATGACGTACGCGGCCATGCTGCTGTTCTTTCGCAACGAGACGGGCTTTGGCGGCAACAACGGCTTTACCGATTTCAAGCGCATCCTGGGCCAACCCATCGCCACGCAGAACATGCGCATGCTGCTGTTCGTGATGACGGGCGTCACGTTGCTGGTGTTCTTCCTGCTGGCACGCTGGCTGGTGCGCAGCAAGTTCGGCCGCGTGCTGCAGGCCGTGCGCGACGCGGAGACGCGCGTCATGTTCTCGGGCTATTCGCCGCTGCCCTACAAGCTCACCATCTGGACCATCAGCGCCATGATGTGCGGCGTGGCGGGTGCGCTGTATGTGCCCCAGGTCGGCATCATCAACCCCGGTGAGATGAGCGCCGCCAACTCCATCGAGATCGCGGTGTGGGCCGCAGTGGGCGGCCGCGCCACGCTGATCGGCCCCATCGTCGGCGCCTTCATCGTCAACGGCGCCAAGAGCTGGCTCACCGTCACGGCGCCGGAGTTCTGGCTGTACTTCCTGGGCGCGTTGTTCATCGCGGTCACGCTGTTCCTGCCCGATGGCGTGGTGGGCCTGGTCAAGAAACTGAAGAACAAGCGCCACGACAAAAAGACCAGCGAAGGAGCCGCGCCATGACGCCCGATTTGATGGAAGAGGGCGCGCAGCGCATCGCCGCCCGGCAGGCGCCGGTCGTGCCAGGCCAGACCGAATCCGGTGGCCGCGCGGCAGGCTTCTCGCGCGTGGCCACGCCCGGCGAGGTGGATGTGGCCCACGGCCGCATCCTGTACCTGGAAGACGTGAACGTGAGCTTTGATGGCTTCAAGGCGATCAACAACCTGAGTTTGGATATCGCGCCCGGCGAGCTGCGCTGCATCATCGGCCCCAACGGTGCGGGCAAGACGACGATGATGGACATCATCACCGGCAAGACCCGGCCCAACAGCGGCACGGTGTACTTCGGCTCGACCATCGATCTGTTGCGCCACAACGAGCCGGAGATCGCGAGCTTGGGCATAGGCCGCAAGTTCCAGAAGCCCACGGTGTTCGAGCAGCTCACGGTGTTCGAAAACCTGGAGCTGGCCTTGAAGACCCACAAGGGTGTGAGGTCGAGCATGTTCTTTCGGCTGGACTCCGTGCAGTCGGACCGGCTGGCGGAGGTGTTGCACACGATTCATCTGGCGGGCAGCGTGACACGGTTGGCGGGCAACCTGAGCCATGGGCAAAAGCAGTGGCTGGAGATCGGGATGCTGCTGATGCAGGACCCGAAGCTGTTGCTGCTCGACGAGCCCGTGGCCGGGATGACGGACGACGAGACGGCGCGGACTGCGGAGTTGTTTTTGACCTTGAAGGGCAAGCACTCGCTGATGGTGGTGGAGCACGACATGTCGTTCATCCGGACTATTTCGGAGATCGTGACGGTGCTGTGCGATGGGGCTGTGTTGGCGCAGGGGACGCTGGATCAGGTGCAGGCGGATGAGCGGGTGATCGAGGTTTATCTGGGGCGGTGATGGTGTGTACGGGCTCGTTGGCTGCAACCCAAAAAAAGACCCAGGCCGTTCGGGCTGAGCTTGTCGAAGCCTGTTCGCCTCGTCCCGGCTCGATCGGGTTGAGCTGGTCGAAACCGGTGCACTTGGCCCCACATCCGTTCGGGTTGAGCTTGTCGAAACCGGGGTGCGCTCGCAGGCTCGCTGATGGACCGCATGCCTTTGTTGAGGGCGGAGGCCGGGAGTCGCCCGGCGTGCGAGTAACTTTCTTTTGCTTCGCCAAAAGAAAGTCACCAAAGAAAAGGCGACCCTACAGCCTGCGTCCCTTCGCTTCGCTGCGGGCAACCTGCGGTGCTCGCGTCCAGCGGGGTCTCGCTCGAACTCGCTTCACTGCGTTGCGCTCAGACAATCGCGAGCCCTTATCCGCTGGCCGCTGCGCTCCTCGGCGCATCCTGAAGGGCTGGGGGAGAGAACATCCACACGGGCCATCGCGTTGCTCGGCCCCGAACGCGCAGGCGCTCCGCGCCGCGACCGCGCGGCCGAGCGAAGCAATGGCCCGTGTGGATGTTCGGCTGTTGGCTGTTCGGCTCCCCTCCCCCTGTGGCTGCGCCTGCGGCGGGGCGGTTGCGGGGTGAGCATGGGCGTCGGAGCGCCCATGCCTCGTCATCTAGCTCGCCGTGGCTGTCTGAACGGAGCGCCGCAGGCGCGCAGTGAGTTCCACGGCGCACCCCGCAACCGCCCCGACGCAGGTTTGCCCCTTCGCACCGCGAAGGGGTCGCAGACTTGGGGTCGCCTTCTCTTTGGTGACTTTCTCTTGGCGACGCAAGAGAAAGTTACTGCGCCGCCGGGCGCACACCCCGGCTCCCGCCCTCAACACAGGCATGCGGTCATCGGCGAGCCTGCGAGCAAACCCAGGTTTCGACAAGCTCAACCCGAACGGGCGGGGTGAAGAAGACAAGCCAAGGCTTCGACAAGCTCAGCCCGAACGGCCTGGAGGTGCGGGCCTCTCAGGCATTGACAGACTCAGCCGGAGCGAGCGGAGAAACAACAACACAACTCCACAACGAACACTCAACCTTCAAAAAATGTCGAGCCAAAGGCTAAGCAACTCATCACTCCCCTACCTCCATCCTGCGCCCATACTGCACCAGACTCGTCTGCTTCAACGCCCTCATCATCACCTTCGCCGCCGGCGACAACAACCGATCCGTCCGCGTGATGATCCCGAACGCATCCATATGGCAAGGCATTGCCATCGGCAACACCGCCACGATCCCATGCGACGCGTAGTAATGCGCCACATCCGCCCCCACCACCGCCACCATGTCGCTCTGCTGCAGCATCCGCGTCATGAACAACAAGGCCGCCGTCTCCACCACATTCACCGGCGGCGCCAGGCCGTCCTGCTGGAACATCAGGTCGAACCGGTGCCGCAGCACACTCCCCGCGGGCGGCACGATCCAGCTGGCCGACAGCACATCGCGCAGCGTCAGCCCGCTCATGCTCGACAACGGGTGCCCCGGCCGGGTAATGGCGCAGACCAGCTCTTCCGTCAGCGGCTCATACCGCAGGTTGCTCTTGTCGTGCTCTTCATACAGGCGGCCCACCACGATGTCGAGCTTGCCCTGGTCCAGGCGCTCCAGCAGCACCGGGCTGGTTTCGATGTCCAGCGAAATGCGCAGGCTCGGGTGCTCCTGCTTGACCAGCGCCACCGCCGCGGGCAGCAGGCTCAGGCCCGGTGAGGTGATCGCGCCGATGCCCACCTGGCCGTAGTGGCCCCGTTTGAGCGCGCCGATCTCGTCGTGCGCCTGGTTCAGGTTGGCCAGCGCCATGCGCGCGTGGCGGATCATGGTCTCGCCGTACCAGGTGGGGCGCATGCCGCGGGGCAGGCGCTCGAACAGGGGCACCTCCAGCACATCCTCCAGGTCCTTGAGCAGCTTGGACGCCGCAGGCTGCGTCATGCTCAGCACCTGGGCCGCGCGGTGGATGTTGCCCTCCTCGGCCAGGGCGACCAGCAGCAGCAGCTGGCGCGTCTTGAGGCGGGCGCGGATGAACCAGTGGTTGTAGGTGCTCATAAGGGGGCGCCGCGAGGCGTAGTGGCTGGGGTTTTCCAGAATGCAGTTATCGATATGTATTTTGACGAAAAAATGATTGGATTGATATCAAAATCATCCATAGACTTCGCCGCAACAGTCACAACGGCTCTTAAAGACCCCCATGAAGTTCGGCGACATGCAGCAGAACCCCCGGCACCTGATCAACGGCCGCTGGGAAATCGGCACCACCACCGGCGTCAGCACCAACCCTTCGGACACCCGCGAAGTGGTGGCCGAATACGCCCGTGCCGACCGCAACCAGACCGAACTGGCCGTGCGCGCTGCCGCCGATGCCCTGCCCAGCTGGAGCCAGAGCAACCCGCAGCGCCGCGCCGACGTGCTGGACATGATCGGCAGCGAACTGCTGGCCCGCAAGGAGGCACTGGGCACGCTGCTGGCCCGCGAAGAAGGCAAGACCCTTCCGGAGGCCATTGCCGAGGTCGCGCGCAGCGGGCAGATCTTCAAGTTCTTCGCTGGCGAGGCACTGCGCATCCAGGGTGAGCTGATGGCATCGGTGCGCCAGGGCGTGCAGGTGGACATCACCCGCGAACCCGTGGGCGTGGTGGGCATCATCGCGCCGTGGAATTTTCCGTTCGCCATCCCGGCCTGGAAGATCGCCCCCGCCCTGGCCTACGGCAACACGGTGGTCTTCAAGCCCGCCGAGCTGGTGCCCGCCTGTGGCTGGGCGCTGGCCGAGATCATCAGCCGCAGCGGGCTGCCCGCGGGTGCCTTCAACCTCGTCATGGGCAGCGGCCGCGAGGTCGGCCAGACCATGGTGGACCACCCGCTGGTCAACGCGCTGAGCTTCACGGGGTCGGTCTCCACCGGCGACCGCATCCTGCGCGCGGCCTCGGCACGGCGCGCCAAGGTGCAACTGGAGATGGGCGGCAAGAACCCGCTGATCGTGCTGGCCGATGCCGACCTGGAGCAGGCCGTGGACTGCGCGCTGCAGGGCTCGTACTTCTCCACCGGCCAGCGATGCACCGCGTCGAGCCGCCTGATCGTGGAAGCCCGCGTGCACGACGCCTTCGTGGCCCGCCTGCGCGAGCGGCTCACAGCCCTCAAGGTCGGCAATGCGCTGGAGCGCGGCATTGAAATGGGCCCGGTGGTGGACAGCACCCAGCTGGACCAGAACCTCAGCTCCGTCGACATCGCGCGCACCGAAGGCGCCGAGCATGTGTGGGGCGGCGAGCGCATCGAGCGCGCCACACCCGGCCACTACATGAGCCCCGCCCTCTTCCTGGCGCGGCCCGAACACCGCATCGCCCGCGAGGAAATCTTCGGCCCCGTGGCCTGCGTGCTGCGCGCCGACGACTACGACCACGCACTGGCGCTGGCCAACGACACGCCCTACGGCCTGTGCGCGGGCATCTGCACCACATCGCTCAAGCACGCCATGCACTTCAAGCGCAACGCGGCGGTGGGCATGACCATGGTCAACCTGCCCACGGCGGGCGTGGACTTTCACGTGCCCTTCGGCGGGCGCAAGGAGTCGAGCTACGGAGCTCGCGAGCAGGGCCGCTACGCCGCCGAGTTCTATACCACCGTCAAGACCGGCTACATGCTGGCCTGAACGAATCAAACAGAGTCAAAGAAGAGTCACCGAAGAGTCAAGAGAGCCGAGAAAAAGACGCACGATCGATCCCGCAACGCTGTCATCAACCAACCATTAAAGAAACCAGGAGACAAATGATGATGAAACTGAACCGCCGCACCCTTGCCATAGCCCTCGCAGCCACCCCCGTGGCCGCGCTGCTCCCCTCGGCCGCCTGGGCCCAGAAGCCCATCGTCCTGGGCTTCAGCCAGGTCGGCGCCGAAAGCGAATGGCGCACCGCCAATACCGAATCCATCAAGTCGGCCGCCAAGGAGGCCGGCATCGAACTGAAGTTCTCGGACGCCCAGCAAAAGCAGGAGAACCAGATCAAGGCCATCCGCTCGTTCATCGCACAGAAGGTGGACGTGATCGCCTTCTCGCCCGTGGTCGAGTCCGGCTGGGAGCCGGTGCTGCGCGAGGCCAAGGCCGCCAAGATCCCCGTGGTGCTGACCGACCGCTCGGTCAACGTCAAGGACACCTCGCTGTATGTGACCTTCATGGGCTCGGACTTCGTGGAAGAAGGCCGCAAGGCTGGCCGCTGGCTGGTCGACAAGATGAAGGACCAAAAGGGCGACGTCAACATCGTCGAGCTGCAGGGCACCGTGGGCTCGGCCCCCGCCATTGACCGCAAGAAGGGCTTTGAGGAAGTTATCAAGGCCGACCCCAAGTTCAAGATCCTGCGCTCGCAGACCGGCGACTTCACCCGCGCCAAGGGTAAGGAAGTGATGGAAGCCTTCCTCAAGGCCGAGGGCAAGAAGATCAACGTGCTGTACGCGCACAACGACGACATGGCCATCGGCGCGATCCAGGCCATCGAGGAAGCGGGTCTGAAGCCCGCCAAGGACATCACCATCATCTCCATCGACGCGGTCAAGGGCGCCTTCGAAGCCATGATCGCCGGCAAGCTCAACGTGAGCGTGGAGTGCAGCCCCCTGCTGGGCCCGCAGCTGATGAGCGCGGTCAAGGACATCAAGGCCGGCAAGACGGTGCAAAAGCGCATCGTGACGGAAGAAGGCATCTTCCCGATGGAGGTCGCGGCGAAAGAATTTCCTAACCGCAAGTATTGACCCCCCTGAGCCGCCTGCGGCGTCTTCCCCCTGAGGGGGACGCCACCAGCGCCCGCAAGTGAAACGCAGCGTTCGCTGCGGGGCGGCCCTTGCGCGGTGGCACTGGCCTTTGGCCGCGCCAGTTGCAAAGGCTACGACGCCACTGGCATCCCTTAAAGCAAAAGATTCACAACAGGAGACGGAAACAAATGAAGCGTGCAATTTTCAAGGCCGTGCTGGCCACCGTGGCGCTTGCAGCCATCGGCGCCACGTCGGTGGCATCGGCCCAGGATAAAGGCAGCATCGGCATCTCGATGCCCACCAAGTCCTCGTCGCGCTGGATCGCCGACGGCGACAACATGGTCAAGGTGCTCAAGGAGCGTGGCTACAAGACCGACCTGCAGTACGCGGACGACGACATTCCCAACCAGCTGGCCCAGATCGAGAACATGATCACCAAGGGCGCCAAGGTGCTGGTGATCGCCTCCATCGACGGCACCACGCTCTCGCGCGTGCTGCAGAACGCGGCCGACAAGGGCGTGAAGGTCATCGCGTATGACCGCCTGATCAAGGGCTCGAAGAATGTGGACTACTACGCCACGTTCGACAACTTCCAGGTCGGTGTGCTGCAGGCCACGTCCATCGTGGACAAGCTGGGCCTGAAGCAGGGCAAGGGCCCGTTCAACATAGAACTCTTCGGCGGCTCGCCCGACGACAACAACGCCTTCTTCTTCTACGACGGCGCAATGAGCGTGCTGCAGCCGTACATCGACAGCGGCAAGCTGGTGGTGCGCAGCAAGCAGACGGGCATGAACAAGGTGGGCACGCTGCGCTGGGACGGCTCGGTCGCCCAGGCGCGCATGGACAACCTGCTGTCGGCCTACTACGGCAAGGACAAGGTGCATGCGGTGCTGTCGCCGTACGACGGCCTGTCCATCGGCATCCTGTCGTCCTTGAAGGGCGTGGGCTACTGCACCGCGCAGCAGCCCTGCCCCGTGGTCAGCGGCCAGGACGCCGAGGTGCCATCGGTCAAGTCCATCCTGAAGGGCGAGCAGTACTCCACCGTGTTCAAGGACACGCGCGAGCTGGCCAAGGTCGCCGCCAACATGGTGGACGCCACGCTGTCGGGCAAGCAGCCCGAGATCAACGACACCAAGACCTACAACAACGGCGTGAAGGTGGTGCCCTCGTACCTGCTCAAGCCGGTGTCGGTCGATGCATCCAACTGGAACGCCATCCTGGTGGGTAGCGGGTACTACAAAGAATCGCAAGTCAAGTAAGACAGAGCGTCTCAAAAACTCTTCTGGCGTCGTTGCTGGGTCTTGTCGTACTGGCGTACTGCCTGCGACCCAGCGCCTAGCCAGAACCGCTGCGCTGAGTTTTGTGAAACGCTCCACGCCATGCCTCGCTGCCGGGGACACCCCCCGGCAGCAAGACTTTCAGGGCCCTAGACGGCCCCCTGTACGAGCCTAGTCAGTCCATGCTTCTTGAAATGCGGAACATCCGCAAAACCTTCCCCGGTGTGGTGGCCCTGAACCAGGTGAACCTGCGCGTGAAGGCCGGCGAGATCCACGCCATTGTCGGCGAGAACGGCGCGGGCAAGTCCACGCTGATGAAGGTGCTGTCCGGCGTGTACCCGCACGGCAGCTACAGCGGCGAGATCGTCTACGACGGCGAGGAACGCCAGTTCGGCGGCATCCGCGACAGCGAACACCTGGGCGTGATCATCATCCACCAGGAGCTGGCGCTGGTGCCCCTGCTCTCCATCGCCGAGAACATTTTCCTGGGCAACGAGACCGCGCGCCACGGCGTCATCGACTGGATGGCCGCACACAGCAAGGCCCAGGCGCTGCTGCACAAGGTGGGCCTGCGCGAATCGCCCGAGACCCTGATCACCCACCTGGGCGTGGGCAAGCAGCAGCTGGTGGAGATTGCCAAGGCGCTGTCGCGCCAAGTGCGCCTCTTGATCCTGGACGAGCCCACCGCCAGCCTGAACGAGAACGACAGCCAGGCGCTGCTGGACCTGCTGCTGGAGCTCAAGGCCCAGGGCATCACCTGCATCCTGATCTCGCACAAGCTCAACGAAATCTCGCGCGTGGCCGACTCCATCACCGTGCTGCGCGACGGCAGCACCGTCGAGACGATGGACTGCCGCGCAGCGCCGGTCAGTGAAGACCGCGTGATCAAGGCCATGGTCGGCCGCGAGATGGCCGACCGCTACCCGCCGCGCGAGCCCCGCATCGGCGAGACCGTGTTCGAAGTGCGCGACTGGCACGCCTGGCACCCCCAGCGCCCCGACCGCGCCTTCATCAAGGGCGTCAACCTGCAGGTGCGCAAGGGCGAGATCGTGGGCATTGCCGGCCTGATGGGCGCGGGCCGCACCGAACTCGCCATGAGCATCTTTGGCAAATCATGGGGCCAGCGCATCAGCGGCCAGGTGCTGCTGCACGGCCGCGCCATCGATGTGAGCACCGTGGAAAAAGCCGTGGCCCATGGCCTGGCCTACGTGACCGAAGACCGCAAGGGCAACGGCCTGGTGCTGAGCGAGGACATCCAGTTCAACGTGTCGCTGGCCAACCTGGGCGGCGTGTCCACCGCCACCGTGATCGACGGCGGGCAGGAGCACCGCGTGGCGCAGGACTACCGCGAGAAGCTGCGCATCCGCTGCTCGGGCGTGGACCAGAAGACGCTGAATCTTTCGGGCGGCAACCAGCAAAAAGTGGTGCTGAGCAAGTGGCTCTTCACCAACCCCGAGGTGCTCATCCTCGACGAGCCCACCCGCGGCATCGACGTGGGCGCCAAGTACGAGATCTACACCCTGATCGCCCAGCTGGCGGCCGAGGGCAAGTGCGTGATCGTGATCTCGTCGGAGATGCCCGAGCTGCTGGGCATCACCGACCGCCTGTACGTGATGAACGAAGGGCGCTTTGTGGCCGAGATGCCGACCGCCGAGGCGTCACAGGAAAAGATCATGCGCGTGATAGTGGCTGCCCCCCCTGAGTCGCTTCGCGCCATCCCCCCCGAGGGGGACGCCGCCCGTGCGGCGGGGCGGCCCCTGCACGGCGGCCCTGGCCTGGGCCGCGCCAGTGCCAGCGCCAATCCCCCCGCATCAGACAGCCACCCGCAGCGCAACGCATAACAACCATGAGCCAGATGACCAATCCCTCCCCCACGGCCTCGGCCGCGCCTGCACCGGGTGCGCCCGCGCGCCCCACCCGTTCGCTGCTGGACCACGCCAAGCACAACCTGCGCGAGTACGGCATGTTCATCACGCTGGTCGCCATCATGGGCTTCTTCCAGTACATGACGGATGGCACGCTGATGCAGCCGCTCAACCTCACCAACCTGGTGCTGCAAAACAGCTACATCGTCATCATGGCGCTGGGTATGCTGCTGGTGATCGTGGCGGGTCACATCGACCTGTCGGTGGGGTCCGTGTGCGGCTTCATCGGCGCGCTGGCTGCGGTACTGATGGTGCAGTACCAGTGGCACTTCGTGCCCGCCACGCTGGCCTGCCTGGTGTGTGGCGGCCTCATCGGTGCGGTGCAGGGCTGGTTCGTGGCGTTCTCGCGCATTCCGTCATTCATCGTCACGCTCGCTGGCATGCTGGTCTTCAAGGGCCTGGCGCTGGCGCTGCTGGCGGGGCAGTCGGTGGGCCCGTTTCCTGAAGCTTTCCAGATGCTGAGCTCGGGCTTCATGCCCGACCTGTTCAGCATGGAGGGCATCAAGCTCACATCGCTGCTGCTGGGCGTGGCCGTGGCGGCCGCGCTGGTGGTGGCCGGCCTGCGCGCCCGGGCCAACCGGGTGCGCCACGGCGTGCATGTGGAGCCCACGGCGTTCTTCCTGGCCCGCACCGCGGTGTTTGCCGCACTGCTCATCTACTTCAGTTACCTGCTGGCCTCGTACAAGGGCCTGCCCAACGTGCTCATCGTGATGGCGCTGCTGATCGTGCTGTTCGACTTCATCACCAGCCGCACCACCATCGGCCGACGCATCTACGCCATGGGCGGCAACGAAAAGGCGGCCAAGCTCTCGGGCATCAAGACCGAACGGCTGTCGTTCTACGCCTTCGTCAACATGGGCGTGCTGGCGGCGCTGGCGGGCCTGGTGTTCGCGGCGCGGCTGAACACCGCCACACCCAAGGCGGGTCTGGGCTTCGAGCTCGATGTGATCGCGGCCTGCTTCATCGGCGGTGCGTCTGCCTCGGGCGGTGTCGGCAAGGTGATGGGTGCGGTGATCGGCGCCTTCGTGATGGGCGTGATGAACAACGGCATGTCCATCCTGGGCATCGGCATCGACTACCAGCAGGTGATCAAGGGCGTGGTCCTGCTCGCTGCGGTCTTGGTCGACGTCTACAACAAGAACAAAGCCTGACATGAAGCTCCCCCTGAGTCGCTTCGCGCCTTCCCCCAGAGGGGGACGCACCCAGTGGCCCGGCAAAGCCGGTTCCACGGGTGCGCTGGCGTTTGCAGCGCCAGTTTCAAGTGCCGCGTAAACGAACAAACGGCGCACATTCCATGAAAACCACCACTCCCGTGCTCGAACTCACGGGCATCCACAAGCAGTTCGCGGGCATCCCCGTGCTGCGCGATGTGCAGTTGCGCCTGTACCCCGGCGAGATCCATGCGCTGATGGGGCAGAACGGCGCGGGCAAGTCCACGCTGATCAAGGTGCTGACGGGCGTGATCAAACCCAGCGGCGGGCAGATGCGGCTGGGGGACGATGCGGTGTGGCCCGACTCGCCGCTGGCCGCGCAGCGCGTGGGCATCAGCACCGTGTACCAGGA